>Ga0209486_10000787_pt1 | contig 13956 bp, 12 predicted proteins | sample NCCompost_FD_187518 | JGI IMG/M metagenome (GOLD analysis project Ga0209486, IMG submission 187518) | Agricultural soil microbial communities from Utah to study Nitrogen management - NC Compost (SPAdes) (version 2) | ecosystem: Environmental > Terrestrial > Soil > Agricultural land | place...
GCCCATCGCCGGATCGCCTTCGATTACAAACGCCCGATGGCCGCGGCCTGACTTGCGCTCCCGGCGTGGCAACGAAACGTCCAGACCGTGGCCCAACTTGTAAACCGTGAACGCCTCGCCGACCGCGTTCACCGATCCGAAACTATCCAAAATCTCGCGCAGTCGCGGCGGTGCTAACTGGTAGACCTCGAGGTCCCAATCCTTGGGCTCGATTCCCAGCAACTGATCGCGCACGCAGCCCCCGACGAGCAAGGCTCGACCACCCGCTTCGTGAATCACGCGCGCGAGTGCCATCACTTTTTCGGGCAGGTTGACCATACAAAACCAGTTTCCCGCAAAGGCGCAAAGACGCCAAGAGAAATCTTGAACTGTGCTCTTCTTGCGAGTTGACGGTCTTTCTTTGCGCCTTAGCGCCTTTGCGGGAACCTAACTATTACTCTCAAGGTCGTCGACGACAACCTGAACGCCGCGCGTAGAGGGGATGCAGCTAATGACCTGGGCGCGATCGATCTTCGTCAGCTCGCTTCCGGCGGCGTGCCACAGTTTGACCCAGAAGGTTCGCGTCGATCCATGAATCGCAAACGTAGAGCCGTCGATCATGACAGGTACAGGCTCGGCAACTGTTCCCGCGCGCAACGCTTCGAGCAGTTGCGGTATGTAGGGCTTGAACTTTTCAAACTGGACCAGCACCGCGCCGTCATCGATTTCCGCGGGCGGCAACTCGACCGGCTCGTTTGATTCGAGCAACAACCGGGTCTCAGTTTGTTGATTGCGTTTCTTTACTACCGGCATAAAACTTCCGATGCCTCAAACCTGCAAACGTTGTTTCAGATGGTCCACGAGCTCAGACACTTTCACTCGCTCCTGTTCCCACGTATCGCGATCGCGCACCGTCACCGCTTCATCTTCGAGCGATTGATGGTCCACCGTCACACAGAGCGGCGTTCCTATCTCATCCTGTCGCGCGTAAAGCTTACCGATCCCGCCGGTGTCGTCATAAACAGCGCGTAACGTCGGTTGCAGCGAGCGCTTAATCGCCTTCGCCATTCCAACAATCTCGGGCTTGTTCTTCGCGAGCGGTAGAATTGCTGCCTTGATGGGCGCAAGCTGTGGCGCGAGTTTCAGAATGACGCGTGTCTCCCCTTTATCATTGGTCCGTTCGGAATACGCATCCATCAACACCGCGAGCACAGTGCGATTGACCCCGGCAGCCGGTTCGATAACGTGTGGATAGAAGCGCGTCTTCGTCGGTTCATCGAAGTACGAGAGGTCTTCAGTCGAATCCGGATTGATCCGTTTCCCTTCTTCGTCGAGACGGTTCTTCGAATGAGCGCCAAGATCGAAGTCGGTGCGCCAGGCAATTCCCATCAACTCTTCCCACGGCTTCTCGCGCTCCGGGAAATACCGGTACATCACGTCAACCGTACGCTTCGAATAGTGTGCGCGCTCATCCTCGGGCACTTCATACAACGACAAGTTGTCGCGGACCAGTCCGAGGCTGTGAAACCATTCCATGTACTGCTCGACCCAGTAGTCGACGAGCTTGGAATGTTCCGCATCAGGCGCAACGAAGTACTCCATCTCCATCTGCTCAAACTCGCGCGTGCGCAGGATGAAATTTCCCGGCGTGACTTCGTTACGAAACGACTTCCCAACCTGCGCAATGCCGAATGGCAACTTGCGTCGCATCGAAGTTTGCACATTCAGGAAATTGATAAAAATTCCCTGCGCGGTCTCGGGCCTCAGATAGGCCAGCGCACTCGGATCGTCGTCAGCAACCGCGCCCAACTTCGTCTGCAACATCGTGTTGAAAGCACGTGCATCGGTCCAATCATTTGACTCGCAGGTCGGGCATTCCTTCGCCTGAAACGAACCGTCTTCGTTCTTATCAAACACCTTGTCTTGACGAAAACGTCCTTTACACTTCCGGCAATCGACCAGCCAATCGTTGAAGGTCGCTTCGTGACCTGAATACTTCCAAACAAGCCGGTTGAGAATGATCGACGAATCGATGCCTTCGACATCGTCGCGCTCATAAACGAGCCACCGCCACCACGATTGTTTGATGTTGTTGGAGAGTTCGACGCCTAATGGACCATAGTCCCAGGCGCTGCCGAGGCCGCCATAAACTTCAGATGAAGGGAAGACAAAACCTCGCCGCTTGGCAAGCGAAACGATAGTGTCGATGTTTGGTGCGGGCACGCACCGAATATAGAAGACGGTGAGGGAAAAAGAAAGAGACCCCACAGATGACACGGATGATCCGTGTCACCTGCGTGTTTTCTTGGGAGGATTAACTTCGCCTGCCTGGACCGTCGGCGTCGCGCGCGGTGGAGCCGCGCCAGCGGGAACAACCCAGAGCTCGACGCTATCGGCTTCGCGGAAACCGCCGTTGACGATCACAAGACGAGAAGCGTCAATGCCACGGTCGTCGACGATGTAATCGCGCGCCCGCTTCATTAACACTTCAACCTTCGCAAGCGGGCTTTGGCGTCCGCCGTACGCGATGATGTAGGCGCGCGTCGACGGATCGGTTTGTAGTTCAACCGCGAGATTATCGAGCCGCGCTTTTTGATCGTCGAACGTGCAGTTAACGCACTCGTCAAACTCACGCGACACGAGCGTTATTTTTACCGGGGCCTTCACCACAGCAACGCTCTGTGCGGTCTGGCGGCACGATGGATCGGACGATCCATCCGTCACCACCAACGTTGCGATGACGCGCTGACCACCAAGGCCGGTCGTGTCGACAGTGATCGTCGGCGTGCCTGCTCCGCTTATGACTTTCGCGCCAGTCGGGTTAACCGTCCACGCGTATTTCAAACCTTCAGTTCCGCCGTAGGTTACGTCCGCAGCGAAGGTAATGATCTCGCCTTCGTTTACCGTTTCCGGCGCTGAAACACTCACGGGATACGGACAAGGTGACTTCGGCAACGGCGGCAACGGCCGGTAGTTGACGACGACGCATTTGACGCGACCAGCCGGCACTTCGATCTCGCGTGTCCACAGTTTTCCGTTTGGCAACGTCACCGAAACGTTATGTATGCCGGGATTAAGATCGAACGAACGATACTCGGTCAACGTTTCACCGCGAGCCTGTCCGTCGATCACGAGCAACAGGCCACCCGGGTTAGTAAGAATCTTGATGGTGCCGTACTTCGCCTTCTTCGGCTTCGCCGAAACATCCGCTGCTGAGGCAAACCCGAAGAACATCAGTGCTGCCAAAAGCAACAATGCAAATTTGAAATTGCGAGCGGAGAAGAATCTGGATTTCATGACTACGATTGCTCCTCCTCCGACTTCTGAATTTGACTTGCGAGCTTTGCTCTGTTGTAACGGCGTCGCAGTCCAGCGCCGGCCGCAACTAAACCCGTACCGAAGATCAGCAGTGATGCCGGTTCAGGCGTCGGCGTAGGAGTGGGCGAAGGCTGAGATGGTGGAGTCGGCGTCGGAGTCGGCGTCGGATTGCTCTCGGTCTCCTTATCAGGAATAAACGCGATCGGCACGGCTGCTAAAAACAACAAGGGCCACTTTGGAAAACCACCGCCGGCGATTAGGATCTCGCCACAGTCGCAAATCGTTCCGTCGACTTCACCTTCTTCGGAAATGTCGTCGACACCGAGATTGACACTCGGCGGAACGATTGGGAAACCAGAAAGCAGTGCATCGAGCTTCGGATCGTTGGAACCAATGCCGGCGCCAGGGCCAGTTGTCGGGGCTGTAGTCTTTGTTCCGGAGAGTAAGGGATCCTGTGTGATCAGGGTCAAGTGAAGGTCAGTAGTGCCCTGGACGGTCTTCAGGGTCTGAACCACACGAGTTACCGTGATCGGGTCGGCCTTGGCTGGGCCAACTGTCACCTGAAAGATGCCAAAGAAAACCGCAAGCGTGCAGCAGAAGCGCCGCAGCCCTGCGGTGGGCCGCTTACCGAAGTTGGGGGCGTAGATTCGGTTCATACGATAAAAAGTTGAGACACCAGGCCTGCCTGTCGAAACTGGGACGCTTTCTCTTCCACTACAAGAAGATTGCTAATTGCCTGGAAACTCCAGCGCCTACCAGTTTTAACTAAAGAGGTGAGCAACAGAGTTGGTGGAAGGCGACGTCCTGGGGAAGGTCACGGGCACCTCACGTAAACGCCGCATCGTTTACTTAGGTCACCTGGTTTAGCGGAATTTCGCAGCAAATCGAGGGCCGTTCGTACAACATTGGCAAAACGGCCTAAAGGGTGGGCTTGTGGTCTTGGACCAGCAGATTTTGTCCAGGTCTCAGACCGCAATTCCAGAAGCTGGACGGATTGAAGTGACGCGGTGACGGGGAGACGCGGTGACGCGAGGTCTCCGTGTCCCCGCGTTCCTGCGTCTCCGTGTCCGCTTCTGTCACTCAGTCTCGCTGGAGCTGGCAGCTTCTGCCTTGCGATTCTCGTCGCGCAGCACAGCCTTACGCGAAAGCTTGATCTTGTTGCCTTCTCGGCCGATGCACTTCACCAGAATCTGCTGCCCTTCTTTCAATTCGTCGCGAACGTCTTTGACGCGACGATCGGCGATTTCCGAGATGTGCAATAGACCATCAGTACCGGGAAAGATTTCGACGAACGCTCCGAAGTCGACGATTCTGTTGACGACGCCAAGATAAGTTTGGCCCACCTCGGCTTCGGCAGTCAGACCACGGATACGATTGACCGCCGCATCCGCCGCTTCACCACTCGCAGTCGCGATCGAGATCGTGCCATCGTCGGAGACGTCGATCTTCGCGCCCGTTTCTTCGACGAGCGATCTAATCACCTTGCCGCCTGGTCCAATGACGTCGCGAATCTTGTCGGGATTGATCTTGATTTGGATGATGCGCGGCGCGTGCGGCGAAATGGCTTCGCGTGGAGCCGCGAGTGTCTGTTCCATTGCGCCGAGTATGTAGATACGGCCCTTCTTCGCCTGCTCGAGCGCTTCAGCCATGATCTGCGCGTTGATACCGGCGATCTTGATGTCCATCTGCAACGCGGTGATGCCGTTGCGCGTGCCCGCGACTTTGAAGTCCATGTCGCCGTAGTGATCTTCGGCGCCGGCGATGTCGGTAAGGATCGCATACTTGTTGCCTTCCATGACGAGACCCATCGCCACTCCTGCCACAGGCGCTTTCATCGGCACACCGGCATCCATCATCGAAAGGGTTCCACCACAAACGGACGCCATTGACGAAGAGCCGTTCGATTCTGTGATTTCTGCAACCACGCGGAGGGTGTAAGGGAAGTCAGCGTCGTCGGGTAGGGCCGGTTCCAAGGCACGTCGAGCGAGTGCGCCATGACCGATCTCGCGCCGGCTCGATGATCCAAACCGTCCCACTTCGCCAACCGAATACTGCGGGAAGTTGTAGTGCAGCAGGAAGCGTCGCTTGACTTCGCCTTTCTCGAGATCGTCGATGAACTGCTCGTCTTCTTTAGTACCGAGCGTAGTGGAAACGAGTGCCTGAGTTTCACCGCGAGTGAACAGCGCGGAACCGTGCACGCGTGGCAGCCAGCCTACCTCGCACGTAATCGGACGTATCTCAGAAAACCTGCGACCATCGGGACGCCGGCGTTTGTTCAGAATGTCGTCACGAAAGACGCCTTCCTTCAGTTGATCGAAGACGAGTTTCGCCATTGATCGCTTTTCGGGTTGATCTTCGGGATACGATTCCACCACTTCTTTCTTCAACGAATCGACCGCGGCGTAACTGGCGCGCTTCTCCTGCGTGCTCGTGTCGAGCGCCTGGCGTAACTGATCGACGTACCTCTCGGTGACCTCTCTGACCATCTGCTCGTCGAGCTGAACGGGAAAAACTTCTCGCTTCTGAACTTCGAGCGCTTTGTAAAGCTCTTTTTGCCAGCGACAGAGACGATTGATCTCCTTGTGGGCCAACATCAGCGCTTCGACCATGATCTCTTCCGAGACTTCAGACGCGCCGGCTTCGACCATCACAATCGCCTCTTCAGTTCCCGCGACGATGAGATTCAAACGCGATTCGCGCACTTCATCATAGGTCGGGTTGACGATATAACGTCCCTCGATCAGGCCGATACGGACACCGGCGATTGGGTTCATGAATGGAATGTCCGACAGGTAAAGCGCGCACGATGCGCCGGTGATTGCGATTACGTCTGGATTGTTGTCGGGGTCGGCCGAGATGACGCTGGCGATGACTTGAGTTTCGTTTCGGTAACCTTCTGCGAAGAGTGGGCGACAGGGACGGTCGATAAGGCGGGCGGTCAGAACTTCCTTTTCGTTCGGACGGCCCTCTCTACGAAAGTAGTTGCCGGGAATACGTCCGGCTGCGTAATTGGATTCACGGTACTCAACCGTGAGGGGAAAGAAATCCACACCTTCCCGCGCGGTGGGGGCGCCTACAGCGGCTACGAGCAACATCGTGTCGCCATAACGAATGACGACCGAGCCGTCTGCCTGTTTGGCGAGGCGACCGGTTTCGACGGTCAACTCTTTGTCACCAAGTTTGATTGATTCTTTGAGGTATTTCTTTTCTGGCATGTTCTTCTTCTCCTTAGACATTGGCACCTGAATCCGGGTTCAGGTCGCGGACGTCTCATCCGCCCGCTGTTTTTAGGCAATTCTGCAATAGACTTTCCGGGAGCACGCCAACGTGAAGCGGGCAGGTAAAACTAACATTGATGGCGAATACAAAAGGCGGCACGAGCCTCTTGAACCGTGAAGCTCATGCCGCCTTGTTGGTCTAGGCCAGGGCCGTACACGTCTGCTTGTTTCCAGTCAATCGCCGTCACGTTCGGCACTGCCACAAGCTCTTCGATAGACGCGGGCTTTACTAACAGAGACTCGAAGATCTCTCGCTTAAGTACGGTGAAAATATGCTACCTGCGCAGGCCCAAACGATTGACGACCTCGTGGTAGCGCTCAATATCCGTTTTCTTCAGGTAATCCAACAGACTTCGTCGCTGCGAGACCATTTTCAGCAGGCCGCGCCGCGAGTGATTATCCTTCTTATGGGTCTTGAAATGCTCGGTCAGGTCGTTGATTCGTTTGCTGAGAAGCGCCACCTGCACCTGCGGTGAACCGGTGTCTGCTTCATGGGTACGGAAGTCGGAGACAATCCTCTCCTTGGTTTCTTTTGCTAACGCCACTTGCTTAAAATGGTCCTCCTCGACCGCAGTAAACTCCGCTAAAAGCGGTAACCGCTAAACTTAAAAAGCTCGCTCAATGTATCACGCGGGTTAGGGGGTGTCCAGTTGACCCCAGTTTAGTAGTCATTTTCCGTTTGTCATTTGTCATTTGTCATTTGCGATGCCGTTGAACCGGCTTTAAATGGAAAATGGCAAATGAGCAATGACAAATGGAAAATGTTTCCTGTTACTATCCGTCTTTCAAAAACAATCGGAGGGGCGGATTAGAGCCATGGCTAAACCCAGAATTCTGATTCTTGGCGGCGGTTTTGGGGGCCTTTTTACGACACTGGACCTCGCCGGTTCAGCAGACGTCACCCTCGTCAACGACGACGAACACTTCCTCTTCACCCCGATGCTCTACGAATACCTCAGCGGCGAGGTCGAAGCGTGGCATATCGCACCGAGGTTCAACGAACTCCTCAACGAAAACGACGTCCGGCTGATCCGTGACGAAGTTGCGTCCATCGACCTGGATGCGAAGCAAGTCACGCTCAAGAGCCATAAGGATCCGCTTGATTTCGACGTTCTCGTACTCAGTGTTGGAGGCGTGACAAACCACGCCGGCGTCGAAGGCGCGGAGCAGTACACGATACCGTTTCGCAAGATCGCACACGCCGATGCGCTCCGGCGCCGGATGGTCGAGGCGCTCGATAGGATTCCGCCCGACATGCCGCCCCAGGACGTCCGGCGTGAGCTAACGTTCGTCGTCGTCGGCGCCGGCGCCAGCGGCTGCGAACTGTCGACGAAAATGGCTGACCTCCTGCTCGACGCAGTCAAACGACGCGCGCTTCAGGGCGAGCCACGCGTGCTGGTGTTCGAAATGAGCGACAGAGTCGTTCCCGGAATGGGTGAACAGATTCGCGAGTTTGTCGAAGCAGCGTTGCGCGAAGCGCACGTCGAAGTGAACACGCTGACGCGAGTCGTGAAAGTTACCGGTGACACTGTGACTTATGAACACGGTGGAAACCTCGAAGAACTAAAGACAGCGGGCGTGGTTTGGCTCGGAGGCGTCAAAATGCGCCCGCTCGTCGAACAACTCAACGTCGAGAAGACCTCGCGCGGACTGATCAAGATAAGACCGACGTTACAACTGGCCCAGCACGACAACGTCTTTGCCCTCGGCGACATTGCTTGTTGCCCACCCGCTGATGCCACGCTCCCGGGCACCGCGCAACTTGCGTTGCAGGAAGCGAACCTGGCGGCCGACAACATCAAGGCGCTTCTTTCCGGCAACGAACTCAAAACGAAACATTTTGAAGAACTCGGCGAGGCATTGAGTCTCGGAACAGAGCGTGCGGCTGTACTGCTCGCTGGTGGAAAAGCGTTCGGTGGAGCGATGGCCAGGCAGGCACGGTTCGCGTTGTATACAGCACGTTTGCCGACGTGGCATCACCGCTTACGTGTTGGCGCCAGTTGGTTTTTAGGTGGAAAAGAGCCACGGCCGCTATTGCCGCTCGGTATGGAACGTTAGTTGTCTACAAAATGGGCATGCGCCCGGCGTTTTTGCGAGTTTTGATCTGTGTTATTTGGATTGTGATTATTGGATTAGTGTGGCTTGCGTTAACGCAACGTCCATTACCTCAGCAACCGCTGCAAACACAGATCACCCCGATCGAACTACCCACCCCGGGACCTGCTGCGACACCGGTAGCTGCAGCAGCAGCACCTGAATCGGCGCCGACGCCCGCAACAGACTCCACTGCAAACTTCGTCGGTCAGGTGGAGTTGATTATTCCCGTCGCAGGTGTGCGACCCGACCAGTTGATCGACACATATGACGATGCGAGATCGGAAGGCCGGTTACACGATGCGATCGACATCATGGCGCCCGCAGGCACGCCGGTGCTCGCCGCGACTCCCGGCAAGATCCTCAGGCTGTTCCACAGTGACAAAGGCGGAATTACGATCTATCAACTAAGCGCCGACGAAAAAACCGTCTACTACTACGCGCATCTTCAAGGCTACGCACCGGGACTCTCTGAAGGAAATGTTGTGCGTCGGGGTGACGTAATCGCTTACGTCGGCGACACCGGAAACGCGGGCGTCGGCAACTATCATCTTCACTTCTCAATCACAGCCGTTTCAGATCCGAAGCGCTATTGGGAAGGCACCAACATCAACCCGTACCCACTGTTACGCTCCACTGTCCGTTAATAGTGCAGGACGCCGCCAAAAACACGGATTTTCTCGACTAGGTCAACAGGAACGCCCGTTGCTCCCACGCAAGTCAAAGGAGTTCACAATATGAAGCGATCCGTACTTGTTGTTTTTTTATCTGTGTTGCTGCTGGGCTGCACCGTCGAGCCTAACAACCGAAATTCAACTTCCTCGAGTCGGCCCGCTGCGACACCAGCAGCATCCCCCGGAGCATCACCCGAGGCGACAAAAGCTGTGGCAACTGCGCAACCGAGTCCGGAGATGATGCCTGGACCAAACGCCATTCCCGCCGATACGCGAGTTGTCGTCAACATACCCGCACATCGCATGGACATCTTCGCCGACGGTTCATTAATCAAGACGTACAAAGTCGGCATCGGAGTGCCCGACTTTCCGCTGCCGACCGGTTTGCGCAAAGCTGATAGCGTGATCTTCAATCCAACGTGGACCGTCCCGGACGAAGCGTGGGCCGCGGAGATGAAGAACGTAAGCGTCGGTGAGACCGTCGAAGCCGGCAGCAAGAACAACCCGCTCGGATGGATCAAAATCCCGATCGGTCTACCGAATCTGATTCACGGCGGCAAGCCTCCCGCGAAGATCGGCACGTTTGCTTCGCATGGCTGCGTTGGTTTAACGAATCCGCAGGTCAAAGACTTCGCGATGCGACTCGCGCAGGCGACGAACACGGAATTAAACATCGAAGAGGTTAACGGGTTCTTAAAACAAAAGACCGAGACGCATGAAGTTAAGTTGGAAGAGAGTGTTCCGGTGGAACTGCGTTACGAAACGATCGTCGTTGAGGATGGCAAGCTTTACATTTACAAAGACGTGTATGAGCAGAACACAAACACAGAAGAGAATCTGCGCGCGGTGTTACAAGCTCATGGCACAACTTTGGAAGCTTTGACGGAAGCAGAGCGCACTGCTGCGTTAAATGGTCTTAAAGCCGTGTCGAAGAAGAAAGAGGTTATTGTGGCGATCCCGTCAATCGCAAAAGGTTACCCGGCGCCTGTTGAGTTGGATAACGGATCCGGGAAGCCAGTGCGCGTAGCCGCCGCCGGCCAAACTAAGCGACGGTAGCCGCTTCGCAGGAATCAAGCACCGGCGCGTCTTCAATGGGCGCGCCGGCTTCGCCGTAGTAAGGACGGCCGTTCTCAATCGCTTCGAAATACTCCTCAATTCGATCCAGCACTTCGTCTACCGAATGCGAATGATAAATCGAGGTGCGGAACAACGCGCCGCCCTGCAAGCCGCGAGTGAACTGCCCCGCCAACTGCTTCATACGATTGATCGCGGGAGTCTCAGGCATGTCTTCGCGCAACATGTCGAAGTACTCATGCAGGATCGCACGCTTGTCGGCGAGTGAAGGTTCGAAGATCGGACGCCCGTGCATCGCGTCTTCAATCTGCCGGAAGATCCAGGGATTCGCCATCGCGCCGCGACCGATCAGAACGCCGTCGCAACCCGTTTCGCGAAATTTGTCAAAAGCGCCTTCAATCGTCGTTACGTCACCGCTGCCTGATACCGGCACCCTCACGGCGGCTTTTACCTGGCGAACGAGGTCCCAATTTGCTAACCCGCGATAACCTTGCTCCTTCGTGCGACCATGCAGCGCGATGTGTTCGACGCCACAGTCTTCCGCGAGCTTCGCGGTATCGACGGCGTTAATCGTGTGATCGTAGAAGCCCGCGCGGATCTTCACTGTGAGCGGAATCGTGATCACTTTCTTGATTTCTTTGAGGATCGTTTCGAGCCGGCTGTGGTCCTTAAGCAAACCTGAACCGCCGCCATGTTTGACGACCTTCGGCGCCGGACAACCGCAGTTCACGTCGAGAATATCAGCCCCAACTTCCTGCGCCATCTCAGCAGCCATGCACATTCGCTCCGGCTGGCCACCGAAGATCTGTACTGCGAATGGCCGCTCGTCCGCGTAAAACCGCATCTGCCGTTTCGACTTCGGATTGTTGCGAGTGAGCCCTTCAACCGAAATGAACTCGGAAACAGACAAGCCAACACCGCCGCGCCGTTTTAACAAACGACGAAACGATACGTCAGTCACCCCGGCCATCGGCGATAGCACCAACGGCGGGTTGATCTCGACGTCACGAATCTTGAACGGCTTAATTTCCGGCATCACACTGCTTTTGCACAAAAGTCTAAACCCGATTTTCTCTGCGCTTATCTGCGTATTTTTTGCAACCTCTGCGTTGAAAAAGCCGTTAACCGCAGAGAACGCGAAGAACCGCAGAGATACGCCGAGACATCAGGGTTTTATTGTTACTGGGGTTCCGACTGTCACCGACTCGAACAACTCCTTCATCTCCTCATTCTCCAACGCGACGCAGCCTAATGTCCAATCACTGCTAGCGCCATTGCCGTGGATGTAAATCAGACCACCGAGCTGTGTGTACTGCGGCGGCGCGACTTTGCGCTTGTGAGCATCCACGATCGAATTGTATTGCGCCTGCGTGATCAAACCGTCGCGCAGTCCGCGCTCCGCGTCTTCGACATTTGGATAACTCACACCAAGCGACAGGTAATACGCGCTCTTGTGGTTTTTGACGAAGACGTAGAAGTCACCTTCGGGTGTCGCGCCATCGCCCTCACGCTGCTTGTCCGCGACGGGATTGAATCCCAGCCCGACACGATAAGAGCGGACCAGAGTTTTATCGGAATACAACTCCAGTTTCCGCTCTTTCTTGTAAACGACGATGCGTGGTTTCGTGATGGGTTTCTGGAACCACAGATTAAAACCGATAACACAAAGCAAACCGAGAATGGCGATGCGTGTTATCGGTATCAATCGGTGTTAGTTTTTCTTCTTTTTCTCTTCGTCCTTGTTGGCGCTCTTGGCGGCCGTCGCCGGTTTCAGTTTCAAGAGCGGTTCGACTGAGGCGCGATGAGCTTCGGAAACCTTGATGAACGCTTCGTTTCGAAGATTCTGAAGATAATCTTCCCGCTCCTTCGCCTGGCGTTCCATCAACATCATTCCGCGAACGCGATTGTCGTTGAATGTCGGTGTAGCACCTCCGGGAGTACGCGCGTCAACCCGAAGGATCTGGTAACCCTCGCCGATCCGGATCGGTTCCGACACGCCGCCCGGCTGTACGTTCTTAATCGCGGCGACAAGATCTTCGCGAAGGTTCGGCACGTCAAACTCGCCAACGTAACCTTTGTCCTCTGGCGCTGAACGCTTGCCGTTTTTCTCGCGTTCAGAGTTCGCTGCCGCCAGAGCGCCAAAATCGCTGCCGGCGCGTACCTGGGCAATGATCTCCAAAACCTTTGCCTTGACAGCCGCTTCATCCTTACCGGTCGTCGTGATGTAAATCTCAGAAAGCTTCACGCTCTCGGGTTTTTTAAACTTGTCGGGATGCGTGTCAAAGTACTTCTTAACATCTGCGGCCGAGAAGCTGAGATAAACGCGACGATCGACCTCCGACTCCAACACCGCCTGCTTCATCATCTCAGTGCGCATCGTCCGGCGGATGTCCTCCGGCTCGAGCTTGCTGTCGCGCATCGCCTGATAGAGTTTCTCGATCGAATTGATGCCCTGCTCGTTTGCGATCTGCAACATGCGGCGGTTCACTTCCGCTTCGATCTCACTGGCGAGATCCAACTCCTTGCCGCGTTGCAGCAGCAGTCTCTCGTTGATCAGTGTCGCAATCAGCTCGGGTCCGCGCTTCGCGACTTCTTCCCTCGCCTTCTGCTCGGTCATGCCGTTCTGCATGAGCGATTTGATACGTTCCTCCGTCTCGCGCTTCAGCATCGACAAAGTGATGACATCGTCATTCACCTGGACGATGACTTCGTCGATGACGGTCATCTCGCCTTCCTGGGCAAAAACATTCGTGGCGAAGAACGCCATGAGGATTGCGACGGCAAAGTATTTAATTAATTTCACAGGTACTCCTCAAAAACTGACTTTTGCGGGGGAATTCTAATCAGTGACCTTTATCTGGAGCAACACGTCACGCGCAAACTCAAGCACATTGTCCTGTTCGTCCTCGGTCAGAACGAGACGCAAAACCCCGTTTGGCGTGAACACTGCCCCGGGGTGCTTACTAACGAATTCTCCCAGTTTTTCCAGCGAAATTCGCGCTTTTTCGCTGAACTTCACCGCGATTCCATTGGGTGTCTTGTCTATCGAAACCAGCCCCAACTCTTCGGCCGTCCGGCGCAAACGAGCGTAAGAAAAAAGCCTTTCGACCGACGGCGGAATCCGCCCGTAACGATCTTCGGTCTCTGTTTTGATGCCTTGTAAGGTCGATTCGTCACGCGCCGATGAAACACGTTTATACGTCCGCAGCCGCTGCCCCATGTCGGAGATGTACTCCTCGGGGATCGCCACATCCACCCCGAGATTCAGCGTCACGCTCGTCTCGTCCTCGACCTCTTCGCCACGAAGCTCCGCGACCGTCCGTTCCAGCATCTGGGTATAAAGATCGAACCCGAGCGCTTCGAAATGACCCGACTGTTCACCGCCGAGCAAACTTCCTGCGCCGCGTAGTTCAAGGTCGAGCGCCGCGATACGAAACCCGGCCCCGAGATCGGAAAACTCACGAATTGCTGCTAAACGACGGCGTGCGATGGGTGTGAGTTCCTGTTCGGCCGGAATCAGCAAATAGGCATAAGCCCGG
>Ga0209486_10000788_pt1 | contig 13952 bp, 12 predicted proteins | sample NCCompost_FD_187518 | JGI IMG/M metagenome (GOLD analysis project Ga0209486, IMG submission 187518) | Agricultural soil microbial communities from Utah to study Nitrogen management - NC Compost (SPAdes) (version 2) | ecosystem: Environmental > Terrestrial > Soil > Agricultural land | place...
GGTCATAGGTATGCGGTAAGACCTGCAGATCGAGGACTGCGTGACCTGACGCGAATGCCTCCGACACCGCGGTCGGGACCGGCGTCAGCACCGAGTCGCCCTCCTTCAACCAGCGTCGGTAGAGGCGTGTGAATCGCGGCCCGGCAAACAGCTTGGCGCACCGATCGAATCGCGCTTTTACCACGTCTGTTCGCTGGTACTCTGTCTTCCAGTCCGTCCCGCGCTTGCAATGGAAAAAATACCAGCGGAGCTCATTGAGCGCCGCCGGATCCGGCCGCTTCTCCAACTCGTCATAGACCGCCCGCTCGTAGTCCGGCACGTACCGCTGGAGGGATGGCGCGAACACGATCCGCATGGTCCATCGCGGCGTCACCGCCAGCAAGCCAACATGCCCGACCAGGAACGACCGGAGGTCGTCGGTCCAGGGGACCGTCGCCACGTACAGGAGGACCGCATGGCCGGTCGGGTCCAGACCGATCGGGAAGGTGCCTGGCAGGAGGTCCGGTGAGGCCTCAGGCGCTATAGCCCGGACTGCGTCACCTGCCGTTTGGGTCGTCCTCGCCGCCAGGTACGCGAGCTTTTCCGCTCGTGTCGTGAGCCAGTCGAGATCGGGGCTGATGAGGGCTGCATCCAGTCGCATCAGCCGCTCCTTGGCGCGGGCTGCTGGCACCGGGCGACGATACCGGCTCTCCGGGTCGCCAATCGCGTGATAGAGCGGCTTGTGATGCACATGAAAAAGTTGCGCCCGGTTGTGGATGCAGTCGGCCGTCACCGCATAGCCGCGTCGCACGAGCTTGGTGAAAAACGCATTGCATTTCTCGCCGCCTGGCTTGATGCCGGCGAAGGCCGCGTGCTGCCGTTTCACGCACAATCCGGAGTGCCGCATGACGAGCACGAGAAACCGCGCCTGCCGCTCGGTGAGACCGTACTCGGCAATCGCCTGGACGCGTTCGTGGGTCGTCATCGCAGGAGTTCCTCCGCGAGTCCGCCAGGCTCGTTACCGCCCCCGTAACTGCCGCCACCACGGCCGCCAATACGGGCGCTGCTGCCGCGATGACAGGAGAATCCTGCGCTCGCCACCGCGGCACCATGCGCGCCGCGGTAGTGCTCGGTCGTCACTTCGACATTCAGGTGCTCCTCGCGGCCGTCGATATCGCGATACTCGATCTGGCAGTCGGGGAACTGCACATGGCCGTCGCGGTACGTCAGATCGTGCTCGCGGGCCCATTCCTCGATCTCGCGGGCGTCCCGATCCGGCCGTCCCGTCGCGTCCGGGCGGTCGCGCTCCCGCTCGTGCAGCCACTGCTGGTACTCCCGCTTCAGCTCGTAGTCCAATCGCACGCGCTCGATCTCGAAACCGCGCGCCTCGAGCTTCGCCGCATCCCGTTCGTAAGCTCGCTGAATCTGGACGTCGTGTTCCAGCTGGCGCTCGCATTTCAGTCCTGAGTACAAGGTCTGACCCGTATCCCGGTCGCGGTCGCGATTCGCTTCCAGCACATCCCGGCCGCGGTCGGTCAGGACGACCGCTTGTTCGCGATAGCCGGGGATCCGAACGGTCTCGATGAGACCCTGTTCGCGGAGGTGTCGGAGGTCGCCCTTGCGCGGATCGCCGGGCCGGTCGTCGCGGTCGCGGAGGTCGCGGGCGGGCATCACGCGAAACGCGCCAACGGTCGCCAGCGACCGGCTCTCCGACCCGCGGAGCGTGTACTCGCGGCCACGGCTATCGCGGACGATTTCGCGGTCGCGTTCACGCGGCAAATCGAGCCCACGCGTGAACACGTCGCGCGAGTGGCTGCCACGGTCTCGGGGTTCGCGGTCGCGTTCCGGCCACCGCGCGTCCTCGCGGTCCCGATGATCGGCGCGGTCGCGTGCCTCGTGGCGGTCATCATCACGATCGCGGTGGTCGTGCGGCTCGATTGGGGAGGAACTTGGGCCGCGTCCGGGTGACAGCGCATCGTGATCGAGATCCCGATCACGGTCGTCTCGGTCGCGCGAATCCCGAGGGTCACGCTCGTCGGTGTAATCGCGGGGATCAAAATCCATCGCCACTCCTTCGCCAGCGGGCGGACGCGCGTCGCTGTTGACGGTTAGATGGACTCAGGCGATGTGGCGTGAGCCGCTGACTGCGGGCGCTGCCAGGGGCATGAGCCGTGGCAGGTGTACCCGATGGCCTTGGTTGGGGACATTCGTCGGCGTCATGACGACGCGGTCGGAACTCCCAGGACTCAAGAGCGCGTCCGTATGAGGACGCGGAGCCGACAGCCGGCCAGAAGCTGCTGACAAAAACGATAACGACTCAACGCCCGCGTCCGCAAGCTCAGGTAGACTCACCGGCTTTCTGGTGGACGGCACTGACCCAGTGATCTGATCGGCCGACGTCGAAAGGAGAACCCGCCTTAATCGAGACAACCTCAAAAGATTGTGTCTGAGCAAGCACCGGCGCGACACACTACATCGTGGCACCTAGTGTCCGACGACACGCAGGTTGCTCACGTCGGCTGTGTGACCGCCCGGAGTCCGAGTTCCCGCCGAGAGGTGTCCCGCCCCTGAGCCGAGATCCAGCACGGGACCCTCGCTGGGCAGCCATGCCCGCACCTGCTCCATCGGCTGACGGGCCCGCCGTTCCATGACGGCGTCACAGATCGACATCAACACTCATCTGCCTCGTACAGATTGTCCTTCCATCCTCAACGCCTCCGTCGGATCGATCCTGAGCGCGCGTCTTAGTGGCAGCGCGCATGCCGCAAGTCCGACGACGAACATTATGCCGTCCGCGGCAAGAAGCAGCAGTACCTGGCGCCCCGTCGATCCGCGGCCCAACCCCAACACGGCAGCCAGTCCGGTGCCAGCGAGGATGCCGGCGCCGATCTGCAGAAACGCGCGCGAAAAGATGCCGGCAACAATGCGTCCTGGGCGCGCACCGAGTACGGTGCGAATGCCGATCTCGCGCGTCCGTCTGGCGACGGTAAACGCCGTCAGCGAATAGATGCCGGTCGCCGACAGCAGCAACACCATGGACGCGAGCAGCCACGCCACCGCGGTCAGCGTCCTGTTCATCGTTTCCTCGCCGCCGCCCACGCGCGCGAGGGACTGAACCTCGGTCAGCCGAATCGTGGGATCGACGTCAACGGCCAGCGATTGGACGCGCGCTGCGACCGCGCCCGGATCGCGCGCCCGGACGACGAGACGCATCCCAGCCCCCGGCGTGGGCAGTCGCGGGCGATACATCGCCGACTGCTCCTGCGGCCGGGGGAGCTGCCAGCCGAAGTCCCTGATCATGCCCACGATCTCGTACCAGTCGTCGCCGCTGACGAGGCCGGGGTCGGCGTCTTCGCCGGCCAGGATGCGAATGCGTTGACCGACCGGGTTGCGATCGCCGAACACGTAGTGCGCGAACGACTGGTTCACGATCAGCACGCGGCCGTTCTCGAAATCGAGTGGCACGAAGTCCCGACCGGCAACAACCGAAGTGTCGAACGCGGCAAAGTAGCCGGGCGAGACCTTCACGGCCGTGCTCGTGCGCAGGCCGGTCGCGGGAGCGCTGGTCGTCCCATCGAGCTCAATCGGATACTTGGCCTGATCCGTCACCGGAAGCGGGTCGGCAAAGGTGACGTGCTCGACGGCAGGCTCTGCGGCAATCCGTCGTTCCAGCTCATCGAAGCTGCGGCGTGCGCGCGCGGCAAACACGCCCGAATCAGCAGCGTAGTCCTCGGGGTCCATGTCCACGGCCGCGGTGACGTATCGGTCGGCATCGATGGCTTCCGCTCTCTGCTGGAAACGGTTGGACGCATAAATGCCACCGATGGCAAGCGGGAGGAAGGCGACGACGATCGCGACCTGCATGACGATCACTCCGGTCCAGAAACCACCAAATCGGAGCCCCGCGCGCGCCTCACCCTCGTTGCGAAGCGCATCCTGCACGTTGGTCCTGGTGAGCCGCAGCGCCGGCAGCACGCCGACGATCTGGGCGCCGAACAGGGCGAGCAGCACCGTGTAGATCACGGTCTTCCATGACAGACTGGCGTCGATCCAGAACGGCAGCCCGTCACCGGCAGTCATCTGTCCCAGCCCCCAGCTCATCGCCACTCTCGCAAGGATCAGTCCCAGAACTGCCGCCACGGCAGTCAGCACGAGAGCTTCGATTAACAGCTGCATGACGATGCGGCCGCGAGTCGCGCCGAGCGCGCTTCGAACCGTGATATCCCAGCCCCGTGCCGCGGTGCGAGCGAACACCAGCGTGGCGACGTTCAAGCTGACCACCGACAGCAGGATCAGAAAGATGCTGTTCACGGCGTACATGATGGTCCCGAGTACCATCGCTTCGCCGTAAGGTCCCTCGTACGTCGTGACGAGTGGCCGAAGATTCTTGTGAGTCTCAGGGTAGCTGGCCGCCAGCTGTGCCCCAATGATGTCGAACTCGGCTTGCGCTCCGGTCATGGATGCGCCGGGCGCGAGGACGCCGAAGACCGACACGGGCGGACCCGTGCGCGGGGCGAGCAGAGCCCCGTTCAGGCGCAGTGGCGCCCAGATGCGCTCAACTCTGGGAAAGGCAAACCCCTCCGGCATCACGCCCACGATCGTCACGGGAACAGTGCCGAGCCGCACCGTTCGACCCACCACACCCGGATCACGCTCGAAGCGTGCGTCCCACAAACTGTGACTAATGACAACGACCGGCGGCTCCGCTGGTCGTTCATCCTGCTCGGTGAGCACACGACCCATCAGCGGCGGCGTCCTCATTAGCTTGAACGCGCTGGCCGTGACCTCCGCTCCCCGTACTGGCTCCGCTCGACCGTCCTCGGTGATGAGGTTGCGCACGAAAACAATCGCCGCGCCCAGGTCCGCGACTGTCCTGACCTGCTCGCGCCAGATCGCGAAGTCGTGCAGCAATCTTGCTTCCCGCCCGCGCCCGGCGATCTCCACGCTGCGGACCGACACGACAGCGTCGCCATTCCGGATCGGCAGCCGCGGGTTCAGAAACTTGTCGAGGCCTTCGAAATAGATGATGCTCAGAGCGATGGCGACCGCGAGCGCAGCCGTCGCGACCAGCGTCAGCCCCGGATACCGAGCCAGCATGCGGACCCCGAGCTTGAAGTCCAGCGAGGAAAAACGAAGCGAACGCATGCGGACAAGGTGCCTGTTCATCATCGAGTGCTGTCCTTATCCGCAGCGATGTTTCGTTCCGAGCCGAGCTTCCCGCGACATGATCCACCTCCCTGCTGACCGCGCGAAAGCCTAACGGCCGTTCCAATCCATGTCGATCACAAGCGGGTAAGGCCAGAGGCGCCAGGGCGGTAGGCGCGCGTCGCCACGTCGGCCTCGGGCTCGATCGAGATCGAGCGATCTCAGTCCGGCGTCGGCCGCTCCACGCTCTCGATCACGACCACCTCCATCCGGCTACTGGCCGGCTGGAGCTTGAGGCCGAGCTGCTCTTGAAGCGCGGTGACCAGGGCCGGACCGTTCGGATCAATTGGAGGAATGCCGGGCGGCGGCGTTCCCTCGGGCATCCTCTCTGGTGTCCACACGAGCGTGAATGCAAACCGCCCGGTCAACCCGGTCTTGTCGATCACGAGCCGTGCATCGTCGCGCCCCGCGGGCCCATTGGCATCAGCCATGACGAGCGTCAGCATGTTCGCGAACTGTGCCATCGGAATGCCGCCGGCGAGGAACCGCGCAGGACCACGCATCGCGCCGCACGGCGGCGGCTCGTTGGGCTGCCGCGCCGGCGGCGGACCCCCGGCTCGAAATGCCGCAATGAGAGCGTCGCAGTCGACGGGAGACTGGCGCAGCTGCGGACCGAGCGATCGGTCGGACCGTGCGAGCACCAATTCGTACACCGGCAACTCGCGCGTTTCCATGTGCGTCTTCAGCTTGAATCGCTCTCCGAGCAATGACCGGATCATCAGGAACAGCTCGCGGGGCGGACCGTCGGGTGACCGTTGCCACGGCGTACTGGCCTGTGCGTTGATTTCATACAGAGCCGAGTCGATCCATTCAGGTCCGCCGATCACGCGAGACATTTGCAATGGCGTGCCGAAGAAGAACGCGTCGGCGATGAAGAACCTGACCGTCCGCGTGGCGGTGTAACGACCGCCCGGTTGCCCCCGCTCCCCCGTCGGACCTTTGCTCGGCTTGACCGACGCGACCTCGAACCGCGGCAGCGGCCTCTGCTCCTGCGCCTGCGCGCGGAGCGGGACTGCAGCCGGTGCGGTCAGCCCGCACGCGGCCATGGCTAATACGACGAACAGAAAGCGGACACACGGACGTCTCACCGGAATGCCTCTCATCGGGGCTTTCAGTGCCCCTGCGCGTGAGACGAGACTTTACGTATTAAAGTTCTCTGTGTAAAGCCAAAAGATGGATCACCCCGCGCATTGCAGTTTTCAGATGTCCGGCCTCGAATCGGCCAAATCGCCAACGCCGCATCCGTCCGGGTTGTCGAACACTTAGAATCTAGTCTTCTCCAAGTTCGAGAAGACCTCGTCACTGGACCCATGTCCACACGGGAGGCACCCAGAATGCGCCGCGACAACTAACGACGCGGAATTGGCCAGCGGGAAATCAGGAGCAATAATCTGGTTGGCATGGGTGAGATTCTCCGAGCACGACTGCTCTCCGCTGCCACCGCCGGCGCTGTCGTGCGTGTTATCTACAATCGAGGGAGTCAGCCGGGAACCGTCCGCGAGATTCTTCCTCTCGCCATCGTTGGCGACGAGCTCCAAGCCCGCGATCTCAGCTCACGCATCGACAAGACGTACAAGCTCGAACATATGGAGCTGGCGGAGCCGCATACTGCAGCACCGCATTACGACCCCGCGGGACCGCAGAACGTGAATAAGCAGTGCGTGCGCGACGCACTGAGTCCGAGGGTGTCCGAGCTCCAACTACTCGGATGACATGTCGAGTTGGAAGAAAACCGAATCTCTTTGCACAGGTTTTTCAAGAATGGGAAGCTGCGTAAGGGCTGTGACGTCACGATGGGCTTCGACGAGTTCGTAGTGGAGTTGTTTGATGACTTCGATGGCAAAGGTCTGCAGGAGGCCCGACGCCCCTCGAAGCGTCCTTACAACGTATCCAGCGCATCGTTCTCGACGCGGACGTTCCAGGACCTGCTGCCCGCAATCGCACTGTTCTTAGAGGAAGCGCGAAGGCTGGCCCCGAAGCGTTGACGCGAGCAATCGCCTGTCGTCACTGGATTCTGGATAGGTGGTGTTTCATGAGTGTTGTGGAGGATCTCGCACTCGCGTACGACAACCCGGTCATGCGCGCGCTGGTCCAGCTGGTTCCGGTTATCGGGGGGCCAATCGACACGGTCTTGTTCGGGGCGATCACTCAAATCAACGCGAGACGGGCCAAAACATTCTTCGACGAACTGGCGCGCGGAGCGGCAGCGCTCGATCCGCAGACGATTGGAAGCGAGCCGTTCCTGCATGCGTTCTTCTGTACGAGCAAAGCTGCCCTCGGCACACGTCAGCGAGAGAAGATTGAGCTATTGGCGCGCTTGCTCGCATCCGGCACTCGCGGAGTCGTGGAGTACGGCGACGACTACGAGGAACTCCTCGCGATTCTGGATGAAACAAGCCACGAGGAGCTTCTGACGCTCTCACGCCTGTCAACCCTTGAACGCGAACATCCGCATGTGTGGTTCCACACGAGTGAGCGGGAGACAGACGAGGAACGTGCGGCCCGAATTTGGCCTGAGTTTCTAAGCGGCTTCGGCTCTTGGAACTATGACCGCATCCGAGCCCACATGGTCCGACTCGAACGAACCGGCCTGTATGAGGCTTTCCATGGCGGCGAAGTAGGGCCGAACGGCCACCAGGGTCGAACCACCGACTCGTATCGACGTTTGGCCGCTGCAACGCAGGCGAAGGAGGAGAGCAATCACCTGGAGAAGCCGTTCATAGGTGATTTCGAACTCACCGCTGTGCGCATGACACAGACGGATCCCTACATTGCCGATGCCACGCAACGTTCGCCTTTCTGGGGCAGCGTCGCGTACCACGGGACCGCCTCTCTCGAAGGTAGATCGCTGCAGATCGCCGTGGAGTATCTCGACAAAGACGATGAGGCATTGGTGCTGCCGCTGAAGTCGTTCGAGGAGATGAAATTTGAGGGCGAGTTCCTGGAGCGCAAGTACGGCTCAGGCGTCAGATGTCACGTGCGAATCGTAGCGGTCCTCTGAGGGAATGACCTACGTGTGGCGGGGTTGAGGTGTGACGAGGCCAACCGCTCAGGCGGCGACCCGAAGTTGGTCGATCCGTTGCAGAAACGGCACGATCTGATTCCAACTCGTGAAAGTTAGGGTCCGCTCTCCCTCTCTCAGTTGACCAGTTTTTCTCTACACCGGGTCGCAGGAACCGAACCTCATCAGCGGTGTCTGACTTCGATTGAGGAGGTAAACATGTCCTTTGATGCCAGGTTTTTTCGCCCGATTGGCGCGCTAGGTATCCTCGCGTCCGATCCGATGATCGAAGCAGGCATCATGGCCGCCGGTCCCTTCTGGCAAGCGGGTGACTACTTCCGGCTGTTGATCAGTGCGGTCAGCGTGCTCGCGGCGGTTCTTCTCCTGGTCGCCGGCGTGCTCCTCTGCATGAAGCGGATTGCCGGTCGCGCGGTCGCGCGTCTGTCGGCGAGCGTGTCGATCCCCGTATGCGTTTTCAGCGCCGCTATCGGCCTAATGGGAGGGCACGCGCTGTTATACGGGGTCGGCTATCCGATTGTTATTGTTTTGCTCCTGAATCGAGCGACACCATCCAGCGGCGTTACTACGAACCTGGAAAATCCGGCGGTTCGCGCCGATGCGCCTCGCCCTGGAGGGCAACTGATACTCGGCGTCGCCTAAACGCTGCACCCAGACGAGATCGGTCGGCGGAGTAGATCTCTTCGTTCCGCCGACTCAGGAGAGGCGCGCGCGATCCTTACATTCATGCGTCGTTTCTGAGTGCGTCGATTTGGCTGAGCAACTGTGCGACCTGGTTCCAACTGGCGAAGGCTAGGGTCACCACTAATTAGATCAAGCACGTGAGAACGCGTCGGGCCGGCGTCACTCAACGTGGCCCTGCGCCACCAGCCTTCACGAGGATGGCCGCACCGAGCATGATCGCAACGTCGGCCAATTGAAGATTCCAGTCCGCAGGGAGCCGACCCCGACGTTCATGAAGTCGATCACCACACCATCGGTCCACGTGTTGCGACCACGGCCGCCATCGCCTGGTCAGTCTGGCGTTGGGCGCTCCGCCGACTCGATCACTAACCTGTTCATCGGCGCCTGTCGCGGTTCGAGGCGCAAACCGAGTTGTTCCTGAATGGCGGTGAACAACGACCCGCCAACCGCCGGATCGGGTGCGTCAACCGGCGTGAATGTCAGATCGAGATCAAAGGCACCGGTCAGCCCTGTCGCATCCACCACGGGTCGCCCGGCTGCGGGAGCAAGTAGGCGGACAAGCTCGGTGAGCCGGACGCCAGTTCCCCTGAACCGGCCTCGCAGGCGGCTCAGGCCGCATACCGGCGAATCCGGCGTCCGCCTCGCGCCGCTAGCCTTGAATGCCGCTGCCAATGCCGCACAGTCGGCGGTCGAAGGGCGCATCTGTGGACCCAGACCTCGGTCGGCTCGAGCGACAACAAGGGCGTAAGCCGGACCGTCACGCACCTCCCGGCGCGTCACGAGCTTGAACCGCTCGATGAGCAGGTTCCGCATCATCGCCAAGAGGAGCGGCCGCTGCGCGACCTCATCGGAGATCGGCGGGCCCTTGCCGATGATGTCCCATCTTTCCGAGTCGACCCACGACGGCAGCCGCTCACCAAACACGAGCTCATGGGGCTGCACGTCGAACACGACTCGAAGCAGGTCGGCAAGCCTCGTGTTCGTTACGAGGAACTGGCCGCTCGGTTGGACCTCCGAGTGGTCTTCGGCGTTTGTGTTACCGGAGGGGCGGATGGAGGCGACTTCAAACGTCGGGGCGCCTTGTTGGCCGGCAAGCGTGGCACTCAACAACACGACTGCGACCATGGCGCCGGTCACGCGTGCCACTTTTCGCCCTCCGCACCGGATTGTAGCGCCCTTCATCATCTGGCGAGCTTTCAAGCCCAACTCTTAATTCTTTAATTGACAACGCCGCGCGTCCAGCGTTACAGTGCTTCTGGTAACTTTTAATTCTTTAAGATTACACATGGCTCGCACCAAGTCTCCCGCCCTCACCGACGCCGAAGCCCGCGTCATGGGCGTGCTCTGGGAACGTCAGGCCGCCACCGTGGCGGATGTGGTCGGCGCCCTGAAGAAACGGCCGGTGACGTACAGCACCGTGCAGACGATCCTGCGGATCCTCGAGACGAAGGGCTACGTGGCCCACGACAAGGTTGCGCGCGCGTTCGTCTACCGGCCGCTTGTCGATCAGGCGCAGGCGCGCCGGCGCGCCCTGCGGCATCTCGCCCGCCGGCTTTTCGACGGCTCCCCCACCTTGCTCGTGTCGAACGTACTCGAGGACGAGACGATCGACGCGGCCGAGCTGAAGCGCCTCAAGGAACTGATCGAACACGCATAGGAGACGCCCGTGGACGCAGTGTTGAACTGGCTATGGCAGGGTGGCGTGGTGGCGATCGTGGCAGCGGGAACGCTGCACCTTCTCGATCGCGCCCGCGCCGCCGTTCGCTGTCTCGTCTGCTGGGCCGCACTGCTCGTGGTCGTTGTGCTGCCTCTGGTTTCCCTCGCCATGGCTGCCGCGTCACCAGTTGCTCCAGCGGCCTCCAACGCCGCAGCGATCCTTACGGTTCCCGCTGCGTGGTGGACCTCGAGCGCGCTGGTCGCGGGGGCCTGGGCGGTCTGGGTGGGCATTTACGGCGTCCGTCTCGCCCGCGCGATCGTTGTCGTCCGCCGCGCCAGGGCACGGTGCCGGCCGTTTTCACCGGCGGTCGAATCCTCGCTTGGGTACTGGCGCCGCGCGCGTCACACCGGGCGGCCCGCGCGGCTGGCCGTTTCCGATCGCGTGAGCGCAGCGGCCGTGTTCGGCTGCGGCACCCCGGTCATCGCGGTGGCGCCAACGCTCATCGCGCGTCTTGACGCCGACGAGCTCGATCGCGTCGTCATCCACGAGTGGGCGCACGTGCAGAGGCGCGACGACCTGGCAAACATCGGACAGCTCCTCCTCCGCGCGGTGGCCGGATGGCATCCCGCCATCTGGTGGCTCGATCGCCGTCTGTCTATCGAACAGGAGCTGGCGTGCGATGAAACGGTCGTGGCCGTCGCAGGCGGGGCAAAGTCCTATGCGTCATGCCTCGTCAAGCTGGCCTCGCTTCGAGCTGCACAGTCCGACGTGCTGCTGGCCTCGGGCGCGCTTTCGTCGAGCGGGCTCACACGACGAGTCGCGCGCCTGCTTCTGTTCAAGGACTTCATTTCGTCTGCGTGGGGACGCCGGGCCGCGGCCCTCGTCGTTGTGCTGCTCGTCGTGCTGGCACTCGGTGTCGCACGGCTGCGCATCGTCGAGGCCGCGGTGTCGGCGACCGTCGTCCGCGTGCTGCAGCCGGTGGCCGGCGCAATACCTGCTGCGGTGCATCCTGATGCCATGCGCTCCGATTCGCCGGCGGCACAGCCGCGCCGGGCTGCGCCGGTGCCGGATCGCCTCGAGGCGTCACTTTTCCCGCTGAAGCCGGACTCCACGACACTTCCCGCTCCGGCAACCCCGCAACCGGATCCGCATCGCGCCTCCGAACTCATCGACGACACGAGCGCAAACGCGGCCGCCGGCTCACATGATGCCGTGGGCGAAATCGAATCCCCCGATCCCCCGCTTGTTACGGCACCCTCCCCCACGCTCGCGGCATCGCCGCCCGCCATCGACGCCGAATCGCGCTCCACCTGGGGCTCGGCGGCAGACGCCGGGGTCGCGATCGGCCGCAGGACGAAAAACACCGGCGTTGCCACCGCCGGTGCATTCACCCGGTTCGCGAAAAGAATAGCTGGCTCATTCTGAGGGCTTTATCGTGCGCGTACATCTGGTCAATCCCAGCGACGTCTCGTTTGGAACGGCCGTCATCACTCCGCGCTGGCAATATGTGCTCGCCGCCGCGACGCCGGAGCGACACGGTGTCCCCGCGATCGTCGACGAAACGCTCGAACAGCTCGATCTCGACAGCGTGGCTCCCGGTGACGTGGTCGGGATCGGTATCCACACTGCCAATGCGCTGCGCGGCTATCAGCTTGGACGGGCCGCCAGGGAGCGCGGTGCGCTTGTCGTCTTCGGTGGAATCCACGCCACGCTCTTCCCGGACGAAGTGCGCGAGCACGGCGCCGCGCACGCCGTCGTGACCGGGGACGGCGATCTCGTCTGGCCGAATGTGCTGCGCGACTGCGAGCAAAATGCGCCGCAGCCGCACTACGACGGCGGCCGCGTCGGAGGCGACGACTTCCTGTCCGCGAGATGGGACCTGCTGTCGGCCGATCGCTACATGTGGGCGTCGGTGCAGACCGTCCGCGGTTGTCCAAAGCACTGTTCGTTCTGCTCGGTCTGGCGCACCGACGGGCAAACGCCCCGCCAGCGGCACGTGCATGCGGTCATCCGCGAGCTGGTGATGCTGCGGCGAAAGGGGTTCCGCTTCATCGTCCTGGCGGACGACAACTTCTACCCTGTGACGCTCGCCGATCTCGCGGCAGCCGACCGCCGTGCCGACAAGAGCCGGCACGCGGCGCTTTCGGCGCTTCGCCAGGAGCGGTTCGAGCTGATGGCGCAGATGGCGAAGCTGCCGGACGACATGGTGTTCTACACGCAGATCACGATGGAAGCTGCCGAGGATCCCGAATTTCTCGCGGCGATGCGCCGTGCCCGCATCCGCGGCGCGCTGGTCGGCGTGGAGTCGGTCACGCCGGAAGGGCTGAAGGCGGTCTTCAAGAACTTCAACGAGGCCGGCGAAGGGCTGGTGACGCGTCTGCAGGCGTTTCGCGCCGCGGGCGTCCACGTGCTCGGTTCGTTCATCTTCGGGTTGCCGACCGATACGCCGGAAACGTTTCCGGCTACGGCCGACCTGGCGCAGCGCGCGGGCGTGTCGTTCGCCCAGTTCGTGATGCTCACGCCGCTGCCCGGAACGCTCGACTTTGCCAAGTGGGAAAAAGAAGCCACAAATGTACCAACCGTCGGCGGCGTGCCGTTGACCCGCTACTGGCTCATCCCGTCATCGCAGCGGCCGAAGGTGTACAACCCACATCCCCGAATGTCGGCGGACGAGATCCGCGTACGCACGCAGCACGTGTGGGATCGCTTCTACGGTTTCCGGGCCGCGTGGGCGCGTTCGGCGTGCGTGCGATCGCTGCGCGCCCGCATCGCCTTCGTCCTCATCTCGAAACTGTACCGGCAAATGTACGCAAATACAGGCATCGCGACCGACAGCGCCCGCGTCGAGCGCTCAGCCCGGCGAGCACGATGGCTCGCGCGGGCAGCCCGCAGGCTGTTCGTGGCTGCCCCGATGCCGCACCTGGAGGAGCCGGCGGGAGCGGGCGATCGCGGTGGCCGCCGGCTTGCAGTGTCGCTGGTGCCCTGAACGGAGGTTAACGTGCCGCTTCGAACGGTCGTCTGCATCCTGGCGTGGCTGGTACTTGTGACAGTGCCGGCCGCCACGGAACCGTCCGGTCGCTCACGTGAGTTCCTCGCCACCGCGTTCCACGTCGGCAAGGACGACCTCGCGCGGATCGCGGCCGGCCGCGTGTACTCGGGGACGCTGCCGGTGCAGCATCCGCGAGAAGTCGCCACGCTGGGCATCGTTCGGATCCAGACGACTCCTCAGCGCTACATTGACGGCCTGGCCGACATCGCAGCTTTCAAGCGCGACGACAAGATTCTGCAGATCGGCACGTTCGGCGCTCCTCCGCGGGCGGGCGACATCGCCGATCTGACGCTCGACGAGGAGGACGTCGACAGCCTGCGCGAATGCCGTGTCGCGGATTGCGACGTACAGCTGTCAGC
>Ga0209486_10000789_pt1 | contig 13951 bp, 12 predicted proteins | sample NCCompost_FD_187518 | JGI IMG/M metagenome (GOLD analysis project Ga0209486, IMG submission 187518) | Agricultural soil microbial communities from Utah to study Nitrogen management - NC Compost (SPAdes) (version 2) | ecosystem: Environmental > Terrestrial > Soil > Agricultural land | place...
TGCCTTCAAGGTGAAGCTGAATCGCCTCACGTATCAAGCGTTCTGTCTCGGCTACGGATTCCCCAACCGCCACACAGCCCGGCAGATCCGGCACATACGCGGAATAGTTGGATCCGGCATTCTCGATAACGATGGCGTAGCGCACGGGATTTGCCTTAATTCTTGAGTGATGTCTAGAGCTTCGACCGCTGCGCGTAGGCTGCGTCGAACTTCTCCGCGAGCCCTGGATTCGACTCGCGCACCTGGTCCACGACTGCCTTCGCCCAGTCGAAATATTGGTACTTGCGGAACAGCGGCCAGTCGGCCGGCGGACTCGACAGGATTTCGCGCAGGTTGCACAGCTTGTCCGCGATCTTGAGCTGCTGGGCGTCCCTGCTCACGTGGGACGCGTTGTCGAGCTGGATGCGCTTGCGTTCCGCCTTGGACAGACTCTTGTCATCCGTAAGTTCGGCGACGATGTCGGCGATGCGGGTGCCGAAGGCCTTGCGCAGTTCTTCCTGCGTCGTCGCGGTGTCCTCGATCGTGTCGTGCAGCAACGCCGCTGCAAGGAGTTCGCCATCCGTCACGCCGCCCTCGTCGCAGAGGGCGCTCGCGACCGCAAACGGGTGGTTGATGTAGGGCGATTCGTCGGCGCCCTTGCGGCGCTGGTCGCGGTGGCGATCCGCGGCAAACGACGCGGCCCGCAGGATCAAGCTGCTCGTGTTCAAGCGGCCACCTCTTGGAGTGCGCGACAACTCGCAGCACCTTGAAATTCACGTTTGCCTTGCGGCCGTGTGCCCCGCTTGCCGGGGGAACCACCGTGCCCATCAGGTCGGTTGGCGGGAGCGGCTGCTCCACTCTTCACGATCGATATTCTACCACTTTCCCGCCGCGCCGTGGGCGCAAACGGGCGCTGTCAGACCCCGGATTTGCCGATATCGCCGGGCTTCCGCAGCATCTTGTCCACCTCGCCGAGGTGTTGCTCTTCCGTCCGGATCATCTCGCGGGCGTACTCCTCGATCTGGACATTCTTGCCCTCCACCTGCTCGAGCAGCTTGTAGTAGTGCGCGAGCGCGTCGCGCTCGTGCTGCATGGACTCGCGCAGGATGTCGCCGATGTCGTGCTTGTGCGTCTCGAGCAGCGGGCCGATGCCGAGCGAGGGATGCTCGCCGAGCTGCGCGATGAGCTCGCCCGCCTGCGTCGCATGATCGAGCGATTCGGTCGCCTGGCCGCGCAGCCAGCTCACGATCGGGATGCGGTTGTAACCGTACGTCATCAGCGAGTAGTGCGTGTAGCGCACGGTGCCCGCCAGTTCGTATTCCATGATCTTGTTGAGCGTGGCGGCAACCGCCTTGACGTCGATCTTCATGGCAACTCCTTCTCGAGGCAGGCTGCTGGTCCGCCCGTGCGGGGTGTCGGGCGGCATTCTAGACCGGCGATCCCGTGACTGCGCCGAATGGAAATCAATCGCGTTGCGACCAGCCTCGTGTCGGACAATTCCGACGACAAATACCTGCCGCAGGCAGGACTGAAGCCCCCTGCCTGGGAAGTAGAATTCGCCGACGCGCGGGCATAACAAGACGTTTCCGACGGAACACCAGCTCGATGGGCACTGCAACGGATAGGCCGGATCCGGCGCCGAGGACTCTTGGTGACTTGCTGTACGCCAGTCCGGACGAGCCACGCATCGCCGAGCAGGAATGGGTCGATATCCTCCGCGCCATCGGGGCCGGCGACAAGACGGCGCTGCGCGCGATCTACGACCGCTCCCATCCGTTGGTATTCACCCTGATCATGTGCATGACGCACGACCGCGCCACGGTCGAGGAGTTGACAATCGACGTTTATCGCGAAGTCTGGCGGCACGCATCGAAGCACGATCCAGCGACCGCGACGGTCCTGGAATGGATCATGAGCGAGGCCCGGTTGCGAGCCATCGAACACGTTAGTTCCTTCCAGCAGCGCAAGTGCATGCACGTGTCTCCGCACTCCAAGCCCCGCCGGGCGATCACGGCGGGTTGGGAGAGCCGATGACTCAGGACAAATTCAATCCGGGAGATGATGCATCAGCCACGATCTGGGAGCGGCTTGCGCGACGGATCACTGAGGACGCGGGCGAAGCAAGCGAAGCGCCGGCTTTGAAGTGGGAGTGGCACGAGCCCAGCTGGCGGGAAGCCGCGCCGGGCTTGACCTACAAGATCCTGGCGGCGGACCAGGCGCGCGATCGCGTCAGCCTGATGGTGCGACTCGCGCCGGGAGTGGCGTACCCACCGCATCACCATGCAGGCGTCGAGGTGCTGCATCTGCTCGACGGCGAACTGTGGATTGACGAGCGAAAACTGCTCCCCGGCGACTACAACAGGTCCGAACCGGGAACCTCGGATCAGCGTGTCTGGAGCGAAACAGGCTGCACCTGCGTCCTCATCACGTCCACGCGGGACGTGCTGCGCTGAGACGATTCGGGGGCGCTATTCGCCCATAAACTCCCCGACCGGCTTCAGGTCCTCGACGTGATCGCAGATCGCCTTGATGACCATCATGACCGGCAGGCCGAGGATCAGGCCCCAGCCTCCCCAGAGCCAGCCCCAGAACAGCAAGCCTCCGAACACGACGACGTTGTTCATGCGGCTCGCGCGGCCTGACATCCACGGCGTCAGCCAGTAGCCCTCGAGGGAATTGATGACAAGGGAAATGCTGCCGACCGCCAGCGCCATGCTGACCGTGCCAAACTGGAAGAACGCGACGAGCGCGGTGCCGGCGATCGTCACGATGGCGCCGAGGTACGGCACCATGTTGAGGACGCCCGCCGCCACGCCCCACACCGCGGCGTTCTCGAGGCCGATGGCCCAGAAGGCAAGGCCGCTCAACACGCCGACGATGACGCTGGTCAGCACCTGCACGCCCAGGTAGCGCTGGATCTGCGCCTGGATCTCGTCCATGACCTGGACGGTGATGCGCCGCTTGGCAAGTCTCGGTCCGGAAAGCTGGACCCACTTGCGCCGGAACGCGTCGCCCGAGGCGAGCAGGAAGAAGGCGAGGAAGAGCACGATCAGGCCCGCGCCGATCACCGCGGCGCCGCCCGCGAGGCTCGTCACCAGGTACTCGCGGATGTCGAGCCTGGGCTTCTGGATCTGCACAGGCGTGACACCGGGTGGCGGCTTGTCGGCGCCCCCTTCCGCCGTGACTCTCTCGATCACCTCGGCCGCCCGCTGCACGCGCTCGATCGCCTTGCCCGTGCCTGCAAGTTCCCTGCTCGCCGCGTCCTTGAACTTCTGCACGGCCTCCGGGAGCGTGTCGATGACGGTCCCCGCCTCGTCCCGCAACGACCAGGCCGCCCAGCCGGCCCCCACGACGATCGCCAGCAACAGCACCGCGGCGGAGATGCCGCGCGGGACCGAGACCCGCTCGAGCCGGTCGACCAGCGGGCTCAGCGCGTAGCTCACGACCAGGGCAAGGACCAGCGGGATGAAGACCGGCTGCGCCCACTCGAGCACGAAGATCGTGGCGAAGACGGCGAGGAGGATCAGCGGGGCGCTCCGGTGGTTACCCCCGTTCACGGGATCCGTCGTGTTGAAGGCCGCCGCCATGTCGCGCCCATGTCCTGCTCCCTGCTGACGCATCATACAGCGAGTACAGGTAAGCCACGGAAATCCCCCGGTAAAACAAGCCGTTCGGGGGAACGATGTTGAAGCTGACGCATCGAATCAGTGACGCGCTTTTCCCGGCTTTGTGAGGACATTATGTCCTTCCCCGTTCAGGTTCCGTTCACCGACCCCAGGCGTATCATGGAGTCGCCATGATGCGCTCACTCCTTTTTGTGTTCGCTCTCGCGGCGTCCGGCCTCGCCTCCGGCGATCAGCCGGAGCGCATCGCGCGCCTGTCCTACGCCGAAGGCGACGTCGCGTTCCGGGGCGCCGACGAAGTTGCGCCTTCCGCCCTGCCCGACCGCCCGCTGAGTGCGGGTGACCGCATTACGACCGCCCGCGACGGGCGCGCGGAGCTTGCGCTCGGCAACGCCACCCTGCGCCTCGACGAGGACAGCGCCATCACGGTCGCCGATCTCGACGCCTCGGCGGTCCGCATCGAGCTCACCGCGGGCACCGCGAGCCTGCACCTGCGCGAGCTGTTCGAGGACGAGACCTACGAGCTCGCCACGCTGAACACGACGATCGCGTTCCGGGCGCCGGGCGAGTATCGCGTCGACATCACCGCGAGCGACGCGACCGACCTCACCGTGCGCGCCGGCAATGCGGAAGTCGCGACGGCCGGCGGCCCGGTGCGCGTCGCCGACGGCCAGCGCGTGCGGCTCGAGGGGCGCGCCGAGTTTGCGAGCCTCGTGACGCCGCGGGCGGCGGACGAGTTCGACGACTGGGTGCTGGAGCGCGAGGTGCAGCTTGCCGAAGCTGCGCCGCCTGTCGACGAGACCTCCGAGTATTACGAGGATGAGACGCTCGACGAGCACGGCGAGTGGAGCGACGACCCGAGCTACGGTCGTGTCTGGATGCCGAACTATGCCTACGGCGGCTACGACCCGTTCCGCTACGGCCACTGGCAGTACAACGGCTACGGCTACTCGTGGTACGACCCGATGCCGTGGAGTGGCTACACCTCTCATCACGGCCGCTGGGTGCGCCATCAGGACCGCTGGTGCTGGGTGCCCGACCGGCGCGGTCACGGTGGCCAAGTTGCGAATGACACGCCTTCGAGGGGCCTGCCGCGTCCCTTTGACGCGGACCGGCCGGACCGGCCGCGTAGGCTCGGGCGCGACACAGACACTGGCAACAAGTCCCGCGGCGGGACGATGGTGCCTCAGGACGACGATCGCAGGCCGGCAGCGGCCTCGCCCAATCTCCCGCGCAGGATCGACGCGAACCGGGCGCCGGTGTTTGAGCGCGGCGCCGAGCCGGGCAAGCCGGCGGCGCGCGCCGCCGCAGCGCCGCAAAGCGCCCCGCAACCACGGGCTGCGCCGGCCCCACAGGGCACAGCAACGCCGACCCTGCGGCCGTCGCGTCCGGCCAGCTCGAACAGTTCCAGCAGTTCCAGCAGTTCCAGCAGCCAGGCCACGTCGCGGCCGGCGGCCACGACGAGCAAGGGCTTCGCGATACCGAAAAATCCTTGACGGCCTGTCGGGCGCCGCCGCTCGTCACTTTTTCGCGTCGTTCGTCACCCTGTCATTGAGCACCCGCGGCCGATTGCCTTAGCGTCGGCTGTACGATGCGATTGCCTGCCTTCACGCTCCTGGCCTGGGCTCTCGCGGCCCCTGGCCATGCCGATGTCGCCGCCACGGTGGCGGCAACCGTCGATCCACTCATCGAGTCGGAACTCGAGGCGACCGGGACACCGGGCGCGGCCTTCGTCTTCGTTCACGACGGCAAGATCGTCCACGCGCGCGGGTACGGCGTCTCGGACCTCGCGCGCGGCGCGAAGGTCGACCCTGCCCGGACGGTTTGGCCCATTGCCTCGATCTCGAAGGCGGTGACGGCGATGGCCGTCCTGCAGCTCGTGGACGACGGCCGCGCGAATCTCGACGCCGACGTCAACCGCTACCTGAAGCGCCTCCAGGTGCCGTCGGCCGGGATGCCGCCGCTGACGCTGCGGCATCTCCTGTCCCACACCGGCGGAATCGACGAGCTGCCCGGCCGGCAGTTCAACGGACGAGAGCCGCAAGACCTCGCGACTTTCCTGCGTGACCGCATCAAGCGCTATCGCGCGCCCAGCGGACTGACGGCCTATTCGACCTACGGCATCCTGCTCGCGGCCCTGGTCCTCGAGGACCTGACCGGCCAGCGTTACGACGAGTACCTCCGCGAAAATATCTTCACTCCCGCCGGCATGACGAGCGCGCGGGTGATGACACGGCTCGGCGACGAGCGCGGCGTCGCCACTCCCTACCGGATCGATGACGGCCGGGCCGCGCCCATGCCCTTCGAGTGGTATGTCAGCACGCCCGCCTCCTCGATCGTCGCGACCGCGGAGGACATCGGGCGGCTTCTGCTCATGCACCTCGCCGGCGGACGGGCGGGCGAGCGGCGCATCCTGTCGGAGACGCTCACGCAGGCCATGCACGCGCAGCAGGCGACCGTGCACGCCGGCGTGCCCGGATGGAGCCTCGGGCTGCAAATGGATCGCGGCAACGGGCGCGACATCGCCGAGCACGGCGGCGACATCGGCGGCTTCTCGGCGCTGTTAGTGCTAGTGCCGGAAGAAAATTCCGGCTTTTTCATCGTGAACCACGGCGAAGGCAGCGACCTGCGGTTCAAGGTGAAGGACGCCCTGCTCGACCGCCTGTACCCGGCGAAACAACCGGCGGTCGTGCCGCCGGCGCGGGCGGAGGACGCGAAGCGCCTGGCCGAGTACGCGGGCGATTATCTGTCGAGCTTCGCCTGCCGCAGCTGCCCGCGGACGCCGGAATCGGTATTCCGGATCGACGCGAACTCGGACGGCACGCTGTCCCTCTGGGGCCAGCGCTGGATTCCCTCGGCGCCCGATCTCTTCATCCGCGACGACGGCCGGCGTCACTTGGGCTTCGGGCGGGATGCTGCCGGGCACCTGACCGCGGTTTCTGCCGGTTCATGGCGTGTGGCGGACCGGATTCGCTAGAGATTTCCAGGCACGCAGCGAAGGCTCGACGCCGCCGGCCGCCTTTGGAATAGTCACTGCTTCAGCCCGGCATGCTGGAGCGCGCCGATGCATACCTTTCGCCTCGAGATCCATCCTGCGCTCGTCGCCCTGATCGGCGTCACCGCCACCGCACTCGCGCTGCTGACGACGGCCCAGGAAGGCGTCGCACTTCTATATGTGGGACAGGCCGTTCCGTGGCTGGGCCTGTTCAAGGCGCGGCTCGTCGACTGGTACGCCTGCGCGCTGTTCGTTCCCATTCTCATCGTGCTCGTGCGCCGGTACCCGATCGACCGGACACGCTGGCCACACCACCTGCCGATCCTGCTGCTCGCGGCCGTGCCCGTCGCCATCGCCAAGGAAGCGGTCTTCGTGGCGGTGGGCAACGTCTTCCGGCCGGGGCTCTTCGACCTTGCGACGATCCTGAGCGAGGACCTGAGCTACGAAGTCATGGCCGTGTGGGCGATGACCGCGGTCTGCCACGTGCTCGTCCCTCACGAGAAGGCCGCAAGGAAGCGGGATCCACATGGCGAGTCCAGCGAAATCCAGGTGCCGACCCGCAACGGGGTGGAACGCGTTGCGCTCGATGCAATCGAGTACGTCGACGCCCACGGTAACTATGCGCAGCTCAACACCACCGGTGGCCGGTACCTCGTACGCGAAACGATGGCACGGATGGAAGCGCGTCTCGGCGCCGCGTTCCTGCGCGTGCACCGCAGCGCCATCGTGCGGCTCGACCGCATCGAGCGCGTTCAGGTGGCCGGCAAGGGCGGGTTCTGGATCGTGCTGAAATCCGGCACGCGCCTGCGGGCGGGTCGCTCGTACCGTCAGGCGATCCTCGCCGCGGGGCTTGCTACCAGCAATCCGTCCGGATCTTCAAACGCGGCGCGCACGCGCGATTAGCGTCTCCAGCAGCGTGGCGGCGCCGGCGGCGAGATGCCCCGGCTCCGCGCTCTCGGCCTCGTTGTGGCTGAGCCCGTCCTTGCAGGGCACGAAGATCATGCCGGTCGGGGCGACGCGGGCCACGTTCATCGCGTCGTGCCCCGCCCCGCTCAGCATGTCGATGCTCTCAAAGCCGAGCCCCTGCGCCGCCTGGCGGATTGCGTCGACGATCTCGTCGGCGAACTGCACGGGAGGCTTCTCCATGACACGCTCGATCTCGACACTGAGCCCGTGGCGCTGTGCGATGCCGCGCATGGCCTCCTGCATCTCCGCATCGAGTGCCTCGATGACGGCTTTCTCGGGATGGCGCAGGTCGCAGATGAACGTGACGCGGCCCGGGATGGTCGCGCCGGAGTTAGGCTCGACCTCGAAGCGCCCATTCGTGAGCCGCGCCCAGCGATCGGTCTCGCGCGCGATGCGATTGATGGCGAGCACCATGTCAGCCGAGGCGAGCAGCGCGTCGCGGCGCCGGTCCATCGGTGTCGTCCCGGCATGGCCGTCCATCCCGGTCACGATGACCTTCAACCAGCGCAGGCCCTGGACGCGCGTTACGACGCCGATCGTCTTGCCCTCGGCCTCGAGGATCGGCCCCTGTTCGATGTGGGCTTCGACGAAGCAGTCGAACTTGCGCGCCCCTGGCGTCTCCTCGCCGAGGTAGCCGATGGTCTCGAGATCCTGGCGGACCGTCGTGCCGTCAAGCGTGATGGCCGAGTGGATTTTCCCGACGTCCACCGTGCCGGCGTAGGCCGATGAGCCGGCGAGTGGCGGACCGAAGCGCACGCCTTCCTCGTTCGTCCAGACCACGACGTCGATCGGCGCCTCGGTCTCTACTTTCGCGTCGTTCAGGGCCCGCACGACCTCGAGTCCTGCGAGAACGCCGTAGATCCCGTCGAACTTGCCGGCGTGCGGCTGCGTGTCGAGATGGCTGCCGGTCGCGACCGGCGCGAGTTCCGCCTTGCGACCGGGCCTGCGTGCATAGATGTTGCCGACGAGATCGCTTGTGACCTCGCAGCCGGCTTCACGGCACCAGCGGACGAACAGGTCCCGCCCCGCCTTGTCCGCCGCGCTCAGCGCAGTGCGGCAGCAGCCGCCGTGCGGCAGTGCGCCGACCTGGCCCATGTCCATCACGCTCTTCCAGAGCCGCGCCTCGTTCACGGCGATGCCGGCACTCACGAAGCGCTCCGCCCGCCCCGCTTGGAACCGGCACCGATCAGGCGCCGGCCTGCCGGCCGCAGGCGCGCGCGCGGCGGGTCTTCGAGATAGATCGCGCGATACCACATGACGGCGAGGACGGTCGCGATGTCCTCAGGCTTGCCGCCCATCTCGACCAAATCCTCGGTGCGGCGGATCAGCGCCTGGTAGACGACGCCCTCGGTCATGGCGCCGAGCATGAAACCCATGCGACGCGCGTGCGCTGCGTCGCAGCGGATCTCACGGCGCAGGTACTCCGCAACTTGTAGGTTCCAGCGGTGCGCGTTCTCCTTCCAGATCCGGTCGAACTCGTCATAGTCGCCGGCGAGGCCGAACAGGCAGGCCAGGACGCCCGGGTTCTGCGCGAAACGGCGAACGACGTTGCCGAGGTTGGCGTAGATCCAGTCGTAGCGGTGCTCATGCACTTCCGCGGGATCGACATCGGTCAGGAGTTCCGTGAAAACGTCCCGCGCGATCTCCGCGACGATCTCCCGCAAGTCGTGAAAGTACCGATAGAAGAGCCCGCTCGCGACGCCGGCGCGCGCGGTGACGTCCTGCACGCGCAGCTGGCTGTAGCCACGCTCGTTCAGCAGCTCGCGCGCGGCCTGCTTGAGCCGCTCGCGGCTCCTCAACCCGCGCGGGTTGAGGGCCGCCAGCGGCTGGACCGAAGGTCGGCGCTCGGTCCGCTCGATACGCGGGCTGCGCCGCGCCAGCGCGCTCAGAACCGGTACTCGAAATCGAAGCCCCAGGTCGTCGGCGCGCCCACCACGATCTCCGAGAAGCCGAGCGCGAACGCCAGGTCCTGGGCCGCGGTGCGGTACTCCTCGTCATTCAGGTTCTTCACCCAGGCCGACACCGCCCAGCGATTGTCCTGTGACATGAGCTCGAGGCGCGCATTGGCGACGAAGTAGCCGCCCTCCGCGAGGTACTCGCGGTTGTTGGGCTCGAGGAAGTGCTCGTCCACGACGTGGAAGTCCGTCTGCGCCGCCATGGCGAGCGTGGCGCCGACCGGCCACTGATAGCGAATGCGCCCGTTTGCCGTGTAGCTCGGCGCGTTCGGAATTTCGTTGCCTTCAATGGTAGTTGCCGGCCCCCCGTCGAGCGGCGGCAGCACGACGTCTGTCTCCACGATCTCGCTATCCGTCAGGCTGAGACCCAGCCCGATCGTGAGATTGTCGATCGGCAGCCAGTCGACCGAGGCTTCGAGCCCCTGAATCTCGACGTCGCCGATGTTCTGGAGCCGGGCGCTCGCTTCCGTCGCGCGCACGAAGGTCGCCTGGAAATCCTGGAAGTCGTAGAAGAATGCGCTCGCGTCGAAGCGCACGCGACCCTCCGCCAGCGCGAGCTTCATGCCGACCTCGTAGGATGTCAGCGTTTCGGGCCCATAAGGCTCGAGCGCCTCTTGCGAGAAGAGCACGGCCGAAGAATAGCCACCGCTGCGGAAGGCCTCGCTGACGCTCAGGTAGTACATGGCGTCCTCATTCGGCCGGTAGCGCAGCACGGCCGAGTAGTCCACCTTGTCCTCCTTGAGGCTGGTCGGGAAGTCGAGCGGCCCGCCCTGTCCCGGATCGCCATCCGGCAGCGGGAGCTGCGAGAGGCGCGGCGCCCCGCTCGCGTACGCCTCGGCGAGATTCGCGAAGGTGCCGACAAAAGTTGCGCCGGTCCAGTCGCGAGTTTCTTCCGTGTAGCGCAAGCCACCGACGAAATCGAGCTTGTCCGACAGCGGGAACGTCATGTTCCCGAAGACTGCCCAGGTTTCGGTCTCCTGCACCGCGCCATTGCTTGTTGGAATCGCAATAGCGCTCAGGTCGATGGTTTGAAACCAGTCGATGTCGGTCGTGCCGTAATTCACGCCCACGATCCAGGGGAACCTGAACGAATCATCAGACGTCAGCCGGATCTCCTGCGACAGGTTCTCCACGTCGTTGAACGTGAAGTTGTCGGCGGTCACGGCCGGCGAGGCGTCGATGTCCTGGCTCTGGCGCTTGGAGAAATCGGCGTAGCTCGTGATCGACGTCAGCGTAGCGCTCCCCACATTCCAGTCGATGGTCATCGTGATGTCATCGGACTCGAGGTCCAGGACCGGGTCGACGTTAGCGTCGCCGGTGTAGATGTCGCCGTCGTCATCGAAGTATCCGAGAAAGTCAACGCATGCCCCCTCGTCCACGCGGCCTTCGATCACGGGGGCGCAAATCACGTTGAATGGGTCGGCGGGATCGCGTGTTCCGACGTGCTGGAGAAGCGGCATCTCCTGCTCGGAGTCGCCGTGGTTGTACATCAGGCGTAGCGAGAAGTCTTCGCTCGGCTCCCACTCGATCTGGCCACGCACGGCGAGCGAGTCGATCTTGCCGAGCTCGTTGTCCGTGAAACGGTTGTACGCGTAGCCGTCGCTGCTCGAGGCATTGATCGCGTTGGCCGAGAGGCGCGCGCGGAACGTGTCGCTGATCGGACCGCTGAGGGCGCCGGTGAGCGAGAACGTGTCGTAGCTCCCATAACCCGCGCGTGCGAAGCCCTCGAACTCCTCGGTGGGCCTCGCCGTGAGGAAGTTGATGGCGCCGCCCGTGCTGTTGCGCCCGTAGAGCGTGCCCTGCGGCCCGCGCAGGACTTCCACCCGCGCGATGTCGTACACGGCGAAGTTCAGCATGTCCGGCGTCGGCTGGAAGACTTCGTCGACGTAGATGCCGACCGACGGGTCCACCGTGCCGGTGAAATCGTTGATGCCGACGCCTCGCACGTAGAAGCCGACGGTCGCGAGACCATTGGGCCCGTACTTCGCGAGCAGTCCCGGCGTCTGCTCCGCCAGGTCGAGCGGCTGGAGCACGCGCAGCTCCTGAAGATCTTCGCCCGAGAACGCCACCGCGGACGAGGCGACGTCCTGCAGTCGCTCCTCGCGCCGCGTCGCCGTGACGACGACCTCTTCGAGCGCCGACTGCTGTGCGGCGACGCGGCCGGGCATGGCCGACAGCGCCATCGCGATCAGGACCGGAATGAACATGAGCCTCATGACACGAACTCCCCTGGCTGGGACAGGTTGAGAATGATGGAACCGGAAGCGTGGACTTCGGCCGTGCAGCCCGGCGGCACGACCGTCGTCGAATCGACCTGCAGGATGACCGCCGGCCCCGGGATCGGCTCGCCGACGGGCAGCCGGCCGCGGTCGTAGAAGGCCGTCTCATACGGCGCGAGCTCCACGCCCACGCGGAACACGACCTTGTCGGTGCGCAAACGCGCCTTGGCGAGCGAGCCGCCCGCAGGCTTCGGTGGCCTGCCGATCTTCGGCACCTCTGCGATTGCGGTGGCGCGGAGGTTGACGAGCTCCACCGGCGACTGCGGAAAGTGATGGCCGTACTCGCGCTCGTGAAGCTGGTGGAAGGTCGCGAGCGCCGCCGCCAGCTCGTTGTTTCCAATCCGTCCCGGCGGCAGCTCGAGGCGCAGCTCGTAACCCTGGCCGACATAGCGCGCATCGGCCGCGCGCTGGAATGCGGCAGCCGACGCTTCGAGCCCGTCCGCCGCCAGCTGCGCGCGCAGCGATTCTTCCATCGCCGCGAGGTCGCCGTTCAGCCGCTCGAGGTCCACCTGCGTCGAGACCAGGAACGCGGTGCGCACCCGGTCGTACTTCAAATCCGTCGTGAGCAGGCCGATCGCCGAGGTGATCCCCGGATGGGGCGGCACGACGACTTCCGGGATGCCGAGCATCTGTGCGACCTCGGCGCCATGCAGCGGCCCCGCGCCGCCGAAGGCGACGAGCGCGTAGTTGCGCGGGTCGATGCCCTTCTGCACCGTGCGCGCGCGGATCGCGTTCGCCATGTTCGAGTTCAGCACCGCGACGACGCCCTCGGCGCAGTCCAGCAGCGGCAGGCCCAGCCGGTCCGCGAGCGCCTGCACCGCGGCGAACGCCGCGTCGCGATCGAGGCGCATCGCGCCGCCGAGGAAGTTCTGCGCGTCGAGGCGGCCGAGCACAATGTTGGCGTCCGTGACCGTCGCCTCCGTGCCGCCCTGACCGTAGGCGGCCGGCCCCGGCATCGCGCCGGCGCTCTGCGGCCCCACGCGGAAGGCCCCCGCCGCGTCCACGTGCGCGATCGAGCCGCCGCCGGCGCCGATCGTGTGCAGGTCGATCATCGGCACCAGGATCGGGTAGCCCGCGACGTGGGTGTCGCGCGCCGATGCCTCGGAGAAGTGCCCGTCGGTCACGACGCCGATGTCGGCGCTGGTGCCGCCGATGTCGAGCGTCACGACGTTGCGGCGGCCGGCCAGCTCCGCCACCCAGGCGCCGCCCAGCACGCCGGCCGCGAGGCCGGACATCAGCGTCTGCACGGGCAGGTCCGAGACCGCGCGCGCCGGCGCCACGCCGCCGTTCGACTGCATGATGTGGACTTCGCCGCGGAAGCCCGCGCCCGCGAGCTCGCCGGAGAGCCGCTTGACGTAGTCGCGGACCAGTGGCCCGATGAAGGCGTTCATCGCCGTGGTCGTGAAGCGCTCGAACTCGCGGAACTGCGGCGAGACCTCGTGCGAGCAGGTCACGAATGCGCCGGGGCACAGCCGCTCGACGATCGCCCGGGCCCGCTGCTCGTGCTCCGGGTTGATATAGGCGAAGAGAAAGCAGATCGCTACCGACGAGACTCCCTCGCGGTTCAGCTCGAGGGCCGCGGCCTCGACCTCCGCCTCGGCGAGCGGCGTCACGACCTCGCCGCGCGGCGGCGCCAGGCGCTCGGTCACGACCTTGCGGTGGCGGCGCCGAACCAGCGGCCGGTCCTGCCAGGGGATGTCCTGCTGAATTGAGTAGTGATGCGGCCGTTGGTGCCGCCCGATGTGGACGATGTCGCGGAAGCCGCGGGTCGTGATCATGCCGGCGGTCGAGCCGCGGTGCTGCAGCGCGGCATTCGTTGCGACCGTCGTGCCGTGGAAAATGTGGTCCACCTGCGGGAGGCCGACGCCGGCGGCCTTGCAGACCTCCTCCACGCCGCGCATGAAAGCCCGGGACGGGTCGTCCGGCGTGCTCGCGACCTTGTGCGTGAGGGTACGGTTGGCCGTCGTGTCCGAGAACACGATGTCCGTAAACGTCCCCCCGACGTCCACGCCGATGAGCTGCATCCCCGGCTGTGTATCAGGTAAGTGAACGTGGCGTCAACTTCACGCTATCATTGCCCCCTCCTCCCCGCTCAAGTAGCCTGTCGATTGCCCATGAAAGTGGACCCCGTCACCGCGAGCATCATCCAGGGCG
>Ga0209486_10000790_pt1 | contig 13951 bp, 8 predicted proteins | sample NCCompost_FD_187518 | JGI IMG/M metagenome (GOLD analysis project Ga0209486, IMG submission 187518) | Agricultural soil microbial communities from Utah to study Nitrogen management - NC Compost (SPAdes) (version 2) | ecosystem: Environmental > Terrestrial > Soil > Agricultural land | place: USA...
GGCCGGGTTCGCGAGCGACCTCGGGTTCCAGAAGTTCTGCGACATCGTGTGCCGCGTGGGCGGCTTCGCGCCGAGCGCGGCGGTGCTGGTGACCACGGTGCGCGCGACCAAGTCGCACGGCGGCAAGCCGTTCCGCGAGCTGGCGCTCGAGGATCTCGATGCCATCCGGAAGGGCGCCGACAACCTGGCGGCGCACGTGAACATCGTGCGCCAGTACGGGCTGCCGTGCGTGGTGGCGATCAATGCGTTCCCAACCGACACCGCGGCGGAAGTGGCGCTCGTGCGAGAGCTCGCGCTCAAAGCCGGCGCGGAGACGGTGGTGACCCATACCGGCTTCTCGAACGGCGGCGACGGTACGACCGAGCTCGCGACGGCCGTGGTGGCGGCGTGCGACAAGCCGAACACCTTCCAGTTCCTCACGCCGTCGGGCACCCCGATCGCCCAGCAGATCGAGGCCATCGCCACCCGCATCTACGGGGCGGCCGGCGTCGATCTCGAATCGCAGGCGCGCAAGGACCTGGAGCGGATCGAGAAGCTCGGGCTCGGCAGCGCGCCGGTGTGCATGGCCAAGTCGCACCTGTCGCTGTCGCACGACCCGACCCTGCGCAACCGGCCGTCGGGGTTCACGCTGCCGGTGCGCGGCCTGGTGCCGAGCGCCGGCGCCGGTTTCGTGGTGGCGCTCTGCGGTGAGATGCAGCGGATGCCGGGGCTGGGCAAGACGCCGGCGTTTCACAACATCGACATCGACGCGAACGGGAATACGGTGGGATTGTTCTAGCTCGTAGCTCGTAGTCGGTAGCTTGTGGCCCGCAAGAGGCTAACCGGCTACCGCCTACCGGCTGCCAGCTACAGGCTAAAGGAGAGCGCATGACCGACAGCGGGCCGATCCGCGTGATGCTGGCCGGGGACTGTCCGCTGCTGCGCAGCGGGTTCCGGCAGGTGCTCGAAGCCGCCGGCATCGCCGTCGTGGGCAGTGTCGACACGGCGGCTGAAGCGGTGGCCCTGCTGGCGAAGACGACGGCGGACGTGGTGGTGGTCGGCGCCGTGACTGGCCACGGCGGCGGCGCGGACGCGCGGGATATTCGCGCCTCGCATCCCGCGATCCCGCTGCTCGTGCTCGGCCGCTCGGGCGATGTGGAGGGCGTGCGCGCGGCGCTCACCGCCGGCGCGCGCGGCTACCTGGGGCTGGAGGGCGCGGCCGACGGGGATCTGATTCAGGCCGTGCGGAGCCTTGCGGCCGGCGAGATGTACCTCAGCCCGGAGCTCGCGCTGTCGCACGCGGCGGCGGCCGCGACGTCATCCCGCCCCGCGCCGGCGCCGGTGGAAGCACGGCTCACCGAGCGCGAGCGGCAGGTCCTCACGCTCGTGGCGCGCGGCCGCTCCAATCGCGAGATTGCCGAGATACTCGGGCTGAGCGCGAACACAATCGCCGTGCACCGCGCCAACCTCATGAAGACGCTCGCGGTCCGCAAGACCGCCGCCCTCGTGCTCTACGCCGTCCGCCACGGGCTGGTCACCGCGGACTGATTCTTGTCGGCTTTGGGCTCTGGGCTTTGGGCTTTGGCTGGCTCTAGGCTTCGGGGCTTTCGGCTGTTAGGCTTATTTCGTGGCCGACTACGACGTCTCCCCGTGGGTCGCCTTGGCGGTGATCGCGCTGACGATCGGCCGAGTCTGCATCGGCTTCCCCGCGTGGCTGCGCGACCGCCTCCGTCGCGGCTGACGAGCGCAATCAGGCACTCTCCGCCATGCGCTGGACGTTCTGCAGTATGGTCTTCGCCACGGTGCTGCGGCTGGGCGTTATGCCGCGTCTGCTCGCCGCTGTCGTCGCAGTTGCCGCCAGCGCCGCGCTCGCGCTTCACGCCGCCGGACCCGCGGTGGTCACGGTCGCCGGCGGGCAGCTCACGGGCGTGGCTGGCCGCGACACGTCTGTCCGCGTGTTCAAGGGCATTCCGTTCGCCGCGCCGCCCATCGGCCCGCGCCGGTGGAAGGCGCCGGAGCCGGCGCCGGCCTGGAGCGGCGTTCGAGCCGCGGATCGATTCGCTCCCGCGTGCATGCAGAACGTGGCGGGCGCCCGGCTGCCGTGGACCGAAGAGTTCATGCACCAGGGCGCCGTAAGCGAGGACTGTCTGTATCTGAACGTGTGGACGACGGCGAACCGCGGCGCGCGCCGGCCGGTCCTCGTCTACATTTACGGCGGCGGGTTCACCGAAGGCTCCGGCTCGGTCCCGATCTACGACGGCGAGGCGCTGGCGAAGAAGGGGCTCGTCGTCGTGACCGTCAATTACCGCGTCGGCGTGTTCGGCTTCTTCGCACATCCCGAGCTCGCGGCGGAGTCGCCGCGCGCCGCGTCGGGCAACTACGGCCTGCTGGACCAGGTGGCGGCGCTGCGCTGGCTGCAGCAGAACGTCGCCGCGTTCGGTGGCGATCCGGCCAACGTGACGATCGCGGGGCAGTCAGCCGGCGCCATGTCCGTCTACCTGCTCACGGCCTCGCCGCGCACGAGGGGCCTCTTCCATCGCGCCATCGTGCAGAGCGGTCCCGGCGGCCAGGCGTCGTTCGGCGTCGCCTCGGCCCGCGGCCTCGCGCAGGCGCGGTCGCCGGCGGCGCAGGCGGGGGTGGTCTTTGCCACATCGCGCGGCGCGGCCTCGTTGCAGGCGCTGCGCGCGCAGCCGGCGCGCGACCTGCTCGCGCCGGCGGCCGGGGCACCGCCGATCCGGTTCGCGCCCGTGATCGACGGCTGGCTGCTGACCGACGACGCCGACATCGTCTACGCCAAAGGATGGCAGCAGGACGTGCCGCTGCTCACGGGCATGAATGCCGACGAGGGGAGCGCGTTCGGGGGCTACGGCAAGACCACCGCGGCGGCGTTTCGCGACCAGGCCCGCTCGCGGTTCGGCGATCGCGCGGAGCAGTTCCTGAAGTTGTATCCGGCGGGCAGCGACGCGGACGCCGGCGAGGCCCAGGTGCGCAGCGCGCGCGAGGGCGCGCTGGTGGCGCTGCAGCAGCTCGCGTCGCAGCGCGCGGCCACCGCCAGAACGCCGGCCTTCCTGTATTACTTCGACCGCGCGATTCCGTGGCCGGAGCATCCGGAGTACGGCGCGTTTCACAGCGGCGAGCTGCCGTACGTCTTCGGCAACCTGTCGTTGCTGAAGCGGCCCTGGACCGCCGGCGATCGAGCGCTCGCCGACCTGGTCTCGTCGTACTGGGTGCGCTTTGCGACGGCCGGCAATCCCAACGCGCTGGGCCTGCCGGCGTGGCCTGCCTTCACGTCCTCGGCCCCGCGGGTGATGGTGCTGGGCGCGACGAGCCAGCCGCGGACGATGCCCGACGCCGCGCCGCGGCGCTTCTTCGAAGACGCGGCCAAGTAGCGCGTACTATTACCACCGTGATTCGCCTCGTCCTCCTGGCCGCGCTGGCGGTCCCGGTTGCCGCCGCCGCGCAGGACGGCGCCGCGCTCTACAAAGAACTGTGCTCGTCGTGCCACGACACGGCCGTCGATCGCGCGCCGTCGCGCGAGGCGCTGCGCGCCATGAGCCCGCAGCGGATTCTCGACGCGATGGAAGCGGGACCGATGGTGGCGATGACCCAGCTCCGCACCGCGACGGAGCGCCGTGCGATCGCCGAGTTCGCCAGCGGGCGCAGCTTCGGCACGCGGTTCTCGATCGCGCCGGCGCCGAAGGCGATGTGCACCACCGGTCGCGGCGCGTTCACGATGCCGCCCGCCGCACCCGTCTGGAACGGCTTCGGCCAGAACGCGTCGAACACGCGCTTTCAGGCCGCGGCCGGTGCCGGGCTCTCCGCCGCCGACGTGCCGAAGCTGAAGCTGAAATGGGCCTTCGGCCTGCCGGGCGACGTGCAGTCGTGGGCCGGCCTCACGCTGGCGGGCGGCCGGCTGTTCTTCGGCAGCATTGCCGGCAACGTGTACTCGCTCGACGCGAAGACGGGCTGCGTGTACTGGGCGTTCGACGCCGGCGTCATCGTCCGCACGGCCATCAGCGTCGGTCCGCTCGGCGCCGCGGGCCGCTATGGCGCGTTCTTCGGCGACGCGCGCGGCAACGCCTACGCGCTCGACGCCGCCACCGGCGCCCTCCTCTGGAAGGTGGCCGCCGAGACGTACCCGTCGGCGCGGCTCACCGGGTCACCGATCCTGCACGCGGGACGTTTGTACGTGCCGGTGTCGTCGAGTGAAGAAGGCGTCGGCTCGCTCACCGACTACGAGTGCTGCAAGTTCCGCGGCAGCATCGTGGCGCTCGACGCCGCCACCGGCCGTCAACTCTGGAAGACCTACACGATCCCGGACGAGCCGCGCCCGGTGCGCACGAACGCCAAAGGCGTCCAGCTGTGGGGGCCGTCCGGTGCGCCCATCTGGTCGAGCCCGGTGGTGGACCCGGTGCGACGCGCGCTCTACGTGACCACCGGGAACAACTACAGCGATCCGCCGACGACGACGAGCGACGCGTTCATGGCGATGGATCTCGAGACGGGCCGCATCCTGTGGACGCACCAGGTGACGGCGCGCGATGCCTACGTCTCGGCGTGCCGTCTCCCGGACAAGACCAACTGCCCGGAGGCGAAGGGGCCGGACTTCGACTTCGCCGCCTCGCCGATCCTGGTCGCGCTCGGCAACGGCCGGCGCGTGCTCGTCGCCGGGCACAAGTCGGGCAACGTCTACGCCGTCGATCCGGATCGCGAGGGCGCGCGGTTGTGGGAGACGCGCATAGGCGAAGGCGGTTCGATGGGCGGCGTGCAGTGGGGCTCGGCTGCCGACGCGCGGAACGTCTATGTGGCGCTCTCCGACCTCGGCCGCGTCACGCTGAGCTACACGCAGTTCACGGATGCCGATCGCACCCGCGGCGGCGGCATGTTCGCGCTGCGCCTGGCCGACGGCGCCCGCGTGTGGCACACGCCGCCGGTGCCGTGCGACGCCCGCCCGCGCTGCAGTCCGGCCCAGTCGGGGGCGGTGAGCGCGCTGCCCGGCGTGGCCTTCGCCGGATCGCTCGACGGCCACCTGCGGGCGTACTCAACCGGCTCGGGCGGCGTCGTATGGGACTACGACACGGTTCGCACCTACGAAACGGTCAACGGCGTGCCGGCGCGTGGCGGCGCCCTGGACGGTCCGGGGCCGGTCATCGGCGGCGGGATGGTCTTCGTGAACTCCGGCTATACCGTGGATGGGGGGGCTCCGGGCAACGTGGTACTCGCCTTTGCACCCGACTAGACCAGCGAGGCAGCGCCCTGAACCGGGAGCCTCCGCCGGCGTTATGATCTCCTTGGGGCTCAACAAGTTCGATATGCGAAACACGACCCGGGCGCTGGGCGCCTCTGTTCTCGTCGTTCTGGTGTTCACCGCCGTCCTGCGCGGAGCGGGCAGCGATGTGGCCGACGCGGTGATGAACCGCGATCAGGCGGCGCTGCAAGCGCTGCTGAGGAAGAAGGTCGACGTCAACGCGCCGCAGCGCGACGGCGCCACCGCGCTCCACTGGGCCGTGTATCACGACGACGTCGAGGCCGCCGACCTGCTCCTGCGCGCGGGCGCGAAGCCCGACGTGCTGAATCGCACCGGCATGTCGCCGCTGGCGATGGCGGCGCTCTACGGCAGCACGCCGCTCATCGATCGGTTCCTGAAGGCCGGCGCCAACGCGAAGGCGGTGGGCCCCAACGGCGAGACGCTGCTGATGTATGCGGCGCGCAACGGGCGGCCCGAGGCGGTGCGGCTGCTCGTCGAAGGGGGTGCCGACGTCAACGCCAAAGAACGCCTGCGCGGAACCACCGCCCTCATGTGGGCCGTGGAGCAGCGGCATCCCGAGGCCGTCGGCGTGCTGCTGGCGGCGGGCGCGGATCATTCCGCCAAGTCCGCCGGTGCCGGGCTCCCGCGCAACTACCTCGCGCCGCGCGTGAACACGCGCGCCGTGGAGGAGGCGCAAAAGCGGCGCGTGCGCGCGCAGCAGGCGGGCCGCACGTACGAGGAGCAGCTCGAGTGGGAATACGAGAACGGGATCGATCTCGGCGCGTCGCGTAACGCCTTCACGCCGAACCGTGCCCGCGGTGCCCAGCCCCCAGCGGCGCCCGCCGGCGGCGCCCGCGGTGCAGCGGCGGCGCCCGCGCCAGCGGCTCCGGCCGCCCCGGCCACGCCGCCTCCGGCCGCCACGGCCGCGGCACCAGCGGCCGGACGTGGCGCGCCGGCCGCACCGTCGGACGACAACGACGACAGCGAGGTCATCGTGGCCGGCCTGGTGGGCAGCGGCGGCGGCGGGCTCACCGCGCTGACGTTCGCCGCGCGCGAAGGCGACGTCGAGTCGGCGCGCAGACTGCTCGACGCCGGCGCCGACGTCAACCAGACGACCGAGTACGGGTGGACGCCGCTGCTGACAGCCGTCAACAACCGCAACTACCGACTGGCGCTGCTCCTGCTCGAGCGCGGCGCCGACGTCAACCGCCCGAACAAGGGCGGCTGGACGCCGCTGTACCTGGCCGTCGACAACCGCAACATCGAGGGTGGCGACTATCCGGTGCCGCGGCCCGATCTCGATCACCTCGATCTGATCAAGGCGCTGCTCGCCAAGGGCGCCAATCCGAACGCGAAGGTCAAGGACAACACGCTGACGCGCACCATCTTCACGATGCAGTGGTTCTTCGAGGACGGCGCCACGCCCTTCATCCGCGCCAGCCAGTCGAGCGACGTCACGCTGATGAAGCTGCTCCTCGAGCACGGCGCGGATCCGAAGGCCGTGACCACCAACGGCGACTCGGCGCTGACCGCGGCGGCCGGAATCGGCTGGGTGGATGGCGTCACCTATGAGCGCTCGCCCGCCGAGAACCTCGAAGCGGTCCGCGTGCTGCTGGATCTCGGCGTCGATCCGAACCACGCCAACAACGAGGGGCGCACGCCGCTCATGGGTGCGGCCCTCAAGGGGCGCCCCGACGTGGTGAAGCTGCTCGTCGATCGGGGCGGCAAGCTCGACACGCGCGATCGCGGCAGCCGCGACACGCACATCCCCGGCGCCACCATCGCCGGCGTGACGTTCCAGGCGGTGGACTACGCCGAGGGGCTCGTGCGGGTCGGCGTGCAATCCGCGGTCGAGCGTCCCGAGACGGCCGCGCTCATTCGCAAGCTGATGCAGGAGCGCGGCCTGCCGGTGCCGGCGCCCGGCCGCACTCTGAACTCCATCTGCGTCGTGCCGCTGTGCCAGTGAGCGTAAGATGACATCAGTCGTCGTGCGCCGCGGGACGGCCGCTCTCATCGCGTGGGGGCTGAGCGTGGCCTGGGCCACGCAGGCGCCGCGCGCGCTCGAACCGGCCGCGGCCGCGCAATCCCGGCCCGCACCGGCAGGCGACACGGCCGCGCTGAGGGCCACCGTCGATACCTACTGCGTCACCTGCCACAACCAGCGGCTGAACACCGGGGGGCTGAGCCTCGACGGCATGAGCCTCGCCGAGGCGCCCGCGCACGCCGACATCTGGGAGAAGGTCGTTCGCAAGGTGCGCGGCGGCATGATGCCGCCGGCCGGCGTGCCGCGGCCCTCCGCCGAGGCGAGTACCGCTCTCGTGTCGCACCTCGAGACGTCGCTCGATCGCGCCGCGCGGGTGTCGCCCAATCCGGGCCGTCCGCTCGCGCATCGTCTCAATCGCAGCGAGTACGCCTACGCCATTCGCGATTTGCTCGATCTCCGCATCGACGCGTCCACGATGCTGCCGGCCGACGACTCGAGCGGCGGCTTCGACAACAACGCCGACGTGCTCGGCGTCTCGCCGGTGCTGCTCGAGAGCTACCTGACGGCGGCCGAACGCGTCACCGCGCTGGCGCTCGGCGATCCCAAGCTGCCGCCGGTGGGCGAGGTGTTCCGGGTGCGGCAGGACGCCTCGCAGGACCGCCACGTCGAAGGCATGCCGATCGGCACGGTCGGCGGGCAGGCGTTCGACCTGACGCTGCCGCTCGACGGCGAGTACCAGTTCGAGGTCAGGCTGTTCCGGACGAACCTCGGCACGATGCGCGGGCTCGAATACCCGCACCAGCTCGAGATCGCCGTGGACGGCGAGCGCGTGCACCTGGCCGCCTTCGGCGGCGACAAGGAGATTGCGGCGTCGAGCGACAACCCGACGACGACCGGCAACGACGTGGACGGCCGCTTCACCGCGCGCGTCCCGCTCAAGGCGGGTCCGCGGCGCATCACGATTGCCTTCCTCGAGAAGACGCACGCGCTGAACACCCGCCGGCTGCAGAACTACGTGCGCAGCTCCTCCGACACCATCGATTTCTCGGGCTACCCGCACATCGATCAGATCATCTTCACGGGCCCCTTCAAGCCGACCGGCCCGGGCGACACGCCGAGCCGCCGCCGCATCTTCGTGTGCCGGCCCAAGGACGCGGCGGACGAGGAACCGTGCGCGACGCGCATCCTGAGCACGCTCGGGCGGCGCGCGTATCGCGGCGACTTCACCGCCGACGACCAGAAGGTGCTGCTCGACTTCTTCCAGCGCGGGCGCGCCGACGGGCGGACCTTCGAGTCGGGCATCGACCTGGCGCTGCGACGGCTGCTCGCCAGCCCGAAGTTCGTGTTCCGCGTCGAACGCGATCCGGCGAGCGTGGCGCCGGGCGCGGTGTACGCGCTCAACGACTCGGAGCTGGCGTCGCGCCTGTCTTTCTTCCTCTGGAGCAGCCTGCCGGACGATGAGCTGCTGGCGGTGGCGTCCCGCGGCCGCCTGGACGCCCCGGCGACGCTCGAGCGCCAGGTGCGGCGCATGCTCGGCGACCCGAAGGCGCAGGCGCTCGTGGACAACTTCGTGGGCCAGTGGCTGCAGCTGCGCAACCTGCGCAACAAGCAGCCGAACTCACACGAGTTCCCCGACTTCGACGACAACCTCCGCCGCGCGCTCGACACCGAGCTCGAGCTGTTCTTCGCCTCGATCCTGCGCGAGGATCGCAACGTGCTCGACCTGATGACGGCCGACTACACGTTCGTCAACGAGCGGCTGGCGCGGCACTACCGCATCCCGAACGTCTACGGCAGCCACTTCCGCCGCGTCACACTGACCGACGACGCGCGCAAGGGGCTGCTCGGCAAGGGCGCCATCCTGCTCGTCACCTCGCACGCCCACCGCACTTCGCCGGTGCTGCGCGGCAAGTGGGTGCTCGAGAACGTGCTGGGCACGCCGCCGCCGCCCCCGCCGGACGTGGTGCCGCCGTTCGAGGAGGAGGCCGGCGCCGCCAAGCCCAAGTCGGTGCGCGAGCGCATGGAGAGCCACCGCCGCAACCCGGCCTGTGCCAGCTGCCACCGCATGATCGACCCGGCGGGCCTGGCCCTCGAGAACTTCGACGCCACCGGCGCGTGGCGCACGCGCGACGGCGGCACCCGCGGCGCGCGGGTGGATGCCTCGGGTCAGCTGGTGGACGGCACCCGGATCAACGGCGTGGTGGAGCTGCGGCAGGCGCTGCTGCGCGAGCCGGCCACGTTCGTCCGCACGCTGACCGAGCGTCTGATGACCTATGCTCTAGGCCGTGGCCTCACCGCAGCCGACATGCCGGTGGTGCGGGCGATCGTCCGCGATGCCGAGAAGGATCAGTACCGGTTCTCGTCGATCGTGCTGGGCGTCGTGCGCAGCGTGCCGTTCCAGAAACGACTGAAAGCTCCGGGTTCCGAACCGATGGTGGCAGGATCTACATCTACCAGCCCGCGCTCCGCGCGGGCCCGATAATAGAGGGAGCGAGGGAGCGCCGTCATGTTCATCACCAAGCATTCGGTGTCCCGTCGAACGGTGCTGCGTGGCATCGGTGCCACCCTGTCGCTGCCGCTGCTCGACGCCATGGTGCCCGCCCTTACCCGGACGGCGCTGACGGCGGCGACGCCGACGAAGCGGTTCGGCGCGATCTTCGTGCCCATGGGCGAGCGGCCCAGCCACTGGACGCCGCCGACCACCGGCGCCGGCTTCGAGTTCAGCCCGATTCTCAAGCCGCTCGAAAAGTTCCGCGACCACGTCAACGTGGTGTCGAACATCGACCGGCCGCTGCAGGGCACGCACGCGGTCAGCACCGGCACCTGGCTCACCGGCGCGGCGCCGAAGCGCACCGAGGCCGAGGATTTCATTGCCGGCACCTCGCTCGACCAGATCATCGCCGGGCAGATCGCCAAGGATACCGTCTTCAAGTCGCTCGAGATCGCCACCGAGGACCAGAGCGGCTACGTGGGCGCCTGCGACGTCGGCTACAGCTGCGCCTACATGAGCACCATCTCGTGGAAGTCGCCCACCCAGCCGATGCCGATGGAGACCAACCCGCGCGTGGTGTTCGAGCGCATGTTCGGACGCCCGGGCTCGGCCGAGGATCGCCTCACGCGCATGCGCCAGAACCGCAGCATCCTCGACTCGGTGCGCGGCGACGTGGCCTCGCTCGAAAAGGGGCTCGGCGCCCGCGATCGCGTCCGCCTCGACCAGTATCTCGATCACGTGCGCGAGGTCGAGACGCGCATCCAGCGTGCCGAGAAGAAGGCCACGACGGAGCTGGTCCTTCCGCAGGCCCCCGTGGGTATCCCGGAGTCGTGGGAAGACCATGCCTCCGTGATGTTCGACCTGATGGCGCTGGCCTACGAGGCCGACCTGACGCGCGTGTTCTCGTTCATGCTGAACCGCGAGGCGAGCCAGCTGGTGTTCCCGGATCTCGGCTTCAACGAACCGTGGCACCACGTGTCGCACCACGGCAACGAGCCCGAGAAGCTGGCGCTGCTCGTCAAGCTCAATACCTTCCAGATCACCCTGTTCGGCAAGTTCGTCGAGCGCCTGAAGAACACGCCCGACGGCGACGGCACGCTGCTCGATCACTCGGTCATCCTCTGGGGCAGCGGCATGAGCGACAGCAACACGCACTCGCCGCTCGACGTGCCGTACCTGATGGTGGGGAAGGGCGCCGGCGCCTTCACGGGCGACCGGCACGTGGCCGCGCCGAAGGGTACGCAGCTGGCGAACGTGATGCTGACGGTGGCACAGAAGTACGGCGCCGAGATCGACAAGTTCGGCGTCAGCACCGGCGCCTTCACCCTCTAGCCCGTGGCCCGTTTCATCCGCATCGTGGCGCTGGTGCTGGCGGTGATGGCCGGCCTCTCGGCCGCCGGCCCGGCGCCGTCGCTCGTGGACGCCGTCAAGCGCGGCGATCGCGAGGCGGTGCGTGCGCTGCTGCGCACCCGCGTCGACGTCAACCAGCCAGAGCCCGACGGCACGACGGCGCTCCACTATGCCGTCGAGGCCGACGCGCTCGATCTCGTCACCCAGCTGATTCGGGCCGGGGCCAACGTCAAGGCCGCGAACCGCTACGGCATCCCGCCGATGACGCTCGCCGCGACCAACGGCAGCGTCAAGGTGCTCGAGGCGCTGCTCGAAGCGGGCGCCGATCCGAACACGCGCACCGCCGCGGGTGAGCCGGTCCTGATGACCGCGGCGCGCACCGGCAATGCCGACACCGTGTCGCGCCTCGTCGCGCGCGGCGCGGACGTGCACGCCCGGGAACAGTGGTTCGGCGAGACGGCCCTGATGTGGGCGGCCTCGGAGGACCACGCCGAGGTGGTGCGTGCGCTCGCCAAGGCCGGCGCCGACGTCAACGCCCGCTCCACCCTGCTCGAGGCGCCGGTGCTCGAGTTCCCGCGCAGCGGCGGCCCCAATTCGCCGCTCCCGCGCGGCGGCTGGACGTCGCTGATGTTCGCGGCGCGCCAGGGCTCGTTACAGGCGGCCCAGGCGCTCATGGAGCTGGGCGCGAACCCGAACGCGGTGGCGCTGCCGGAAACCGACGTGCCGCTCAAAGGCGACGAGCTCGCCAGCGTGGACAAGGGGATCGGCACGACGGCGCTCGTCTTCGCCATCATCAACTCGCACTTCGATCTGGCCGCGATGCTGCTCGACAAGGGCGCCGATCCGAACGTGACCGATCTGTCCGGCGAGGCGGCGCTCTACGCGGCCGTGGACATGAACAGCATTCAGTGGACGCAGGGGCGTCCCACCCCGATCTTCACCGACACCCTCGACGCGATCGACCTGGTGAAGAAGCTGCTGGCCAAGGGCGCCAACCCGAACGCGCGGCTTCGCCGGTCGGTGCTCAAGCGCCATCACGACGCCGGCACCACGCTGAACTTCGGGGAGGGCGCGACGCCGCTGATGCGCGCGGCGCGGACCAATGACGTCGCCTCGATGAAAGCCCTGCTCGACGCCGGCGCGGATCCCTTCGCGACGCTGCCCGACCGCACGACGACACTGATGATTGCCGCCGGCCTCGGCTACAACGGCCTGCGCGGCGAGGCGATCCGCATCGTGGTGCCGACACCCGAGGGCGCCGTCGCGGCGTGCACGCTGCTGCTCGAGCGCGGTGTGGACGTGAACGCGTTCAACACGGCCGGTCAGACCGCGCTGCACGGAGCGGTCGGGCGCGGCGAGCCCGTCGTGGAGTTCCTGGTCTCGCGCGGCGCGACCCTGCTCAAGAACAAGGCCGGGTTGACCCCGCTCGATATCGCCAACGGCGCGGGCGGCCGCGGTGGCCGCGGTGGCGTGGTCCGCGAAGGCGCCGCGGCGATCCTCCGCAAGCTCGGGTCCGGTGCGGCCAGCCGGCCGTCGCCGCCATCTCCCTAGTGCGCCTCATTCCTGCCGCGGCGCTGGCCGTGAGCGCGCTCGTGGCGGCCGGCTGCGGCGGCGGTTCGACCAGTCCGCCCGCGCCTGGATCGCCGCCGGCCACGGGGACGGCGGCGCCGGCGGCTCCGAACTTCGCGCAGCGGCCGATCGGCCAGGGACCGCAGGGCGAAGAGCGCCCGATGATCTCGCACGTGACGATGGCCGACCTCGACGCCGACGGGCTGCGCGACGTGATCGTCTGCGACGCCTTCCGCAACGTCGTCGCGTGGGTGCGCCAGTCTCCGCGCGGCACCTTCACGGAACAGACGGTCGCGCCGGTGCAGGCGCCGGCCCACGCCGAGGCGGTGGACATCGATCGCGACGGCGACGTGGACGTGCTCGTGGCCTCGCTCGGCTTCCTGCATCCCAACAACGCGCGGATAGGCGCCGTGCTGGTGCTCGAAAACGACGGCCGCCAGCGCTTCACGGTCCGCACCCTCGTGGACAAGGTGGCGCGCGTCGCCGACGCGCGTGCCGCCGATCTCGACGGCGACGGCGACCTCGACGTGAGCGTGGCGGGCTTCGGCTACGACGACGGCGAGACCAGCTGGCTCGAGAACACGGGCGGGTGGCGCTTCACGATGCACGTGCTGCAGCGGCTGTCGGGCGGTATCAACGCGGTGCCCGCCGACGTGGACGGCGACGGCCGGCAGGACATCCTGACGCTGATCAGCCAGGAGTGGGAGGAGATCTGGGCCTTCGTCAACGGCGGCGGCGGGCGGTTCACGCCGCGCCTCGTCTGGGGCTCCACCAATCCCGACTTCGGCTCGAGCTGGATCTCGGTGGTCGACATGGATCGCGACAAGGATCCCGATATCCTGTATGCGAACGGCGACGCGTTCGAGTACGCGCCGCCGAACAGCCGCCCCTGGCAGGGGGTGCAGTGGCTGGAGAATATGGGGCAGTTCCGCTTCGTGCTGCACCGGATCATCAGCCAGCAGGGCGCCACCAGCCCGCAGGCGGCGGACCTCGACGGCGACAGTGATCTCGACGTGGTGATCGTGACGGCCAACGCCGACTGGAACGATCCGAAGGCGGCGAGCCTGGCGTGGCTCGAGAACGACGGGACGCAGCGGTTCACGCGGCACGACGTGGCCTCGTCGCCGACGCATCTCAACACGGTCGATGCCGGCGATCTGGACGGCGACGGCCGGCCCGAGGCGGTGGCGGGCGGCATGCACATCTCGCGGCCCTACGATCGGCTTGGCCGGGTGACACTATGGAGCCGGCCTCGCTAGGCAGGTGGGCAGGTGAGCAGGTGGGCAGGTCAGGCGTAGGTACGTAGTTGCGGGTCTTCAGGCCCGCCTCG
>Ga0209486_10000792_pt1 | contig 13946 bp, 13 predicted proteins | sample NCCompost_FD_187518 | JGI IMG/M metagenome (GOLD analysis project Ga0209486, IMG submission 187518) | Agricultural soil microbial communities from Utah to study Nitrogen management - NC Compost (SPAdes) (version 2) | ecosystem: Environmental > Terrestrial > Soil > Agricultural land | place...
TCATCAACGGTCGTTTCATGCCTTCGCTCTCGTCAAACGGCGTCGATGGCGTGAAGGCGATGAGCCTTGCCGTTGCCTATCGTGAGGAGCCGTCCCTGCTGGAGCGGCACCTTACTCGTCAGGCGGACACGCAGGATCCGGCACAGGTGTTTTCCGCGATCAACACCGCCCTCATGCAGGATGGTGCGGTGATCCATGTGCAACGCGGCGTCAACGTCGCGGCACCGATCAATCTGCTGTTCCTGAGCGATGACGCCGCGACGGGCGGCTCGAGTCACCCGCGCGTGCTGATAGTCGCCGAACCGCAGTCCCAGGCGACGATCATCGAGCAGTACGCGTCGGTGGGCGGCACGAAGTATTTCACGAACGCAGTCACCGAAGGTTTTGTGGGCGAAGGCGCCACGCTCAACCTGTTCCGGCTGCAGCAGGAAGCCCGCGATGCATTTCACGTCGGCACCACCGCGGTACGACAGGAGCGCGATTCACACTTCGTGTCGTTCTCGTTCGTCACGGGTGCCGAACTGTCCCGGATCAACGTGTACGCGGACCTGCAGGGTCCGGGGTGCGGGGCGACGCTGAACGGGCTGTACATGCTCGACGGAGTCCAGCATTGCGACCACCAGACGCGCATCGTGCACGCTGAGCCAAATTGCTACAGCCGCGAGCTGTACAAGGGTGTGCTCGACGACCAGTCGCACGGCGTGTTCAACGGGAAAGTGTACGTGCACCCTGAAGCACAGAAAACCGACGGGAAGCAGACGAACAACACGTTGCTGCTCTCCGAACGGGCGCGGATCGACACCAAGCCGCAGCTCGAGATCTTCGCCGACGACGTAAAGTGCACGCACGGCGCGACGGTGGGTCGTATCGACGAGACGGCGCTCTTCTATATGAAGAGCCGCGGGATCCCGAACACCGAGGCGCGAAAGCTCCTGACGTACGCGTTTGCGGCCGAGGTGCTGGAGACGATTCCGGTCGATTCGCTGCGTCTGGGACTTGAGCGGATGACAATGGAGCGATTCACTGGCATGGTGAATGGTTAGGCACGTGTTCAGCGATGGCTCGTTGGAACAATGAACCACGGAGAACACAGGGAACACAGAGACATTATGTGTTTCCAATTGTGGTCTTCTCTGTGATCACTGTGTTCCCTGTGTTGAAATGTCTTTGGAGATTCCGCGGATGGCGACGATCACTGAATTGACGCGCGAAAGCGGCGCATTGGATCTAGATAGGATCCGGGCCGACTTCCCCATCCTCGGCATCCGCCCACGCGGAAAGCGGCTCGTGTACCTCGATAGCGCCGCCACCAGCCAGAAACCCCGGCAGGTGATCGACGCGCTCACGCGGTATTACGAGGAAGAAAACGGCAACATCCACCGCGGTGTGCACTACCTGAGCGAACTGGCCACCATCCGCTACGACGAAACGCGCGAGGCGGTCCGGCGGTTCATCAAGGCCCGATCGACGAACGAAGTCGTTTTCACGCGGAACACGACCGAGAGCATCAACCTGGTCGCCTCGTCGTTCGGGCAGGCCTTCGTCAAAGCCGGTGACGAGATCGTTGTGTCGTACATGGAGCACCACTCGAACATCGTGCCCTGGCAGCTCATGGCCGGGCGGACGGGCGCCGTGATCCGGGCCGTGCCGGTGACGGACATCGGTGAGCTCGATCTCGACGCGTACGAGTCGCTCCTCAATTCACGGACGAAGCTCGTCGCCCTCTCGTGGGTCTCGAATGCGTTAGGCACGATCAACCCGGTTCGGCGGATCGTCGAGATCGCGCACGCACGCGGCATTCCGGTGCTGCTCGATGGCGCGCAGGCGGCGCCGCACCTTCCGATCGATGTCCAGTCAGTGGGCTGCGACTTCCTGGCGTTCAGCGGTCACAAGATGCTCGGCCCGACCGGCGTCGGCGTGCTCTACGCGCGCGATGACTGGTTCGACCGTCTGCCGCCCTACCAGGGTGGCGGTGACATGATCGAGACCGTCGCGATCGAGCAAACCACGTATGCAAAGGCGCCTTCCAAGTTCGAAGCGGGGACGCCGAACATCGGCTCCGTCGTCGCATTCCGTGCGGCGATCGAGTACCTCGAGCACACGACCCTCGAGGCGATTTCGCTGCACGAGCACACGTTGCTCGCCGAGGCGACGGAGCGCGTAGGCGCATTGCGCGGCATCCGGCTCATCGGGACTGCACCCAGCAAAGCCGGAGTCTTGAGCTTCACTATGGACGGGGTGCATCCACACGACATCGCCACCATCCTCGACCAGCAGGGCGTCGCGATTCGTGCCGGTCACCATTGCACGCAGCCGTTGATGACGCGGTTCGGCTGCGGCGCCACGGCGCGCGCGTCGTTCTATCTGTACAACACGATGGAAGACGTGAACGCGCTGGTTGAGGGACTGGAACGGGTGCGCGAGGTCTTCACCTGATGGACCTGGGTGCCCTCTATGAGGAAGTGATCCTCGATCACAATCGGTCGCCGCGCAACTGGGGAGAGATTCCCGGCGCGCGGCACATCGAGGGCCGGAACCCGCTGTGCGGCGACAAGATTTCGCTGGACGTCCTGGTGGATGGTGACGTTGTCTCCGACATCAAGTTTACGGGCGAGGGGTGCGCCATCTCCAAGGCGTCGGCATCGATGATGACGCAGGCGATCAAGGGAAAGACGCGTGAGGAGGCGGACCGGATCTTTGAGGGATTTCACGACCTCGTCACCGGCAAGGCGGCCGGCGCGACGCCCGACAAATCGTTAGGCTCACTGCGGGCCTTTGCGGGGGTGGCGCGGTTTCCCACGCGGGTGAAGTGCGCGACGATGGCGTGGCACGCGTTGCGCGAGGCCCTGGCCCGCGAAGGGACTGAGCTGCGTGCTGATTCCTGATTGCTGCTGCTCCTGCAACGTGCTGGAGCCGAGTGCACGAGGCGCAAGCACTAGCACGCGGCACCCGCATCAGCAACCAGTAATCAGCACGCAGCCGGCTTGAACCTCATGGACAACAGAGTTCCACTGGCGGACATCCCTGACGGTGGCACGTTGTCCATTGTGCTGCAGTCGGGTGACCGCGTCTGCCTCATCCGGCGCGGTGACCAGGTCAGCGCCCTTCGCGACGAGTGCACTCACCAGGCGATGCCGCTGTCGGCCGGTGAAGTACTGCCGGACGGCACGATCGAATGTGCCTGGCACGGAGCCCGGTTCAATAGCGCGACCGGTGCGGTGCTCCGGGGCCCTGCCGAGGAGGATGTGCAGGCATACGAGGTCAGCGTTGTCGGGGAAACGGTGCTGGTAAAAGTTCGCGACGGGCAGTAGTGTCGGCGGCCGGCGCCGGGGTTGTGCACCCGGCGTTGATGAGAGAACGCCGACAACTGGTCGTCCGCAAATCCCTCACATAAGACATGGCTGCCTCACGACGCGTCAACGCCGCCCTCCTGTTCGTTGCCTGCCTAACGTTTGATCCACCGGGAGCCAGTGCCCAGGCGCCCGTCCTTTCCCGGACGCCGTCGAACACGGCTCGACGGCAGACAGGCGCCACCAGGGTCACGGAGTCGCTCCGGATCGACGGCAGCCTCAATGAGGCCGCCTGGAACCGCGCCGATGTCGCGCGCGACTTCACGCAGAGCGAGCCTCGGGAAGGACAACCAGCAACGGAAGCCACCGAAGTGATGGTCATGTTCGATGACCACTTCCTGTACGTGGGCGCCCGTATGCGCGACAGCGATCCCGCACACGAAATCGTCAACGACATCCGCAAGGATTTTCGCGAGGATGACCAGGATGACTTCGAGGTCATCATCGACACGTTCAGGGATCGCCGCAACGGGTACGTCTTCATCGTCAACCCGGAAGGCGGGCGCGTCGACCGGCAGATCGCAAACGAAGGTCGCGAGATCAACTCGAGCTGGGACGCGGTGTGGGACGTGAAGACGCAGCGCAGCGCCGAAGGGTGGACGGCGGAGATGCGCATTCCGTTCCGCACGCTGCGATTCGATCCCGGAGCCGACCAGTCCTGGGGCATCAACTTCTCCCGGCGCATCCGGCGGAAGAACGAGGTGACGTTCTGGGCGCCGGTGCCGCGCGCGTACAATCTCATGCGCTTGTCCTATGCCGGCGACGTGACGGGACTCCATCCGGGCCAGGCCGGACGCGACATCCGCGTGAAGCCGTACCTCCTCAACACCACGCTTCGTGGCATCGGCGGCACGAGCTTCGACAACGACGTCAACGCTGGCGTCGACGCGAAGGTAGCCGTGTCGCGCGGGCTCACGCTGGACCTCACCGTGCGGCCGGACTTTGCGCAAGTCGAAGCCGACGAGCAGCAGGTCAACCTCACGCAGTTCGCACAGTTCTTTCCCGAGAAGCGCGAGTCGTTCCTGGAAAACTCCGGCATCTTCTACGTCGGGGACGCGGCCCGGTTGAATCGCGTATTCACGCCGCCCACGCCTGACGACGACAACCTGCTGTTCTTCAGCCGCCGCATCGGTATCCGTGAGGACCGGCAGCCGATCGACATCGATGCCGGCGCGCGCCTCACCGGGGTGGCAGGCGGATTCGGCATCGGCCTGATCAACATGCAGGTGCGTGGCGACGTGACCACCGACGCGAACAACTACTCGGTGTTGCGCCTGCGGCGAAACGTCGGCGGCGGATCCGACATCGGCGTGTTGTACATGCAGCGCCAGTCCACGGACAACAGCGCGGACTATAACCGTGTCGCCGGGTTCGACGCCAACATCCGGTTCTTCGACCGTGTGGACTGGAACTCGTATCTGGTCGGCACGCGGACTCCCGGCCTGTCCGGCGACCAGTACGCGGCCCGCACCTCCGTCAACTACGAGGGGAACTTCTTTCACGGCAAAGCCGGCCTCATGACGTTAGGCGACCACTTCAACAACGACCTCGGCTTCTACCGCCGGATCGGGATCAAGAAGTGGTTCACCGACATCGGCATCAGGCCGCGACCCGAGGCACTCCGGCGTCGCGGGATCCGGGAGCTGCATCCGCACATCGTCTGGGACATGTACACGGACCAGTCGAACCACATGGTCCAGAAGCGCCTGCATACCGGCCAGACATTCTTCTTCGAGAACGGCGCGGTGCTGGAGCTGTCATACAATCCGGCCTTCAACCTGCTCTCGGCGCCGCTCACGCTGTCGCCTGAAGCGGATCCGTTGCCGGCTGGTCCCTATGGCTGGAACGAATTCGGCATTCTCGCCAACACGGATCTCAGCCGGCCGCTGTCGCTCCAGTCACGGTGGGCCTTCGGTGAGCTGTACAACGGCACGCAGAAATCGGTGCAGGCCACGGTCATGTGGAGACCGAACTTCCGCGTCCGCCTGAGCGCGGGCGTGCAGCGAACGGACGGAAACCTCGACCTGGCTGATGGAAAGTTCGTCAACGCGGTCTATACGATGCGCGCGAACTACTCCTTCTCCCCGGTGATGTTCATCGACGCGCTCTCGCAGTACGACCCGACGACCGAACAGCTGAATGCCAACGTGCGATTCAACCTGATCCATCATCCGCTGAGCGATCTGTTCATCGTGTACAATGATCAGCGGTTCCTGACTTCCGATGCACCGACTGTTGGACGGTCGATCGCGATCAAGCTCACACAAATGTTCTCCTTCTAGGCCTCCGGCGTCGGCGTTCCTGGAAAACTCCACGACCTTTATGACGCGGATTCTCGCGAAACCTGGGCGAATTGCCGCCGATCGCTCCCGGTGAATTTCATGGCTCCGTCATCCGTGGCGATCAAAAACATGTTTGTTTGATTCGCGCGGATTGCTGTTCGGGATTCGCGAGAATTCGCGACTGAACGTCGTGGGACCATCGGATCGCTTCAGGGCAAGTAGCTGCATTGTTGCTTCTTTAGCACAAATGGACGCCCAGGGCCTTGAACGTCGCATAGACCATCGATCCCTCGCGGAGTTCCAGCTCCTGCACCGATCTGGTCGTCACCGCTGCCACGAGCGGAGTTCCGTCGACATCGATCGTCACCCGGGCAAAGGCGCCTAACGTACCGACTTCCACGACCCGTCCATGAAACTCATTCCGCGCCGATGTCGACTGCGGGGCGAGCGACAAGGTGACCTCCTCCGATCTGATCACCGCATACGCGGGGCCGTCGCCGGCGCTGCCGACGGTGTACAGCGTCAGTGGCCCGCTGGTGAACTCGATCGCGTGAAACCCATGCGCCACCGCCGCCGATTCTCCCTCCAACCAGTCGGGAGCCGCTTCCGCCAGCACTCGTGCCGTGCCCGCGAAGACATTTTCGGCGCCGAGGAATTCGGCGATGTAGGGGGACGCGGGGCGCCGGAAGACCTGTTCCGGTGGACCCGACTGTAACACACGACCAGCATCGAGCAACACCGCGACGTCGCCCAGGAGGCCGGCTTCGGTGAAATCGTGCGTCACCTGCAGCGCGGTGAATCCCCACTCGCGATGCAGCGCGCGTACCTCGCGACGCGTCTTTCCACGACGGCGAGGGTCGAGCGCGCTGAACGGCTCGTCCAGCAGCAACACGGCCGGACGGCGCGCGAGCGCGCGCGCCAGCGACACCAGCTGGCGCTCGCCGCCGCTGAGCGAGCGCACATCGCGCTGTTGCAGCGGCGCGATCTCGAGCCGCCGTACGAGTTCCTCGACAGTGTTCTCGTCGCGTGCTCCGTATCGGAGATTCTCGAGAACGGACAGGTGCGGAAACAGGTAGCCGTGCTGGTAGACCAGGCCCGCCCCTCTCTCGTCGGGCGCGGTGGTGGTGACGTTGCGGTCCGCGAGATGGATGGAGCCGGAACGCGCGGGGATGATGCCCGCAATCGCCTCGAGCAACGTGGTCTTGCCCGATCCCGCGGGGCCGATGACGACGCCATAACCCGCCGTCGGTATGCTGAACGTCACGTCGCGGAGCTCGAACTCGCCCAGTCGGGCCGACAGCTGCCTGATGTCGATCACGCGGGCGCCGAAAGGGCGCGATCGTGTCGCAGTGCACGCAGCACCGTGAGCGGAATAAGTGCCAGCACTGCCATCACCCCGGCGACAGGCAGCGCTTCGTCGAGCCCGAAAGTCGTCAGGCGGTCCACGCTCAGCACGCTCACGACTTTCGGATTGTAGGCGAGGATGACAATCGCACCGAATTCGCTCACCGCTCGCGCCCACATAACGACTGACGCAGCGACCATGCCGCGTCGCGACAGCGGAAACGTCACGCGACGGAACGAACGCCAGGCATCGTCGCCGAGTGTTCTGGCCACGGCCTCATAACGCGGATCGACTCGCGAAAATGCCTCACGGGCCCCGCTGATGTAGAGTGGCGCGGAAACGAACAACATCGCGCACACAATCCCGACCGGCGATCCGACCACCCGCATCCCGAGCTCCAGCAACGTCGAGCCGACGACCGATTGCCGTCCAAACACCAGCAGCAGCGCGATACCGGCAACCGGATGGGGAATCAGCAGCGGCAAGTCGAGAATTGCCGACATCACCGCACGACCACGAAACGCGCGGCGCGAAAGGATGTACGCGATGGGCGTCCCACATACCACACCAATCAACGTCGCAGTCGTGGCAGTAAAGACGGTCAAAACGAGCGCCTGACGCAACTCGGCGTCGCGGCCGAGTCTCGCGAGTCCGTCAGCGCCACTGGTAAAAATCAGCTCGGCAATGGGTGCGGCGAGAAAGAGCAGCAGGAGTGACCCACCTGCCGCAGCCAGGACGGTGAGTACGCCGTGCTTCAGCCGTCCCCGCTCAGTGAATCCGATTGTGACCCGTGACTCGTGACTCGGCACTGCAGAGCGACTGTAGGGTTCTCACCTCTGGCCTCTGGCCTCTGGCCTCTGGCCTTCGGCCTCCCCTGTATATTGTCCCGCTCGCACATGCTCCAACCAGACTGGAGCCTCGACCCTGCCTAAATGATCGAACCGGTCGTCGACATCCAGAAGGTTGTGAAGCGGTTCGCGGGGCACACGGCTGTGCGCGACGTGAGCCTCAAGGTGCCGCGCGGCGTCGTGTACGGGCTGTTGGGGCCAAATGGCGCGGGGAAGACGACGACCATCCGGATGATGCTGAATATCATCGCCCCGGATGAGGGACGGATCCTGGTGCTCGGCAAGCCGAGTAGCACGCCCGGATTGACGGACCACATCGGCTACCTGCCCGAGGAGCGCGGGCTGTACCGGAAGATGCAGGTGAATCGGCTGCTCCGGTTCCTCGCTGAGCTGAAGGGCGTCTCGCGAAAGGTCGCCGACGAGCGTATTAGCCACTGGATGGAGCGGCTTGGCCTCAAGACCGCCGACAAGGACTGGGGCAAGGCGAAGGTCGACGACCTGTCGCGCGGCATGCAGCAGAAGGTGCAGTTCATCGGCACGCTGCTGCACGATCCGGAGCTCATCGTCCTCGACGAACCGTTCAGCGGCCTCGATCCGATCAATGCCCAGGCGCTGAAGGATACCGTGGTCGATCTCCGACGGAACGGGAAGACGGTCATCTTCAGTACGCACCTGATGGACAACGCCGAACGGTTGTGCGACGCGGTGTGCATCATCGCCCGCGGCGAGGTGGTGCTCGACGGGCCGTTAGGCGAGGTGAAGGCGAACCATGGCGGCCGGCACGTGGCCCTGGCGATCGAGTCGGCGAATGGTGGCGTGGCCGGTATTCTCTCGGACCCGCGACTCGTCAGGCATGTCGACGACTCGAATCGCTACCTCGAGGTGGAACTGGCGGAGGGAGCCGATCCACAGGAGCTGCTTCGCCGCGTCGTGAACGCTGGTGCGCTGGTGAGCCGGTTCGAGCTCATCCAGCCTTCACTGCACCAGATCTTCCTTGACCGAGTGGGGGCGACGGGGGTGGAGGAAGGGATGTCGGGACACGGATAAGAACAGAGCTGCGTGCTGATTGCTGATTGCTGCTGCTGCATGCAGCGTGCTGGTGCTACGTGGCTCTAGCCCAAGCACGCAGCAATTAGCAGCAGCAATCAGCAATCAGGACGTAGCTGCAGTTTTAAGGCGCAGCGTGCTCTTCGAATGCCGCAATGAGCTCTTCCGCAATCTCCTCAGCCGGCCGTCCCTCTATCTGCGACCGTTCCATCATCCAGACCAGCTTCCCGTCGCGCAGGATCGCCATCGAAGGTGACGACGGTGCATACCCAGTGAAGTAGCTGCGCGCCTGGGCTGTGGCCTCGGCGTCCTGTCCGGCGAAGACCGTGTAGAGGTGTTCCGGTTTTGTCGGGTGCGTAACGGCCATTCGAGCAGCGGGCCGCGCCATGCGCGCCGAGCAGCCGCAGACGGAGTTCACCAGCACGAGGGCTGTGCCAGACTTCTGCAGGGCTTCGTCGACTTCATCGGCTGTGGTAAGCTCAGTGAAACCGACTTCCGTCAGGTCGCGCCGCATCGGCACCAGGAATCGCTCGTCGTACATCGTGCGCGTGGCCTGTGGCTCGCCCGAGTGTGTGATATTCAGTTGGCGTCTCTCAGTACTCATCGGTCACTTCCTCTTCATTGTCTCCGCGCACCAGCGCGAGGATCGCGCCCTGCGGGATGACCAGGTACGTCTCGCCCTCGAAGGTGATTTCGACAGAGGCCTTCCTGAAGAACAGCGCGTAGTCGCCCGGCTTTGCCTGCATTGGAATAAAGCGGTGTTCACGCGGACCGGTGCGCCACGGTTCGTCGCTGATCTCCGAAGGATCGGGCATCGGCAGACCAGGACCCGTCGCCATGATCTTTCCACCCTGCACTGCCTGGCTGTCCACGGCAGTTGGCGGAAGATACAGCCCGACCTTGGAGCGCTCCTCCCCCTCCTCGGGCTTCACGAGCACCCGGTCTCCGACGACGATCAGTTTCTTCTTTGGCATAGTGGAAATCTAACGGCAGTTGAAAGCGCAACGCTGGAAGTTGGCGCACACCAGCACACTGCGACGCCTATCGCGCAGGCTTCTCCTTCGACTTCAGCAGCCCTTGCAGCCGTTCCACGTCGGCCCGGTCCTGCGGCCTGCCAACTGCGCGCTTGTTCTTCAGCAGTTCTGGTAGGCCAATGACGGGGAGAGTCAGCCCGTCGAGTTCCAGCTCCACACGTCCCTGCCACGCGTCTTCGAAAGAAACGGCTTCGATCGCGGTAATGACATCAATACGCCTCGGGACCAGGCCGACCTGCAGGATCGTCCCTTCGCGAGTAAAGTCCGCGACCTCAACCCGTTCCAGCGGGGCTCCAAATGCGGCCAGCGCGTTCCACACTCGCCGGGCATTCTCCAGGGTGGGCCTAACGAACAGGTCGATGTCTCCTGTCGCGCGTGGCAAACCATGAGCGGCGACAGCGTACGCCCCGACCACGAGATACTCAACGCCCGCGGCGGTAAAGGCGGACAATATGTCGCGGAAGTCTGGATTCAGCATCGAAGGGTTCCGTGTGACCCGAAGCGCCACCAGCTACCGCGAACATCCAGGCGTCGACGGCGAGTGCCCACATCATGTCCACGCGCTGCGCTGCAGACAGGGAGAGGTATGCCGCGTCGTCATCGACCGAGGCGCGTGTGGTGAGGTGTACCTGATGTCGAGACGGCATGAATCAATATAACCCGACGCGTAGGCATGTCGGTCACATGACCAAATGCCACGCTGCCTGACGACGAATTGCCCAGCGCAGCTTTCCTTCGGCGTCGATGATGAAATCCTCTTCCTGCGCAACGCGGACCGGGTTGCCCCACTCCGGCACCGGAGTCGTCACCTGCAGTTCGGACGAATACCACATGCCGGGAATCACCTTCGCGTCGCCACGGCCAGGGACGCCTTCCTGATAATCCCACAGTCCGATGAGCGGACCGGCGCCGTGACCGTGCATCCCGATCGGATGCGAGTACATCGTGCCGTTCAACCCTTCGGCCTTCATCTTCGCGAGCACTGACGCGAGGATTTCGTTTCCAGTGCGGCCAACCTTCGTTTCCTCGAACAAAATATCCTGAAGGCGGTTCGCGTTTTTCATCGCCAGCTTGAGGCCCGCCGGAGCGTCGGTTTCTCCATCGAGCAGTACGTAGGCCATGTGCTGCGTGTCGGTATTCAACCGGAGCGCGGTGATGCCGACGTCGCAATGCAAGACGTCGCCCTTCTGGATTACTGGATCGTCACCGAGTTGCGCCGCGGTCACGCCGCGGCGCTGGACGTCAACGGACGGTTGAAACCAGGTGCCGAGTCCGAGGTCGTTCACCTGCTGCCGCCACCACCAGACCAGGTCACTCGTCTTCGTGACGCCGGGCTTGATCACTTCGGTCGAATACATCCGGGCTATGAGCTGCCAGACGAGGTTCTGGAGCCGGCGATAGAACTGTTCCTCCTCGGGCACCCGGGCGGCTATGAACTCGAGCGGCAGGGCTTCGGCGCGCTTGAACTTTGCGGTCCAGGTGGCGCCTAACGCTTCGCTCATCCCCTCGTACTCGCCGGCGGTCAGGCCGTCGGTAAAGGCAAAGGTCCGGGACACATTGATCCCGATGACCGACGGCTTGCGCTGCTCGATGACGTCCTTCAACACCTGCCACTGGGCATCCCCCCACAGCTCCGCCTGGCGCCCGCCGACGTCGGCCGTGACGGCACGCGTGGAACGCACCGCCTCATAGAGGCCACCCTGTGATGTGCCGCCTAACGCGATCCGCTCGATGCAGGTGCCGTCGCCGGGATCGGTGCGACCCCCGGCAGCGCACTTGTCGAAGAAGACGTAGATCGTCCGGCGGCGCGCTGCAAACGTCGTGGGAGACACCAGCGACGTGAACGTGGGATCCTCGTTGTACTCGCGCATGGGGATCACCCACATGTCCACGCCGTGCTTGCGCATGAGCCCCGGCAGCACGGTCTTGAGCCGCTTTTCGAGCCACGATTGCTGGAGAGTGGCCTGTTCGCGCAGCGTGCCGAACGGCCGATTGGCCGCGCGATTCTGCGCGGACGCGAGCGATGACGCGCCGAGGATCAAGGCAAGCGCTGCGAATCTCAACTTCATGTTGTGCTCCCGAACGAAGTGGCTAAACGAGTGGGGTAATTAGCGCACTGGAAACCAAGTGAGAGGCTTCACCGCAAAGGTCGCAAAGGATCGCCAAGGAATTTCATCAACCTTTGCGTCCATTGCGGTCAAATCTCTCTTGGATGAGTTGCTTCACACTCAGCTTTTCTACTACGCTCGCGGTCGCCACGCTAGTACGCCAAGCCCGATAATTGCTGACTGCCCTTTGGTCGCAGCGGTGTATCAAGTGGATACGCAAGCTGGACACACCATTGAGCATATCGAATGCCGTTGAAGACAACACGAAGCAACCGTCGAGGCCGCAATGCGGTCTTTTTGATAATCCTTCTGGCCGCGGCCGCGAATACGGTCCTCGCGGTGCGGTACCTCCGCTATCGCGAGGAGACCGACCGCCTTCAGGCGGGGATGACGAAGGCGCAGCGAGAACGCACCGATGCCGTCATCACGGCCGAGCGGCACCGCTTACGCGTCGAGTGGGAGCTGATCCGCCGCCAGGCGCGGGGCGACAAACAGCTGCATCTGGCGGTCAACGTCGACAGCGGTCGGATGATTCTCGAGCGCGACGGCATCGTGATGCGCGAAATGCAGGTGCGACTCGGACCTGAGCGATTCCGCGGAGTGACCAGCGATTCCTCCATCGCAGTTCAGGCTCTTGGCCAGCGAACCGTCCAGCGCGTCCTCCAGGAAGGCGACAGCTGGGACATTCCGCGCACCGTGTTCAACGATCGTGGTCTCCCCGTTCCCGAGAGCCGCCGCGTGAAGGGCGCGTTAGGCGACAACGCGATCGTGCTCACCGAGGGCACCGTGGTGTACGCTGTACCTGAGTCGGGACCACTGGCGGACTCGTCGTACGTGCTGCCGGGCTCGGTTGTGGTTAGCCCGGAGGACCTCAAGGCGCTCTCAGCGAATATTCGTCCGGGTATGTCCGTTTACTTCTACCGATGAGTGTGCGTGTGATCATACAGCAGCGAACGAACATACAAGCGAGGCGGCGCGGAGCCGTTCTGGCTGTCCTTCTGGCGCTCCTGTTCGCCGGCGGCGCGACTGCGTTCATGGGTTCCCGGATCGTGGATGCCCGATTCGAGCGCGACATTTCCCGCATCGTCTTCAACGACAACCTCGAGCTCCTCCAGGATCTTCGGCAACACGCCAATGCTGCCGAGGACTCACTCCTCGCACTGCTCGAATCGCCGGCCGACAGTGAACCGTCCGGCGCAATCATCATCAGCATCACCGACAATCGCCTTTGGTACCGCGTCAACGACAGCGTCGTTTTCGAGACAAGCGTGGCGACCGGGAGTGGAAAGGTGCTGGAGAAGGGACCAGGCGGTTCCCGATGGAAATTCGAGACACCCCGCGGGCGCCTTCAGGTGCGCGGAAAAGAGGAAGATCCGGCGTGGGTTCCTCCAGATTGGCACTTCGTTGAGCAGGCCGAAAAACGCGGCTTACGCTTAACGAAGTTGAATAGGGGAGAGTCTATCGACGCAGGAAACGGGAGTGTGATCACCGTCTCCGGTAGCGACGTCGTGCGTAAAAATGCGGACGGCAGCGTTACACCGCTCGAGGCCGAGGACGGCCGCGAGATCGTGGTAAACGGGCAACTCATCGTACCCCCGTTTGGGACTAATCAGCGACGCTACAAGGGCGTGCTGGGCACTCACCGTCTCTTGCTGGGGGACGGGTATGCCATACACGGAACGAACGTGCCGCAGTCGATCGGACAGTCGGTGAGCCATGGTTGTGTTCGATTACTGAATGAAGACATAGCTCATCTATATCAGATCGTGCCGGTGGGGACGCCGGTATACATCTACTAGGGGGCATGGGGCGTGGGGCATGGGGCATGGGGCATGGGGTTCAATCCTACTAGTTCCTTCGTAGGTCAGGGATTTCCCAATGCCAATTCGCAACTGAATCTTGCATCTTTCACCGGTTATCGGGCTGCTCCTT
>Ga0209486_10000793_pt1 | contig 13939 bp, 8 predicted proteins | sample NCCompost_FD_187518 | JGI IMG/M metagenome (GOLD analysis project Ga0209486, IMG submission 187518) | Agricultural soil microbial communities from Utah to study Nitrogen management - NC Compost (SPAdes) (version 2) | ecosystem: Environmental > Terrestrial > Soil > Agricultural land | place: USA...
ACATTTACAGGTAGTTTTCTCCCGTTCACGTTTAACGACGTGATGTTCGCCATATGGTCGTCTCCGTTCCTATGCCCAGCATACTAGCGGATCTTTGCGCCTTTGCGTCTTTGCGGGAATCTTGCTTTCGTATGGAAGTTTTCACGCAAAGGCGCAAAGACGCAAAGGTTTACCCGAACGCCCACTTCCCTAAACCACCAAAAATGCGATAACTTGCAACCCCATGAGCACTGTTACTGAAGAAGCCTCGGAATCAACTGAACAAAAAACAAATAAGTGGGTCTACCTTTTCGACGAGGGACCCGGAGACGACAAAGCCCTTTTAGGCGGGAAAGGCGCCGGACTCTGCGAGATGACGCAGGCTGGACTGCCAGTGCCCCCAGGTTTGGTCGTGACAACTGAGGCTTGCAATGCGTTCTTCGAGAACGACAAGAAGTTTCCCGAAGGAATGTGGGATCAGGTGAAGGAAGGTCTAACCAGGATCGAAGAGAAAGTCGGCAAACGTTTCGGCGATCCCAAAAACCCACTGCTCGTGTCGGTTCGCTCCGGCGCGGCATTCTCGATGCCGGGCATGATGGATACAGTGCTCAATCTTGGTCTGAACGAAGAGACCGTCACGGGTCTCGCGGAACAAACCGGCGATCTCCGTTTCGCACTCGACGCTTATCGACGTTTCGCTTCCTTGTTCGGTGAGATCGTTATGGGCGTCGCGCATGAAAAGTTCGAACGCGTACTCGATCGTTTTAAGGCCCAGACACAAGGCGGACGCGACACCGATCTCAAACCCGATCACCTGCGCGAGATCATCGCCGCGGAAAAACAGATCATCCTGACTGAACAACACGCCATCCCCGAAGATCCATACGAACAACTGCGAGTCGCGATTGCCGCGGTGTTCAATTCATGGATGGGCCGCCGGGCGATCGACTATCGCCGCGTGAATCGCATTCCCGATTCGCTTGGTACGGCGGTCAACGTGCAGGCGATGGTGTTCGGAAACATGGGCGCAGGCAGTGGCACCGGCGTCGCCTTCACCCGTAATCCTTCAACCGGCAGGAAAGAACTGTACGGCGAGTACCTTTTGAACGCGCAAGGCGAAGACGTCGTCGCCGGCATTCGCACGCCGAATCCCCTCTCGCAACTGAAAAAAGAATTGCCTGAGGTCTACGATCAGTTCGTTTCAATCACGACGCTGCTCGAACAGCACTATCACGACATGCAGGACTGCGAGTTTACGATCGAGCGCGGCAAGCTCTACATGCTGCAAACGCGCACCGGAAAACGCAGTGGCGCGGCCGCGGTGCGCATCGCGGTGGAAATGGTCTTTGAAAAACTGATCGACAAAGCGACGGCTGTGCAACGCGTGACGCCTGAGCAACTCGATCAACTGCTGCATCCGACAGTCGATCCGAAAACAAACGCAACCGTGCTTGCGACTGGTCTACCCGCCAGTCCCGGCGCAGCGCAGGGCCAGGTTGTTTTCAGTCCGGACGAAGCTGAAGAAATGGCCCGCGAAGGCGCGCACGTCGTGCTTGTGCGTTCCGAGACGAGTCCTGACGATTTTCACGGCATGGTGGCAGCGCAGGCGATCGTCACCTCGCGGGGCGGGATGACGAGTCACGCCGCGGTTGTCGCGCGTGGCATGGGCAAGACCTGCGTCAGCGGCGCGCAGGCAATTAATGTCGACTACGGTCAGCAACAGTTCACGGTCGATGGCACTGTCGTTACTAAAGGCGAGTGGATCACAGTCGATGGTTCTACCGGCCGCGTGTTTCTGGGCCAGATACCGACGATTCAACCGACTCTCGGCGACGACTTCTTCAAACTGATGACCTGGGCCGACAAGTTTCGTCGTTTGCGTGTGCGCGCGAACGCGGACACGCCGCTCGATGCGAAGACGGCGCGACAGTTTGGCGCTGAAGGTATCGGTCTTTGTCGCACGGAACACATGTTCTTTGGCGACAAACGGCTCGCGGCCATGCGCGAGATGATCCTTTCCGAAGGCGTCGGCGCGCGCGAGAAAGCTCTGGAGAAACTGTTGCCGCTGCAACGTAGCGACTTCATCGGCATCTTTCGTGAGATGGCGGGACTGCCGGTAACGATCCGTCTACTCGATCCGCCGCTTCACGAATTTCTGCCGAATGCTGAAGAGCTCGGCACCGAACTTTCGGAGTTGAAAATGGCGTTGCGCGCCGCGGACACACTGACGGCGATGGACCTCATCCTCGACGAGATCGATCACAAGCGCGCGCTGCTGCGGCAGGTGAATCGTATTCGCGAGGCCAATCCGATGCTCGGTTTTCGCGGTTGTCGTCTCGGACTTTTGTTCCCGGAAGTCACGCGCATGCAATGCAAAGCGATCTTCGAAGCAGCTTGCAAAGTGCAGGGCGAACGCAAGAAAGTCGAGCTCGAGATCATGGTTCCGCTCGTGTCGCTGAGCGAGGAGTTGCATCAGCAGGCGGATTTGATTCACGAAGTAGCCCGACAGGTGATGGGCGAACACGGCATGACGATCGACTACCACGTCGGCACGATGATCGAACTGCCGCGGGCCGCACTGATGGCGGATCGCATCGCCGCTCACGCCGACTTCTTCTCGTTCGGCACTAACGACCTGACGCAAACGACGTTCGGATTGAGCCGCGACGATTCGAGCCGCTTTCTGCCCAACTACATCGAGCGCAAGATCGTTAAAGACGATCCGTTTCAGGTTCTCGACCGCGACGGCGTGGGCCAGCTGGTGCGCCTCGGTACCGAGCGCGGTCGTAGTGTGAAACCAAATCTCAAGGTCGGTATTTGCGGTGAACATGGCGGCGATCCACAGTCGATCGCATTCTGTAACGAGATCGGTCTCGACTACGTGAGCTGTTCGCCCTTCCGCGTGCCAGTCGCCCGACTGGCCGCCGCGCAGGCCGTGTTGAACCCGGCCGTCGAGACGACGATCAGCGCTCAGGTTTAGATTTCCCGCAAAGGCGCAAAGACGCCAAGAGGCTCAAACAGCATTAGGTGTTCAGTAAGTGACGCTCAATGTCTTTGCGTCTTTGCGCCTTTGCGGGAACCTAACGTTGTCTATGCCTACGTCCAAAGATCTGCAACAACTACTCGAACGCATCCAGCTTCGATTGGACGAGAGTTTTGTCGGAATTGGTAGCGAGGTTTCAGATCTACCTCCTGAAGATCTTGCGGAGCTCCTGAATCAACTTCGTCTCAACGAAGCCGCAGCGATCGTTTCCATGTTGCCGCTCCAGCGCTGCATAGAACTCTGCGACCAGCCCACGATGCGCCGTCGCGCAGCCATTCTCGAACAGTTGGACCCAAAACGTGTGGCGGCGATTCTCGAAGGCCTCTCCGCCGACGAGCGCACCGACGTCATTCAAAAGATGGGCCTGCATGAACGGCATCGAATCCTGCCGAAGTTTACGCCCGACGTTCGGGCCGAGCTTGAAGACCTGCTCCAGTATCCCGACCATACCGCCGGCGGCATCATGACGACGGAGTTTGTGCGACTTGAGCCGAAGATGACCGTCGCGGACGCGCTCAAGCACATTCGTTCCGTCGCGCGTGAGAAGGAGTCGATTTACGCGTGCTACGTGATGGATCCCGAAACCGATCGCCTGCTCGGCGCAGTTTCATTACGCGATCTAGTGATGGCGGAACTCGAACGGCCGATCGTCCAGGTGATGCGACGCAAGCCGGTGACCGTAAACGTGCAGGACGATCAGGAGAAGGTCGCGGAGACGATCGGAAAGTACAACTTACTCGCAGTCCCGGTTGTCGAACAGGACGGAAGCGTTGTCGGATTCGTCACGGTTGACGACGTGATCGACGTACTGATCGAGGAACAGACGGAAGACATCCTGCGCATGGCGGCAGTTGAACCCGGCGCGATGGACAAACCCTATTTCGACAACCCGATCCTGCGTGTCGTGCGCAAACGCATCGGCTGGCTGCTGTTGCTGTTTGTTGCGGGTACGCTGACGAGCGCCGTATTGCACAAGTTCGAATCGGAACTGGCAGCGGTAGTCGCGCTCGCGTTCTTCATTCCGTTGCTGATCGGCACCGGTGGCAATGCGGGCGCGCAGACAGTCATGACCGTGATTAGAAGCCTCGCACTCGGCGAGGTTGGCGTGCGACACGCCTGGCGCGTGGTTGCACGAGAAGCGACAACCGGAATGTTGCTCGGTTTACTCGTCGCGCCAATCGCATTGGTCCAGGCGCTATTGTGGCGCGCGCCGCTTGCGCTCGCAATCACCGTCGCAGTGACGATGTTCGCGATCTGCGTCTGGTCGACGACGGTTGGATCGTTAGTCCCGATCCTCGCGCAGCGTTTTGGCGTCGATCCGGCGGTACTCTCCGCGCCGTTGATAACAACTCTCGTCGACGCCACCGGTCTGATTATCTACTTCACGATCGCCAAACTGATCCTCGGCGTTTGACGAACCGAAGATTTCCCGCAAAGGCGCAAAGCCGCAGAGCCAGGAAGACCAATCGCAGCTTCGAGCAGGACCAATGCCCCTCTTTGCGTCTTTGCGCCTTTGCGCCTTTGCGGGAGACTTCTTTCTTAGAACTTATACTTCAACGCAAACTGCATCTGTCGCGACGAACCCGAGTCGCCCGTTGGGAATCGCGTGTTCGTGATCTGACCGAAGTTTGCGCTGCCGACCACACGACCTGGTTGTCCAAAGTTCGCGTGATTGAACAGATCGAAGACCTCCCAGCGAAACTCAATCAACTGGTTCTCGGTCAGTTTCGTTCGTTTGATGATCGAGAAATCGGTGTTGTTGAATCCCGGACCGATCACGACGTTCCGACCAAGATTGCCAAAACGTCCGACCGGCACCACAAACGGCGCCGTATCAAACCAGCGATTTGGCGTGCCCAGAATGGCGATTGGTCCTGTGACGTCCGGTCGCACGGTATTGTTCGTGCCGGTGAACGTTGCATTATTCGCCACGATATTCACGGGATTGCCGCTTTGCGACTGCACGATCGCTGAAAGTTGCCAGCCTTCCTTCAATTGATTACCGCGGAAGGGCAGCTCGTAGAGTCCGCTGATAACGAACCGGTGACGCGCGTCGAAGTCTGAAAGACCGCGGCTATCGCGCAGGTTGTAACTATCCTGGATAACCACGCCCTGGCTGTTCAGCGAGTTGTAATCGATCGACTTCGAGAACGTGTACGAAGCGTTGAACTGCAAACCTCGCGAAAGTCGCTTCGTTCCAGTCAACCATAGCGCGTTGTAACTCGAATTGCCGGTGCCTTCAATCTGCACGATGTTGAGCAAGCCGGCGCCGGGACGAATCGTACTCGAACTCGAAACGTTCGAAATGGGTCGCACGCCGTTTACGGGTTGATTGATGTTGCGCGAGATGCGCAGGTGCGTACCTTTCGTTCCGAAGTAACCGATGGTTACGGCGAGATCGCGTCCGATCTCGCGCTGGACGTTCAGGTTCCACGATTGAACGTAAGCGTTGTCGAAGTTTGGATCGACGTTAGCGGGAGCGAGTCCGGCCGCACCCGCGACCAGAACCGCGTTCGTGAAGGTGACGGGACCAGTGAAAGTTAGCGGCGTCGCTAAAGGAGGATTCGAACTCAGCGGCGTCACTACATTCGTTACCGGCTGATCCGTGAGCAGCGCATAAGCCGCGCGAACCGACGTCTTGCCGTCGCCGAACGGATCCCACGCGATGCCAACCCGCGGTTGGAGGTTCTTGTTGTTTTCTTTGTAGACCTTGTCGATCCCTGAGCCGACGCGAACCAACTGCCTCGTCAAGTGATCGAAAACAACGAACCGGTTGTAACGCTCGGTCGGCGTCATGTTCCAGTCGTAGCGAAGCCCGAGCTCCAATGTTACCCTCGGACGCACTTTCCAGTTGTCCTGCACGTAGAACCCGAACGCGTTTTGAACGATCGCACTCGATCGATCGCCGAGTGTGACCGAGAACCCATTTCCGTTACCGGTAAGGAAACTGTTCACGTTCGGGAACGTGAACGTGCCTGTGTCGAGCGTGAAGTTGTTGTTGTAGAAGCGTCGCGCCTCACCACCGAATTTGAATGAGTGGTTACCTCTCAGGTAACTGACGGTGTCGCTCAACACAACAGTCATGTCTGCGCGGCCCTGCGGAAATCCTGCTGGACCACCGAGATTGAAATTGAAGCCGGTGATGCTCATCTGCGGCAGGCCGATCTCAGCATTGACGCCGTTGTTGATGCCGAAGTCAGCAGGATTGAGTTGCGCGTTAGGCGTGAAGGTGATGTTGATACGATTGAACCCAAGCCGCGCTTCGTTCGTCAGGTTTGGACCAAAAATATGTGTCTCGTTCAGCGTGAAGATCTGACGCGTCGACTGGCGAGTGTCGCCCCAACCCGGCATGGTGTTGCCCTGAAGGTTCGGTTCACCGCGTTTGTCTCGCTGAAACGCGTAGTAGCCGTGGAGTCGATCGTTGGTGCTGAAGTTATGGCTCACGTCCCCGGTGAATTGATCGATGTCGACAGGCGCTGTTCCCGCACCTGCGAACCTCGCAACTGGAACTCCACCAACAATGTCCACGCTCGTCGCAAGCGGAATCAACGGCAACAACTGTTGGATCGTCGGATTCGTGACTGAAGCACGTTGCGCGCCAGTCAACACGTTGCTGGTCAGCGTCAGGCCCTGGCGTTGGCGCGTGCCCTCGTAACTGAAAAAGAAAAACGTCTCGTTCTTCCCGTCGTAACTGAAGATTGGACCACCATCGCCAAAGTGAGGCAGCATCACTGGTCCACCAATATTGAAACCAAATTGGTTGCGCTTGAATGGTGGCTTGCGCGCGTCGAAAAAGTTGCGTGCGTCGAGCGCTTCGTTGCGGAGAAACTCGAACGCCTCGCCGTGATACTGGTTCGATCCGGAACGAGTCGCGATATTCACGATCGCGCCGGAGTTTCGGCCGTACTCCGCGCTAACAGTCGAATTGTCTACTTTGAACTCCTGGACTGTATTGATCGACGGCTGGAACGTGATCTGGTTTTGAACCATGTCGTTCAAGTTTACGCCGTTGATCATGAAGTTGACCGTGTCTTCCCGTCCGCCCGCGGTGTTAAAGGCAAAAGATCCCTGCCCACGCAGCGGCGCGGTCAAGAAACCGTTCTGTGGAGGAGTGACTGAGCCGGGTATCAACAGACCGAGGTCGACGAAGTGACGTCCGTTGAGCGGGATCTCCTGGACCGTACGTTGGTTGATAACGGTGCCGACGGAGGTCGTAGTCGTCTCGATTACGGGTACATCAGAAGATACAAGCACCTGTTCGGAAAGCGCGCCGATGTCCATCTGAAAATTCTGGACGACTGTCTTAGCGACTTCGACCGTCACTTGATCCGCGACACCGGTCTTGAAGCCATTAGCTTTGACCTCGACCGTGTAGCTGCCGACGGGCAGCGCGGCAAACTGATAATTACCTTCGCTGTCGGTTTGTGTGGTCCGTTGGGAAGAAGTGCCGCGGTTTCTGGCGGTGACGGTCGCGTTCGGCAGCACCGCGCCTTTGGCGTCGCTTACTGTTCCTTGAAGAACAGCTGTGGATTGGCCCAATGCTGAAGGAGTCGCAGGGAGAGCGGCTACCAGCAGTAAGAACGTAAAGAATAGAGTGGTCCTTTTGCTTGCCATAATACCTCCTGACATGGCACGGGCAATCGATTGTCAATGTTCGGGGAAGAAGGTCGTTGGAAAGCGAATAAGCAACGCGGATGCCGTAACAACGGCCCAAACCAGTGAAAATTTGCTAAGCAAATCGCGTCTCTTCTGGAATTTAAAATCCAAAAACAACAAGCCGATCCGAAAGCCACAAGAAGGCACAAAAACCCCAGAGCGGCCACCGAACTTCAGCCTTACTTTACCGCCTGTGCCTTTTGTGCCTACTTGTGGCTACCATCGCGCGAGAAACTCCCGCAGCATATGATCCATCTGGTCGAACGACTCTGCACAAAAAAGGATCGCCTGGTAGTGTGTCGGGTCGTAGACGTGACTGGCTGCAACCTCGAGATCGAGCGGCACCAGTTCCGCGTTGTGCATCTCCTCCAATTCTCCTGCCGACGACAGCAGACCCGTTCCGTATGCTTTGACACGTCCGTTTTCACGCAACACGCCAAACTCGATGGTGAACCAGTAGACGCGCGACAGACGATCGAGTTCAGCCGCCTCCGTGGTCCGTCGCACCGCCTCGCCAAACAAACGATTGATCTCGGCGAGTCGTGGGCTCGCTAACGTGACAGCGTGTCCAATGATTTCGTGAGCAACGTCAGGCTCTGGTGTGTAGAGCGGCGTCGAATGGTGACGGATATACTGCGTGCTTAAAAACACACCGTTCGCCAGCGACTCGAGAAACATGCGCGGCTCGACCAGCCCGGCGACCGGTTCGAGTCGAAAACCGCTGATTGCTTCCACCTTCTTACTGACTTCGCACAACTGCGGAATACGATTGCTGTCGAAATCCAGGCGTTCGAGACACTTGAGATACTCGGCGCACGCGTGCTCGCGATGCGCCGGAACGAGCGCTTCCCAAATCGTTTGCCAAACGCCGTGCTCGAGTTCCGTGTACGGCGCATCCGGTATCGGATTGCCCGATCGGTAGTTCGTTGCGATCTCTGCGATGGCATTGCGCCGCGCGCGATATTCGCGATCGCGAAAACCGGGGTGATCCGGATCGAGGTGTACAAGCCGAACCTCGACGTGATCCTGTAAGACGGGCGTGGTTTCGATTGTTTCAGTTGGCGACATCGGTTTTTCCTCGCAAAACAAAAAAGCCGGCCACCAATCCTCTGGAAGGATTGATGGCCGGCTTTATGAAACTTGTCTGGTGCTAGATGTTCAGCATGCTCCGACAGCCCATCGCCCGACCGCTCCTTCCAGTGAAGAGCGGGCAGTAATAATAATAGTAGTAGCGATTCCAGCTGCGGTTCATGGTTAACTGCTCGCGGGCCACAGAATAAGCACTTGCCCGCTGGCTCGTCAAGCGTTAACTGTGTTGCTCATCGAAGTTTCATGGTTTGCCGGGCGGCAAAAAAGTCTGTCCAGACGTCGCCTTTTTTCTTTAGCAAGTCGGGCGCGTTCGTGATTGTAAAGTCAATAATCTTCACGCCTTGCGAGACCTGTTTCCAGGTTAACGGCATCGACACAGTCGCCCCGGGTTTCGCTCGCGCTGTGAACACAGACGCCAAACTCTTGCCGCGCGCATTCTGCATCCAGTCGACATAAACTTGCGTGCTTTTACGCTTTGCGATGGTCCGCTCGACGGTGGCAATCTTCGGTGCGCGTCGTGCGACTTCACCGGCAAACAATTTCGCAAACTCAGCGACCTGCTCGTAATCGTTCGTGGGCTTCAGCGGCACATAGATGTGCAGGCCTGAAGAACCCGAGGTCTTCGGAAACACTTGCAAACCGATCTCGTCCGCAACTTCCTTCACGACTAACGCGACCTGCAACACATTCTCCCACGGCGCACTCTTCGGATCGAGATCGATCGCGATCCAATCAGGCTTGTCGAGGTGCTTTGTTGTCGAATGCCAGGGATGCTGTTCGATGTTTCCGAGATTGACGAAGTGCAGCAGCGAACCGACCGTCGAGTAGACGAAGTAGTCGAGCTGCCGGCCTTCCTGGTTTGTAAGTCGCCTGGTCTTGATAAACTCCGGCGCGCTTTCGAGGTCCTGTTGAAAAAACATCGGCGCCTTGATGCCGCGCGGCCACCGCTGAAGGATGGCGGGCCGATCTTTCAAGTGCGGCATGATGTAGTCCGCGACCTTGAGATAGAAACAGAGCAGATCAAACTTTGTAAGCTTTTCGTCGGGCCAGTAGATGCGATCGAGACTCGTGACCGAAACGTTTTCGCGTCCGACCTTCACGATCAGATCGCCCTTAGGTTTGGTGAGACTTAAAAACTCGTCGGGTGTGATAATCGTGCCGCGCTTCTGACGCGTTCGCTTTACGCCTGGTTTCTCAGTTGGCTCCGCAGCTTTCGGCATAGCTCTCAGTCAGAGTATCCGTCCGGGTGGGCCACCATCCAGCGCCACGCCGATTCGATGATCATGCGCAGATCCTGGAACTGCGGCTGCCATCCTAGTTCGCGCTTTATCTTATCTGAGCTGGCGATCAGGGTCGCCGGATCTCCTGCGCGACGTGGTCCCATGCGGACGGGAATGTCTTTGCCCGTTACCCCGCGCGCAGTTTCGATCACTTCGCGAACGCTGTAGCCACTGCCCCCGCAGCCGAGATTGTAGATTCGGCTGGCGACGTTCATGGGGCTCATCGCACCGAGCGCGAGGATGTGCGCGCGAGCGAGATCGATGACGTGGATGTAGTCGCGCAGGCACGTCCCATCGGGTGTTGGGTAATCGTCTCCGTAGATTTCGACGTGAGAACGTTTTCCTGTTGCCGCCTGCAAGGCGATGGGAATGATGTGCGATTCCGGATCGTGATCTTCACCGCACTTCTCGCTGGCACCGGCGGCATTGAAATAACGAAGTGAGACATAACGCAGTCCATAGGCGCGTTCATACCAGTCCATTGCCCGCTCGAACGCGAGTTTTGATTCGCCGTACGGATTGGTCGGGTTGTTGGGCGCTGTTTCGTAGATTGGCTGCGATAGTGGTTCGCCGTACGTCGCCGCGGTTGAAGAGAAAACGATACGACTGACGTCGCACTCGCGCATCGTGTCGAGTAGCACTAGGCCGGCGACGACGTTGTTCTGGTAATACTTGGCGGGCTGCTCGCAAGATTCACCAACGAGCGAATAGGCAGCCATGTGGATCACGGCTTCAATGCGATGATCTGTGAGGGTTTGTCGCAACACCGCGGCGTCGAGCAAGTTGCCTTCGACGAAAGTCGCGCCGGAAACAACGGCCTGCCGATGACCTTTGACGAGGTTGTCGTAGACGACTACTTCATGACCGTCGTTCACCAGTTCTTCTGTGACGACACTACCGATATAACCGGCACCGCCGGTAACAAGCACACGCACGCACTCACCTCCCGATTGGGGTACGGTACCACTGTTGTTTTGCAAATCCGTGTTCTGACTGATGGGTTAGGTAATGGCTACATTCGGTTGGGTCGCGGGTGTGTCAGTTTGTAGGGAGTCGGCGACGTAGTAGAGAATCCGGCCGCAGTTATCACAGGTAAGCACTTCCTCGCCGCGCCGGATTTCTGCCATCACTTGCGGTCGCAGCGACATGAAACATGCCGTACACGAGCGATTCCGCGCCTCAGCTACCGCAACGCCGTCGCGAATGCGCGCCCTGATTCTCGCGTACATGCCGCTCATCGACTTCGGCAGATTCGCAAACACCTGTTCGCGTTCAATCCGTTGCGCCGCCAGCAACTCGGATTGCGACCGCGTCTCTTCGTCAAACGCCTTCAACCGTGCTTCGCGATCCGAATTCAAGGTCGCAATCTCCTCGGCGCGTTCCTTGAGCGCTGCTTCAGCCTGCTCAAGACTCTCCATTTGTTCGAGGATTTGTGTTTCCAGTGCCGAGATCTGTTTGCGTGCGGCGTCAGCCTCGCGAATGGCGGCGGTGTACTCGTCCTGTTTCTTTGACGACATCAGATTTCGTTCGGCACGTTCGGCGCGGGTCCTCTGATCGATTACTTCGTTTTCCAGGCGGGTACGGTTATGTCTGGCGTCGTCGCGTCGACTTTCAAGACCCCTAATTTCAAAAGCGCGCCGATCGAATTCTCCTTCGATTTCGGCGCGCCTTTCTGGTATCGCTTCGAGGTCTTTTTCTAGTTTTCTTATGCTGCTATCCAGTTTCTGCAAAGCGATCAACTTCTCTAATTCCGCTTTCACTCTTTATGCACTCCTCAAAAGATCAGAGCTGTAAATGACCCGTATCATCGAAAGGGATCATCACACAACCCGCTCCTTTGGCGCAAGCGCACGTAAAAAAAGCAGCGGAATTCCTCGGTTAAATCGGTCCGCGTTCGGACCGTAAAACTCGCACGCGCGGCATTCGCACTCGAACCGGCGGCATACTGATATTGATCGCCGGGATCGCAGGAATCTGAATCCGCGGCAACTCGATATCGATATCGGGAATTGTCGGGATCTCGATCCGCGGAATGACGATCCGGCGTCCAACCTGAGGCCGTCCCACCGTGCCTGAAAAACCGCCTTCGCTCGGTGTGACGACGAATGTTTGCTGCGACTTGTTGCGAATCACGGTCAGCGTGACGCTGCCTTCCTTTTTGCGATTGATCACACGGGACAGGTCGCCGGGCGAATCAACTGCTTCGCCATCGATGGCCGTTATCACGTCGCCTGCTTTCACACCCACCTTTGCCGCTGGACCATCCTCAGTCACGGAGGTGACTAGCACTCCCTTGCCACCGGCGATTCCGAAATAATCCGCAAGCTGCTTGTTCAGTGTCATCGTGCTGACGCCGATGCGCCGGCTGTTGCTCAGCATGAACGTCAGGTCGCCTTCTTTATCGAAATCGAACCCGAACTTCTCAGCCAGCGGGAAGTCAAACTTGAAGTCTTTGAAGCCTTCGAAGTCCTTGGGATTCCCTTCCCACTTCCAAACTCTTGGCTGACCTTGCAACAGGCCCCGGACCGTACTGGTGTTATCTCGCTTTCCGATCGTCGCGGTGAGTTCCTGCTCCGAACCTCCGCGGCTGACCGTTACTTTCACCGACTGGTCAGGTGCGATCTCGGCAACGAGGCGGTTAAGTTTACGCACGCTCGTGATGTTCTCGCCATCGAGACGAAGAATCACGTCGTCCTTCTTCAAGCCGGCTTTTTCCGCTGGGCTGCCGGGAATTACCTGCGTAATACCAACTCCGCGAGCCGAGCCCATGTGGTAGCGGCCCATGTTTTGGCGGTTGATGTTTTCAGCGTAAACGCCGAGATAACCACCGTCGGTAAACAGAGAAAACGTGTTCTGGAATGTTTCCTCGGGTGGTTCAGGAGGCTCGGGCGGCGGCGCTGGTTGTTGGGCGAGGACCGAACTTGTAGTCAGAATGAGAGCAACGAGAAAACTCAGAACGTATTTGGTTTTCATACACGAATTTCCTCCGGAAGAGTTTCGGCCTTACACGCGACACTCAAACCTCAGTTCCAAAAAAATTTACGTTTAATTAATCATACCTAGATACGTGATGTTGGATCTTTGGGCTTGTAGACCTCGGTGACACCGGCGAGCTCAACGCCGATTTTTCCTTCATTTTGGGCCAGGTCGAGATGCGCGACCGCCTCGGACACCGCGAGAAAACGATGAACGTCATCAGCTCCGGGAAACATCGCGAGGCCAACTTCCCACGCCGTGACGCCGTTCTTCTTCACGAGTCCGATCACCTGCGACTGCCGCTCCTGAAAAGCGCGAAAATACCGGTGAAAGAGTTCTTCGTAATCGCGAATCGCGTCGCCGTGCCCGCCGTAAACCAACGTCGGCGAACACGCACGCAATCGGGCGAGACTGACGAGATACTCGGCCAGCGACGGGAACCGCCGCGATGGATCGAGCGGATCAGGCGAAAGCACCGGGTTAGGAGTTATCCGTTTGAGAACACAGTCGCCGGCGATCACTGTACGATCTGCTTCGCGAAGAAACGAGCACGAACCCGGCGTGTGACCGGGTGTGTGCATGACGCGCAACGTTCCCGATTCGAATTCCAGTTCAGCTTCATCCTTCAGCGACACGCATTCGTTATCGGGCAACGTGTCGGCATACTCACGCATGCCCTCGTACATGCGCCGCATTAACTGAACCTCTTTTTCAGGCACGCCCGCGCGCTCGAGCAGCACGCGATGTTCGTCATACTGAAGGCGGCTGTGACGAAGGCCGGTCTCCCAGTCGTGCACAAACACTTCGGCATTCTTGGCCTCGTCGCGTAACGACTTCGCGAGTCCGCAATGATCTTCGTGTGCGTGAGTGAGTACGATGCGACGGATATCGGAAACGCGGAAACCGGCGGCACGCA
>Ga0209486_10000795_pt1 | contig 13934 bp, 14 predicted proteins | sample NCCompost_FD_187518 | JGI IMG/M metagenome (GOLD analysis project Ga0209486, IMG submission 187518) | Agricultural soil microbial communities from Utah to study Nitrogen management - NC Compost (SPAdes) (version 2) | ecosystem: Environmental > Terrestrial > Soil > Agricultural land | place...
TTCCAGCTGGTGAGCGACCTCGCCGCACGCGAGCACGCCGGCACCTGACCCGGACCCGGACGAAGCCCGCGTGCTGAACTGCTTCGTGCCGGGCAGCCAGGGCCTCAATCGCCTCGACCCGCCGCCGGCGGACATCCCCGAGGAGTGTGTCTGGGTCGACCTCCTCGAGCCGACGGTCGCCGAGGAACGCGCCGTCGAGCGCCTGCTCGCGATCGACGTGCCTTCGCGCGAGGAGATGCGCGAGATCGAGACCTCGAGCCGCCTCTACGAGGAAAACGGCGCGCTGTACATGACGGCGACGGTCGTGACCAAGATCGACACCGACCGCCCCGAGTCCGCCGCGATCACCTTCATCCTGTCGCACAACCGGCTGATCACGAACCGTTACGTCGATCCGTTGCCGTTCCGGCGCTTCGTCGCCTACTCGGAACGGCACCCCTCGGCAGCGACCAACGCGCCGGCCATCCTCGCGGGCCTCCTGGAAGCCGTCATCGAGCGCACCGCCGACGTGCTGGAGCGCGTGGGCGTCGGGCTCGACGAGCTCTCGGCGAGCGTGTTCGCGGTGCCGACGGCCAGGAACGCGCCGCGGGCCCGCGACCTGCGCGGCGTGATGGAGCGCATCGGCCGCGACGGCGACCTGACCAGCAAGGCTCGTGAGAGCCTCGTGACCCTCGGCCGCCAGCTGACGTTCCTGCAGCAATCCACGACCGTGCAGCTGCCGAAGGAGCTGCTGGCCCGCTACCGCAGCATGGCGCGCGACGTGCTCGCGCTCTCGGACCATGCCTCCTTCCTCGCGAACAAGTCGAGCTTCATGCTGCAGGCAACGCTCGGCCTCATCAACATCGAGCAGAACAACATCATCAAGATCTTCTCGGTCGCCGCGACCATGCTGCTGCCGCCGACCCTGATCGCGAGCATCTACGGAATGAACTTTCAGTTCATGCCGGGGCTCGATACCCACTATGGCTATCCACTCGCGATTCTCGCCATGGTGGTGTCGGCGGTCGTTCCCTACGTCTATTTCCGCCGCCGCGGCTGGATCTAGCAAACACGCAAAACCGGAATTGCGGGCTGTACAGAACGTTCTGTATAGTCAATAAATGGCCCGTCCGCTCCTCACGCGCGACAAGATCCTTGCCGCCGCCCGCCGCATCGTCGAGCGGGACGGGGCCGGCGCGCTCACGTTCGACGAGCTCGTCAAGGAAAGCGGGTTCACCCGCGGCGGCATCACCTACCACTTCCCCACCAAGGAAGACCTCCTGCGGGGCCTCCTCGAGGCCGATTTCCTCAAGTGGGACGCGTCCGAGGCGGCGCTGACGCCCAGCGACTGCGACCCCGAGACGGCGCGCCTCCTCGGCTTCATCCGCACCCTGACCGCCCAGGACGAATCCCACCGCCGCTTCCTCTGCGGCATGCTTTCGGCCGCCACCCTCGACCCGTCCCTGATGGATCCCTGCCGGCAGGAGCTGCGCGAGCGGCTCGGCCGCAAGCAATGGTCGGACCGGGACCTCCGCCTGCACCTCATTCATCTCGCGGCCGAGGGACTGATGTGGCAGGAATTGTTCCAGATGTACTCCATGCCGGGACCCGCCCGCGCGCGTCTCGTCGCCCTCATGGAAGAGCTCGCGCGCCAATGGGGCGCCGGGCAATCGCCAAAGAAGATCGCCAAGGAAGCCTGAGTCATGCGCAAACTGTTCGGAATTGCGGCGGCGCTGCTCGCCGCCTGCGGCGGCGGAGAGCAACAACAGATGCCGCCTCCCGACGTCAACGTGGCGTCCGTCGTCCGCAAGTCCGTCACGGAGTGGGACGAATACAGCGGCCACGTCGAGGCGATCGAGTGGGCGGAAATCCGCCCGCGTGTCGCCGGCCACCTGAGGGGCGTCCACTACGAGGAAGGCGAGATGGTCGAGAAGGGGCAGCTCCTCTTCACGATCGACAGCCGCGAGTACAAGGCTGCCGCGGACGCGGCGGCGGCGGACACGAGCCGCGCCGAGGCGCGCGTCGCGCTGGCGGAGCAGGAACTGAAGCGCGCCGAGACGCTGATCAACGAGCGGGCCATTTCCCAGGGCGAGCTCGACCAGCGACGCATGGAGGCGCAGCAGGCCGGGGCGGACGTGCTGGCCGCACGGGCGAGCGTCACGCAGGCGCGGCTCAACCTCGACTTCACGCGCATCAACGCGCCGTTCGCAGGCCGCGCGGGCGAAGCGCTCGTCAAGCCCGGCAACCTCGTGGCGCCCAACACCACGTTGCTCACGACGCTCGCCTCGGTGGACCCCGTCTACGTCTCGTTCGTCGGCGACGAGCGCGCTTACCTGCGCTACCAGGACCTGGTCCGCTCCGGCAACCGCGAGAGCCCGCGCACGTCCCCGACGCCGGTGCTCGTCGGGCTCGCAAACGAGGAAGGCTTCCCGCACGAGGGGAAGATGGACTTCGTCGCCAATTCGCTGGATCCCGCGACCGGCACGATCCGCGTGCGCGCCATCGTGCCGAACCCAGACGGGCGGTTCACGCCCGGCCTCTTCGCTCGCGTGAGGCTCCTTGGCGAATCGAAGGACAACGCCCTCCTGATCCACGAGCAAGCCGTGCTCACCGACCAGGACCGCCGGTACGTCTACATCGTCGGCGAGAAGAACTCGGCCGAGCGCCGTGACGTCGCGCTCGGGCCCGTGATCGAGGGGCTGCGCATCGTCGAATCCGGGCTCAAGCCCGGCGACAAGGTGATCATCAACGGCATGCGCAAGATCTTCTTCCCGGGCCAGCCGGTGAACCCGCACGCCGTGCCGATGGACCAGCCGAACCTGCAGCCGCCGCAGCAGAAGCAGGCAGCCCAGTAATGTCGAAGCACACCGACTTTTCGCGGATCTTCATCGACCGCCCGATCCTCGCGACGGTGCTGTCGGCGCTGATCCTCGTCTCGGGGATCATGGCGATCCCGAACCTGCCGATCAGCGAGTATCCGGACGTCGTTCCCCCGTCGGTGCAGGTCACGGCGACCTACCCGGGCGCCAATCCCCGCACGATCGCCGAGACCGTCGCCGGCCCGATCGAGGAGGCGGTCAACGGCGTCGAGAACATGATCTACATGAAGTCGACGTCGAGCTCGGACGGCCAGATGGCGCTGACCGTGACGTTCAAGCAGGGCACGAACGTCGACCTGGCGGCCATGCAGGTGCAGAACCGCGTCCAGCAGGCCGTGCCGCGCCTGCCCGAGGCGGTTCGCCGGCTCGGCGTGACTACCGTCAAGGCGTCGCCGACCTTGACGATGGTCGTGCACCTCGACTCGCCCAACAAGACCTACGACGCGCTGTATCTCTCCAACTTCGCCAACCTGCGCGTGCGCGACGAGCTCGCTCGCCTGCCCGGCGTCGGCCAGGCGCTCGCCTTCGGCGCCGGCAACTATTCCATGCGCGTCTGGATCGACCCGGACAAGGCTGCGGCGCGCTCGCTCTCCGCGAGCGACATCATCGCCGCGATCCGCGAGCAGAACGTCGAGGTCTCCGCCGGCAGCATCGGCAGCCCCCCGACGCCCGAGGGCACGGTCACGCAGATCTCGGTCAACGCCCAGGGCCGACTCAACTCCCCGGAGGCCTTCGGCGAAATCGTGCTGAAGGCGGACGGCGAACAGCTCACGCGCCTCAAGGACGTCGCGCGCGTCGAACTCGGCGCGAGCAGCTACGCGATCAGGTCGCTGCTCAACAACGAGGACGCGGCGGCGATCGTGATATTCGAGGCGCCCGGCGCCAACACGATCGAGCTGTCACAGGCGATCCGCGCGCGCATGCAGGAGCTCGAGGGCAGCTTCCCGGAAGACGTGCACTGGTCGGTGGTCTACGACCCGACGGTTTACGTCCAGCACTCGATCGACTCGGTCATCGAGACGCTGCTCGAGGCCATCCTGCTCGTGGTCATCGTGGTCGTGCTGTTCCTGCAGACCTGGCGCGCCTCGCTGATCCCGCTGATCGCGGTGCCGGTGTCGATCGTCGGCTCGTTCACCGTACTCTGGCTGCTCGGCTTCTCGATCAACGTGCTCACGCTGTTCGGGCTGGTTCTCGCGATCGGCATCGTGGTGGACGACGCGATCGTCGTCGTCGAGAACGTCGAGCGCCACATCGAGAACGGCATGACGCCGCGCCAGGCGGCGCACCAGGCGATGAGCGAGGTCTCGGGCCCGATCGTCGCGATCACGCTCGTGCTCTCGTCCGTGTTCGTGCCGCTCGCCTTCCTCGGCGGCGTCACCGGGCAGTTCTACAAACAGTTCGCCGTGACCATCGCGGCCACCGTCATCATCTCGGGCTTCAACTCGCTGACGCTCTCGCCTGCGCTCGCGGCGCTCCTGCTGCAGCCCCATGGCGCGAAGAAGGACGCGGTCGGGCGCTGGATCGAGCGCGTCTTCGGCCGTCCGTTCGGCGCCTTCAACCGGCTGTTCAAGCGCTCCGGTGACCGCTACTCCACCGGAATCGGCGGCGTCATCGGACGGGCACCGCGGCTGCTCGCGATCTACGCGGTGCTGATCGTGGTCACGATCCTCGCGTTCCGCGGCGTGCAGGGCGGCTACATCCCGAACCAGGACAAGCAGTACCTGTTCGCGATCGTCCAGCTCCCCGAGGCGGCGACGATCGACCGCACCGACGCCGTGATGCGCCGCATGGGCGAGATCGCGCTCGACGTGCCCGGCGTCGCGAACGTCGTGCAGTTCCCGGGACTGAACGCGGTGCATTTCGTCGCGACGCCGAACGCCGGCGTGATGTTCGTCGGACTCGAGGAGCCCGGCGCGCGCGAACTGGAGGCCGGCGAGATCGCGATGCGCATCAACATGGGCTTCGGCGGGATCCAGGAGGGTCTCGCCTTCGCGCTGCTGCCGCCGCCCGTGCTCGGCCTCGGCAACGCGACCGGCCTCGAGATGTACGTCGAGGACCGCGGCGGGCTCGGCTACGGCGAGCTGTACACGCAGACGACCGGCTTCATCGGCGCGCTGGGCCAGACACCGGGTTTCGACCCGATGGCGACGTTCACGTCCTACCAGTCGAACGTCCCGCAGCTCGACGCAAGCGTCGACCGCACCAAGGTCCAGGAGCTCGGGCTCGCGCTGACGGACGTCTTCGACACGCTCCAGGTGTACCTCGGTTCCGCCTACGTCAACGACTTCAACCTGTTCGGCAGGACCTACCAGGTCTACGCCCAGGCCGACGCGGCCTACCGCTCGAACGTCGAGGACATCGAGAGGCTCCGGGTGCGCAACGAGCGCGGCGAAATGGTCCCGCTCGGCAGCGTCGTCGACATCCAGCCGAGCTACGGGCCGGACCCCGTGATCCGCTACAACGCCTACCCGTCTGCGGACATGTCGGCCGGCCTCAATCCCGCCATCCTGTCGTCGACCGACGGGCTCGCGAAGCTCACCGCGATGGCGGAGCAGATACTGCCGCGCGGCATGGAGATCGAGTGGACGGGCCTCACTTACCAGCAGGTGACCCAGGGCAACACGGCGCTCTTCGTGTTCCCGCTGTGCGTGCTGCTCGTCTACCTGGTGCTCGCGGCGCTCTACGAGAGCTGGTCGCTGCCGCTCGCGATCATCCTGATCGTGCCGTTGTGCCTCCTGTCCGCGATCGGCGGGATCTGGCTCGTGAACATGATCCACGGGCTGTGGCTCGCGGTCTCGCCGCCCGCCTTCGCGCCGACCTTCCTCGACAACAACATCTTCACGAAGATAGGACTCGCAGTGCTGATCGGCCTCGCGTGCAAGAACGCCATCCTGATCGTCGAGTTCGCGCGCGACCTCGAGGAGGCCGGCAAGGGCATCGTCGAGGCGGCGATCGAGGCCTGCCGGCTGCGGCTCCGTCCAATCCTGATGACGAGCTTCGCCTTCATCGCCGGCGTGCTGCCGCTGGTGTTCGCCTCCGGTGCGGGAGCCGAAGTGCGCTACGTCATGGGCGTCACCGTGGTCGCGGGCATGCTCGGCGTGACCTTCTTCGGCCTGTTCTTCACGCCGGTGTTCTACGTCGCGCTGCGCAAGATGGTGGTGCGCCAGCAGGAGCGGCGCAATGCGCGGCTGGCGGCAGAGGGCGGCAGCCATGCATAAGTCTGCCGTCGCGCTGCCGCTTCTCGCCCTCCTCACGGCCTGCACGGTCGGGCCCCGCTACGAGGAGCCGCCGGACGTAGCGACACCCGCGCGCTTCGACCAGGCGACCGCCGAGGCGACGGCCGAGCCCGCAGGCTCGGAGCTCTGGCGGGGATTCGGCAGCGCCGAGCTCGACAAGCTGATCACGCGCGCGCTGGCTGCGAACACGACCATTGCGCAGGCTTCGGCAAGGCTTGCCGAGACCCGGGCGCTGTCGGGCCTCTCCATCTACTCCTGGTTCCCGACGGTCACGGCGGCAGGCGACCGGCAGAAGGCGCAGTTCAGCTCGGGCGACCCGCTCGCACCCGGCGGAATCCGCACCGATACCTGGCGCGCGGGATTCGACGCGCTGTGGGAGATCGACCTGTTCGGCTCGCTGCGGAACGAGTTCCACGCGATCGACCGGCGCACCGAACGGGACGTGGCCGCCCTGGGCGATTCGCAGCTGTCGATCGTCGCGGAGACGGCGCAGGCCTGGTTCGCGATGATCGGCGCGCGCGAGCGCCTTGCGCTGCGGCGCCAGCAGCTCACGAACCAGGAGGAGAACATCAGGATCCTCACGGCGCGCGTGAATGCCGGCAACTCGAGCGGCCTCGACCTTGCGCAGGCCGAGGCGCAGCGGCGGGGCGTCGCCGCCTCGCTGCCGCTCGCCGAGGCCGACCTGGTCCGCGAGGAGCAGCGGCTCGCCGTCCTGACCGCCTGGCCGATCGAGACGCTGCGCGCGAACACGTCTCCCGCGACGAAGATTCCCGAGATGCCGGAGATCGTGCCGACCGGCACGCCCGAGGATTGGATGCGGCGGCGGCCGGACATCCGTTCCGCCGAGCGCGAGCTGGCGGCGACCTTTGCCGACGTCGGCGACGAGGTCGCGGAGTACTTCCCGAAGGTCACGCTGCTCGGCGGCTTCGGCTGGACGAGCGGCGACCGGGAAGGCATCGGCGAGCCGGAGAACGAGCGCTGGTTCTACGGGCCCGCAATCACGTGGAGCTTCCTCGACTTCGGCCGCGTGCGCCAGCGCGTGAAGGCCGCGGAGGCGCGGCGCGACGGCGCCATCGCCGTGTACCAGGAAACCGTGCTCACGGCGCTCGAGGAAACGGAAAATGCCCTCGCCGGCTTCCGGGCCGCGAACCAGGCCGAAGACGAACTGCGACTCGGCCTCGAAGCCTCCACGGAGGCCGCGCGGCTGGCGCGCCTGCGCTACGACGTCGGCGCCGGCGACTACCTCGCCGTCCTGGTCGCCGACCGCCAGAAGCTCGATTTCGAGGACCAGCATGTCCAGTCCGAATCGCGGCGGGCGACGGCGCTGGCCGCGCTTTACAAGGCCCTCGCCGGCGCTCCCTGAAACGCGCGCAGGATCCACCACGTAGCCAGGGCCGCGAGCACGTGCTTCAGCGCGTGACCGCCGATCCCGGCAGCCGCGAAGAGCGCCCCATCGAAGTGCTCGGCGACCTTGGCGAGGACATAAGCGCCGAGGGCCATCCACAGCCGACGTGACGACAACCCCTCCCCGCGCCACATCAGGAGCATGAGCGGGATCAGGATCACCGGCAGGAACTGCACCAGCGCATAGGGCCGGAGATCGCCGGCGCCCGCGCCTTCCGTGCGCACCCACCAGGCGATGCTCGCGATGCCGGCCACGACCAGTGGCCAGAGCAGCGCGCGTCCGGCAAGCCATGAAATGCGGTCGGCAACCACCGCCGACAGCAGCGCCATGAAGGCGACGGTCATCGGCAGCCGGTCCCACACCAGCGTGGGAATCGACGGCGCCAGGTGGTACCAGCCCGAGCCGAAGGCGACGAGAGCGATCGAAACCGAAAGGAGGCGATAGTGCGTCGCGAGGTCCGGCGATGCGATCCGGCGCGATTGCAGCAGGCCGAGCGCTCCCGCCAGCAGGAAAGGCAGGTTGCTGGCCACGTTCCAGAAGTTCGGGATGCCGAAGGTCGTGCGGGCGTCGGCAAAGCGGTGGTAGGCGGGGTCCTGCGGAATCGGGTCGACCAGGAGCAGCCCGCCGGTCGCGGCTACGACGACGGAGATCAGGAGCCAGACCTTGTGCGCCGGCGTCAAGACTTCCCGACCACCTCGTAGTGGACGACACGCGGCTCGAACTCGAGCAGGAATTCGTCGTCCTCCGGGTAGTACTTCGCCTTCTCGACGTCCGCGCCGGCGAATTGACGGATTGCGTCGAGGCTCTCCCAGAAGGTGAGCGTGATGAAGTGCGTGACCTCGCCCTCGCGGCGCTCGAGGATGTGCACGCTGACGTTTCCGGGCACGGAACGATAGTCCGGGATCGCCCGGCCGTTGGTGAAGGCGCGATACGCGTCGGCTTTCGCCGTCGGCACTCGGCCGTGCCACATGCGGACGATCATGGCCGGCGCACCGTCACTCCGCGCGCCCCATCTTCTTGATCTTGCCGTCCTCGATCGTGACGACCATCGCGAAGGCCTGCGACCCGCGGTCGTAGGTCCAGGTCTCGACCGTCACGGTGCCGCGCTTGACGTTGCCTCCGCCATGCACGTTCGGCCCGTATACGTCGACGATCTCCACGTTCTTCGAGGTCGGCTCGCCGCAGGCCCCGAGCAGCTCCTCGACGGTCATGTCCGCCGTCGCGATCCGCTGTCCACAGCGGAAGCCTTCTGCAAACGCCGGCTGGGCAACTGCCAGCCCCGCGACGGCAGCCACGGCAACGATAAGCTTGTTCATCATGCCTCCAGGCGCGCGAGCGCCTTTTCGATGCGCTGATCGGGCACGAGCCACATCAGCGCAACGCAGACGTAAATGGCCTTGGACGTCCAGTGCGAAGTGAACGCAACGGGGATCGCGATCACGTAGAGGATTGACGAGACGATCCCCTTCCAGTCCCGGCCCACGGCTTTCTTCAGCACCGAATCGCCGCCCTGCGAGGTGATGATCGTCTGTTCCAGACAGTAATAGGCGATGGCCGCCATCAGCAGGACGAGACCATAGAGCGCGGTAGGCACCTCGGCGAAGTGATTTTCCCCCATCCAGCCGGTCGTGAACGGGATGAGCGACAGCCAGAACAGCAGGTGCAGGTTCGCCCACAGCATGCGCCCCGTCGCCTTGCGACTGGTGTGCAGCAGGTGATGGTGGTTGTTCCAGTAGATCGCGAGGTAGATGAAGCTCAGCACGTAGCTGAGGAACACGGGCACGAGCGGCGTCAGCGTGGCGAGATCGATGCCGTGAGGCACCTTCATCTCGAGCACCATGATCGTAATGATGATGGCGATGACGCCGTCGCTGAACGCCTCGAGCCGGGTCTTGTTCATGGCGGATGCGGCGGTCCTGCGGAAAAATGGCGCGCCCGGCGGGAGTCGAACCCACGACCTACGGCTTCGGAGACCGTCACTCTATCCAGCTGAGCTACGGGCGCGTTTTGAACCACCGATTTTAGTGGTCCTGCCGCCCAGACGCTATAATTCGCGAATGGCCAGGCCAGACCGGCATTTCATCAACGTTTTCAGCGCGGTGATCGGCGTGCTCGTCGCCATTGCGCTCGTCCTGATCGGGATTTCGCGACTCGTCGACAGTGGTCCGAAGGGCGCGCGGGACACGGACGACCCGCTCATGCAGGCCTCCGCGCACGAGCGCATCAAGCCATTCGGGCAGGTCGCCGTCGCGGGCGAAGACAACAGCGCGCTCGCGATCCAGGCAACGGCCGTTCCGGTCGCCGCCACAGGTGCAGGCGCCGCAGCCGCGCCGACGGACGGCAAGTCCGTCTACGACGCCGCCTGCAGCGCCTGCCACGGCAGCGGGATCGCCGGCGCCCCGCGGATGGGAGACAAGGCGGCGTGGGCGTCGCGCCTCGCGAAGGGCACCGCAACCCTCGAGAAGCACGCCCTCGAGGGATTCCAGGGCGAGACGGGCCTGATGCCCGCAAAAGGCGGCCGCACCGACCTGTCGGACGACCTCGTGCGCGAAGCGGTCGAATACATGGCGTCGCAGAGCAGCTAGCCCGCCTCAGCCTGCGGCTCCCGGTCGAGCCGCCGGTAGCCGATCGCCTCCGACAACTCCGCCATCCCGACCCTCTCGAGGCCGGCCAGGTCCGCGATCGTGCGCGCAACGCGCAGGATCCGATGGCAGGCGCGCGCCGACAGCCCGAGCCTGCGCATCGCCGCGTCGAGCAACCCGTGTTCGCGCAGGCCGATCCCGCAGGCGTCGCTGAGGCGCCGCGCGTCGAGAAGCGCATTCAGCCCGCCGCGCGTGGCCTGGCGGGCACGAGCCTCCAGCACCCGGGCCGCCGCGGCTGCGCTCGGCTCCGTGACCGCAGCCGCGGGCGCGAGCGCCGCGTAGTCGAGCCGCGGCACGTCGACGTGCAGGTCGATGCGATCGAGCAGCGGTCCGGAGATCCGCGCGACGTAGCGCCGCACGGCGGGCTGCGTGCAGCGGCAGCGCCCGCTCGGGTCGCCCGCGTAACCGCAGGGGCAGGGATTCATCGCGGCGACGAGCTGGAATCGCGCGGGAAACTGGCCATGCCAGGCAGCCCGCGCAATGCTGACCGTGCCGGTTTCAAGAGGTTCGCGCAGCGCCTCCAGCACGTCGCGGCGATACTCCGGCAACTCGTCGAGGAACAGCACGCCGCGGTGCGCGAGCGTGATCTCGCCGGGCCGCAGGCGCCCGCCTCCGCCGATGACTGCGGTTGCCGAAGCGCCGTGATGCGGCGCGCGAAACGGCGGGCGCCGCCACTCCGCGACCGGCGGCAGCGGACGAACCAGCGAATGGAGCATCGCGCACTCGAGCGCGTGGTCCTCGTCGAGCGGCGGCAGCAGCCCCGGCAGGCGCTGCGCCATCATGCTCTTGCCGGCACCCGGCGGGCCGACGAGAAGCAGGCTGTGCGAGCCCGCGGCCGCGATCTCGAGCGCGCGCTTCGCGGCGGCCTGGCCACGCACTTCGGCAAGGTCCGGCACGGCGGCGGCGCACGCCGGAAGGGCGTCGCCCCCGGCGAACTCGAGCGACGTGCCGCCGTTGAAACTGTTCCGCACTTCGGTGAGCGTCGACGCGCCGGCGACCAGGGCGCCGCGCGCTACGCGCGCTTCCTCTGCATTGGCGAGTGGCACGACGAGCCGCCGGCTTGCGAGCGCGGCGTGCGTCGATGCCGCAAGCAGTCCGCGCACGGGGCGCAGTTCCCCGGAGAGCGACAGTTCTCCGTAGAACTCGACACCCTGGAGCCGCGCGGCGCGCAGCTGACCGGAAGCGGCGAGAATGCCAAGCGCGACCGCGAGGTCGTAGCGGCCACCTTCCTTGGGCAGGTCCGCCGGCGCGAGGTTGACGGTCACGCGACCGTCCGGAAACTTGAATCCACCGTGCGCAAGCGCGGCACGCACGCGTTCCCGGCTCTCGCGCACCGCGGTTTCCGGGAGACCCACGATGAAGAACTGCGGCAGCCCGCCGCCGCAGTGCACCTCGACCCGCACGAGCGGAGCGTCGAGACCGAACTGGGCGCGGGTCAGCGCGGTCGCGAGCGTCACGGGCCGAAGCCCGCGGCCGCTAATTCCGGGGCGGGGGCTTCTCCAGCGCGGCGATGCGTTTTTCGAGCTCTTCGAGCCGCTCGCGGCTGCGGCGCAGCACCGCGGCCTGGATGTCGAATTCCTGGCGCGTCACCAGGTCGAGTTTCGCGAGGCCGCCCTGCAGGACCGCCTTGAAGTTCCGTTCGAGGTCGTCGCCGAGCGCGGCGAGGCCCGGAGGCACGGCTTCCGCCAGCTTGCGCGCGAGCTCGTCGAGGGATTTCGGGTCGAAGGCCAAATGTCCACTCCGTGACGGCGACAGCATCCGGGCGCGCGGCGCGTGCGTCAAGGCGCGATCGGGCGCGTGTTACGAGCATGGCAGGGCACACTAGCCGGCCTCGGTCGCGCCCGATCGCACGCAATCTGGCGCAAGCCGGCCATTTCATGGCTACACTCGGGCCGGGCCGGGCGCCAGTGTGACGGACTTCAAGGGTTTTCCGGGCCTGAGACGCCACACTGTGCTGCCGACCGGGGGTGGAACTTATGTTGCGGATTGCCAGGGTACTCGCAGCGCTCGTCATGGCAGGCATCGGCGCGGTTGCGGCAGCCGAAACCGTCTACAAGTGGGTGGACGGCTCCGGCCAGGTCCACTACACCGACCTGCCGCCGCGCCAGGCTGACGCCAGGATCCTCGGCGTGTACCAGCAGGAATCCGGCGACGTGAACGATGACGGTTACGACGACGATTACGCGGAGGAAGGCGGCGGCGAAGATGGCGATGACGACGGCGCGTCGCCGAACGCCCCGAGTACGCCCGAACCGCCGGTTTCAGACGCCGCGATGCAGGCTGCGGCCGACGACGTCGCCAAGGCCAAGGTCGAGCAGTGCAAGGCCGCCCAGGATCGCTACCAGCGATACATCGATTCGCGGCGCCTTTTCCGCGAAATGCCAGACGGCAAGCGCGTGTACCTGACCGACAAGGAACTCAGCGAGGCCCGCGGCCGCGCCAAGCAGGCCGTCGACGACTACTGCAGCTGATCCCGCGCAGCGGGCACAATGGAGCCCGCCATGAAAGCCGGATTCATCGGTCTCGGTGCCATGGGCCTGCACATGGCCCGGAACCTGCATCGCGCCGGCCTGCTCGCCGGCGCCTGGAATCGCACGGCATCGAAAGCCACCGCCCTCGCCTCTGAAACAGGCTGCCGGGCATTCGGCACGCCGGCCGAGCTCGCCGCAGCCTGCGACGCCATCGTCACTTGCGTCTCCGCCGACGATGACCTGCTCGGCGTCGTCGATGCCATTCGTCCCACGCTGAAAGCCGGCGCCATCGTCATCGACTGCTCGACGGTGGCGGCCGACACGGCGCGCGCCGCGGCGAGCCGCCTCGCCGGCATCGGCGCCGGCTTCCTCGACTGCCCGGTGAGCGGCGGTGTCGAGGGAGCTAGGAACGCCACTCTCGCCATCATGTGCGGCGGGGACGCGGCGGTGTTCGGGCGCGCGAAACCCCTGCTCGAGGCTCTCGGCAAGACCATCGTGCTGATGGGGCCGAGCGGCGCCGGCCAGGCGACCAAGGCGACGAACCAGATCCTGTGCGCGGGAGCGATCCAGGTCGCGGCCGAGGCCATGGCGTTCGCGCAAGCCGAAGGGCTGCCGCTCGAGCGCGTGATCGAGATTCTCGGCAAGGGTGCTGGAGCATCCTGGTATTTCGTGCATCGAGCGCCGTTCATGGCGCGTGGCGAATACCCGGCGGGATTTCGCGTGCGCCTGCACGACAAGGACCTGCGCATCTGCCGCGAGATGGCCGCGCGCCACGGCGCGACCCTGCCGGTGATCGAGGCGACGCTCGCGGATTACGGGAGGCTGCTCGCCGGCGGCCACGGCGAAGAGGACATCTCGACGATCTTCCGGCTCAAGACTGTCTTGTTCAGTCTCGAAAAAGAAGAATGATGGCTGAGCGGCCGGCATTCTATCTCCCCGATTTCTGCCGCGCCCAAAGCGTGCTCGCGGTGATCCTGATCGCGGCCCTGGTCGCGATCCTCTTCACGATCGCACGCCACGGAATCACGACCGGGTTCTGGAGCGAACTGGCACGGGCCTCGCTGTTCCTGCTGTGGGCCGCGCTCGCCACCGCGGCCGCCTGGTGCGCGGCACGAAGCACGCTGTCGAAGCTCGACGTGCTCGCGGGCTCCGCGCTCGCGCTGACGCTCGCGCTCGCGGTTACCGCGCTCGTGACCGAGGGCGCCTGGTGGGTCGAGGCCTACGCCGCCCGCGCCGCAGGTAGCGATGCCGGCGCAAGCGGCGCCGATCACCTGCGCATGCAGCTCCGTAACCTCGCGGTGTGCGCGATCGCCTGCGGGCTT
>Ga0209486_10000796_pt1 | contig 13932 bp, 6 predicted proteins | sample NCCompost_FD_187518 | JGI IMG/M metagenome (GOLD analysis project Ga0209486, IMG submission 187518) | Agricultural soil microbial communities from Utah to study Nitrogen management - NC Compost (SPAdes) (version 2) | ecosystem: Environmental > Terrestrial > Soil > Agricultural land | place: USA...
TTCGATGGGAGCCAACGGAGACATCGTCAAGGGGATCTACGCCGCGTTCGCCAGGGGTGATGTACCGGCGGTGCTGGGCACGTTCGACGGCGCCATCGTGTGGAACGAGGCCGAGGGCTACCGGTTTGCCGCCGGCAATCCCTACGTCGGTGCAAACGCCATTCTGCAGAACGTGTTCATGCCGCTGGTGATGCTGGTGGACGGCTTCACGGTGACGCCGTCGAACGTCATCGACGGCGGCGACCACGTGGCCGTCGAGGGCCGCTACACGGGCACCGTGCAGGCCACCGGCGCGCGCCTCGACGCGCAGTTCGTCCACGTCTACGAGCTGCGCGGCGGCAAGATCGTCACGTTCCAGCAGTACACGGATACCGCCCAATGGACTCGCGCGCTGGGCGACTGAGGAGGGTCTGAAGAGGACGTGATGACGCCATCGTCAGGAATGCCCGTGCAGAAGTGGGCCTAAGCCCTAAGCCTTAAGCCTTAAGCCCGTCAGTACACCCGTCCAGGCAGTTGTGACGAGGCCGTCAGGTGTTCTATAAGAGACGCCCCCATGCTCAGCAGGCGTCCGGCCATGTTGCTCCGGCTCCTGGCGATCGCAGCCGTCTTCACGGCCGGTGTTTCGCCCCTGCGGGCACAGACGGCAGGACCTGCGGCGCCCGCGTCGTCCGCGCCCGCTTACGCGCTGTCGGTCTGGGCCTCTGAAAAGGGGCTGCCCCCTGGCGACGTCTTCGCGATCAATCAGGACGCGGAAGGTTACCTGTGGCTCGGCACGCCCACGGGTCTCCTTCGCTTCGATGGTTCCCGCTTCGTCTCGTGGGCATCACTCAACGACAAGGAGCCGCTCCCGTCCGGGCCCGTTCACGCGCTCGTGAGCGCGCACGACGGCAGCCTGTGGGTGGGCCTCGGCGGCGGTGGCGGCATCGCGCGCATCGACAAGGGCCACCTGACGCGCTTCGGGCGCGAGCAGGGCGCCCCGCCCGGCGTGAACGCGATGATCGAGGATCGCCAGGGTGTCGTGTGGGCCGCCGCGCGCCGCGGGCTGTTCCGATTCGGCGACGGCCGATGGACGACCGTGGGTACGAGCGAAGGCTACCCGGGCGCCGAAGCCTTTGCGATTTTCGAGGATCGCGCCGGCGCGTTGTGGCTGGGCACGTCGGCCGGCGTGTACCGCCGCTCGAAGACCACCTTCGAGCTCGTGAACCGCGACAAGAACGTGCAGAGCCTGGCCGAGGATGCGTCGGGCGCGATCTGGGTGACGGACTCCAACCACGTGATTCGCCGGCTCGACGACGAGAAGGCGCCGCGCCCAGCGCCGTCGGTCCGGCTGCCGGCCAGCGGGTGGCGGCTGCTCGGCGATCGCCGTGGCCAGGTGTGGGTGGCGGCGTTCGGCGGCGGTCTGCTGCGGCTGGCCGACACGACCCGCGACGTGCCGGCGATCGAACGCGTGCCCTACGAGCATCGCCTCGCCGGATCGCCGCGCTCGCTGTACGAGGATCGCGACGGCAACGTGTGGGTGGGCATGCGCGGCGGCCTGGTGCGGCTGTCCGAAGCGTCGTTCGACAGCACGGTGGCGCTCGAGGGGCTGACGCACGACGGCGTGCGCACGACGGCCGCGGGCGCCGACGGCAGCGTGTGGGTGGCTACGGGGCACAGCCTCAACAAGTTCGACGGCCGCGGGCGCACCGTATACGACCTGTCGCAGACGACGGCGCTCCACACCGACCGGCACGGCGTTCTGTGGGTGGCGACCACGCCCGGCATCGGGCGGCTGCTGAACGGCCGCTTCGTGCCGGAACCGATCACGCCGGCGGCGGTGCAGTTCAGTCGTGTGCTCGCCATCACCACCGATGCCCGCGACACGCTCTGGCTGTGCAGCGCGCTCAAAGGCGTCATGGCGTGGGACGGCCGCGCGCTCTCGGTGTTCGAGAAGCACGCCGACGTCTTCAATCGCGCGTGCGTGGCCGTGCTCACCGACAGCCGCGACCGCGTGTGGATCGGCTTTCAGGGCGGCGGCGTCGCGGTGTACGAGCGCGGATCGTTCCAGGTGTTTGGCGAGCGCGACGGTCTGGCCCCAGGCCCGGTCGTCGGGCTCGTCGAGGATCGCAGCGGCGGCGTATGGGTGGCCACCGGCAACGGCGTGAGCCGCTATCTGAATGGCCGCTTCACGGCCATCACGCAGGCCAACGCGCCGCTCGTGGACCTGGTGCCGGTGATCGTCGAGGACGACGAAGGCTACATCTGGGTGGGCGTGAACTCCGGCGTGGGTGTGATCCGCTTCCACCCGCGCGAGGTCGATCGCGTGGCGGCCAACCCGTCCTATCACCTCGAATACGCGCTGTACAACGAGACCGACGGGCTGCAGCAGGCTCCGCTCACCTGGCAGAGCGGCGTGGGCGCCGTCCGAGCGCGCGACGGCCGCCTGTGGCTCACGTCGGGTCCAGGTATCGCCGTCATCGATCCGCGGCGGCTGCCGCCCAGCCGCCGGCCGCAGGCCCCACGCGTCCACTCAATCGCGGCGGATGGCCGTACGCTCGCGCTCACGTCGGATCTCGCGTTGCCGTCGCGCACGGCCACCGTGCGCATCGAGTACGGGACGGTGAGCCTGTCGTCGGCGTCGAAGCTGCGCTACCGCTATCAGCTCGAAGGATACGACGACGACTGGGTCTACGCAGGGCAGCGTCGCGACGTCACCTACGCCAACCTGCCGTCGAACCGCTACCGCTTCCGCGTCAGCACGACGCACGACGGCCAGTGGACCGAGGCCGGCGCCTGGGGCTTTGCGGTGTCGCCGCCGTTCTACCGCACGCGCTGGTTCGTGACGGTGGTGGCCTTGGGCCTCACGTTGCTGCTGGCGCTGGCGTGGTGGCTGCGCATGCGCGCGCTGCGGCAGCGCTACGCGCTGGTCTTTGCCGAGCGCGCACGGGTGAGCCGGGAGATCCACGACACGCTGCTTCAGAGCCTCGCGGCGCTGGGCGTCGAGATCGAGGCGATCGCCAGCCAGCTCGATGGCGCGCACGCCTCGGCCCGCGACGATCTGCGGCGGGTGCGGCGCCAGGTGGGCCACTCGCTGCGCGACGCGCGCGAATCGATCCTCGAGCTGCGCCGCGACGGCATGAAGACGCCGGACGTGGTGGACTCGCTCCGCGAGGTGGCCGAACGCACCGAGCGCACCTACGGCGTCCACGTCGCGGTGTCCGTCACCGGCCGGCGGCCCCCGCACTGCTCCTCGGATGTCGATCTGCAGCTGTTCCGGATTGGCCAGGAGGCGATCACCAACGGCATCCGCCACGGGCACGCCACCGAGGTCCGGATCGTCATCAGCTACGAAAAGGATCGCGTGCGCTTGAGCGTCTGCGACAACGGCTGCGGCTTCACGCCCGACGAGCAGCCCGCGCGCGAGACCGGCGAGCACCTGGGGTTGCTGACCATGCGCGAGCGCGCGGCGCGCATCAGCGGCCGCCTGGAGATCGTCAGCTCCCCGGGCTCGGGCACCACGGTCGAAACCCTCATTCCCGTGCCAGCGGAGTAAACCCCAGTGAGCCCATCCCAGTCCGCCCGTTCGTCCAGCCCGTTGGCCGCCGCCGTGGCGCCCGTCCGCGTGATGTGCGTGGACGATCACCGCCTGATGCGCGAAGGCATCCGCCGCATCGTGGACCTGCAGCCGGACATGGAGGTGGTGGCCGAGGCCAGCAACGGCGCCGAGGCCGTGGAGCAGTTCCAGCGCCACAAGCCCGACGTGACGCTGATGGATCTTCAGCTGCCGACGATGAACGGGCACGAGGCGATCAAGGCGATCCGGCGGCTGCAGCCGGACGCGCGCATCGTCGTGCTGACGATGTATTACGGCGACGAGGACGTGTACAAGGCGATTGCCGCGGGCGTGATGGGCTACCTGCTCAAGGACGCGGTGCCCGACGACCTGATCCACGTGATCCGCGAGGTGCACGCGGGACGCCGCAGCGTGCCGCCCGAGATCGAGGCCGTGCTCGACGCGCGCGCCATGCAGCCGTCGCTCACCCAGCGCGAGCTCCAGGTGCTGCAGCTGCTGGCGACGGGGATGCGCAACAAGGAGATCGCCTCGGCGCTCGGCATCAGCGCCGACACGACCAACGCGCACGTGAAGAGCATCTTCCAGAAGTTCAACGTGCACGACCGCACGGCGGCGCTGGCCGAGGCCATCCGCCGCGGCATCATTCACATCAACTGATTAGATGTGGGGGCCGCCTTCAGGCGGCCCAGTACGTAGGGGCACGTCTTTAGATGTGCCCGACCAGTGATAGTCGCTCGACTCACGTCCGCCGTCCTCCGGCATATCTGCCTACGCCGGCGCGACTTCGATGTACAAGCACGCCGGACTTCGGCAGATATGCCCAAGGCCGACGGCCGAACCCTCGCACGAGCGTGCGTGTCGGCAGTCGTTGCGCGTATCGAACTGCAGCCACGGCCAAGCCGAACGGGAGGCATGTGGGTGCTCCGCGACCGCGTTCGAGCGGCGCCGATCGACTCAACGTGAGCCCGCGAGAAGGCAATGGGGACCAGCGGGGTTTGAGGACGACGAGAGTCGTCCGATTCCCGCGTCCAGCGGATGGCTGGCCGTCGCAGCGGGCTCCGGCGCCGTCGAGAAGCGGCTCGCGGAGACCCACATGCCTCCCATTCACGCCGTGGCGCACGGTCGGCGGGTCTAAAGACCCGCAACTACGTACAGCTGGCCCGGGCCGCCTGAAGCCGGCCCCTACGACAGTGGATCGCTGCTCCAGGGCGCGCGGCTCGGCTGCCGGCGTTCGTAGCGGCGCAACCCGTCCGCAAGCGAGGGGCTCTCGACGCGGCTCGCGCGTTGAAACAGGTCGATGGCGTCTCGTTGCGCCGCGACGGCCTGCATCCACTGTCCGGTTTCGGCGAGCGCCATCGCCTGCGCTTCGAGCGTTCTCCACGTCCGGGCCTGGCGCACGAGACGGGCGCCGAGGTCGGCCGCTATGCGCCCGTCGCGCACGCTCGCGTCCGGCGCCGCCGCCAGGATGCGCACGAGCAGCTCGGTGAACTCCAGCCGCTCGGGGCTCGCGCGGCGCGCTTCGGTCAGCCACGCGCGCGCCATCCGGTAGCGCCCGGCGTCCGCCAGCGCCACCGCATAGCCAAGCCGCGCCTCGACGAAGCGCGGGTCCACTGACAGCGCGCCTTCGTACGCCGCGAGCGCTCGCTCGAAGGATCGCGAGCGACGCAGCGCGTGGCCCAGCTGCAGCCGCGCCTGCAGGTAGCCGGGATCGGCCCGCACGGCCGCGGCGAACTGCTCGATCGCCGGCACCAGCTGGCCGCCGCCCAGAAAGAGCGCGCCGAGGCTGTAGTGCGCTTCGGGAAAATCGGGATCCTGCGCCAGCAGCTCCTGATACAACGCCACGGCCGCGCGCACGTCGCCCGCGACGGCCAGCGCCGTCGCCAGCTTCTGCTTGACCGCGCGCCGATCTGGCGCGAGCGCGAGCGCCTGCCGGAACGCCTCGACGGCGGCCGCCGCCTGACCCGCGGCCAGCGCGCGATCACCGCGCGCTTCGTACACGACCGGACTGCGCAGGATGTCGGCGAGCTCGCGCATCAACGGATCCGCCAGCGGCGGCTGCGCGTCGCCTCGCGCACGCAGGCGCGCCTCGGCCTCCTCGAGGCGTCCAACCTGGCGGTACGCCATCGCCAGCGGATAGTTGACGGCGGTCGCGCGCGGCTCGGCGGCGCTCGCGGCCTCGAGCCGCGTCACCGCCACATCCGCCTTGCCGCTCACGAGGGCCGCGCGCCCCAGCCCGAACACGGCCGCGAACAACCCCGGTTGGTGCGTGAGGGCCCGCTCGTACAACGCCGCCGCCGCGTCCGGCCGGCCTTGATCGAGCGTGACGTGGCCGAGCCACACCAGGGCGGGTACGTCGTCGGGGCGAAGCGCGACCACGCGCTCGAAATACGACGCCGCGGCTTCGGCATCGCCTTTCATGCGAGACAAGTGACCCAGGTAGTAGGGCCAGCGCGGCTCGTCCGGCACGAGCGCCATGGCCTGCGTGAGAAAGGGCTCGGCGGCCGGCACCGATTCGGCGGCCATCAGCAGCACGCCCATCCTGCCAAGCTCGCCGGCGCGCATGTCATCGTCGCCCGACGTGTGCGCGCTCGTCAGCCGGTCGTACTGCTCACGGAGCTGTTGCTGCACCGGCGGTGCCATCGCGCCAAGGTGTGGCAATGGCGGCACTGGAGGCACGCTGGGTGCGCGCTCCGTCCGGCACGCGCTCACGCTCGCGGCAATCGCCAGGATCGCCACGACGCGACGGGCCCGGCTGCCGCTCACGGCGTTCCTCCTCTGCCTTCCACGAGCGTCGTGTAGCGATCGATCTCCACGCGCGCTTCGTCGATGCGTCCGCCAGGCCAGATCACGCGGACGCTCACCGGGCCGGCGCTGCTGCCCAGGCCGACGAGCACGCGCGGATCGTTGGCCGACGCGTAGCTGCCATCGGCTCGCGCCCGCCGCCATCGTGTCCGGCCGTCGGCCGCCGTCACCGCCACGCGCGCGCCAAGCGCGTCGGATCCAGAGGCTGTTCGCAGCCGCAGCCCCACCCAGTGCTGCCGCTGGCCGATGGCGTTGAGCAGCAGCTGCGCCGGTCCGCCGTTGTTGCCCACGACGACGTCGGTGTCGCCGTCGTTGTCCACGTCGCCGAACGCCGCGCCGCGGCTGGCGTCGGAGCGCAGCAGCGCGGGGCCGCCTGCCCGCGTCGCCTCGTCGAACCGGCCGTTTCCCAGATTGCGAAACAGTTGCTGCGCCTGTCCGAGCGGCGCGAGGGCGCCGTCGGCGGCGCCGGTGTCCGGGATCTGGACGGCGCCGTTCACCGTGAGCAGGTCCAGCCAGCCGTCGTTGTCCACGTCGATCCACCCGGCGCCGAACCCCGTGTAGGGCAGGCTGCGGTGGCTGATGCCCGCGACCGCGCTCGCGTTGACGAACGTGCCGGTGCCGTCGTTGACGTAGAGGTCGTGCCCCTCGCCGGTCAGGTTGGTGACGACCAGATCCTCGTCGCCGTCGTCGTCGATGTCGCCGGCGTCGACGCCCATCCCGGACTTCGGCTGTCCGAACGGCCCCAGCGCCGTGCCCGATAACAGCCCGAGGTTGTCGAACGTCCCACCGTGCCGGTTGATCCAGAGCTGGTTTTCCTCTCGATCGTTGGCCACGTAGATGTCGATCCAGCCGTCGCCGTTGAAGTCGGCCGTCGAGACGCCGAGCGCCGGACCGAACTGCGTGGCCAGCCCCGCCGCCACGGTCACGTCCGAGAAGCTGCCGTCGTGCTCGTTGCGATAGAGATGGCTCTGCTGCGCGCGATAGACCTGCGGCGCGCAATACACCCGCCGGCCCGACGTCCCGAAGCACGGCGTGTTGAGCGACGGGTCCCACGTCAGGTAATGCCCGACGAAGAGATCGAGCCAGCCGTCGCGGTCGAAGTCCACGAACGATGCCGACACGCTCCAGCCGGTCGGTGCGAGTCCGCTGCGCGCCGAGATGTCGGTGAAGACGCCGCGGCAGTCGTTGCGGAGCAGGCGGGTGCCGTCGAGCGACGTGATCAGCAGGTCCACGCATCCGTCGTTGTCGATGTCGCCGGCGGCGACGCCCATGCCGTACCCCGAAAGAGTGAGGCCGCTCGCGGCGGTGGCGTCGGTGAACGTCACGCTCCGCGTGCCGTCGGGCCGCACGCGCAGATCGTTGCGGTAGAACCGGCTGCCCGGCGGCGGCGAGGCCTGGCCGTTTCGTGGGCCGAAATCCCCGCCTTGAATCAGGAGCGCGTCGAGATCGCCGTCGCCGTCGCCGTCGAACAGCGCGACGCCGGGTGCGATCACCTCCGGATAGTAGAACTGTCCGGTTCTGGCATTGTGGTGAGTGAAGGCGAGCCCCGATGCCATGGTGGCGTCAACGAACCAGGGATCGTCGGCGGACTCACGCGTGCCGGCGCACGTCGCGCTCACCCCAGCCAGCACGGCCGCGCAGGCGAGCACCCCCCATTTGGGGCAGGTTCTTGTCTCGAAGCCCATGCTAGAGTCGCGGCGTTTTACCACAGACTTTCAGTCGAGGAGAGATATGACTGCTGCTGCACGAAGGGTAATGCTCCTTTGTCTTGCGTGCGCGCTCGCGGCTCCTGCCGCGGCACTGGCGCAAGGTGCCTTTGCCGGTGTTGTGAAAGACGCGTCGGGCGCGGTGCTCCCAGGCGTCACGGTCGAAGCCAGCAGCGCCGCGCTCATCGAGGGCGCCCGCTCAGTCGTGACGGACAGCGCCGGTCAGTATCGCGTCGTCGATCTCCGGCCCGGCATGTACGTCTTGACGTTCTCGCTTCCCGGTTTTTCGACCGTCCGGCGAGAAGCGCTCGAGCTGACGGGGTCGCGCGTGATCAGCATCGATGCGCAGATGGCCGTCGGCGGCGTGCAGGAAACGGTGACCGTCACCGGCGAGACGCCGGTGGTGGACGTTCAGAGCAGCCAGCGCCAGGCGGTCATGAGCGACGACATCATCGCCGCGCTGCCCGCTGGACGCAGCCACTACGATCTTGCGGCCCTTCTGCCGGGATTGAACGGCATCCAGTTCGGGCGCGCGGGATGGCAGGACGTCGGCGGCACCAACAACCTCCAGATTGCCGCGATGTCGATCCACGGCGGCAGCTTCCTGGATACGAAGGTCGCGATCAACGGGCTCAGCTCGCGCAACCTGCTGTCGTCGTCCTGGGCCAGCAACTTCATCGCCGATACCGGAACCGCGGCCGAGTGGACCATCAGCTACGCCGGACAGGGCGCCGAAGCCAACAGCAGCGGCGTGGTGTTCGACATGATCCCCAAGGAGGGCGGCAACCGGTTCAGCGGCGCGATCTTCGCGACCGGTGCGAACTCGGATTTCCAGGCGAGCAACTACACGCCCGAACTGGCGGCCAGAGGGCTGCGCGCCGCGGGCGGGCTGGCCCGCATGTACGACATCAACCCCTCGGGCGGCGGTCCGATCGTCTCGAACAAGCTGTGGTTCTACGTGTCCGGCCGCTGGCAGACCAACCAGTTCTACATCCCGGGCTCGGTGGGCAACACGAACGCCGGCAACGCGAACAGCTGGATCTGGGAGCCGGACGACAGCGTTCGCGGCAAATTCAACACGACGCAGAACAGCGGGAGCTTCCGCCTCACGTATCAGGCCAACCCGAAGCACAAGTTCTCCGTGTCGCACGAGCCGCAGAGCCGGCACTGGATCGACGCTACCGCGGTGACGTCGCCGGAGTCGTTCACCGACTACCAGTTCCACATCCAGCGGTTCACGACCGCGAGCTGGACGGCGCCGCTCACCAGCAAGCTGCTCGCGTCGGTGAAATGGGCGGATCACGGCGAAGGGTTCGGCGACCGTATTCCGACCGAGGCGCCGTACGACACGCTGATCACCGTGCACGAGCAGGGCGGCCAGTTCATTCAGCCGCAGCACTACCGCGGGCGCGGGCATGGTGGTAATCAGGCAGTCGCTCCCGGCTACAACGAGGCGCCGCACATCCAGCAGTATCAGGCGTCGCTGGCCTACGTGACCGGGTCGCACAACTTGAAGTTCGGCATCCAGAACGAGTTCGGGCAGATCGATCTCTACTCGCAGACGGTGCCGGCCAACGTGGACTACTACTTCGTCAACCGCGTGCCCGATCGCGTGCGCATGTGGGCGCTGCCGATCCACACGGCGAACAAGCTGTCGGCCGAGATGGGGATCTACGCGCAGGATTCGTGGACGCTGAAGCGCGCCACGATCAACATGGGCGTGCGGTTCGACTATTTCGCCAACTCCTTCCCCGAGCAGACGCTGGGGCCGGGCCTGTTCGTGCCGAACCGCAACATCACCTTCGCGCCGACCGACTTCTACAGCCTGAAGGATCTGACGCCGCGTCTCGGCGTGGTGTACGACCTGTTCGGCACCGGCAAGACGGCGCTGAAGGCGCACTGGGGCAAGTACGTCGGCGGCCTCTCGGCCGGCACCGGCAACCCGGTGGGCAACCTGTCCACCAACGCCACGCGGACGTGGACCGACAACGGGAACTTCCAGGTGGACTGCGATCTGAAGAACATCGCGGCCCAGGACAACCGTGCCGGCGGCGGCGACTTCTGCGGTCCCAATCCCAACGCGCTGTTCGGCCTGAGCACGCCGAGCACCGTGAACCACCCGGATGTCTACACGGGATGGGGCAACCGGCCATGGAACCAGACGTTCTCCGTGGGCGTGCAGCACGAAATCGCGCCGCGGATGTCGCTGGACGTGAGCTACTACCGTCGCTGGGCCGGCAACTTCACCGTGACCGACAATCTCGCGGTGGCGGCAACCGACTACACGAGGTACTCGGTCACCGCTCCGAGCCAGGATGCCTTGAACGCCGCTGGCGCCAAAATCCCGCTGCCAGACGACGCGGCCGGCCGCACGACGAACGGCTTCTACGATCTCAACCCGAACAAGATCGGGCAGGTGAGCAACCAGATCGATCTGGCGCGCAAGTATGGCGATCAGTACGAGAAGTGGCAGGGCGTGGACTTCACGGTGAATGCACGGCTGCAGAACGGCCTCACCGTGCAGGGCGGCCTGGCCACCGGCCGGCAGGTGACCGACAACTGTGAGATCCGCGCGGCGCTGCCCGAATCGACCTTCCCGTTCGGCGCGCCGACGCCGGACGACTACTGCCACGTGGAGCAGGGGCTGCAGACGCAGGTGAAGTTCCTCGGGACCTATCTGGTGCCGAAGGTAGACGTGCAGGTGGCGGCCACGTTCCAGAACAACCCCGGTCCGCTGTATTCGGCCACCTACTTCGTCCCGGCGGCCAACATCACCGGCCTGGGCCGGCCGCTGTCGAGCGGCGCGCCGACGGTCTCCTACAACCTGATCGAACCGAACCGGACGTTCGGCGATCGCGTGACGCAGCTCGATATCCGGATGTCGAAGATCTTCCGCATGAGCACGTCGCGGGTGGCGATCAACTTCGACCTGGCGAACCTGCTCAACCGCAACGACATCCTGGGCGTCTCGACGACCTACGGCGCGGCCTGGCTGACGCCGACGGCGATTCTCGACCCGCGGCTGTTCAAGCTGGGCGTGCAGTTCGACTTCTAAAAGGTCAGGTGGGCCGGGTAGGTCAGGTGGGTCAGGTAGGTAGGAATGTAGAGGGCGGTCTTCAGACCGCCCTTTACGTTTCAAGCCCCCACCATTTCTGGGTACATCCTGCGCGGCGCGTGATCCTGTAATCTCAACAGACTGATGAAGTTCCGGTCCGTCCGGTTGACCGCGCTGCCGGTGTGTCTGCTGGCGTGGGGTGCCTCGCTGGCGTCGCAGTCGGCCGCACCTGCCGCACGTCGAGGCGCACCTTCCGCCTCCGCCCAGGCTACGGCGGATGTCCGCCAGACGATCGACAAGTACTGCGCGAGCTGTCACAACGCGCGCGTGAAGACGTCGGCGACGGCGGGTGGCGTCGTCCTCAGCGACGTGGACCTGGCGGCGGTGACGAAGGATCCGGTCCTCTGGGAAAAAGTGATCCGCAAGCTCCGCACGGGCGCGATGCCGCCGGCGGGCATGCCGCGTCCCGAGACGGCGGCGCACGACGCGCTCGTCGCGTATCTCGAGACCACGCTCGACCGCGAAGCGGCGGCGCATCCCAATCCGGGGCGGTCCGGGCCGCATCGTCTGAACCGGGCCGAGTACGCCAACGCCGTCCGCGATCTGCTGGCGCTCGATGTCGATACCGCCACGCTCCTGCCGCCGGACGACTCGGCCGAGGGCTTCGACAACATTGCCGACGTGCTGGGCGCGTCGCCGGCGCTGCTCGAGCGCTATCTCTCCGCCGCCGCGAAGATCAGCGCGCTTGCCGTGGGGAGCTCGTCGATCACCGCGGAGCAGGAGACCTACCGTGTTCGCGGCGACGCGTCGCAGACCGACCAGAACGACGAGCTGCCGCCGGGCACGCGCGGCGGGCTGCTGGCGAGCCACTTCTTTCCGCTCGACGGCGAGTACACGTTCAAGGTCAAGCTGTGGATGACCAACCTCGGCTCGATCCGCGGCATCGAGGACACGCACCAGCTCGAGATCACGGTAGATGGCGAGCGCGTGCTGCTGGCCCCGGTCGGGAGCGAGAAGGAGTACACCGACGCGGTGAAGAACGCCACCGATGTCGTGAACCTGCTCGAGGCGCGGCTGCAGGCGCGCGTCTTCGTCAAGGCGGGCGAGCGGCCGGTGGGCGTGGCGTTCCTGGCCAAGACGGCGACGCTCGGCGACACGCGGCTGCAGAACTTCGAGCGCAGCACCTTGATTGCCACCGACCACCGCGGCCTGCCGCACGTGGAGAGTGTCACGATCTCGGGGCCGTTCAATCCCAAGGGGCCGGGCGACACCGCGAGCCGGCGTGCGGTGTTCGCGTGTCCGCCTTCGCCCTCCGGGCTTCGGCGCGACAAGCCGCAGAGCACGGCAGAACGCGCGTGCGCGCGGACGATCGTGTCGCGCCTCGCGAAGCGCGCGTATCGCCGTCCGGTGACCGAGGCGGATCTCGCGCCGCTGATGACGTTCTACGACGACGGCCGCCGCGAGCAGGGCTTCGAGCACGGCATCGAGAGGGCGCTGCGCGGCATCCTGGTGAGCCCGAAGTTCCTGCTGCGTATCGAGCGTGAGCCCGGCGCGCCTCTCGCGCCCGTCACCGACATCGACCTGGCGTCGCGTCTCTCGTTCTTCCTGTGGAGCAGCATCCCGGACGACGCGCTGATCGATCTCGCCGCGAGGGGGCAGCTGTCGCAGCCGGCCGTGCTCGACGCGCAGGTGAAGCGCATGCTGCGCGACCCGAAGTCGTCGGCGCTCGTCGACAATTTCGCGGCGCAGTGGCTGCACGCCCGCAACCTGCGCAACGCCACGCCCGACAAGGGGGACTTTCCCGACTTCGACGACAACCTGCGGCAGGCGTTCGAGCGCGAGCTGAAGCTGTTCGTGGCGAGCATCATCCGCGAGGACCGCAACGTCCTCGACCTGATGACCGCCGACCACACCTTCCTGAACGAGCGGCTGGCCCGCCATTACGGCATTCCCAACGTCTACGGGCCCCAGTTCCGCCGCGTCACGCTGGCCGCAGACGCCCGCAAGGGGCTGCTGGGCAAGGGCGCCGTGCTGCTCGTGACGTCGCATGCCGACCGTACGTCGCCGGTGGTCCGCGGCAAGTGGATCCTCGATAATCTCCTGGGGGCGCCGCCGCCGCCGGCGCCGGCCGTGGTGCCGCCGCTCGAGGACTCGCCGGCCGCGGCCACGCTGACGATGCGGCAGCGGATGGAGAAGCACCGGGAGAACCCGGTGTGCGCCAGCTGCCACAAGGTGATGGACCCGATTGGCCTGGCGCTCGAGAACTTCGACGCGATCGGGCGCTGGCGCGACCTCGACGGCGAGTCGCCGATCGACGCGTCGGGCGTGTTGACGGACGGGACGAAGGTGAGCGGCGCCGTCGATCTGCGGCAGGCGCTGCTGCAGCGGCCCGAGGTGCTGGTGGGCACGATGACCGAGAAGCTGCTGACGTACGGGCTCGGCCGCGGCCTCGAGGCCCACGACCAGCCGGTGGTGCGGTCCATCGTGCGCGCCGCCGCGCGCGACCAGTACCGGTTCTCGGCGCTCGTCAAAGGGGTGGTCACCAGCACGCCGTTCCGGATGCGGCGCAAGGAGTCCTGATGTTCGTCCACAAGCTGCACCTGTCGCGACGGACCGTGTTGAAGGGTGTGGGCGCGGCCCTCGCGCTGCCGTTCCTCGACGCGATGGTGCCGGCGCTCACGGCGCAAGCGCGCACCGCCGCGACGGCCCGCAAACGCCTCGCGTGCATCTACATCCCGCACGGCGTCATCCTCGATCAGTGGACGCCGGCCACCGCGGGCGCCGACTTCGAGTTCAAGCCGATCCTGAAGCCCCTC
>Ga0209486_10000798_pt1 | contig 13918 bp, 12 predicted proteins | sample NCCompost_FD_187518 | JGI IMG/M metagenome (GOLD analysis project Ga0209486, IMG submission 187518) | Agricultural soil microbial communities from Utah to study Nitrogen management - NC Compost (SPAdes) (version 2) | ecosystem: Environmental > Terrestrial > Soil > Agricultural land | place...
GGGCGGCATGCGCGGGTCGAGCGGCGTGCTCCAGCAACCGTCGAGGATATCGATGTTCGTCGGCGGATCGACCCGCGTCATCATCGCCCACAGGACTTCTTTCAAATTCGTCGGATCGATATCCTCGTCGACGACAACGACGTAGCGACCGTTGCGCGCAGCGGCGGCGCAGCTGAGCGTGGCGAGGCCCGCTTGCTTCGCATGCCCGGCGTATTTCTGCTGGATCGCGACGACCGTAAAGTAGGGTGAATGGTTGTAGACGCCGACGACGTTTTGAATCCCCGCTGCCTCCAGTTGGTCCCAAAGGACTCCCGCCGTGGGATTGCCGTCGATCTTCATCGCGCCGGTCCACAGCGGCGCTTCCTCTTCCAGGATCGGATCGTCGCGGTGATAAATCGCTTTGACTTTGATAACCGGCTGGGGCTCGCCGGTTCCGATGGTGCCGCCCGAATAATAGCCGGGCCACTCACCGAAAGGCCCCTCGGGCCGCGACTCGAGACCTGGCGGAGGCACGTCGCCTTCGAGGGCGATCTCTGCTCCCGCGGGGATGGGCAGTCCAGTTAAAGGACCGCGAATGATCTGTAGCGGCCGGCCCATGATCCCGCCGGTGTAATCCAGCTCGGAATTGCCCCACGCGACCTTTGTGTGCGCCAGCGTGAAGAGCAGCGGGTCGGCGCTGAAGGCAACGACAACCGGACAGCTTTTCCCCTGCTCCCAATATTTGGCGCAAATCATTCGTCCATGCTGGCCCGGACTCATCCACAGGCCCATGAGGTCGCGCTCGTGCAGCTGCATGCGATAAGTGCCGGCATTGATGAATCCGCTCTCAGGGTCGGCGTTGATCAGACAATTTCCGGTGCCGATGTAACGGCCGCCGTCGCCGTCATGAAAACGCGGCGCGGGAAATTTAAATAGATTCACCGCCTCGCCCTGCAGCACATTTTCCATCAGTGGCGAGGTCTTCACTTCCTCGGGCGCAATCGCTTTGGCCGATTTCATTTTGCGCGCAAGCAAGCGCACGACTTCGAGTTTACCTTTCTCGGGTGAGATACCGAATGCAAGCGCGGTTCTTTTGTAGTTGGCAAACGCGAGACTGACCAGACGAAATCCTGCGGGATAACCTTTGATCTTGTCGAACAAAAGCATCGGCCGGGAATCGAGCTCCGCGGTCGCTTCGATCAGCGCGCCAATTTCGCCGTCCCAATCCGCGCCGTCGATGGCGCGCCACTCGCTCACCTTCTTGGCAGCTTCGATAAAGCCGCGGAAATCACAGTATGGGAGATTTTCCATTCGCAGACTCCGTCATTCCGAATAATCAGAGGGCACGGCTCGCCGTGCCCCTACATGTCTTACGTCCCGGCACGAATGTCTCCGGACGTTTTGAACATTTTGAACGGCTTGAACGATTTGAACTGCGAACGCAGTTCGCCAATTACGGTAACACCGTCTGCGCAAACTTCTGTGATTTGAGGCGGACTTCGACGCACTTATCTTCCAGGTAATTGCGCAGCCGTTCGTTGTCTTTGAGACTGAGATGATCCTTGGAAGCTTCCACGCCCTCTTTGGCCATCCACTTTGTGTCCACGTCCAAGCGCCGCGTGCCGTGCAACAGCGCCCGGCTGTAAGTCTCCTGGCCTTCCTTGCTCAGCAACCAGTTTACAAAAACCTTCGTGGCGTTGGGGTGCGGCGGATTCTTGAGTATCGCCAGACTGCCATAACCGTTGCTCGACGGAGTTCCCTCACGCGGTTCGGGCAGGCTCTTGAGCGGCAGCCCGGCTTTGACGAACGGTTCAGTCTGCGCGGTGCCGATGCCGAGCGTAAGAGCTACCCTGCCTTTGGCCAGCGCTTCGGCAAGCTGCCGCAAATTCTGCGTGACGAAGAGATCCTGCTGCACAAGTTTTTTGAGATATTCCTCGCCTTTCACATCCCAAAGATAGGACCACACGGACAAGCCCGAGCCCGCCACGCGCGGATCGCTGAGGCCGATCTTGCCTTTCCATTTGGAGTCGAGAAAATCATCGAGGGAACGAAGTTCCTCAGCCTTGGCGAGGGTCGTGTTGTGCCAGAATCCTTCGGTGCTCTTGGTTGCGATGAAAGAATAGAAGAGCCGGGTGCCGCTCACGTTGTCCATAAAAACGTGGCCGCCCCACCAGTTTTTCGGATCCTTCACCTCGGGGAGGATCATGTAGTTTTCCGCCGGCTCGAACAGACCCGTCTTGATCAACGGCACGCCGGTGCACGAACCGAAAATAAATGTGTCGAAATAACGCACGCCGGCTTTACCTTCGGTGACGACGCGATTCGCGATCTGCGGCCCGGTGGCGGGGAATAGTTCCAACTCAAAACCAAACTTCGCCTTGAACGCGGACTCGAGTTCTTTCCTCAACTCAGTACTCGGTGGAATACCGACAACGACCTTTCCCTCTTTCCTCGCCGCGGAGAGGGTTTTCTCCCATTCGCCTTGCCAGTTTGTCTGCGCGCGCAGATCACTAAGGACAACGAAACCAAGCAATAAGCCAACGCTCAACGAACTGAAAACTTTCATTATCGTCTGAACACTCTCCTCGAAAGTTACAAATCGCTCACCGCGCTCTGCTGCTGGCCGAGCCGCCGACGCTATTGAACATCGAATCGCGTCTCGCGCTCGGAAACATTGTTAAAAGCTTTCGGCTGGACCACGCCGCGGCTGTAAAAGACCATGCGCAGAAATCCCGGGCTCCCGGTGATCCTATGCGCAATGCCGCGCGGAATCATCGCAGTCTGGCCAGCGTCCAGCTCCATCGCGCCCCATTCGGTGTGATTCAATGAATGGCCGCGGAACTGGAACCAGATCTCATCCTCGTCGCAGCCGCGGTGAAATCCGCGCTGTTCTTCTTCGAGATTGTAAACGTCGATCCTGAATTCTTTGCCGTTGTAGAGCACCGGTGCGCGGGCGCCACCCTTGCCGGTCATGCCGGTAAAATAATCAAACGCAGCGATTTTTTTTACCGGCCGCGAGCCGTCGGTGACCGTGCCGATCAGAGCCGCCGCATCGCGCTCGATCCAAACGTCGGATTGCGGGTCCCAAAAACTGATATGTTCCAAGGTCCGGCCGTTTTGCTTTGCTTGACTGCCATTGCCGTTAGCCGTGAACCGCTCCGACGACCGAACTTTGAATTTGGTTTGCGTGAGAGGCTTTTCCGGGTCGACGCCGAGATTGATCAGCTCTCGGCTGGCGACGCGCAGGCGCAGGCAGTCGTCGCTGCCGGTGGAGCGATGCGATATCGCCGCCGGGACCAATAAGACTTCGCCGGGTTCGAGCTCGACAACGCCGCACTCGCCCTCAACTTGCGAACGGCCGGAAAACTGGAACAGGACCACATCGTGATCGGCGGCCCGAGTCAGCTGCTCTTCCACGCCATCGAGTGATTCCGTCGCGATGCGCAAAGTATCGCCTTCCCAAACCGTCACGCGAGCGCGGTTGCCGGACCGCGGCGCGCTGCGCAGCAAATCGAAAGGACGAATTTTCGGCACGATTCTCTGTCCCATGCGCGCCGTGCCGATCACGGCGCTCTCATCGCGCTCTACCCAGATGTGTTCGTCCGGATCCCTGTGCGTCATGAACTCGCGAATTTTTTTACCCATATGACTTCTCCTTTGGGTCAATGCCTGTTTATTTCCGCTCATCCCAACTTCGGCTTCCAGCTTTTTTTGAGATCGGCGTGAATCTTTTTGATTGTGCTGTAATCGTAAAATTTGCCCGGCTCGGGAATATTCGCGGCCTTGATCAACTCCGCGCGTGTAAGGATTTCCTCCCTCAAGACGTCATCGCCAACCGAGCCCTCTTCCGTCATGCTCCCTAACGCCGTGTCGTAATCCACTGATAAGGCGTCCGCTGGGGCGGAGTTATGTCTAGCGATCATCGCGATCGTGGGTTCCTTATAACGGCGTGCGAACTCCCGTCCTTTGGCCAAACTGCGCAGAAAACGTTCTATCAGAGCCGGATTCTCTGCGGCAAGTTTGTCCGCAACCGCCACGCCGTTCCAGACGAGCTGCACCTCCTTGCTGATGTCGGCGATGGTGTTCCCTTTGATCGGCCCGACCTGCGCAAGATCCCGCGGCGTCAGTGGCGAAGCATCGGCACGCTGCTGCTGATCAAAAATATCGGCTGGACCCAAGGCCTTTTTATTCATTGCCGTGCGCAGCGAGGCCCGCTTTCCGGCGTTCCTGTCCGGTTCCGTCGGGCTGCTCGTTCTATAATTATTGAATTAGCATGAATGCGAATAAAAAAGATAGGTTGGCGATAAGCGACAGGGAACCGTTTACTGCTAAGAACAATCGATCTTTCAATCGATGTTGGACCTGCCTAGGATCGCCTGCAGAGCGCGGTAGAATCGCCCAACAAGGTACATCGCGCTATAAAAACAAAAATTTCGATGGGCCGCGCGACCATCCAAATTGTTCTGCTGAAACCGGTCGCGATCGAAAATTTTCGCGTTCCCGTTCGGGCGGCAGGAACCTTAGCGAATATAAAATTTGCCTTCTGACTCTTGCATCGCCAGCGCTATTTGAGTATCGTCCGCGGGTTCCCAGGTTTTCTCGCTATGTGGGCGATCAAAGTAATATTTGCGCTCTCCTTGGGAGTTAGTGGAATTTTTGGATGCGCCACCAGCGAACGGTTGTATTATCGCACTACACAATCGGACGTCCAGCAACCTGCTGCGAAATCTCTTCCTGAGAGTTTTTCCGCTTCGCTATCCGACCCTGTATCGCCCCAGGCAATCGAGCCGCGCGCCTCACAACCGCCGCTTGCGCCGCTGCGAAATCCGCTTACTGAAAGGCGTGGCGCGAAATCGCCGCCGCCTGCCGATAGCTCCGAGGAAAGCACTCCGGTAATAGAGCGCGAAAAACCTGCCGCGCCCGCAAAGCCAGCATCGCCGACGCCGCAATCCGGGCGGGGCCTTCAGGCCGACAATCGCTTGCTGGAATTGTTGGAAAAAGATTTGGATAGAGCGGTCGAGCAACCGCCGGAGCATCGCCGCCTGCAGTTCTCAAAGGAAGCCATTGAGAACGCGAAGGTGCGCCATTTTATCAAATACTATTCCGTCACTGCGAGAAACAGCTTCGCGGAATTGCTTGCGCGCTCCGGCAAGTATATGCCGATGATTGCGGCCGTGCTCACACAGGAAGGGCTGCCGAGGGAGCTCGGCTATCTCGCCTTGCTCGAAAGCCAATTCATCGTGGATTCGACTTCGCGAAACGGCGCGGCGGGATTGTGGCAGTTCATCGCCTCGACGGGGCGTAGGTACGGTCTACGGATCGATCGGTGGGTCGATGAACGGCGCGACCCGGTCAAATCGACTCGAGCGGCTGCCGCCTATCTAAAGGATCTGCACGACTACTACGGCCGCTGGTTTCTCGCGACCGCCGCTTATAATGCAGGACCGGGTAGCGTAGACAAGGCGTTACGCCAAAGCCAGGCGAAGGATTTTTGGAGCATCAAAGCCAAAGCGGAACTCAGCGAAGAAACCCGCAATTTCGTGCCGAAATTCATCGCCATTGCCTTGATCGCGAGCGATCCGGAGAAATACGGTTTTCACGACATCCGTTATTTGCCGCCATTGGACTATGAAGAAGTCGAGCTTGTCGCGCCGATGAAGCTCGATGTGCTAGCGCAGCTCGCCGAAACCGACGTGTCGACGGTCAAGGAACTTAATCCTGCCCTCCTGCGCGCCGTCACGCCCCTCGGTGAACCACGGTTTCGCGTGAATCTACCTGTGGGCAAAGCGGCAACCTATCTCGCCAAGGCCAACGATAAAATTTTAGAAAAAGAATTGGTGAAGGAAAAGGAAGCTGCGAAAGTCGTCACTCACGAAGTCAAAAAAGGCGAAACACTCTTCTCCATAGCGCGCTTTTACGGCCTCACCGTGCGCGCTTTGATGGATTTCAACGGCCTCAAAACGCAACGGGTAAGAATCGGTCAGAAACTGGGAATCTTGCTTCAAGGGATCCGCGCACAGTTGCGTTAATTGCGCTTCTCCATCGGCACGTAATCTCGCGTCTCCGCTCCTAAATACATCTGTTTTGGCCGGGCGAGCTTCTGATCCGGATCGGTGAGCATTTCTTCCCATTGAGCGATCCAGCCGCTAGTGCGAGGAATCGCAAATAGCACTGGGAACATATCCATCGGCAACCCCATCGACTGATAGATCAAGCCGGAGTAAAAATCGACATTGGGATAAAGCTTCCGTCGGATAAAATACTCGTCCTCCAGAGCGATGCGCTCGAGCTCGAGGGCGATATCGAGGAGAGGATTGCGCCCTTTGACCTCGAAGACCTGATCGGCGATCTCTTTGATAATCTTGGCGCGCGGATCGTAATTCTTATAAACGCGGTGACCGAATCCCATCAAGCGCCCTTCGCCGCCTTTTACCTTTTTGATAAACTCTGGAACCTTGCTCTTGGCGCCGATCTCCATGAGCATCCTGAGCACGGCTTCGTTGGCGCCGCCGTGCAGCGGTCCGTAGAGCGCGGCAGCCGCAGCGGCAATGGCCGAGTACGGATCGACTTGCGAACTTCCGACGCTGCGCATCGCATTGGTGCTGCAATTTTGCTCGTGGTCGGCGTGCAGAATGAAGAGAACATCAAGAGCGCGTTCGAGCACGGGGTTAGGTTTGTACTTGAGCTCGGTCATCTTGAAAAGCATGTTGAGAAAGTTGCCCGTGTAGCTCAGATCGTTGTCGGGATAGGAGTAGGGCAGGCCCAGGCTGTGCCGATAGGCGAAGGCGGCCAATGTCGGCATCTTGCTGATGAGCCTGTAGGTCTGGTCATGTCGCGAATTGACATCGAAAATCTTTTTGGCCTCGGGATAGAACGTCGAGAGTGCCCCAACGGTGCTGACCAGAATCCCCATCGGATGCGCATCATGATGGAATCCGTCGATCAGCTTCTTGATATTCTCGTGAATAATCGAGTGAAAAGTAATGTTGTGCGTCCACTCTTCAAGTTGGGATTTGTTCGGCAATTCGCCGTAAAGAGTTAAATAGGCGGTTTCTAAATACGTGCTTTTTTCTGCGATTTGTTCGATCGGGTAGCCACGGTAGCGCAAAATTCCGCGGTCGCCGTCGATGTAAGTAATTTTGCTTTGGCAAGAGGCGGTATTCATGAAACCCGGGTCGTAACTAACGAGTCCGTCATCTTCGGTCACTTTTATCTGGAACAAATCGGTGGCTTTGATCCCGCCGTTTTTGATCGGAATCTCGTACTTTTTTCCGGTCCGGTTGTCGATAATGGTCAAAGTGTCTGAAGCCATCGTTTTACCTTTCACCTCTAGCTTGGCACGTCCCTTTTTAGAACATCCCCCTGCCGTGGTCAACTCCGTGGCGCGCGACTAGGGCGCGATGTGCCAGGCCATTTTCCATTGCGCGGCCGACCGAATAAAGCAAACAAGCGTAGCGGGGGAAAACTCGACCACTTGCTGTTCCGGGTCGCCGATGACCAGCAAGCCGGCGAGCCGGCTCATGAAAGGCAAGTGCCCGACCAGTAGAATGGAATCATTGGCGGCGTCGAGTTCGGCTTTCACGATCGCGGGATCGTCCTCCGGTAGCAGACCGGAGAGTTCCGCTACTGTGGCAACGGACATACGTTCGCCCAAGATCTCCGCCGATTCTTTCGCGCGCAAAATCCCGGAATGATAAATAACTGAAACCTGGATGCCGCGCTCGAGCGCCATTCCGGCCGTCTGTTGAACACGTCGACGCCCGTCCGCAGACAAAGGCCGCTGTGGATTTTCCGCCGCGGATAGAGCATCACCGTGACGCACCAAGTAGAAATTCACGATCGCCACAACCTCGCGATGAAAAGGTGATCTTCGGATATTACTGCGGCTAGTGACGTTGCCGCGATTGCGCGTCGACGATGACTGCAATCGTCAATTGCGATGACTTCTTTGAGTCGCGGTTGCAAAAGGCCGATGTTCATATAGTATGCCCGTCAGAAATTTGCAATCGAGCGGTCCATACGACGCGCACATCGAAGCTGTGATTGAATTTCGCAAGGTCAACAAATGGTTCGGCTCGCTGCACGTCCTCAAGGACATTGATTTAACAGTCGAAGCCGGCAACGTTGTCGTGGTCTGCGGTCCGAGCGGTAGCGGCAAAAGCACGTTGATCCGGTGCATCAACCGGCTCGAAACCATCCAGTCCGGCGATATTATCGTCGATGGCCGCTCGGTTTGCGACGCTCACCTGGATACGGCCAGCCTGCGCGCCGACGTCGGCATGGTGTTTCAGTCGTTCAATTTATACCCCCATATGACGGTCCTCGATAATATCACTCTAGCGCCGACCAAGGTAAAGCGTCTGTCCAGCGCCGAAGCAAACAAGATCGCCTCCCAACTTCTGGAACGCGTGGGAATACCCGATAAGACAAGTGCTTTCCCCGCAAATCTTTCCGGCGGCCAGCAACAGCGCGTCGCCATAGCGCGCGCTCTCGCGATGAAACCGAAGATCATGTTGTTCGACGAGCCCACTTCTGCGCTCGACCCGGAAATGATCAATGAAGTTCTGGAAGTGATGACCGATCTCGCGCGCGACGGCATGACGATGATCGTGGTGACCCATGAGATGGGCTTTGCCCGGCGCGTGGCCCATCGCGTAGTTTTCATGGATCAGGGCCAGGTCATTGAAGCCAACGAACCGGAAAAGTTCTTTGCCGCGCCTGAATCACCCCGCGCGCAGCAGTTTTTAAGCAAAATTCTTTCGCACTGAGGAGAACCCTATGAAGCGCCTATCCTTGATCTGGCTGGCCGTGATGTTCTTTTTGGGAAACGCCGGTCTTGTCCGCGCCGAAACTACTTTAGAGCGAATCGACAAAAGCGGCACCTTGACCATCGGTACTCGCCGGGGGTCGCCGCCCTTTGCGTACGTCAATCAGGGCAACGACTGGGTGGGGTTCTCCATTGACTTGGTCGAGAAAGCGATCGTTCCGGCTATCAACAAGAAACTCAACAAGCAAGTCAAAGTGGAAAAAAAGGAATCGACGCCGCAAACACGCATTCCGCTGCTGACGGCAAATTCCGTCGATCTCATCGCCGAAACCATGACCGATACGCAGGCACGTCGGGACAGCGTCGATTTCAGTCTGACTTTTTTTGTGACCGGCGCGCAGTTTCTCGTCAAGAAGGGCAGCCCGATCAAAGGCATTCAATCGATTGCCAATCGGCGCGTCGCGGCGCAACAAGGCTCCACCAACGCGAAAATCGTGCGCGAACGGGTTCCCACCGCCAAACTGCTCGAATTTCCCGATCAGCCCGCGGCATTTCAAGCTCTCGCCCAGGGACAGGTGCAAGCCTACACCAACGATGGCATCCAACTCACGGGCTTGCGCGCGAAAGCGCCCAAGCCTGATGACTGGGCGGTAGTCGGTGAATTTTTTTCTTACGAACCCTACGGCATGGCGATGAGAAAAAATGATTCCGACTTCCGCCAAGTGGTAAACGTGGGTTTGATGGACGCCATCTCAACCGGCCTCTATTTTGATATTTACGAAAAGTGGTTCGGGACGAAGGGCGAAGTCCCCTATCCTCTTTCCGCCGAGACCAAGCGCTTCCTACAGATGCAAGTCGTTCCTAAATAAATTGATCGTAGGTGCATGGCGTGCTGTGCTCCTAGTCTTCATCACAACCTGTTGCCCGGCGCCGCTTGAATGAATTACCAATTCGCTTGGAGCGTGCTGTGGAGCGGCCAGACAGGGACATGGTTGCTGCAGGGCGTGCTTGTCACCTTGGAGATTTCCGCTCTCGGGTGGCTGGTCGCGGTCGTACTCGGGATTCTGTCCGGCGCATTGCGGACCGCGCCGATAGCGCCTTTGCGCTGGCTCGCCGCGGCCTACGTTGAATTTTTCCGCAATGTTCCCCTGCTCGTCTGGATGTTTTTTTGGTACTTCAGCATGCCCCCACTGCTGCCGAACGCGCTGCAAGATTGGCTGCTGGATCATAGTGCCGAATTTTGGGCCGGAGTTTGCGCCCTAGGCGTTTACCACGGCGCGCGCTTTTCAGAGGTTATTCGCGCCGGCATTCGCTCCATTCCAAAAACTCAGTTCGAAGCCGCCGTATCTACGGGCCTGACGGTGTTCCAAGCCTATCGTTTGATCATCGTGCCGATAGCATTGCGGTTAATCGTTCCGCCGGCGACCAACGAGACGCTCAATCTCCTCAAAAACTCTTCCGTCGCTTTGACTATCAGCGTCGCAGAGCTGACCTTCCAGACACGCCAGATTGAGACTTATACAGCAAAGGCTTTCGAAGCCCTGGCCGCCGGGACGCTCATTTACTTAGCCCTCTGCCTGGCGATTGCCGCGGTAATGTCACAGGTGGAGCGGCGTGTCGCCATACCCGGCATGATCGCCCGTGGACGACAGAGCGGCGAGTTTTAAGATGGATTTCCGCGTCATTGCCGATAATTTTTTCTTTCTCATGCTCCAGGGCCTTATCGGTTTTGGATCATTCGCCGGCGGCACACTTCGACTGGCGCTGCCCGCCATAGGCCTCGGCTTTGTGCTCGGCACTCTCATTGGACTTGCACGTCTTGCGCGATCACGTTGGATGAGCGTGCCGGCGAAAATTTACGTCGAATTTTTTCGCGGCGTGCCTCTGGTGATGGTCATTTTCTGGTTTTGGTTCATTATACCCGCGTTGCTCGGCAGGTCACTGCCGGAATACTTCGTCGCTCTCACGGCTTTCGTGATCTTCGAGGCAGCCTATCTCGCCGAGATCGTGCGCGCGGGGATACAATCGGTGCCGCAAGGCCAAGTCGAAGCTGCCACGGCGACCGGCCTCGCCCGTGGGCCAATGATGCGCTACGTAATTCTACCGCAAGCGCTACGCAACATGATTCCGGCATTGGTGACGCAATTCATCGTCCTCCTCAAAGACACCTCATTGGCATCGATCATCGGCTACGTCGATCTCACGAAAGCGGCGCAAATCGTCAACAATCGCGAAATTCGCCCGTTCGAGATCTACCTATTCATCGCTGTCGTGTACTGGAGTTGCAGCTACGCCATGTCGAGATATGCGAGTCATATCGAGAATCGGCTGGCGACGAAATAATCATTCTCGCTGTTCTGGTCGGCTCGGGCCGTAGCTCATTCCTTTGTTGCGGAAACCGGCAGTTTGACGGTTTCGACGCAAATACAATACAATTTTGGATCTGGTTCGTTGCAAGCAAACAGGACGACTTCGCACCAACTGAGCCATTGGATAAGAACTCGAGGCAACTCACCTGAAGAATCTTCCAATCAAGATTTTAAAACTCTCAATAGCGGCAGCGATTACCTTAGTTGTTTGCGTCGTTAGTTTCTATGCTCTGGCCCGGCAACGACTGTATCTGAATTACCGTTGCTGGCAGACCGCGGTCGCACCCTCGTCGTGTCTGCGGGGCGGCCATTTCGATTTCGAAGCTGATTTAGAGGGGGCCCGTTATTTTGGCCATACCGGCAGTATGGTCGATCTCCACATTCTCTATTACGGTGCATATGAAAAGCCGATTCTCTACTTTCTCCGAGACGTCATGAAATCCGCCTATGCCGATCAAGGTATATTTTTGGATATCGGGGCTAATACCGGGCAGCATTCAATTTTCATGTCCCGTTACGCAAAGGAAATACACGCCTTCGAGCCGTGGGACCCGGTACTCAGACGATTTCGCCGCATGGTGAAGGAGAACCACATCGAGAACATCGTCATCCATCCCTACGGATTAGGCGACGAAAACTCGAAGAAGCCGTTTTTCAAGCCTCCTGATAATAATCTCGCGACCGGGTCTTTCGTCGAAGGTTTTATGGCAAACAATTCGTATGAGAATGAGCTCGAGATCCAGATCGGCGACGATGCACTAAAGCGAGCGCGAGTAAGTTCGGTGAGCATTATCAAGATGGATATTGAAGGTTTCGAGAAACCGGCACTCAAAGGCTTGCATCAAACCCTGGAACGGAATCGGCCCATCGTCGAGTTTGAGCTTAACATTGACCCCAAAAGGCCAGTGAGTATTAAAAGCAAAAACGAGCTGGCGGCTCTCTTTCCCGAAAAATATGAATTTTTAGTTTTCTCCGAAAAAGAGGATCTCTCCACCGGGGCATACTTTTTGGAGGTCAGCGACGGCATACTTCGGTTTGACAGGGTGCAGCAGCACAACGTCGTGGCCTATCCGATAGAAAAGAAAATACATATTCCGGTGACCGGTCCACGGCCCTGAGGGGCATTTGTTCCTTGGAGGGCGCAAAGAAAACACCTGTCATCGGGAATCGTCGCGCCATCCCCCTCCCATCGGAGCAGATCACAATTGACCCTTTGAATGCTCGTGGCTAGATCTTAGGCTGACGATCACTAAGGGGACGACGAAGCTGATGCGGCTAGGCGCCATAGGAAAGTCGACTGTGAGATTCTACTTCTTCACCGATTTGTAAAACTATCATGTCGGTATTTCCTTCTTTGATGTTAGTTTCTGGTTATTGTAGGGTCATGTGCACAGATCGTTTCCTTAATATTGCGTCTTGATCCGTCACAAGGCAACGCAGCAGCAGACGGCGAACAACGGCCGACATTTCTCATCAGCGATCAGTTTATATGCTCTTCCTAAAAAACACGCCGATCAGCCAGATTCTCTCGATGACCGAGATGATCGAGACGATCGAAGCTACCCTCAAGGAAGTCGCTCTCGGCCGCGGCTTCGAATTGCCGCGGCGCAGGATCCATCATCCCAACCGCATGATTTTTGGACTGCTGCCAGGTTCCGTGCATGGCGCCATGGGAGCTTACCTGCAAACCGACCTGGATCGCCGCATCCACCACGAAACTGTAATCGTCTACAGCGCTGAAACGGGCGAGCCGCTTATCATGTTCCAAGACTGCTCGATCAACGAAGCCCGGACGGGCGCTGCGGGAGGACTCGGCGCGAAACATTTAGCGCGCGCGAATGCCGCCCGCGCCGCGGTCATTGGCAGCGCAATTCACGCTCAAACCCAACTCCGTGCCCTTGCAGCGGTACGAAGTTTGACCGAGGTCAAGGTTTACAGTCCCAGCGTAGCAAACCGCTCAGCGTTTGCAGAACAAATGAGCCGTGAACTAGGAATCGACGTTCGGACAGCGGCCGATCCGCGAGACGCAATCGAAGCGGCTGACGTTGTGATTGTCGCAACCAACTCGAATCAGCCCGTCCTCGACGGCGCATGGCTTACGCCGGGGACTCATACCACGTCGATCGCCAACGGCGACAGAACGCGGACGCGGCAGGAGATCGACCAAACAACGATCCGCCGCTCCGATCCGATTTTCGTGACGTCGAAAGAAACCGTTTGCTTGAACGAAACCGATGTTTTTCGCGCCGTCCGCGACAAGGTTATCTCGTGGGATCGCGTCCATGAGATCTCCGGCCTGCTCCTCGGCCGGGTTCCCGGTAGAACCGATGATCATCAAATTACGTTGTTTAAGCTCCAGGGCACAGGCATTATGGATGTCGCGATCGGTCTGCGCGCCTACGAAAGGCTAAAAGACGGCAACCTTGCGCAGAAGTTATAACGAGCGCGGCTTCAGGAAACGAAACTATGGCCCATTATGACATGCTGGTGATCGGTTCCGGCCCAGCGGGACAGAAAGCTGCCATTCAAGCCGCCAAGATCGGTAAAAAGGCCGGCATCATCGAGCAGAAAAAAGTTGCCGGCGGCATCTGCATCAACAGCGGCACCATCCCGAGTAAATCCTTGCGCGAGGCGGTGCTGTTCCTGTCCGGCTTCCGCCAGCGCAATCTTTACGGCGCCAGTTACCGGGTCAAAAAAGATATCACCCTAGAAGATCTCGCCCAGCGTTGCGACCACGTGGTTAAGGCCGAGCAGGAAATCATCCAGAACCAGCTGATTCGGAACTGCGTCGATTTCATCGTCG
>Ga0209486_10000799_pt1 | contig 13916 bp, 15 predicted proteins | sample NCCompost_FD_187518 | JGI IMG/M metagenome (GOLD analysis project Ga0209486, IMG submission 187518) | Agricultural soil microbial communities from Utah to study Nitrogen management - NC Compost (SPAdes) (version 2) | ecosystem: Environmental > Terrestrial > Soil > Agricultural land | place...
CTGGATAAAGATGGATCCAGCAGGAAATTTATGGTTCAACGAACATGTTGGTAACAAGCTTGCAAGATTCAATAATACAGATGGGACACTTGTTGAATATAGGATACCTACGCAAAATAAATTCATGTCTCCAGGGATTTCTAATACTCTTCAGTTTTCGATAGGAAAAAATAACCAAATATGGTTCTCAGAATGGACAGAAAATAAACTAGGCATGTTAAATGGTTCAAAGGCTCTCCCATTTGTTGTAGATACTGGCTCTACGGAGTATACTGCAAAGAAAGGTGAGACTATTGAAATCCCTCTTGTAATTTCGGCCATTGATAAAGTCAATATTAAAATGATAGCATCATCGACATTCACCAAAACTGGAGGCTTTGGCAATTCAACATTTTCATTTAGCCAGGAATCTTTTTCAATGAATTCAGGAGAGACAAAAAATATTACATTTTTAGTTACTCCTTCAAATGATCTTGCAATAGGCGATTATACTATAATGATTGGGGCAGAAAATAATGAAGTATCGTACCTGGATTCAATAAAAATACATATTTCTTAACTTAATTTACTTGTTCAAGAGCTTCAATCCCCGGCATTTTATCCCCTGCCAAAAATCTCAAAGTCGCTCCACCTCCGGTAGATAGATGAGATACTTCACTTTCTGATACACCTGATTTTTTCAGGGCCGCAATGGTGTCCCCACCACCGACAAGCGTCATCGCTCCTCTCCAAAATGCTAGAGCCATACTCCTAGCTACATTCATAGTCCCGCTTGCAAATTGTCCTACTTCAAACAGCCCCATAGGTCCATTCCAAAAAATAGTACCAAAGCCATTTCCACCTATTTCTGAAGAATAAATCCTAGAAGTTTCAATGCCAATATCAAATCCACTCATTCCATTTGGTATATCACCAGTTACAGTAGAATATGAGTTCTCCTCAGAAGAAACAATATGATCTACTGGAAGTAATATTTTCTCACCATAAGAAGAAAGTGCGTTCTTTACCCAATCAAAATGTTCCTCATCAAATAACGAATTACCAATGTTAAATCCCTTCGCCTTAAGAAATGTATAAGCTGCGCCTCCTCCTACCAGTAATTTGTCTGCCTTTGGGAGTAAATTTTCTAAGGCACCAATTTTATCCTTAATCTTGGAACCGCCTAATACCAAGGTAAATGGCTTTCTTGGATTATATCTGATCATGGAAAGATATTCTATCTCTTTTTTTAAACTAAACCCTGCTAAACGGATGTCGAAATTTCTGACAGCTCCATATGTAGAAGAATGTTTTCTATGAGAAGTGCTAAAAGCATCATTTACGTATATATCGGCCAAAGAGGATATAGATTTTGAAAACTCGGGGTCATTATTCTGCTCTTCAGCATAATATCTCAAGTTCTCCAATAACAATATGTTCCCAAGCCCAAGTTTCTCTATCTTGATATTTACCTGGGAACCTATGCAATCTTGGACAAAGTCAACATTTCGGTTAAGTATTTCTTTCAATCTTGTTGCTACGGGGGCAAGAGAATTATTATTATCACGTAATGTAGGTCTACCTAAATGAGAAGCCAATATTACTTTGGCCCCTCTTTTCACAAGATACTCTATAGTTGGAATTGCACTTCTTATTCTATAGTCTTCAGCAACTGCTCCGTCGCTAACCGTTACGTTAAAGTCAACTCTGACTAGAACTTTCTTTCCATAATATTGAATATCATCAAGGTCTGATATAGATCTAAGCAACTATTTACAACTAAGGATTTTATATGATAGTGGGATAAACTTTTCTCCCTACTATCAAAACCTGCTAAATTATTAGACTATCTTTTATCTGTCTATGTGTAAGGATTATTATCCGACTTTCGGATTTCAATTGTGACTCTATCCCCCACTCTGATTCCTATATCTTCATACTCCCTGACGCTTACCTTGAACGTAGGAGAATCACTAGCACCTCCGCCCGTCATCATTCTTGAAATATTTCCCATTGCCTTTGGAAGGTTCTTCATCATGTCTTCCGGAGACGAGAATGCCATAACGTTTGAGCCAAATGGATTCACTGGTTTGTCAGTTTTGTAATCATTAGGATCACTAAAACCAACGTATACGTAAGGACTTCCATCCTGTGCCGCTTCTATGCGTGCAACAACAAAGTCTTTTTTCATACTTGCCATATTACTTCTTGTCCTAAAGGATATAATTGCTTTTCCCTATTGAAAAGTGCAAATCACACAGGATTTCATCTCAAAACATTTACCAAAGTCAGGAACTCTAGGGCCAAATGTAACCTTGACATTTGCAATAGTGGATTCAATGATATCGAGTAAATTTGATTACTAGTTATTCTAGTTAGATTTGTTGCTTAATTCCGTTATTCTAACACTTGTTGGACAGCCTAATTTGCTTGATGCAACCTTAAAGCCGCGTTTAGCAAGCTCTAAATTTCCTTTTGAAACAAATGCTTCAAATATTGATTGTTCTGGCTTTACCCTTGCAGCAAGACCAGTAGCCTTACCAAAAGCTCTCCTCATTCCTTCCTGCAATCTGTCTGCTCCAGCAGTTGCAATCATCTTATTTTCACGTAAGACTAAATGAGGATAAACTGTAAGCCTAGAAAAGAAACTCAAGTCACCGGCTTGAGCCATTGACTTGTTTGCCGCAAGCCTTGCAGCTTCTAATGCGTTGTGCCTAATTTGCATTTTTTCGCTAACAATTAGTTCAAGTTTATAATCATAATCTTCTTTGGCTTGGCCTGATGAAAACCTTGCAATTTTTAACTGAGGTTTTCCAGAAATATATTCTCTCCTAACATACGGCATTCCCTTTGTTTCTCTGTAATTAACGCCTTTCACAACTCATCACTTGTTTTAATACTTAAATCCCTCTTTCAGAGTGATTTAATCGTTATGTCTTCAGAAGCGGATCAAAACAGTGAATTCCAAAACGTCATTGAGGGATTTCTAACTAAAAAATGCTTGATAAAGATAATTGATACAAGATCTCAAGATCAGCTTCGAACCAAAGGATATGGAGATAAAGAAGACAATGATTATTTTCTTGAAACCTATGAAGCACTTTACCTCATTTACCTCAACAAACTGGTCATTACGAACGGTAGTATAGATAACTTTGGCAGTTTACTAAAACAGGCATTAAAATATGATAAGGAAATAGTTACTAAATTTCTTGTCTATAGAGACTTAAGAAGTAGGGGATATGTTGTAAAAGAAGGATTTGGATTTGGTGTTGATTTTAGAGTTTACGAAAGAGGTGGCTATGAAAAGAAACGTGCAAAATTCGTAGTGTTTTGCATTAATGAAGGTATAAATGTGAAAGTCGGAGAGCTTTCAAAAAATGTACGTGAAATTGAGACGATGGGAAAAAATGCGATTGCTGCTGTGGTTGAAAGACGTGGTGAAGTTATCTATTATAAGCTCACGAATATGAAATTTAATGAGAACAAGAAACAGGAGACAAGTTTAACTCTACAGGAAAGAAAATAGTTAATAAACCAGCCAGGAAAATGTTAATTGCATAGAGTGCCATTCAAAGAGATCTACTGTCAAGATTGCAAGATAATTTTGGCTAGATATAATGAAGACTATTTCTCCGAAGCCAGCATTGATGAATTATCTAAACTCCATTACTATTTTCATATTAGAGAAGGTCATTCAATTATTGTCAGGAAAAAGACAGATAGCTCAAAATCATTGTCAGGCTTATTATTGTCGTATTTCTAATCTATAAGCAAGGATAATATTTTTCCTTAATCAATATTGTCTGCTACAAGATAATGATGACAATGGTAGTCCCCCTATAACTCTTGAATGAAATCAAGTGTAGATGAAGAGATTTTACCGGACTGCAGAATCTTGTAGTATTAGTGCTCCGACCGGGATTTGAACCCGGGATCGTCGCCTTGAGAGGGCGAAATGCTTAACCGGCCTACACCATCGGAGCGATAGGAATTTGGATAATTTTCTTCATATAAAACTTATGTTAATATCTCCTGTTGTCTTTATTGCTTGTGACTCTAATGTAGATACTAAAAGAAACAATTTGAATCTTGAGTCAGGTATTAGCCAAAAGGAACTACGACAAGACATACAACAGATTATTTCAATATATGGTATTGCAGACCTAGTCTGATTTATAAGGTTCTTTGGACTATATCATAATAATGGCGTCTGTAGAAATATTTGGTAAAGAAGCGGAATTATACTCTAATCTTCCAAATGGCAGAATTCGATGTACTGCATGCGCCAGAAAATGTGAGATCCCGGAGGGAAAAATAGGTCTTTGTGGAATTAGAGGTGTTAATAACAACAAACTATGGTTATACGTATATGGCAAAGTAATTGCAGGGCATATCGATCCAATTGAAAAGAAACCAGTAATTCATTATATGCCTGGATCGTCGATTTATTCTATTGCTACAACGGGTTGCAATTGGCTTTGTAAATACTGTCAAAACTATGATATTTCACAGAGGAGAAAAATAGAAGGCAGTGAAATGACGCCATCTGAAGTAGTAGAGAAAGCGCAGTCTTATGGTGCACAGGGTATTGCCTATACTTACAATGAACCGTCAATTTTTATAGAATTCGCAAAAGACTGTGGGATAGAGGCACACAAGAAAGGAATTTTCAATATTTTTGTATCTAATGGATATGATACACCAGAATCTGTCAACATGATGTCAAAATTTTTGGATTGTATTACAGTTGATTTTAAAGGTAGTGGAAATCAAGAGTTCGTAAGACGTTACATTGGTATTCCTAACTCCGATCCAATCTTTTCAACACTAAAGGAAATAAAATCAAAGACAAAAATTCACGTAGAGATAACTGATCTTATTGTTCCTCAAGTTGGTGACAACTTGGATTCTGCACGACAATTATGTAGATTTGTATACGATGAACTTGGTCCTGATACTCCAATTCATTTTTTGAGATTCCATCCTGACTACAAGATGATGGAGTTTGATTCTACACCTGTCTTAACATTAGAGAAACATTGCGAAATAGCAAAACAGATTGGATTAAAGTATGTATACATAGGTAATGTGCCAGGACATAAGTTGGAAAATACCTATTGTCCTGAATGCGGTCATCTGGCGATCCAAAGATATGGGTTTAATATCGAGGGATGGGATTTGGATGAAAGAAATTGCTGTAAGCAATGCGGATATCACATCCCTATTGTTGGGTCTCTCCAGAAAAAAACTAAAAGAAAGTTCCAATTTATGGAATAATTTTATCCAGTTTATCTTACGGAACAGAGCCATTTGGCGATTCAAGTAGATACAAGAAAAATCTAATCTCTGCCCATTTTGTTACGGTGTTCAGCATATGTCTGGTCAATTCAATCTTATAGATAGGAAAAATGATTCAATCTATCTGGTTCATATTTTTTAGCAAGGTTTTTGACAAAGGCATATCAAACATATCATGATAAATATTGACGGAAGTACTATCCATAACACAGGATTATATCAAAAATCATGTATCTCCCAGGGATCAGAATTCGAAGAAGGGAGACAATGGAATAGTACTTGTAATTGGAGGTAGTAGTTTGTATCATGGTGCACCTTTGCTAGCATCACTGAGTGCTCTACGTGCGGGTGCTGACTTGGTGTATACTGCTGTACCTAAAATTATTGTTAGCGCCATAAGATCCTATTCGCCGAATATTATTGCATTACCTATGACAGATAGCTCACTCACAATTGGATCTGCAAACCGGCTGATTAAAGGTCTACCAAAGATGCCTCATACTGCAACTATAGGCATGGGAATGACCTTATCCAAGACTGAGGCTCTAAACTCACTTGTCAAGAAACTTCGGGAAAATGGAACAAAACTTGTACTTGATGCAGCAGCACTAATACCTCAAGTCCTCTCAGAAATTACGGAAACTGATACAATAATAACACCACATCCCGGTGAATTTAAAAGAATTTTCAATGAAGATGTCGGAGGTAGTGAAAAAGATATTCATTCAATCGTTTCGAAAATGGCGATAAAACACAAGATTACGATAATTCTCAAGGGGTGGTTGAATGTTATAGCTGATGAGACCGGAAAGATTGCAGCAATAAGAAGGACTACTCCAGCTATGAACGTCGGAGGAACAGGGGATGTTCTTGCAGGCCTTGTTGCGGCTTTATATTCAAGGACAAATTCATCCTTCGATGCATCTGCATTGGCAGTATATTTCAATGGAGTGGCAGCCACTATTGCGGCAGAAAAGGTCGGATTTCACATGATGGCCACGGATTTGATTGAAAATATTCCAAATGCAATGAAGCCTTTTGACAAGATTACCCGTTAGAAATTCTCAAATTTTGTTCCACAAAATGTGGCACTCTGTTCTGCTTCACAATGATATTTATTTTCCTTTTGGAAATATACTGTTGTGAATCAAATCATACCGATTCTGATCACATTGTTGCTAACTACGTTTATTGGACAAATTTTCTCTAATTTTGTCAACGCAGAAGAAAGACTTGAAATATCTTCTGGATTACCGTTTGTTGATTCGAACGGCAAATTGAATATTATAGGAGTTGTGACAAATCTTGGGACAACATCTGAACGGGTAGTAGTAGGCTTAGATGTACAGAAAAAAATTGACGATCCAAAAACTACCTTGCAGGATACGACTTTCAGTAAAATTATTTATCCAGGAAAGGAGTCTCCATATAAATTCAAAATAAATGCCGATTATGACGTATTGGGTAAACCATATTTACTTCAGACTGTCAATACAAATGAGCCTTATTATAATATCATTTTGCAAAACTATTCTAATTTTCCTGTGGGCGAAAATAAGGAATTAGTTGGGACACTAAAGAATAATGGAAGTGTTGTGGTGCAAAATATTAGTGTATATGCATCAGTTCATGACAAGAATGGAACGCAAATAGATTCTATTCAGTCTAATATTATACCCATACTAAAGCCAGGTGAGGTAAAAACATTTTCAGCCAGACCGGATAGTACCATAGTTCAAGATGCAAACTATTTTAGTTGTGCAGGATTTGATCCAGATGCCCCAATTAACACTCTTGATTTAGGTAACGAAAAGTTTCTACCGTATGGATTGGAGAGTGTTGCGAAAATAAGCAATTTCAGTTATGATAATTCAACTGACAGCATATCATTCAATGCTGATCATTATAATCCATTAGGAGGTATCGTTACTCTCAAGATACCGCAATCAGATAGCAATCAAATTATAACAATATTTTTGGATGATTTAGGAGTGACAAATCCGCAAATTACCAAGAATGGCAAGACAATTACTACTAGTATTTTTATTCCTCCAAATGAACATTCCGTTAGGGTTAGCGGAATTTTAAATCAGTCGTAATCCCTAGAATCATTTAGCCTAGAAAGGAGGGACTGGCGGCATTTCCATATCAACCTGGATCTAATTATTTTTTCTCTTCACTTGTATTAGACGAAATATTCAACTTTGTTCCTAGTTTTAATATATACGGGGTTACAAAAGTTGTGACAATTGTAACAACACCTAGGATAGGTAGAATATATGAAGAGACAGCACCAACATCCTGACCACCTTTTCCAACTATTAGTGACATTTCTCCTCTGGCCGATGACAAGCCAAGACCAGTTCTAACAGCAGTGGTTGTATCATATCCAGCTTTGATTAGAAATGGCGTAACAATCAACATTTTTGCGGTAAATGAAGTTACTATTAGGATCAGAGCTGGAATTATAAATAGTGGTATTTTTGATACATCCACAAGTGCACCCACTGATACGAAGAATAATGCCGCAAATACATCTCGAAGCGGTATTGTTATGACACGAGCTATTCCCGCACTATTTGATTCAGCTACTAACACACCTGCCAAAAATGCACCAATTACTGGGGATAATCCAAGTTCTATTGCGCCAAATGATAAACCAAAGGCAAGACCCAAAATTACTATTATCAAGACGGAATAGTCAGTTTTTCTAGCAAGCTTATCTATAAGTGGTGGTAAGTATCGTGAACCTAAAATCAAAATTCCTGCAATGAAACCAATTACAATTCCAACCGACAATATTACCTGAACAAATGATACTGCTGCAGTTAACGCAAGTGACTGTAGGATACCTAACATGGTAATAACTATAACATCTTCCACAATTAGTATTCCCATTATTAGTACACTTGATTTTTCATTTATCATGTTCAACTCCTCTAGTATCTTTACTGTAACAACAGTACTAGTAACTGACATGGCAAGAGCTAGGAACATAGAGTCAAATTGTGAAAATCCCAAAGTTTGCCCGACGAAGAATGTAATTATTAGTGTTCCAAGAGACTCTGCAATACCTACAACCAGTGATATTCTCCCGACAGATTTAAGTTTTGTAATAGGAAATTCAGTTCCAATTACAAACAATAAAATGATTATTCCAAGCTCAGCTAATGTATTGATCGTGCTTACATCATGAATCAAGCTAAATGGTGGAGTAAAGGGACCAATAACCATGCCTGCCAATAAGTACCCAATTACCATTGGTTGTTTCAGTCTATGAGTAACAAATACCATAATCGCGGCTACTATCATGACTACAGCGAAATCTTGAATTAAGAAAGTTGGACCGAGTTGTGTTATGAGGTGGAAAAAATACAAGTTAATACTACCCAATAATCAATATGCAATTTCAGTGCAAAGATCAACTACCGTGAGTTTTCTACATCAAGATCATAGTTCTTCAACCCATGCGTCTTTATGAATCGCAAGAGTTCGTCATGATCATCAATTTTATAATATCTTTTCATCTTTTCTAAAGTTTCATCATCATAATTAACATATTTTTTTACTTTTGCTTTCTCCATACCTTATTAAAATATGTAATCGCACTTAAATTTTTCAGATAAATGTGATAAAAAATAGTCTTAAGCAAAATTATTGAAGACTACGTGCTACTGTATACACTGCGTTTTTAAGAAATTTAGCAACTCTTCTCGCTTTTCAAATCCATAATATTGCATTAATTTCTTTAAAGTCAATTCATCGTATATGACATCATATCGCTTTTTCCTTTTAAGAGCTGTATTAGCGCTCATTGTTTTCTTGTTACTCTTAATTAGGGAATTTGGCTATATTAGCATTTATTTCAATTTTAATAAGATGAGAATTCTGTAAATACATGATAATTATCTGGAATTTTTTGGCTTAATATTGAAAAAAATAGAAAAATCAGGATAAATTGAAATTAATGGGCAAAATCGAATAATCGAGCTAAGATTTTCTTTTGAACTATTTATTAATATACAGCATAGTAGATATTCAAAATCATATATGACATCGGGTAAATATTTCAATAGGGCAGTAATTGCACTTGACGCACCTCACGTTGGATATGTTGTTCGTGAAACAAATGACAAGATTGTTGTATTCGGAGATGGGAGCGAGAGATATGACATTCCACTATCAGAAATACAAACCGTCAGCAAAAACGTGTTAATAGGTTTAAATTTTGATGAGATTGTAAAGAAATATTCCGTAGATAGAGATGCGCCACTCCCGACAAGCAAATATGTGGACCCTTGGGGCGCAGATGGAACCACTGACTTGAAATCCTATATGAAGGAATATGCAAAGACCCTATTCAATAAAGGAGTCAGGATAGCAAATGAAGATCACGTAGGACATGTTATGAAGGAAACAGATGATGAGATTATCATATTTGGTGAACGTGATTATCGATTTGACGTTCCCAAGTCAAAAATCATTGCTGTTGGAAGAAACGTTATCTTAGGAATGGATTGGGATGAACTATTCACTTACAAAGTTGATAAGAATGCACCACTACCAACTGGAGACCCTATAGACAAATTAGTAGAGGAAGAAGACAAACTCTAAAACTCATTTCTTTTGATTCGATATTCAACTCTTTACCAATCCTGGATCAGCGGAGTATTGTTACAAAAATGTTATTGATAGATATTTTTACAAACAAGAAAGTAGATTATTTTACTGTTTTTGCTTCACTACCCGATATGGGTAGAGTTGGAGGATTGGTATCTTCATATCTGGCAGGTAATTTAGAGGCTGAACATATTGCAAATATTATTTCAAATCCCAAACCATGGGTCAATGTTAGAGATGGTGTTATTGAATCAGCTAAAGATGTTTACAAGATTTATTTTTCTGACAGTGAAAAGCTTTTGATCCTTACTGGTGATGCCCAGCCTGAGGACCATAGGGAACTTCTTGATTTGTGTAATACATTTCTTGATTTTTGTTCGTCGATTGGTAAAATAAAAAGACTCTATACCGCAGGTGGATCATTAAACGATATGCTCACAGGTGAACCAAGAGTTGTTGGTGTAACAACCAAACCGGAGCTGCGAAAGATTCTTGAAGGTGCCAATGTGGATACTCTAGGTTCTGAATTTACAACAATTACATGGTTCAATGGTCTTATTTTAGGAATTGCTTCTGATAGACACATAGAAGCAATTGGATTTTATGGCGAAATCTCAGACAAGACTTTACCTCAGCCACTTGCAGCAAAGAGCATTGTAAAGGCCTTCTCAAAAATTGAAGGCGTGCATATCTCTACAAAACTTTTTGATGCACAATATGAAGAAGTCTTGGACCATATGGAAAAAAATAAGGGAATGAAAAGTCTTGATAAATAAATGATTTAGTTTTCTGAATAGTTTACTGATTTTCATCGGCTAAGGTAGAGTATAAACACGCCGTGTTATCATATTACCGATTTTCAAATAGTCATTATGGGACTACAATAAAGCCTCTTGCGATGCCGTTTCGAGTTGTATCTGGCAGAGTTTGATTAACTACCTTGAGTGATTTTACTTCAACTTCCAAATTAAATGTTCCTTCAGAGGGTAATGTCAAGGTTTGATTTGAAATTCCATTTGTTGTAGTAATATTATTTACACTCACTATTTCCTCACCATTTCCTGTTTTCACAGACAAATCATAATTCACATCAGCGTTCAATCTATTACCACTTAGGGCGTCACTGAAATTAAGACCAAGAGCATTTTCACCTATCGCTGGAGGATTTGGATTCCATAACAGTGATGCATGTATTCCTCCTGTGTCTGTTACTACGTCTTCAGAGGTCTTTTGTGATTCATTTCCCTGTGGACGAATTGTAAATTTCATCGAGTCATTACTAATTCCTAATACTGCACTATTCTCTGCCAATTTTAGAATATCATTTTTGTTCAACAGAAAGTGGATTATCAATGCCTTTTCTGAAGTAAAAGGATCAATTGCAAGTGATCTTCCGACCACTGGTTGTCCATTTACAGTTCCACTAAATATGGTAGAATTGGAAAATTCGCCGAAGGATTTTGGGAACTTGATTTCTTCATGAACAAAAATATTTTGTGATCTTATTCTTGAAACGTTCCAATCAAACGGCATATCCCATTTTGCTTCGACGTCTTTAGGTTCAAAAGTAAAGTTTTGAATTCTATCATAATATGAGATTAATGTGCTGTTATAGTTTTGATTTCCATAGGTTAGATTAGTAGAATAGACATCTCCAATACTGAGATAAGAGTCAAATCTTGGAGCGTTTTCGGGAACAAAGATGTTTCTAACATTATCAATTCCAAAAATTTCTATACCAAAATGGTATAAACCACCTTCAGATAATGCCGGACCGGATATTGTCAGTTGTCCTGTTTCACTTGACCATCCACCCAAAAAAGGTTCTGTAGTTCCATAGACCTTTATCGGACCAGCACCTGGCTCAAATTTTAACGACAAAGGTCCTTCTTTAGAATAAAACAATTCACGAAGTAGTAATTTATCCGCCTTGGTGATAGTTAGGAAATAGTTAACGTTAGTAATATTATTTCCAGTCTTTGAATCGAATAACCTTAATTGAAAGAAGGCATTTTGCATAGTATCTGATGTCAATATGGGTGGGCTAATCTTTGTATAGAGGCTCGCCACCCTATCACCCACAGTAGCTGGGGGTAAATTTTCTTCAAATATCCCATCTGCAATTACCTGCTGGAAATTTGGAATTAGAATAGTACCGGTTACAAATAGAAAGGAGAGAATTATTTTGATATATCTTCCCATGTTCAGACTAGAAAATAATTGGTAATTTATATTATTTAACAACACACTGAATTCAGTTATAACTAGTTAAGATAATAATTTAAATGCAATCCATATCATGTATCACCGTATGTGGTCAATTCGTCGCAATTTGACACCATGTATATTTTCTCTGTTAGTTCCTGTCGTCTTGATATCGTTTATTTTAGTTTCTAATACTCAAATATTTGGTGTTGAACTTGGAGATGGTCACAACATGCCGATGGTTAGCATTGGAGATCGAAATGCAATGCTAGATTTCAGCTCAACTCAATTACCTGCAACCAATAATGTGCAACTGGATTTTACTTTGATAGATAACAAAACTGGGAATAACATACAACATACAACTTATCTTGTAGCGGTATTTAATGAAAGTCAAAGGCTTTTCACTGAAACAGTTCATAGTCATGACGGACATATCCTTATGGAATTTGCTCCATCAACAATGGAACCATATAAAATTAATGCAAATTTTGATACACTTTCAGCTAGCTATGTTGCCGATTATAGTGGTCCGATTAAAGTTATCGGTAATATTTTTTCACCAGGTAATTATACGGTATCTCTTGAAGTAACGGGAGTGGATTTTGATAATCTATTTCTCCCTACTCCTCTTGAATTCGAATTCCCAGTTTCCATTAACGGTTAGCTTAGGGACTCAGAGGCGTAATTTTGTGAAATTTGAGAATTACTTTCGAAAAATTTTTCTATCCATTATGAATACATTATGATGTGACCATAAAGGCATCAATGTCATTTTCTGATCTAGACTATGATCTTTTTAATACTGTACTTGAGTGTTGTAAAAAAAATGCTGAAATAAAATATGCTGATAGACAAAGGCATAACATCGTAGGTAGATCTGTATTCGGAACTCAAAACCAATCTGGGATTAACTTTCAAATTATCCTTAAAGATAAACCAACGGGAGTTGAGATATATGATTATTCAAAGCGTGGTCTAGACAGAAAGTTTGCTGACAGCCTTTTCAATTTGCTCCTGCCAATTGTTGGGGAAGATGCCGACATAAAGTTTGAGGATCAAGATGAATGTGCTATATGTAAGAAAAAATTCAAACTCGGTCTATCTAGGTTTATTCCGTCTATTGGTTGGGCAACTCATAGCGAATTATGTGAATCATGTTATACCCTATTATCAAGTCATGATAAGAATTACTGCTGCATCTGCCAAAAAAAACTAGGTATTCGAAAATATTCTGCAAGGATTGGTTGGAATCGCAATCTTATGTTATGCAAGGAATGTTATCTTGTTCGAAGACCTCAAGTCCAAGACAATGATACGACAATGGGAGACACTGAATCGCTCAAAATTTTGAAATCCAAATCAAGCTCATCATCCCCCTCCGAGCTTTTGAATAAGTCTGTAATTATTGGGACTGATGATCCACTACACATACTCAAGATTAGGTTCGCTAAAGGAGAAATAAGCAAAGTAGAATATCAGGAAATGAAGAGGCTGCTAAAGGATGAATGATTTTTTTGGCCATTATTCAATTAATCAATCGGTCTCAGGCCTGCAATTTATTCAAGAGCAATTATCTCTGTCTGGAGTTGTAAATATTATAGCTTGTTATGCCACAATTTTTTCAAATAATTGCTCTCCTATCCTGATTAGGTTAAAATATATATATATATTTTAAAATAAATGTATAATTTCAACAAAATTCTAAATTAAATTAAAATATTTTATTCTTATCTCAGCATAATATTTATAGTGGAAACCTTTACAATCCGCTAATGAATCGTAGTTTACTACTCGCAAGCTCACTGATA
>Ga0209486_10000800_pt1 | contig 13892 bp, 5 predicted proteins | sample NCCompost_FD_187518 | JGI IMG/M metagenome (GOLD analysis project Ga0209486, IMG submission 187518) | Agricultural soil microbial communities from Utah to study Nitrogen management - NC Compost (SPAdes) (version 2) | ecosystem: Environmental > Terrestrial > Soil > Agricultural land | place: USA...
CTCCTTACCCAACCCCCGAAATCCCAGTTCCCAAACCGGATTCTTGGGAGTTGGGAGTTGGAAGCTGGGAGTTGACGGACGTGGGACTCATCGAAGCACCGGCGTGCGCGGCCTTCAATGCCGCGAGTCGGTTTCACAGGGATTGGGCCCACGCCCGCTTTTCGTGGGATGAGTCGCGTATTGGCAGGGTTATTCGGGCGTAGACTGGTGGTTGCGTCGCACGGTTCCGCCGTTGGTGTACGGGTTGGTCCCTTCGATTTGAGGGACCGCAAAGAGCGGCGATGAAGGGCGGCTCAACAGTAGTGCGTTGGTCGCAATCACTGTCGGGCTGTGATAGAAGGTTATGGTTGCATTACGAACCGGCCTCGATCCGTGATTTTGGTTTCGAATCTCCGCGTTCATGGATCCACTGGTCCCAGTTCGATCCGTCTGTTCACCCAAGTCGTTGAATTGAAGTCATTTCGTTTCAGGGTTCACTTGGTACGCCCTTTCCGTAACGGGATGGGCCAGTCAGGCAAATACGCGAAGCCGAGCAACTGAACGTTACTCAAGGAGACATCGACATGTACGCACGCATAAGTGCTTTTCTTGTCGCGTTCGCGATGGCCGTGACCGGCCTGGCGTCCGCGCAGGAAACCACCGGCAGCCTGCAGGGTCAGATCACGGACCAGCAGGGGCTGGCCGTTCCCGGTGCCACGGTCACCATCACCGGACCGCAGGGCGCCCGGACCTTTACCACTGACGGCGAAGGTCGTTATATCGCGCCGTTCCTCACTCCTGGCACGTACACGGTCCGCGCGGAGTTGCAGGGCTTCAAGGCATCGGAACAGGCCAATGTCATCGTCGCGCTCGCGCAGCGGCGCGAGGTCAGCATCAGGCTTGAAACCGGCGGCCTGACCGAGACTGTGCAGGTCGTCGGCACGACTCCGACGATCGACGTCCGCAGCACGACCGTCGGCGGCGTCCTGGATCCGGAGCAGCTGAATCGGCTGCCCGTCGGGCGCTCGCTCGCGGCGACGCTTTACCTCGTTCCGGGCGTCAGCGACAGCTCCGGCGCGGGCACGGCGACCCCATCGGTCGGCGGCGCGAGCGGACTCGAGAACAACTACATCATCGACGGCGTGAACATCACCGACGTCGGCTTCGGCGGGATGGGGTCGTACAACTCAACGTTCGGCTCGCTGGGCGCCGGAGTGACGAGCGACTTCATCAAGGAAACCGAAGTCAAGACCGGCGGCTTCGAAGCCGAGTACGGCCAGGCGAGCGGCGGCGTCATCAACGTCATCACCAAAAGCGGAAGCAACATGTTCAGCGGCAGCGCGTATGGCTATACGCGGCCGGGGGCGACGGAAGCGGAATGGCGTCAGCTGACCACCCCGAACGGCTCGGTCAACACCGAGGAGCGCAACGAGCACGACCTCGGCATCTCCTTCGGCGGCCCGATCGTGACCGATCGCGTGTTCTTCTTCGGCACCTACAATCCCCAGTGGCAGAACCGCTCGTTCACCGCCCCCCCGGGGTTCCCGTACGCCAGCCTCGGCCCGGTCGAGCGCAAGCGCACGATTCAGGCGTACGCCGGCAAGCTGAGCGCCCAGGCGAGCTCGAATCATCGGCTCGACTTCTCGGTGTTCGGCGATCCGTCCAAAGGCAGCGGGCTGCAGCAGTTCCCCACACTTCGGCGGATTGTCTACGCGGACGCGCCGGGCACGACGGCTATCGAAGGCGGCTTCAGCGAGCTGGAATACGGCACGCACAATCAAACCGTGCGCTACGACGGCGTGTTCGGCGCGCGCTGGCTGGTCGAGGCCAACCTGGCCAACTCGTCGCAGAAATTCAACGAGATCCCGACCGTTGACGAATGGCAGTACACCGACCTGCGGTTCACGCCGCAGGGCCGCAGCGGCGGCCTCGGCTTCCACGAACTGAACGACGGCAAGAACCTGCAGTACGGCGTCAAGTCGACAAACCTGCTGGGTGGCGTGGGCACGCACGAAATCCGCTACGGCATCCAGGTCGAGAACATCGACTTCACGCGCGGCACCGACTACAGCGGTCCGAACATGACGCTCGGCAACGGCCGCACCACGCTGACCGGCGGCCCGATTCAGATCCGCTGCTCCGTCGCCGTGACGGCGGCGGGCTGCCCGGCGACCGGCGTCACGTTCTACCGCTCGACGCGCGGCCTCCTGGTCGCGCCCGGCCCGACGACGCAGGAGTACACGAGCTTCTTCCTGCAGGATACGTGGCAGGCGGGACGCCTTACGCTGCGCCCGGGCATCCGTTACGAGCGTCAGTACCTCGAGGGTCAGGACCCGTCGGCGTTCCCGGCGCCGCTCTGCTTCGAGGGTGACACGCGTCCGGGCGCTGGCGACGGCACCGGCGCCGGGATCGCCTGCAACTTCACCTGGAACAACTGGGCGCCGCGCATTGGCGCGACGTTCGATCTGACGGGCGATGGCCGCGCCAAGGTGTTCGCGTCGTGGGGGCAGTTCTACGCGAAGATCCCCTCCGACCTCGCGGCGCGCGCGATGTCGGCCGACACGGGTATTACCCGGCAGAACTTCCGGGATGCCGGGCTGACGCAGCCGGTCGCGAACGGCGTTTCGTTCGCCGGCTCCACCACGAACCTGATCCTGACGAGCGACCACGCGGCGATCATCGACCCGGATGCGGGCTCGACCTACAAGAACGAGTTCCTGGCCGGCATCGAGTTCGACGTCCTCGGCAACGCCAACCTCGGGTTCCGCTACATGCGGCGCACGATGCCGCAGATCCTCGAGGATATCGGGCAGCTGCCGATCGCCGGCTACTTCCTCGGCACCGACGAGCCGGTCGACTACTTCATCACCAACGTCAACGCGAGCACCGAGGTCGTGCAGTGCTGCGGCTTCACGGCGGCGTTCGAGGATCCGGTCCACACCTACGACTCGTTCGAAGTAACCCTGAACAAGCGGTTCTCGGACAACTGGAGTGCGATCTCGTCGTACCGCTTCAGCCGGCTGGCGGGCAACTTCGAAGGGTTCTTCCGCTCGGACAACGGCCAGTCGGACCCGGCGATCTCCTCGCTGTTCGACTTCCCGACCAACGATCCGGGCTACGTCGCCACCTCCGCCAGTACGCACCACGGGCTGGGTGACATCCGGTTCCAGGGTGACACGCTCGGCACCGGCCGCCTGCCCAACGATCGTCCGCACCAGCTGAAGATCTACGGCAGCTACGCGTTCAGCGACCTCAATCTCGGCCTCGGTTTCAACGCCGGTTCGGGGCGGACCCTCACCGCGCTGGCCTCCAACCCGGTGTACGCGAACGCGGGCGAAATCCCGTTGACCATTCGCGGCGCCGGCATGGATACCGTTGACGGCTTCCGGGAGCGGACGCCTGCGGAGATCACGCTCGACCTGCACGCGGACTACGGAATCCGCTTCGGCGGACGCCGGCTGATGCTGCTGGTGGACGCGTTCAACGTGCTCAACCGCCAGGAAGCCACCTGGTACGATTACTGGTACGAGACGACCGTCGGCACCTTGAACCCGAACTTCGGACAGCCGGCGAACGGCGGAGGCTCGTCGACGTCCTCGTTCCAGGCGCCATTCTCCCTGCGCTTCGGCGCGCGCTTCGACTGGTAAGTCCGTCCTGGAGCCGGGGTGTCTCGCCCCGGCTCACACGACCCTCGGGGGAACGGAGTCATCCGTTCCCCCTTTTTTGTTTGCGCGAGAATAGAACCATGCGCACCCGCCTTCTGATTGCCGCCGGCCTGCTCGCCGCCGCCTCACACGGTTCCGCGCAGCAGCCTACGTTTCCTTCGCGCGTAGACCTCGTCACGGTGGACGTCGTCGTCTTCGACCGGCAGGGCAATCCCGTCGAAGGGTTGACGCGCGAGGACTTCACGATTCGCGAGGATGGCCAGCCGCAGGCGGTATCGACGTTCGAGGCGGTCTCGTTGCAGACATCCGCACCGGTGCCGCAGAGACAGGGGCGGCAACGAATCTCGACGAACGCCGAGACGCCCGATGCTGCCGGCCGCTGGTTCTTCGTGGTGTTCGACGATGTGAACATCACTCAATTCGCGACGGCGCGCGCACGCGAAGCAGTCGTGCAGTTCATCGAGCGCGTCCTGCGGCCGGGCGATCGCGTGATGATCGCCCCGGCGTCCGGCGGATCGAACTGGACCGGCGAGTTGCCGCAGGATCGCGAGGACCTGAAAGCGTACGTACAGCGGCTGCAGGGGGAACGCCGGATGGAGAGCGGTCCCGGCCGGATCTGGGATCACGAAGCGATCGGCATCGCGCTCGGTCGCGACCCCCAGGCCCAGGCCCAGGTCGTGCGGCGGTATTTCGAGAACGACATCATTGTCGAATCGGCGGCGACGCCACAGGATCCCGAGTCGAGGAGGAACGTCGACGTTTCGCCCGGAATCGCCCTCGTACAGTCGAAGGCACGGCAGACGTACACCGAAGCGCGATCGCGAATGCAGATGTCGCTCGGCACGCTGGAGCGGCTGGCTGCGGCATTGTCGGCGGCACGGGGCCGGAAGACGCTCCTGTTCTTCTCCGAGGGCTTCATCATGGATACCTCACTGCCGAACTTCCGCACCCTTCTGCAGACGGCGCGCAACGCCAACGTCGCGGTGCATTTTGTCGATGTGAGCAACCCCGCCGGACCGGCGGGCCAGCCCGGCCTGCCGGGCGGCAGCGCCGAATCGGGACGGGCGGTCGAGGATCGCGACGCCACGATTGCGCTGGCGATGATGGCCCGCGAGAGCGAAGGCATTCGATCGATCGCCTCGGACACAGGCGGCAGCGTGGTGAGTGGAACCAATCTGCTGACCGGCCTGACGCGGATCGTCAGCGAGGGCCGCGCCTACTATCTGCTCGGCTACAGCCCGGCCAACCCGAGACGCGACGGCCGCTTCCGCAGGATTGACGTCGCCGTGAGCCGGCCGGGCGTCACGGTGCGGGCGCGCGGAGGATATTTCGCGCCATCGAACGAGCGCGACAGGCCGGTTGCATCCGACAAGCTGGATCCGGAGGTACGCGCCGCCCTCGACGCGCCCTTCGGGACGCCAGGGCTGCCGATGCGTCTCACCAGTTACGTCTTCGAACCGCAGGCCGGCGGCAAGGTCCAGACGCTGCTCGTGGCCGAAGCTGACGCCTCGGCCCTGCGCCTGCAGCCGCGGAACGGCCGGTACACGGCGACGTTCGATTCCTACGTGCTGGTGCACGATCGGAGCCGCGATTCCCTGGAGCGGAACGAACGTCTGGTAGAGCTGGACATCCCTGCCGATGCGTTCGCGCGTCTCGCACAGACCGGCATCCCGCTTCAGCGCGAGTTCCAGCTCGAACCCGGCCGCTACCAGGCGACCGTGCTGTTGCGCGATAAGGCGTCGGGCATCATCGGCAGCGTCAGGCACGAATTCGACGTACCGTCGCCGGGCGAGTTCAGGATCACGACGCCGGTCGTCACCGACACTGTCCTTCCCGGCGCCGCCGGACAGGCGCCCCGTCCGGTTCCAATCGCCCGACGCACCTTCAGGGCGGGGACGCGAATCGCCACGGCGTTCGACATTCTTGGCGCCACCGGGAACGGTGCCGCTGGCCCGCAGGTCAGCGTTGCCTATACGCTTCGCCGTGCCGACGGCACGCAGGTCGCGGCGTCGAAGCCGCAGCCGCTCACGCCGAACGCGGGTGGCCGGTTGTCCGTGGCGATCGGCGTGACGCTGCCCGAAGGCGCTTCTGGCGAGCACGAGCTCCATGTATCGGTGCGGGACGAGATCGCCGTTCGCGTAATCGAGCACGTCGAGCCGATGGTCGTCAGCCCGTGACAACCAGCCACCCGCGATCTATTCTCGTGCCCGTCAATTCTCAGGAGTAACGCCCGTGAAGAAGATTGCGGCGTTGTGCGTTGGAATGCTGCTCACCACGGCTGGCACCTCCGCATCGCAGGTGGTCGACGAGATCTCGCGGCGACAGGCGGTCGAACGCTACCGCGCCGGCCAGGAGCACATGGCCGCGGAGCGCTACGAACAGGCGGTTGCCGAATTCACGACCGCGACCGAGCTCGACCCGCTGTTGACGCTCGCCCACTACGGCCTCGGCCAGGCGAACATGGCGCTCAAGCGTTATGCGTCGGCGATCCAGGCGTTCATCGGCAGTCGCGACGCCTACACGCGGATAGCCGCTCTCCGGCAGACCAATGCCTCCGAGGGCAACCGCCGGATGGACGATGAGATCGACGAGCTCCGCCAGTCAGTGAATCGCGTGCGGACCGGCCAGATCAAGGGCGCGACGGAGTCAACGGCGATGCAGCTCGAGAAGCGGCTCGACGACCTGGAGCGGCTGCGACGGGAACGGGTCCGCGGCGAGGTTACGCCAATCCCTGCGGAAGTGTCGCTGGCCCTCGGCAGCGCCTATTACCGTAACGGCCAGGTCCCCGACGCCGAGCGTGAATGGCTTGCCGCGGTCAGGGTCAACTCGAACCTTGGCGAGGCACACAACAATCTGGCCGTCCTGTATCTCACCAGCGGCCGAAAGAAGGAAGCCGAGAACGCCGTCCAGGCCGCCGAACGCGCCCGTTTCCGCGTGCACCCGCAATTGAAGGCCGATATCCGCCGAATGCAGTAGGCCATTTGTGACTCCGACTCAGGCGTTTGGCTCGGCCGCTAGAACCCGAAAATCGTTCGTCGGTCACTACTCGCGCCCGATTCATCGTTTTGGTTTCACACTTCGTCCCAATTGGATCTCCTACGTCTCGATAGGCGCGACCTCAGAACTAAGTCATTTAGTGATAGGCACTTAGCCTTTGGGATGATGTGGTACGCCTTTTCCGTAAGAGTTCCGGTTAAGGCTGAAGAGCAACACAGCAACTGCAAGCTTCTCAAGGAGACACGAATGTACGTACGTATCAGTGCCGCCTGCCTGGCGCTCGCCCTGATCATTCCAGGGTTCGCGTCGGCTCAGGTGAGCACCACAGGCACGATTCAGGTCGTCATAGAGGACGCCCAGGGCGGACGGCTGCCCGGGGTCACTGTGACCGCCAAGGCTTCTGACACGGTCACCACGCGCACCGTGGCCACCGACGCGGAGGGCGTCGCCACGCTGGAAGCGCTGGCCCCGTCGGCCCGCTACACGGTCACCGCCAACCTGTCGGGCTTCCGCGACATCACGCGCGAAAACATCCGCGTGAGCACCGGCCAGATCACCACGCTCAACGAGACGATGGCGATCGGCGCCCTGACCGAGGCGGTCACAGTGCTCGGCGAAGCCTCGCCCGTCGTTGACGTGAAGCGCGCCGTCACCGGCCAGGACATCACGCTGGAGCTGACCAACTCGCTGCCCACCGGACGCAGCTACCAGAGCTATCTGCAGTTGGTGCCAGGCGTCCTCGCGGACAGCCCGGTGCAGAGCGGCAACCCGTCGTCCCGCTCCGGCATGAACTGGAAGGACGTCATCACCGGCGACAACATCGGAGTCTCGACGGACAACCACTACTACTTCGAAGGGATCAACGTCACCGACCCGGTCACCGGCACGTTCGGCGCCAACCTGAACACCGAGATCATCCAGGAACAGCACGTGTTCACCGGCGCGCTGCCGGCGGAAATCGTCGGCTCCTCAGGTCTGGTCTCGACGGTGATCACGAAGTCGGGTTCGAACGTGTTCAGCGGCTCGGCCAACTACTTCTTCCAGAACGACTCGTTCGTCGCCGAGGACGAGCACAACCCGGGCAACACCTTCAGCATCAACGACACCGCGTTCACGCTCGGTGGCCCGCTCTACCGCGATCATGCGTGGGTGTTCGGAAGCTACCGCTACCTCGGACGCACTGACGACGTCAGCGCCCAGGACACGCACCTGTTCCTGCGCTCGGTCAAATCGACCAACAAACAGGGCTTCCTGAAGGGATCGTGGGCGCTCACCCCGAACGACCTCATCAGCGCGATGTTCCTCAACGATCCGTTCGAGCGGAGCGGCTCGCTCAACGGCGCCGACGCCGCCTCGCGCGATCGGGTGCGCAAGCAGGGCGGGAACAATTACTCCGTGACCTATAACAAGGTCTGGAGCAACCTGCTATTCGACGCCGCGTACAATTCGCACGAGGGCGAAATCACCGACGTCGCCATCGTTCGGGATCGGCCGCGGAACACGATCGCGTTCCAGCGGACGGCGGTCCGCACTCTCGCAGATGAGCAGCTGGGAGGATACGGGCAGGACGCGCCGGAGTTCCGGCCGACGCAGGGAGGCAAGCTCAGCGCGCAGTGGCAGACGGCGATGCACCGCGTCAAAGGCGGGTTCGAGTTTGCGCGGCACGAGGACCTGCGCGATCTGCTGTATCTGCCGGCGGGCGACCCGGCGCAGTACACGTCGATCTCCAGCCAGTATGGCTCGGTGACAGCGGCAAGCATCTCGTCGAGCACGCTGTGGTCGACGCGTCAGTTCAACGTCGCCAACGCCAGCGACTTCACCGGTCTCGTGACGCGCATCAATGCACGTCCAGACCGTGCCGCCTTCTACACGGCGTACGACACGAACCGTGACGGGACGCTGACGCAGGCGGAGCTCGGTGCCTCGCTGCTGTTCAACAGCACGGCCGGCAATCCTGACGGCCAGATCAATTACTACCGCATCCTGATGTCCGCCACCGGCGAGCAGGATCAGGACGTCCGCGGCTACAGCTTCTTCGGCCAGGACGAAATCACGCTGAGCAACCTGACGTTCAACCTCGGCCTCCGCGGCGAACAGTGGAAGCACTTCTCGACGACCGGGAACAACATCTACACGTTTGATTGGACTTGGTCGCCGCGGCTGAGCGCGGTCATGGACGTCAAGGGCGACGGACGGCACAAGGCGTCGGCGTTCTGGGGCCGCTACTACGATCCGATCCGCATGGACATGACGAACTTCGCGGGCACGACCAGTGGGTCAACGCGCGAAGAGCAGGTGTTCATCCTCGGACAGTGGCAGACCTACCGGGTGCGTGGCTTCTCGCCGATTCCCGATGGCCTTTTCGCGCTGGACACCAAGACCCCTTACACCGACGAACTGCAGCTGCAGTACGAAGCCGATCTCGGCCGCAACATGAGCGGGTCGGTCACCTACTACAACCGCCGCACGCGCGACATCTTCGAGGACTTCGACCCGGGTCTCTACACGGTCGAGGACGCGTATCCGGGCCCGGTCAACGACCCGAACTCGCTGTTCCTGGGATGGGCCTACTTTGGCTTCGATCCGAACAACCCGCCAGCGGCCAACTTCTACCTCGGCACGCTGGAAGGCGGCGAGCGGAACTACAACGGCCTCGAGTTCGTGTTCCGCAAGCGGTTCTCGAACAGCTGGCAGAGCCTGTTCTCCTACAACTTCCTGGATGCGACGGGCAACGCCATCTCCGACGGCAACGCGGACTTCGCTGGAGACGTGCTCTGGCTCGATCCGCGGGCGCCGAACATGGAAGGGACCATCGCCGGCACGGTGCGCCACATCTTCAAGGCGGCGGGTTCCTACACGATGCCGTGGGGCCTCGAGCTCGGCGGCACCTATCGCGTCAACTCGGGCAGCATCGTCAACAAGACGCAGCTTGCCTCGAGCCGCCGGCTGCCGATTCAGGAGGAGGTGTCCACGCCGTTTGCCGGGATCACCACCGAGCACTGGGTGGCGCCCGACGCCATCGGCAGCGTGCAGAATCCCGGCTGGGGCCAGGTTGACTTCCGGGTCGGCTACAACCGCCGCTTCGATCGCGTCCGCGCTGAAGTCTTCGCGGACATTTTCAATCTGTTCAACGATCAGGCGGCAACCCGCATCGAGGACCTGGTGGCCGGCACCGGGACGACGGCGTTTGGCAGCGAGATCCAGTGGCTGCAGCCGCGCCGCATGTTCCTCGGCGTTCGCGTCGGCTTCTAGACCTCGGCGATCGGGCAAGACAAAGGGGGGCCTTCGGGCCCCCCTTTCTTTTTCGGTGGCCTCCCGACACCCCCGATTTGCTCCGGGCGTATACTCCCGTTCGCGTGTTTCGTCCCTGAAATTCAGCGTTCCGTCACGGCAGGGTCCACGTCGGGCCTGCCCGTGCTTTTCCGCGGGGAGAAGGACATGGTCATTCGCTTAGTGGCCGGCGCCATGTGCGCCGCTCTCTGGCTCGCTGTCGCCGTACCGATTGCCGCCCAGGCGCCGCTGGGCAACCTGACAGGGACTGTCCGCGACGTCTCCGACTCCGTCCTTCCCGGCGCCACCATCACCCTGAACAGCGCGGCAACCGGCGCGAAGCAGACGACGGTCAGCAACGAGGCCGGCGCCTTCACGTTCCCCCAGCTGCCGATCGGGACCTATCAGGTGACGGTGTCGCTTGCGGGGTTTCGGACGCAGACCTACAACGACATCGCCGTGAACATCGGCCAGGACTACGCGCTGCCGGTGCAGCTCGCGGTCGGGGGCATCACCGAGACCGTGCAGGTCGCCGCCAGCGAGCGTCTTGTCAACACGACGTCGCCGGAAGTGACCACAACAGTGCTGCAGAAGCAGATCCTCGATATCCCGCTGACCGGCCGCGACATCACCAACCTGATCAAGCTGCAGGCGGGCGTCGCCGGCATCTCGAACCGCGCCGCCACCGTGATCAACGGCGCGCGGCCGACATGGACCCAGGTGACGCTCGACGGCATCAACATCCAGGACAACTTCATCCGGACCAACGCCCTCGACTTCCTGCCGAACCGGCCAACGTCGGACAACGTCGCCGAATTCGCCATCACGACATCGGTGGCGGGCGCCGACACCGCCGGCGGTGCTTCGTTCGTGCGGATGGTGACACCGTCGGGCACGAACCAGCTGCGCGGCAGCGTGTTCGAGTTCAACCGGGACGCGAAATTCTCGGCGAACTCCTTCTTCAACAACGCCTCGGACGTCGAGAAACCCGAACTGAAGCGCAATCAGTTCGGCGGCCGCGTCGGGGCGCCGATCTTCCGCGACAAGCTGTTCATCTTCGCGCACTACGAGGCCTACCGGCAGGAAACGCAGGCCGAGCAGAACGTCACGATCCCGGCGAACGCGGACTTCGCCGACGGCGTCTTCCGCTACGTTGCGCTCGACGGCGTCGTCCGCTCGGTGAACGTGATGCAGCTCTCGGGGCTCGCGATCGATCCGAGGGTGAGGTCCGACGTCATGTCCAAGCTGCCGGCGGCGTCCAGTGTCAACAACTTCGACCGCGGGAATTCGTCGGCGGGCCGGCTGCTGAACACGGCGGGCTACCGCTTCAATCAGGCGGACGCGACGACCCGGGACCAGCTGTCAATCCGTCTCGATTACGCGATGTCCGGGAACAATCAGTTCGAGGGGATTTACAGCTACTACACGGACCGCGACGACCGTACCGATATCGACGTCATCAGCCCCGGCAAGCCGCTGGTCTACACCACCGGTCCGAGGACGCGGTTCGTCGGTGCATGGCGGTCGACGCTGGGGAGTAATTTCCAGAACGAGGTCCGCGGCGGCGCCAACCTCACGGGCGTCGACTTCAAGACCGACTGGGACTTCAGCGGCGGTGTCCTCTACAACACGGTGCTCGGCATCGACAATCCGGTCGGGGGATTCCGCTCGGGCGCTACCCCGGTCGTCGCGTTCCAGGATCAGGGCCGCACCAGCGACGTCTATCAGTTCAGCGACACGGCCACGCTGATCAAGGGCCGCCACCAGCTGCAGATGGGCGGCAGCTGGCAGCGCAACAAGATCAACCCTTACAACTTCGCCGGCCAGTTTCCCGAGGTCACCTTCGGCTTCAGCGCCGCGGCGCCGGCGAGCATCCAGCTGCAGTCGACGATGTTCCCCGGCGGGATCAGCGCCGCGGATCTCAATAACGCCAACCAGATGGCGGCAATGCTCGGCGGCGTCGTCACGTCGGTGCGGCAGACTTTCCAGGTGGCGACTGCCACGTCAGGATACGTGCCGGGTATTCCGGCCAACGAGCATTACTCGCTCGACAACGTCGCCCTGTACCTGCAGGACAACTGGCGCTGGAAGCCGAACTTCACCGTCCGCGCGGGGCTCAAGTGGGAGTACTACAGCCCGCTGCGCGAGGCGGACAATCTCGGGTTCCTGCCGATCGTCAACGGACGGGCCATCGAAGACGTCATGCTCGATCCGACAACCGCGTTCACGTTCGTTGATGGCGATTTCTACAACAAGGATCTGAACAACTTCGGACCGACGATCGGCTTTGCCTGGGACCTGACGGGTGACGGACGGACCGCGGTCCGCGGCGGCTACTCGCTGACCTTCGTCAACGAAGAGACCATCAACGTCGGCAGCGGCGCGTCGCGCGGCAACGCGGGGCTGACGACGACGGTCAACCTGACGAACCAGTTCCGGACGGTCAACGCAGGCGTTCCGGTTCCGCCGACACCGGTATTCTCCGCCACGCGAACGCTGGCCGATCAGCTCGCGCTCAGCCCGACGGCGGTGCTGTGGGGGATCGACCCGGAGCTCCGATCGCCGAAAGTGCACGAGATCAGTATCGGCATTCAGCGGGAACTGGCGGCGGGCACCGCGGTGGAAGCGCGGTACGTCGGCAGCTTCGGGCGCGACATCTGGCGCGGCGTCGACCTGAACCAGATGCGGATCGACTCCGAGTTCCTGGCCGACTTCAACCGCGCCCGCAGCAACGGCTATCTCGCCCAGGCCGCCGGCCTCGGATTCGTGCCGGCATTCAACGCGAGCGTGACCGGCAGCCAGCCGCTGACGACGCTGTCGCAGTTCGGTCTGCTGACAAACGCGACGGTCATCAACAATCTTCAGACCAACCAGGTTGGCGGTCTGATCGACTTCTATCTGCAGCAGCGCGTGCCGGGTGTGGCGGCCCGGTTTCTCCCGAACCCCGCGACCTACGCCGCGGACCTGGTGCAGAACGGCGGCTTCAGCGACTACAACGCGCTGCAGCTGGAGCTCCGGCGCCAGGTGAGCAACGGCCTGTTCGCGCAGGTGAACTACACGCTCTCGCAGAGCCGCACCGATTCCGCCGGCATCGGGCAGAACCGGTTCGAAGCGTTCATGGACAACAACCGCCGCGAGCTCGGCGTCGGCCGGTCGTTCTTCCATCAGACGCATGTCGTCAACGCGAATGCGATTTACGCGCTGCCGTTCGGCGCCGGCAAGCGCTGGCTCGACGCCGATGGCGTCCTGAACGCGATCGTCGGCGACTGGCAGCTGGGCACGATCGTCGCGTGGCAGAGCGGCTCGCCGTTGACGATTTTTTCCGGCCGCGGCACGGTCAATCGCCCGGGACGCTCGAACTGCCCGTCGGGAACCGTGCAGATTTGCAACACGGCGTTCAGCACGATGACCACGGACCAGATCAAGGAGCTGCTCGGGATCTACAAGATGCCCGACGGCCGCATCTTCTGGATTGACCCGAGCGTGGTCGACCCGGCGACGGGCCGTGCCGTCGGCGCCGACAACCGGACGAACGCGGCGGGATTCCCGGGACAGATCTTCTTCAACCCCGTGGCCGGCGAGACCGGCAATCTCGAGGTTCTCGCGTTCGACGGTCCCGGACAGTTTCGCGTCGATCTCGCGATCTCGAAGCGGTTCCGCATGGCCGGCCGCTACGCCCTCGAATTCAAAGGGGAAGCGTTCAACCTGTTCAACACGCCGAGCTTCTTCCGCAGCGACATGGACATCAACAGCACCACGTTCGGCCGGCTCACCTCCGTGAACGTCGACTCGCGCATCGTCCAGCTGTCGGCCCGGTTCGACTTCTGATCGGTTGGTAGTTGGTGGTTAGTGGTTGGTGGTCACGAAGGACCACCAACCAGCCACCAACCACCAACCACCAACCTTTATTCAGTGTCAATCTGCGCGCGCTGCAGACGACCGCTGAAATCGACGTAGATCGATTTCCATTCCGAGAACACG
>Ga0209486_10000801_pt1 | contig 13892 bp, 10 predicted proteins | sample NCCompost_FD_187518 | JGI IMG/M metagenome (GOLD analysis project Ga0209486, IMG submission 187518) | Agricultural soil microbial communities from Utah to study Nitrogen management - NC Compost (SPAdes) (version 2) | ecosystem: Environmental > Terrestrial > Soil > Agricultural land | place...
GTTCGGCACCAAGAAGGATGCCAAGGGCAACGATATCAATTTCGATCTGGTCGCGAAGGAGTTAATTGACCCGGCTCTGAAGGCGATCGGCGCCCAGGGACGTGAGACGCTCGACATCGTCGAGTCCGGCAACATCCGCGTCGACATGTTTCGACGCTTGCTCACTGCCGATATCGTTGTTGCCGACCTCTCGATTCACAACGCGAATGTCTTTTACGAACTTGGCATTCGTCATGCGTTGCGAAATCACGGCACGCTGATGCTGCGCAGCGATGGCGACGCATTTCCGTTTGACCTACAAACTGACCGCTACTTCACTTACGACAGGAACAACCCCGGAGCGAGCGTCCAGGGATTGGCCGATAGTCTGCGCGCAATTGACGCCAAAGCTCAACAGGATTACACGGCCAAGGACAGTCCTGTTTTTACTTCGCTGCCGAAGCTGGAGGAACCTGAACCCTGGCTGTTCAATCCGGTGCCGCAGGATTTTGCGGAAGACGTGGCGAAAGCTGTGGACAACAAGCAGGCCGGTGATCTCGTGCTGTTCTCAGACGAAGTAAAGGGGTTCGAATGGGAGTCGCCAGGCTGGCGTTTGGTTGGCAAGGCGCAGTTTGACGTGAACGCAGTGGCGAGTGCCAAGGCCACGTGGGAGCATGTTCGTAGACTCGATCCGCAAGATCTCGAAGCGAATATCACGTTGGGTACGATATATGAACGACTTGGCGATCTTGTGAGCTCGACCCAGGCACTCGAGCGGGCGTTAAAGGACGAAGACATCAATCAAGATCAACGTGCCGAGGCTTATGCGCTCCTCGGACGCAACTTCAAAACGCGCTGGCGCAAGGAGTGGGAGTCGAAGCCGGCGAACGAACGCCCCGCCGTGGCCTTGCGCTCGCGATACCTGCAAGAGTCGTTCAAGAATTACGAATCAGCCTTTGACGAACATCTGAACCATTTTTACTCCGGTATAAACGCCCTGGCGATGCTGAAGGTCATTATCGCGCTGGCGGAACTCCAGCCGAACGTGTGGTCCACACAGTTTCCGGATGACGACGAGGCCGAGAACGCGCTAAAGAAGCACAAGGCGCATGCGACGAGATTGCAGGCGGCAGTGCAGCTTTCACTCGACGCGGCTTTTAAACGACTAAACCGGGAAGGCAAGAAGGATGTTTGGGCGGAGCTCAGCAAAGGCGACCTAGCATTTGTCACAACGAATGCACCGGACCGCGTTGCTGCCACGTATGAGAAAGCCCTGGCGGGCGCGCCCGCCTTCGCTAGCGGATCGGTCGCTAAACAACTTGCTGTTTATCGAGACCTTGGTGTGATGACTGACAACTTGACGGAAGTTTTTAAAGTCGTCGGTGAACCACCTCCACTTCCCGAACCCGGTGCTGAACCCGCGCCCAAACCTGTGCGGAAACGAGTCCTCGTCTTTGCAGGTCATATGATCGATGCGCCCGATCGCAAGACACCGCGTTTCCCGGCTGACAAAGAAGGCGTCGCGCGCGAAGAGATCAAACAACGGATCATGAAAGAAATGAACACCGGCGCGGGCGTCGCGGCAGCGTACGCCGGTGGTGCGAACGGCGGCGATTTACTCTTTCAGGAAGTATGCGCTGAACTCGGAATTGAAACGCGGCTTTATCTCGCGGTCCAACCTGCGATTTATGTGACCACTTCAGTCAATAAAGCCGGCTCGAAGTGGGTCGAGCGCTTCTGGAACCTTCACAAAGCACATGTCGAACGCAATCAGGTTCGCATTCTGAGCCAGGCCACGGAGGTTATAAATGACAAGGATTACCTGCCGGCATGGCTTCAAAGCAAAGAAAACTACACCATCTGGCAGCGAAACAATCTTTGGATGCTGTTCAACGCCCTCGCCGAAGGTTGCGACGATAAGACGGGCGATCCGAATCTCACGTTGATCGCGCTATGGGATGGCGCCGAAGGGGATGGACCAGGCGGTACAGGCGACCTCGTCGATAAAGTCGAGAAACTCGGCGCTCGCTGTGAAATCATCAATACGAAAGAGCTCTTCGGTCTTCAAGCGCAGGCTTCGAAGGAAGCACCGTAGTGGATCTTAACGTGCCACGGTTCAGTGTGTAACCGAAATCTTCATTGCCAACCAGCACGCCGCCGTCTTTCGTCGTAAAGAAGAGAACGTCGCGATCTGCCTTTAATAAGAGAATTGGACCATCCGAGCCGAACGAATCGAGCTCATATATCACGGCGTTTGGATCCGTCTTTGTTCCCTTCGTTACTTTCCACTTTCCTTCGCGAATTGTTTCAGTTCCGCGCGCTTCGTTGCGGTAGAGCGTGCCCCACAGGCGATAAGTAGTCGGGGTGAGCCTCTTTGAGTCGCGATAGAAGTTGATACTCCATTTGAGCTTGAAGCAATCAGCATCAACCGGATGGTTGATTTGCTGCGCAATCTCGCGGCAGGGACTGCGGCCGGAGAAGTTTGTTTCGGCCGTTTCATCGCGATCTGTCGCGCCGCTGGTTCCATTTGGCAAAAAAGCAGATTTCCCCGTGCGACTCAACGTATAGCTGGCGCCAGAATCGCCAACGGTGAGGTTCTTGCTCGGATCGAGAAGATGGAGGATGTTCTGGTCGAACAACGCGAAACCGATGCTGTTCGGTTTATCACCGTCGAGTTGGACCACCACGCCATTCGGATCTCCGGTGCGTCCCTTACCGATGTTCCACGTGCCGGTGAAGGTGGTTGTACCCTTTGGCAGGTAAGTCCGGTTGTCGATGTGAAAGCCCCATTCGCGAGTCAGATCGTATTTGCCTGAATCGAAAAGACTAACCCGCCACTTGATGCGATCGCAGTTTTCTCCGGTTGGAATCTCGAGTTTCGGCTTCACGAAGTCCGTGCACGGGCTGGTCCCTACAAAGACATCGACGTTTGGCGACGACGCGACATTCGTACCGGCCTGCCTGAATGAAGCGCACGCCACCAACGCGTAGAATGCTGTCGCTGCAATTGCGGTGCTTTTCATCATGATCGATTTGACGCAGCAGACGCTGATTTTCTTCCCGACAATTTTAGCGTTAAGCGCCGCACTTTTGTGCTGACGATCTGATGACTAGCGCCAGGACGGCGAGAATCCATCCTTTACAAGCAACCGTGGGTTGCCACCGTTGAGTGGCACGATCCACAGATCCGTAGTTCGATCCTCATCCAGCGACTTTGCTCGTTCGAAAACTACCGATTGCCCGTCAGGCGAGATACTCAAGTTACCGGTGAACTCGTTTTGCAGACGTGTGATTTGCGTCGTCTTCCGGCTGGCGAAGTCGTAGCGAAAGAGATTAGCGGAGTCTCGCATCAGCGTTTGGTTCGAGAATACGAAACCTGAACCATCCGGCAGCCAGCGAAGATCGAAAAGTAGTTGATAGGCGATGTTTGAGTATTGCGTCAGTCTATCGCCTGGATGTGTTTTGCCTTCGTTGAGGCGAAAAACGCTCGAGTCGCCGGAAGCATTCTCCGTGTAGATAAGCTGGTTCGCGGTTGCGGCCGTCGGACCCCAGTCCCAGACACATGTGCCGAGCGGGTTCTTACCCCCGAAGAGCGGGTTGTAGACGTACTCGCCCGCCGTGGGATTCACTGATGTGCTATTCAATGTGCACATTCCTGAACGATAACTAACGCGAGATCCGTCGTTGCGCCACACTGGTCGGAACGCGCCGAGTAGTTCGATTCCGTCGCCAGTGATACTAAACACCGGCGCCTTCACAGTTCTTCCAGCCTGCACTTCAACGCCGGGAGTGAACCAACGGTGTTGACCCCACATGGCGACGACTGCCTGGGCCAAGTTGCCGAAGTCGGCAACGTTCTTGAAAAGAAGTGTTTTGGTCGAACCTGGCGGGAGCGTGATCTGCTGCGGTTCGTCCGCACCTGCGACGTAGACGATGAAGACTCCAGCGCTCGCCTGCGATTGTCTGTAGATCGGTTGGTTATTACTCACGGTGACGCTGACCGTGCCTTTCGGATAACGCGCGAACTCGGCGCGATCCGGCGGGTTGGTCAGTTTGCGAAAGCCGCTGCCGTCCGGACGAATTGCGTAGACGTCCGCATGGTAAAGCGAAGTGACGGCGGCATGCCCGCTGGAGAAGGCGAGTTCTTTTCCATCAGGACGCCACGCGACGTCGTAGATACCGAGCTCTTTCTTTGCATCAGGATGCGTCCATAGTCGTCGATCGTTTGAACCGTCGGCGTCGATCAAACGGATCTCCGTGCCGTTGCGGATGTATGCGATCGTGCCGCCACCGTTGGCGGCGACGCGACTGCCAAGCGGTGGAACAGAAAAAATTAGCAACAGAAACACCGCGATAGTACGGAACATCGCTAGACCTCTTTTAGTTATTGTTTCGCGCAACGACGCAGATCCCACTTGATGGTGACGGTTTTGATACCACGGCGCGTGTCGTGCTCAGCAGTCTCGCTTCCGGCTAACACGTCAGGTTTTGCAGGATCGATGCGGCCTTTTCCAATCAACACCGGTGCGTCGTCGCTAAGTTGATAGCGTTCGATTTTGTCCACCTGATTGAAGTCTTTGTTGTAAGGATTGTTACACGTGCCTTTAACGCGGCTACTCACGACGTGTTGTCCCGATGCATACACCATTAGCACGGGCGCTAACACCGAATATTCGCCGGTGCGCGAATCAAAGCTGATGGAGAAACCAGTCGTATTCTCGTGTGCCTCGCCGCGAACGGCCTGGTCGTGATCGGTTTCGCGATAACACACACCTTTCCCGCGGCTACCCCATTCCTTATTTTCGTAAGCGGTGGCTCGGACGACGGCAATTTGATGTCCGTGTTCATTTCGGCGACCGTCCAATTCGGCTTTTGTCTCGTAGTAGCCCTCGTCGTTCCAATGCGAGATGTTGACGTTGTTCTCCGCTGTGCCTTTCCTCTTGGTCGTGATCTGGTAGGTAATAGTCCCTGTCCACTGGTCGGTGCATTGTGTGGGCGCAGGCGGCAGGAAGCTCCGCCCGGCGAAGATGAGAAGAATTAATGTTAATGATCCTGTCACGCGCATCATTCAGCCTCACTTACTTCTTCGTCACGGTCGCAACAATCGTTTGTGCTGACGTTGCGACGATTGGCGTAAGAATGTCTTCGCCGTCCGACTTGGCCTTCGCTTTTGCGGTGTTGCTTAGGACAGTTTTTGACGTTTCAACACTGTCGAGTTTGTATTCGAGCGAGAGTTCGTCTTTGGCTTTGATCGAGCTGGTGATCGCGGCTGTCGTGTAGACGCCAGTGATCGCGGCCGAACGTGCAGCGCCAGTCGTTGCCGAACCGCCGCCTGGGATGTGTCCCGCGGCAGAGCCTGCGATGTTGCCAATCGCTTTCCCAAACATCGAACCTCCGCCGCCTTTCTTCACGTTCATCGAGGCGGAAAGTATGTAGTCACACTGGCTCTGACGAGCTTCTTCCACCGCCTGCGCGGGAAGCTGTGCAGAGAGTGTGACGACTTCGATCGCTGGACCATTCAGATAGCCGGCGAAACTCTTGCGCAACGTCTCCGCTGCTTGTGTTGTGTCACCGGAAGTCAGTTGGACCTTCGGCAGCATGATGCCTATGCGGATCACGCCGGGTTTTTTAGGAGTTGAGCTGTTGGTGACGTTTGACGTGCTCGCGGTCGTTGACGTCGTTGACGCGGCGCTGCTGTTGGGCCGTGGGTTGTAAGCGGCAGAGGCCGTGGCAGCGGTGCTAATGCCGTAAAGTTCGTTTGTATCTTTCGCGAGCGCATAACCGTCGGGTATCTCGAACAGAGATGCGGCGAGTGGCTCGCGTGAGAGTTCGAGCACCTCTTGCGTCATCGTGCTGGTTCGGCCGTCGGGTTGGTAAATGGTAGTGGTAACAAGTAGAGGAAAACCGAGTTTGGCGCTGCCGATGGTCTTGCTGCGAATTTCGTCTTTGCAGCCGGGCCGTTGGGGAGGAACGTACGGTTGATGCTTCTGACCTTGAGTCGGGCACTCGAACGCATACTGAAAGTCAATGTACCAACCGTCGGTTTCGACTTTTTGATCCTTGTCGCACGCTTCTGGGCTTGCCGTTTTGACAAGAGACGTTTTTATGCGGCGAGCGGTGAAGCCAAACATCTCTTTTCGTTCGCCGGTGTCGGTAATGGTGTTAGTGATGTTGACCAGACCGCCGCGAGGTTGAGTTGGCGGTTGTTGTGCGGTTGGAGCCACTGGTGCGCCGCCTCCGTCACCCTCACCCGTGCTCACAGCGCCTGTTCCATCCGTCGAGGCGATGAGGTACGTCTTTGTCTTTTCATTGATCGTCACCGTGCGTTTCAGGTCGCATTGCATGATCGTGGTGAAGCCCATGGCTCCGGGCATTTCACTGCGCATTCGCTGACCTTTTATGTAAAGCAGACTCTCCACGGCGGTAACACCGCCGGTGCTCATCCGCTGACGGATCTTGACGTCATTCGTCGTTGGTTTGCTTGTTGTCTGGCTGTTTGTGACGAGCCCCAAACCCGCAAAAACCATTAGCATTAAGGCAGCTAATATTCTTGTCATATATATTTCTCCCTTCGGTGAGGCACTATTGCCTTCATTAACAAACGCAGGAATCTCGCTCAGAAAGGCTCAAAATAATTTTTCCCGGTGCGTTTGTTGGACTTGGCGAGTCGTGAAAGCTAGAATTTCGCTTCTCCCACGGACTTCAAGCCGACCCCCAGCTCACGGCAATGATTCAACCGCAACAAGGGGTTACCGAATTACTCGTAGCGTGGAGTGAGGGCGACAAGGCGGCACTTGATCAGCTCATGCCCGTTGTCTACGACGAGCTGCGCCGGCTGGCGAAGAACTATCTCAGCAGGGAACGACCCGACCACACCCTGCAAACCACTGCCCTCGTACACGAAGCTTACCTCCGGTTGATTGATCAGAAGTCCGTGGACTGGCAGAACCGCGCACAGTTCTTCGGCATCGCGGCGCAGATGATGAGAAGGATCCTGATCAATCATGCCAAGGATCGGCAGGCACAAAAACGGCAGGGTTACGCGACGAAAGTCTCGTTGGACGAAGCAGTGAGCTTCTTTGAAAAACGAGAAGTGGATCTGATGGCGCTCGACGAAGCTTTAACCGATCTCGCCGCGCTCGATCCGCAACAAACGCGGATCGTAGAGTTACGCTTCTTCGGTGGTCTCACGATCGACGAGGTTTCGACGGTGCTCGGCATATCGCCGGCCACCACCAAACGTGAATGGGACTCGGCAAAGCTCTGGCTGCGCCGCCAACTAAACATCGGAGGCCACTCATCACCCCGGAACGCTGGCAACAAGTAAAACATCTCCTCGCGGAAGCGATGGAGTTGGATACTGCGCGACAGCGACGGTTTCTGGATTCCGCTTGCGCTGATGACGGAGATCTCCGTGCGGAGATCGATTTGTTGTTGGCCCACCGCGTGGACACCAGCAGCGACCTGATGGAACAGTGCGCAGCCGATGCATCTTTGCTGCGCTTCGACGACGACGTTGCGCAGACAGGGAATCGCATTGGTCCATACAGAATTCTTCGCGAGATCGGTCGCGGCGGAATGGGTGCTGTTTACCTCGCGGAACGAGACGATGAACAATATCGCCAGCAAGTTGCGATCAAACTGATCAAGCCGGGCCTCGGCGGCGAACCCATACAGCGTCGATTTCGCAACGAGATGCAGATCCTGGCCGATCTCAATCATGCGAACATCGCGCGACTACTTGATGGCGGTGAAACGCCGGACGGACTGCCGTACCTGGTGATGGAATACGTTGAAGGTAGCCCGATCAATCAATATTGTGACGATAAGCAACTATCGATCGAACAACGTCTCAAGATCTTTTGCACCGTCTGTGCTGCGGTGCAGTACGCCCACCAACACCTCGTCATTCATCGCGATATAAAGCCGGGCAACATTCTGGTCACCGGTGATGGTGTGCCGAAACTGGTCGACTTCGGAATCGCAAAACTTCTGGACCAGACGGCCGTCGGTCCCGATCTGACCGCGACTGCAATGCCGTTCATGACGCCGCAGTACGCGAGCCCTGAGCAACTGCGTGGTGAGTCAGTCACGACCGCGACAGACGTGTATTCGCTCGGCGTTGTTTTGTATGAATTGTTAAGTGGCCGATCACCCTACCGTTTCAAGAGTCGAATTCCTCACGAAATGGCAAAGACGATCTGTGAGGATGCTCCTGAAAAACCTCAGAAACGCCTTAATGCGGACCTCGATAACATCGTCCTCATGGCGATGCGTAAAGAGCCGCAGCGACGCTACCCCACGGCCGAACAGTTTGCCGAAGACATTCAGCGTCACTTGAACGGTCTGCCTGTTCGCGCGCGTCACGACACGTTTACTTACCGCGCGGGTAAGTTCATCCGGCGACAAAAGGTGGCGGTGACAGCAGCTGCGCTGGTTCTGATTACGCTAATCGTTGGGATCGTGGCGACGACGTGGCAGGCGCGCGTCGCTCGCGCAGAACGTGAGCGGTCCGAAAGACGCTTCAACGAGGTACGGCAGCTTGCCAATTCGATCGTGTTTGAAGTTCATGACGCAGTTTGGAATCTACCGGGATCGACGCCGGCTCGTTCGCTGATCGTGCAACGAGGTTTGAAGTATCTCGACAGTCTCGCGAAAGACGCTGCCGGCGATCGCGGACTGCAACGTGAGTTGGCGGCCGCGTATGAAAAACTGGGCGCTGTGCAGTACACGCCGTCGGTCGCGCATCTCGGCGATTTGCCGGGTGCGCTCGAGAGTCACCGTAAAGCAGCAGCCTTGCGTGAGGCGCTCGTCGCTGCTGAGCCGTCGAATCGCGATTATCGCCGGGATTTAATCGATAGCTACTGGTTCATCGCGACCCTGATCGGAGCGCAAGGTGATATCTCGAGGGAGTTTGAGATGCTGCGCGAGCAGTTACCCGCAAGGCGTGAGTTGGCGGCGACTGAAGAATCGGGCTTTCTCGATCGTTATAATCTGGCTGCCACGCACACGGCCATCGGCCTTCAGTTATTGCAGCTGGGAGACTCGCAAGGTGCGCTCGAGAATCAGCGCGAGGGTTTGCGGCTACGCGAGGAGATCGCTGCGCACGATCCCGACACGGCCCGTTCTCGACGCGCGCTGACTATTTCTTATGAATACCTTGGACTCGCGATGGACCACGCCGGTAACACGCAAGGCGCGTTGCAAATGCAGCAGCGCGGATTGCAGGTGCGCGAGTCTTTGGTGGCGGCGGATCCCCTCAACACCGATCTGCGTCTCATGTTGAATGAGAGCCATCGCTACGTCGGAGATTTGCTCTTGAAACGCGGTGACCGCGATGGAGCGCACGAGCACTACGGCAAGCAGTTGGCGTTCACTCGTGAGTTAGTCGCGGCCGATCCCTCAAGCGCTCAGTTTCGCCGCAACGAAGCGGTCGCTTTGATCAAAGTTGGCGACGTCGAGTTGCACGGCGGCAACAACGCCAGGGCCTTGTCACACTATCGCGAGGCACTGAGTATTCGCGAAGAGCTCAGCGCGAACGCTAAGGAAGACACCACGATTCGTCGAGAATTAGCTGAGGGGTGGTTGAAGCTAGGCGACGCTTTGAGCAAGACTGGATCGAGATCACAGGCGCTTGAAAACTATCGCAAGAGCGTACAGACCCTCGAGGCTCTATCAGTTTCGATGCCTACTCACGCGGGCATCCGAGGAGAGCTATCCGAAGCGCAATCGCGAATGGCCGGCTTCAGCGACCAAAACAGATCAACCGCTAAAAATTAGGTTGGACGAGCTTATGTTAAAAATCACGCTCTTTTCTGTCGCGTTGTTACTCGCAGCCAGTACGTTCTTCGCCCAAACAAACACCGGTGCAGACGTTTGGCAGCCAATGAAATACTTCGTGGGTAAATGGGAAGGCACCGGAACCGGAAAACCCGGCACGTCTACGGTGCGACGTGATTACCGCTTTGTGTTGAACGGCAAGTTTCTACAGGTGCAGAATCAGAGCGAGTACGCGCCGCAAGCGGCGAATCCGAAAGGCGAGTCGCACGAAGATTGGGGCCTGATAAGCTTCGATAAAGCCCGGAAGCAATTAGTGCTACGACAGTTTCACGTCGAAGGCTTCGTCAGCCAGTATGTGACGACCAGCATCAGCGCCGACGGCAAAACTATCGTCTTTACAAGCGAGAGTATTGAAAACATTCCGGCCGGATATCGCGCGCGAGAGACGTACAAGATCGTTAGCGATGATGAGTTCACTGAAACGTTCGAACTTGCAGGACCGGGAAAGGAATTCGAGCTCTACACCGAGAACCGGCTACGCCGGAAGAAATAGCCTCCGCCATGACTCAACCAATCGACCCATTGCAGAAGTGGGGTGAGACCGCAAGGTACTGGACTAAACACAGCGACATAATCACGCAGATGTTTGCGCCGGTTACTGAGGCGCTCATTCGTGACGCGGGCATCAGTGAAGGACAGTCCGTGCTGGACGTCGCCGGTGGCTCTGGGGAACCGTCGTTGACGATCGCCGGGCGCGTTGGACCAAACGGATCGGTTGCTTGCACGGATGCGATCGCCGAAATGGTCGAGGCGGCACGTGCGGAGGCGGCAAGTCGCGGCATAACAAACGTTGAGTTCAGACAATGCACGGCCGAGTCGCTGCCGTTCGCTGATGAGTCGTTTGACGTGGTGGTGAGCCGGCTCGGGGCGATGTTCTTTCCCGACCCTTTAGCTGCCTGCAAAGAGATGTTGCGAGTGACGAAGCCTGGTGGCGCGATTGCTTTTGTCGTGTGGCACAAAAGCGAGCTCAACCCGTTCTGCCACATCGTTAGTGACGTCGTGTCGCGACATGTGGCGGCGCAACCGCCCGATCCCGACGCGCCGGATGCGTTTCGTTTCGCGGAGTTGGGCAAGCTTGCGTCTATCCTGAAGCATGCGGGCGCGACCGAAGTGAGTGACAGGGTCCTTCAATTTCAAGTGCAAGCGCCGATTACAGCCCAGCAGTTCTGGTCCATTCGGTCCGAGATCTCCGAAACGTTGCGCTCGAAACTAGCCACGCTTTCCGAAGCAGAGAATGCGCAAATCGCGCAGGAAGTCCACCAGGCAATTCGCCCCTTCTTTCCAAACGATCAGATGAACTTTCCCACCCAGATGATCATTGTGTCTGGCAAAAAACCCGCTTAACTCAAAATGTTACTTCAACCGGTTGTACTTCTTCATTACCTGCTTCAATCGATCATGCGGCAGCGCGTAGACCGTGTTGCCGTTGACGCCGGTCATCGTTTCCGCAGCAACCATCGCGTTGATGATCGCTTCTTCTGTCGCATTCACCGTCGCAGCAAACACAGGATTGATCTGATTGTTGGACAGCATCTTCAGCGACGCTAATTCGACGTCGGTCGCGGCATTCGGATTCGCTGTCGAAAACGCGATGAAGATATCACCCGAGGAATTCCCGCCGATGCCGCCATTCTTCGCGATGCCGAGCGCTGCACGTTTCACGACGCGCTTCAACTGATGCGGCAGCAGCGGAGCGTCTGTGGCCACCACGACGATGATCGAACCGGTGTCTGACTGACCTAACTTCGGCGTGAGATCGCTCAACTCACGACCAACCGGTACTCCCGCAATCGTCAGACTCTCGCGCGAACCGTAGTTCGCCTGGACCAACACGCCTACCGTGTACCTCGAACCACCAGCGTCGAACGTGCGCGAGGACGTTCCAGTCCCGCCTTTAAATCCGTGAACTACCATTCCTGTGCCACCGCCCGTATTGCCTTCCTTCACTGGACCGGACCTGGCCTGGTCCAATGACTGCGCAACATGTTCCGGCTTAACATGAAAGCCATTGATGTCGTTGAGAAATCCATCCCACGTTTCGGCGACAATCGGCAACGACCATGGCTGAAAAGTGGCGCCCTGCTTTTTCATCTGCCAGGCGATCACCGCGTCTCTAACCGTGCCGACACTATGTGTGTTCGTAATCATGATCGGGCCTTCGAGGAAGCCCGATTCTTCGACCCACGTCGTACCAGTCATTTCACCGTTTCCATTCAATGTAAACCACGCGCCGAACACTTGATCCTTCGAATCGCGACCGCGAGGTATTACGGCCGTAACACCTGTTCGCACCGGACCTTTTCCGACGACGAGCTTCCCATCGCCGGAGATCAGCGTGACTTGTCCGACTTCGACACCCGCCACGTCAGTAATCGCATTCAACCGTCCGGGTATTCCATCGAACGGAATGCCAAGATCGCGCGCTCGAGGTTTGGTGGCTTTAGTTTGAGCGGGGACGGTAGCCAAAGACGAAAGAAGAACGAGAATCAGCAAGAAGGCTTTCGCGGTCACGAGTGGAGGCTCCTTTTAAACGGGGTGCTACGAGATTTCGCATTGTAGGCGCAAGCCCAAAACAATGCTATCTTGTGCAAACTTCGGACGAGTCAATCCAGGAGCGTTCGTTTTTTCGCGTTACTAAACGGCGCTCAACAATTATGTAAAAACCAGCCGTGAACGATAGAGAGTCTAAGGGTGAAACAATGCATCGAAACCAGTCGCGAAAGTGGCTACTCCCGTTATTGATCTGCCTGGTTGCGCTTTCTGTCGCGCCAACCGCCGGCGCGCAGCAGGCATGCTTTACCGAAGCCGAGCGCGCTCGCGCCGAACAAACTGCGAAAGTTTATGCACCGCCGGATCCCGGCTACGATCCGGTGCTTGGCTACAACCCGGCGACCGGAGCCCGGCGCGGTGCTCCGGCCGTTAACGACAACGGACTCGCGCGGACGTTCAATTGTGTCGCGAACAAAGATGAAAATCCCGGCGCGGGCACGACGCCCAAGTTTCACTGCTCAGTTTCAGGCGCGACGGACGAAGATGGGGATCTGATTCGTTACAAGATCAAACCCCACTTCAAAGGACAGTCGAAGGACAAGCGAAACGGCGAGATCTACGGCGAGTTCCTGTCGTCGCGTTTCTCGAAAGCGCTCGGCTTCTTCGCTGACGACGAATGGGTAGCCGACGTCAATTGTCCGGATTGCGAAAAGAGCCTGACGAGCAGTTTTCAAGGCGCGAGTTTTTCAGGCTCTCAATCCGCCGCCGGCATTGAGCTGCCACTCGCAAAAGGCATCGACGTCAAGTGTAATAACAAAGATTCAGGCCCACTCGGCGACACGCTCACCAAACTCCTTCAGGGCGGCGCTCCACGCGCTGAGATCGACGCCTTCAAACTCTGGCTGGCGTTCATCGATCACGGCGACACCAAAACCGACAATCACAAGTTCGCTTGTCTGAAGTCGAAAAAGAACGCCGATGGTACACGCAGTTGCGAACCCGGTCAGGCTGTTTTCTATGTTGGCGATATGGGATCGACGTTTGGACATTCACGCTCCAGCGAGAACAAGGCGCGACTGGACGTCTGGAAGAAGAAGGATCCGATTGAAGTGAGTGGCGGACGTTGTGCGACGACCGCGAAGAGCGTCGGCGACACCGGCATCAGCGACGGAGGACGCAAACTACTCGCCGATGGACTCCAGCGTTTGCTCGACGCCGAAAAACAGAATCGAACCATCACGAAAGTCTTTGAAGCTTCGCGAAACGCGGAGCGTGATCAACCAGCGGCCCAATGGACCGCGGAATTCGAACGCAAGGCGCGAATGATCATCGACGCGCGTTGTTCAAACTAGGTTGGAGCTTGGTGGCTTTGCCCCCAGTGTTTATCGGCCATAGGCCGAACCAGGGGCATAGCCCCCATTTCGATTTCACAACTACGGCGAGGCACAGCCTCGCGTCACATCAGGGCGGCGAAGCCGCCATGAATAGACTTTTGGGGCAAAGGCGAGCTTGGTACTTAGTACTTGGTGCTTTGTATCAACGACTTGAAACCAAGCAAGAAACCAAGAACAAAGTACGAAGTA
>Ga0209486_10000802_pt1 | contig 13888 bp, 10 predicted proteins | sample NCCompost_FD_187518 | JGI IMG/M metagenome (GOLD analysis project Ga0209486, IMG submission 187518) | Agricultural soil microbial communities from Utah to study Nitrogen management - NC Compost (SPAdes) (version 2) | ecosystem: Environmental > Terrestrial > Soil > Agricultural land | place...
ACGCAGGCCTATATTGGTCATCTGCAATCCGTGGCGCGAAGCGGTACCCTCGGCGAACTCGTCGCGGCAGTTCTTCCTTGTTATTGGATCTACGGCGAAGTGGGTCGCCGTTTGTACAAAGGTCGGCCGCGAAAGCCAAAGATTTATCGTGAGTGGATCGAGACCTATGCCGGTGAGGCATTCTGGCAGCCGGTGCGCGAGCAGATTCAGTTGATGGATAAACTTGGCGCGGTTGCGAGCAGCAGTGAGAAAAAGGTCATGGCTGCGAATTTCATTCTCAGCAGCCGCTACGAATTTATGTTTTGGGAACAAGCTTACCGGCTGGAGAGTTGGCCAGTGTAGTAGCGAATAGCAACACGATAGAGGACAACGATCATTCTCTATCCTCGACTAATTCTCGGTATAAGTCGTCGTCAAGCGCTAGTTGTTCGCGGATTAGGCCAAACGGCTTCTGCGATAGCGCGCCGCGCCCATATGACCCAGACCGATTGTCAGGATTCCGAGAATGAGGTGAGTGAGCTCAATGATCCAATGTAATGCACCGATCATAAGCGAAGACTGATAGAAACCCAGGATGATGGTGAGCGTGCCGACTAGGACCGCGCATCCGGCAATAACCCAGCTGCCGCCATTAACGATGGCCTGCGCAAGGCCGATCGTCCATAGCGCCGCGACCGCGAGGAAACCGAGCAGCATGTGCAGTGTCATCAGGTTCAATGCCAAGCCCATCCAAAAGAGACTGCCGGAGATAAGCGCGAGCAATCCCGCTAAAGTCAGTACAGCGGAGGCAATACGAATAACCATTTGGCTGAATCAAATGAAGGATTCCGCTTCGCGGCTAATTAAGCCGAGAGGAAAAGAGCGGCATCAAGAAGTTAGAATCCTTGCTTCGCGTACTCGCAGCGCGGGCACACCTGCGGGGAAGCGTTAGCCAAAACGGGCCAGCCACAGTCGGGACAGCTGATCACCGGCTCTCCGAGCATTCCTCGAACCAGCGAGCCGCAGCGTCGACCGCCGCAAGGACCAGTGCCCACGCCGGTGCGTTTGCTCACCTGCTCGAACGTCTTAGCGCCGGCTTGAATAGCTTTGACTACAGTGCCTTTGCGGATCTTGTTACAAAGACAGGCGGGCTTGAGATTCTCGATCACCGCCTGTTCTCGGGCTTTTTGTTCCAGTTCGTTGATGGCGAATACCTGGCCTTTGCTGTGAAGTCATGATTACTGTAGCACAATCTTCAGCAAAACTAATCAGCGGAGCCGATCACCAGCGATGAGGTTAGCGGCGGCGCCAGATCGATCCGGTGAATCTGCGACAAGCCGGCTTGCTCCATCCAGCTTTTGATCTCGCCGAAACTGTAGCAACGCCCGCCGGCGGTGGTGAGCAGCATCAACAAACTGAAGATCGCGCCGACGGCGGGATTGGCTCGGCTCTCGTCGAGGATATGGTCTTTGACGATGATGCGTCCGCTTGGTTTCAAGCTCCGTGAGAGCTTATTTATGAGGTTTTGATTTCGTTCGAAATCCTCGCCGTGGATGATGTTCGATAGAAATACTGCGTCGTGGTGTCCGGGAATCGGATCTTTGCGATAGTCACCCGCAACCAGGGTGATGCGGTCGGTCATTCCCGCCGTGCGCACGTAGCGCTCGCTGATTTTCAAAGTTCCGGGCAGGTCAAAAATAATCGCGTGCATATTGGGAAACTTGGTGCATAGGGCGATGGGATAGGTGGCGGGCCCGGAGCCGACGTCGAGCAGGGCTTCGATATTTCGCCAGTCCAGCGCGTTGATCAGGGCTGCGGTATCCCCGCGCGCCTTGACGAGTGAATCCATGGCATTGATAAAAATTTCGGTTTCACTCGGATCTTCTTGGTACATGTTTGCGGGCCGGGCCGGTCTTCCGGTGCGAATGGCTTCCGGAAGTTTCGCCCAGCTTTGCCACGATAACTCTTCGAACTTGATCATGCCGCCGATGTACTGCGGTGAGCTGCGCAGAAAATATTGTTGGGCGGCTTCGTTAAGTGAAAACTGTTGATCCCGTTTTTTCAGGATATTGAGTGCGGCCAAAGCATTGAGCAGCAACTCGGTGGCTTTCGGTTCGAGTTGAAGTCTGTTCGCTATTGCAGGGGCGTCGCGGGGAGCGCTTGCCAAAGCTTCGAAGATTCCGAGTGATACTGCGGTTTGGAGGATTCGCGCTTCGGCCTGGCCGCTCGCCAGGCCCATTAGGTGAGAGAAAGTCATTTCTGATGCATAACGCTCGGTTGGCATGGCGCTGAAAGAAAAGTTCTTTCCGTTGGCCGAACTAACGATTACAAGCGTTCTCTCTATTGAATGTAACCGACGAGCGGCTATAGTTTCTCGACAATGCGGTATGTGCGGCTCTTCGGCTTGAGCGGCGTAACGACGCCGTTTTTTATCATGAGACGAATGTCTCTATATGCTGTGTCGCGGTCGACTTCGGCAATTCTCTCATATTCCGCGGTTGAGAAAGTCTTGCCGTGACAATAGGCATAGGCAAGCAAGCGGCGTTGCCGCATGTTGATTTGCGACGCACCGAATTGATTAAGCCATCTCAGTGTTGCTTCGTCATAGACCGGGGCATTGCGCAACGTGACGGTGAAGATAAATCCCTCGAGCGATAATTCGGGAGGGTGAAGCCCGTAACCTTCCATTTCTTGAAACATACGCGGCACTCCTTCGCCCATCTCGCGCAGATAACCGAGGTCGGCGAGCGCCCTCACGATCAACGGATTGCGCGAAAAATGTAGGCTCTTCTGCCTCCGAAGCTGCTCGAGCGTGACCGGCGCCGGAGGTGTTCCGGGGCTGCGCACGCTGATATGATCGTCGAACATCCAAATCTCGATGGACGCGCCGCTCAGGTCGTAATCTCGGTGCGCTACCGCGTTGACCAAAGCTTCCTGCCAGGCAAAAGTCGGATATTCGAGCCGTTCGCGAAAGAAGAGATCATGCAAGATTGTGCGCTCGCGAATATGCTCTTTGATACGGCCGACGGCTTCATCGATCAGCCGGACGAGGGGTCCCTCGAAGCGAATGCGCTTGACGACGTTGAGCGAGCTGCCATGCTGCCGCTCCGCGCCCTCATACTTCACGAAGTCAATGCCGGCGCGGGGATGCCAGCGGGTCACGTCCTTCGCAAAGAGCAGAAGGGCGGCCATGTTAGGACAGGGAAGACCGCGCGAATGATCCAGTAAGTGATAGGTTTGAGTGAGAACGGCTTGTGGATCTTTGCCCGGCTGCGTCTTTTCAACGAACGCTTTCACGAGCTCGGCGTCAAGATCGAACCAGGTTGCGTTGAGCGCTTGCTGGCGCTCGTAGAATACATTTTTCTTCGACTCTTTGAGCGCGTGGATCTGGTCGGCTGGGAGAGAAACCGTTTCAGAAGCGATACGGTAAAAGGATCGGCCGCCGGCAATTCTGTAGATTTCCAAACCGCACGCCACTTCGAACTTGAGCAGTTGTAAATTCCCCAGCCGCACTTTTTCACAGGATGGATTAAGCTGTGGCCGGAGCAGATGCTGTGGCGATTGGATCAGCGCATGCAGCTCTTCAGCATCATGCGGGATTCCCGTCACGCTCTTATCCGGTTCGACCCCGACCAGCACGGTGCCTCCGTCCGCGTTGGCCATCGCCGAAAGCACGCGGACGATTTCTCGAGCGAGATCCTCCTCGCGTTTTTTGTGGCCCTGCACGCGACGATACTCGTAAGCGCTGATAAATTCCAGGAATTGACCGTGCTCTTGTTTGAGCAGGAGTCCGATTTCTTCGGCTTGCATGGTTTGGAGCGAATTATATATCGTCGATGCGCGTTTTGAGAAGAAAATTTTTGGCGCGGGGCATTCTTGGTCAACGGCACCGATGATGAGACTGCAAGGGTTAGTCGTGAACGGCTGAAGCGCCGAATGCGTTAAATTTCGTCGCTAGGTCACCGCGTTCAATCTTAGGATTTCGAGCACGATCTTGGCCGAAAAATGTAGGTCGTTGAGATCGAGCCATTCATTGACCGTATGGATTTCGCGCATACCGGTGGATAAATTGGCCACCACCAAACCTTTTTGATTGAGCACGTTGGCGTCGCAGCCACCGCCGGTTGCGAGAGTCTTGACTTCGAGGTTCAGGCTTTTCGCTGCGGCGTGGACGAGCTTGACGATCGGCGCGCTGTCCGGCACATCCATGCGGTCGTAATCACGGTCGATGTTCGCCTCGACTCTGGAGGTATGCAGTTTACCGCCCATTTCGAGAACATGGCGCGCCGCGGCCTCTTCCAGGCAGCATTTCATGTGTTCGGTTTGGCGATCGAGTTTCTCCTGGCTGTGGCTGCGCGCTTCACCGCGCAGAATAACCTGGTTCGGCACGATGTTCACAGCCATACCACCTTCGACCACGCCGATGTTGGCCGTGGTTTCATGATCGATGCGCCCCAGGCGCATCTGCGCGATACCCTCGGCGGCAACTTGAATGGCGTTTATGCCTTTCTCGGGGCATACGCCGGCATGGGCTTCGAGCCCATGAACCCGGAATTCCATGCGATTTGCCGCCGGCGCTTTGGTAAAGAGGAATCCGACCGAATCGCTGTCGAGCACCAAACCCGTGCGCGCGCGCAGCCGGCTCACATCGAGACACTTGGCGCCGATCAAACCGGCTTCTTCACAAATAGTAAAAACCACATCGACGTCGGCGCACGGTAAGCGATTCTCTTTGATCACGCGCAGGGCTTCGCAGATGATGGCAACGCCGCTTTTGTCGTCGCCGCCGAGCACAGTGCGGCCGTCGGTGCGCAAAATATCGCCTTCGCGGATCGGCTTGATGCCTTCGCCTGGCACGACGGTATCCATATGCGCGGAGAGCAGAAGCGGCGTTGCGTTGGGCACGGTGCCGGGAAAATGAGCGATAAGATTGCCGACGTTGCCGCCGACCTTTTCGCCGGCGTCGTCGATGAAAACCGTGGCGCCGAGCTCTGCCATTTCGCGCTTCAGGCGCATGGCGACGTCGCGCTCCCGACGTGACAAACTATCGATTTTGATAAGCTCGACGAGAAGAGTGTCGAGCCGCTCATGATTGATCAAAGTAATGACCTCACAGTCTATTTTTCAGAGGCTTCGACGAGCGCAAAGCCGCTTAGGAGCTTTTGTCTCGGGGTCAATCTGCCACAGTTCCAAGGCTAAATCCATGAGGAAAAAGGGGGCGAAAATCGCGATAAACCGGTCTCCGCGGCTCAGCTACAAGCGGTCGTTATCGAGCAGCGCGATCAAATTCGTAAACTCCAATTCAGCAAACAAGCTGCGCAGCTTTGCCTGACTAAAACCGGTGAATCTAAGTTCTTCGAGTCCGATCGCTAGCGGCACATCACGCCTAACCGTGGCTAGATCGCGGCTCAAAAAGGCGATCTCTTTGCCGTCTTCGAGATTTCTTCGCACGCGAGCGGCGCCACGCAACGTCAGTGTTTCCACTTCGTCGAGCCGGTTGAACAGGTTCTCCAGAGTGTCGAATTGCTGGATCAAGGCAATCGCGGTTTTCTCGCCGATGCCTTTGACTCCGGGAATATTATCGACTGCATCGCCCATCAGCCCCATCACTTGGATCACTTTATCCGGACCCACGCCGAACTTGATTTCAACCTCGGCAACTCCCATCCAGCGGTCCCTGGCGCCGTCCAAGAGTCGAATGCCATCAGTCACCAACTGCATAAGATCTTTGTCGCTCGATACCACGACGAGATTGCAGTCTTCATTGCACAGGGTATTGCAGAGGGTAGCGATAATGTCGTCGGCTTCATATCCCGGCAACTCGAGCAGCGCCAGATTGAGCCCTTCAAGCACGCGGCGGAAGTACGGGAGCTGCGGCAGCAAGGCGGCGGGTGGTTCGGGCCGATTTCCCTTGTAGCCGGCGAACAGGTGATTACGAAAGGTCTTCCGGCCGGCATCCAAAGCGACGACGACGTACTCGGGTTTATACTGTTTTAAAAACTTGAGAAGAAAGTTAATGAAACCAAAGATGCCATTGGTCGGAAGGCCGGCCGAAGTATTCATCGAGGGAATTGCATGAAACGCGCGAAAAATGTAGGAGCTGCCGTCGATCAAAAACAGGCGAGGACGCTGGTCAATCACCAATTCATCAACCAACGACAATGTGCGGATTCGCGGGTGACGGCGACATTGTGCATGCTCGGAGGTGTCGAGAAAACCTTGCGATAATTTGAAAAACTTTTCGGCAGCAAGCGTTCAAGGCAATCAACTCTTGCCATGTTAAGATGGGCGGCGGGAGAAAGTGTGCGTGGCCGTGCCATAGAAAGATTCTGCCGCCTCCATGAGAGTTTCGGAAAGCGTCGGATGCGGGTGCACCGTTTCCGCAAGGTCGCGCGCGGTGGCGCCCATCTCGACGGCGAGTACGCCTTCGCTGATCAGGTCGCCGGCACGGGCGCCGGCAATACCGACGCCGAGAATTCTTTCCGTTTCAGGTTCAATAATGAGTTTGGTCAAGCCGTCGGTACGGTCGAGCGTGAGCGCGCGGCCGGAGGCGCCCCAAAGGAATTTGCCGACTTTGATTTCGATGTTCTTTGCTTTGGCTTCGGTTTCCGTAAGGCCGCACCAGGCGACTTCCGGATCCGTGTACACGACGGCCGGAATAATGACGTTGTCGAAAGCGCTTGCTTCCCCAAGCATCGCTTCGACGGCGATCCGCCCTTCCTTTGCGGCGCGATGAGCGAGCAGGGCGCCGCCGTTCACGTCACCGATGGCGTAGATATTGGGATCTTCGGTTTGTTGTTGGTCGTTGCATTGAATGAAACCTTTGTCGTCTTTGGTAACTTTTGTATTGTCGAGGCCGAGGTCGGCGAGATTCGGCGCTCGGCCGACGCTCACGAGAACGCGATCGTAAAGCTCTTCGCGTAACTGTTTGTCGATTTCCATGGTCACTTTGATCTGCTTGCCGGCGGTGGCCATCTTTTGCACTTTGGTGTTGACCCGGATTTCTTTGAAGGCTTTTTGTGCGGCGCGAGCGACGGGGCGAACCAGATCGGGATCGACGCCGGTGAGAATCGAAGGCAAGGCTTCCAAGACGACGACGTTACTGCCGAGAGCGGCGTACACAGTTCCGAGCTCCATGCCGATATACCCGCCGCCCACGACGAGTAGGTCGTGGGGAATATCGGCCAGCTCCAACGCTTCCGTAGAAGTCATGACGCGCTTGTTGCCGAGATCGAAAGCGTTCGGCATGGCGGGCTTGGATCCAACCGCGATGACCGCCTTTTCATAACGAATGAATTTCTGTCCGTCGCTGGTCTCGACGCGTAGCGTTTGCGAATCCTCAAAATGACCGCGGCCGTGCACGACTTGCACGCCGCGCTGCTTGGCCAAGCCGGCGATGCCCTGACCGAGTTTATCTAAAATCGATTCTTTCCAGATGCGGAGCCTGTCGAGGTCGATCTTCGGTTGGCCAAATTCAATTCCCCGGTGCGCCGAATCCTTCGCCTCGCGCAAAATCTCAGCCGCATGCAGTAGGGCCTTCGAAGGGATACAGCCGACGTTCAAACAAATGCCGCCGAGTCGCGGGTTCTGTTCTACTAAAATGACTTTCTTGCCTCTGTCGGCGGCATAAAACGCCGCGGCGTAACCGCCGGGCCCAGCGCCAAGAACGACGATTTCGGTGCTGATCGGTTCCATAGAAAATTTACTTAAGCTTCAAATTCGATTCATCGAAGCCTTCGACGCCCGCAACCACGTCCTTCAGAAACCGCACGGCGTCGGCGCCGTCCAAGGCGCGATGATCGTAGGCGAGGCAGAGCGGTAGAATGGTTCGAATGGCGATTTTGCCGTCGACCGCGACCGGCTTCGCCTGACCCTGACCCACGCCAAGGATGGCGACCTGGGGCGCGTAAATGATCGGAGTGAAGTGGCTGCCGCCGATGCTCCCTTGGTTCGAAATCGTGAAAGTACCGCCTTGCAGTTCTTCGATCGATATCTTTCTTTGGCGGGTTTTTTCGGTGAGCGCGTGCAACTCTTCGGAAAGCTGTAGCAGATTTTTCTGATCGACGTTGCGCAAAATAGGCACAATCAGGCCGCCTTCGGTGTCTACGGCAACCCCGATGTGGATGTAATCTTTGTAGATGATTTCCTGCGAGGATTCGTCCAAGCTGGAATTCGCGCGCGGGTGTTTTTTTAGAGCGCGCGCGAGGACGAAGAGCAAGAACGAAGTGACTGTCAGATGCGCGCCTTTTTTCTCGTAAGCGGCGGCGTGCCTTTTGCGCAGCGCGAGCAGGGAAGTGATGTCGGCGTCCCAGAACTGATTAATTTTCGGAATCGACGTCCAGGACTCCACCATGCGCCGGCTCACGGTGCGCCGAAGCGGCGACAACTTCTCGCGCCGCACAGGTCCCCATTTGCTGAAATCGACCGACTCGCTTGGCGTGGTGATTGCCGCTGTCGCGCCATGAGCCCCGCCGCTGTGCGATGGCCCCTGGCCGGCAATATCTTGCAGCCGCTGGATGTGGGCGCGCACGTCGCCTAGATTAATTCGGCCACCGGACTCGCTGCCTCGCACTCTTGTCAAGTCAAGACCGATTTCGCGAGCGATCTTACGGATCGACGGCGGCGCAGGAGGCGATACACCGCTTTTGGATTCATAGCGATGATCTTCGGCGGTCTTGCCGGTAGCGACGGTCGAGGCGACCGTGCGGGGTGCTGAGGTCTCGGTTGCCGGCGCCGGCGCGGCGGAACTTGCCGGAGCTTGAGATGGTTTTGCGGCGGCCGCGGTTCGCACACCGCTACCCTCGATAGAGATCAACAACTGCCCTACGCTGACCTCCATCCCTTGCTTGACATGGATTTTCGTCACGATGCCGGAACCCGGTGAAGGGATAGAGCCGACCGCCTTCTGCGTTTCCAGCTCCATGATGGCTTGGTCTTTCTTGACCTCCTGGCCCTCTGCAACCAGGATATTTACGACTGTGCCGCCTTCTACACCTTCAGCGAGCTGGGGAAGTTTGACGTCCATTAAGAGATTCGCTGCTGTCCTGCGCGTGATTATTAGATGTAGTGAGGAAATGCTTTTTCCGGATCGATGGCGAGCTTTTTAATGGCTTCTTCAACGGTTTGTGCCGGCAAAGAGCCCTTTTGATAGAGCGCATAGAGGGTCGCGAGTACGGTGATTTCGGCGTCAACTTCGAAGAATCGCCGAAGGTTGGCGCGAGTATCGCTGCGACCAAAGCCGTCCGTGCCAAGGCTCATGAGACCGCCGGGGACCCAGGGCGCAATCTGATCGGGAACCATTTTCATATAATCGGAAACCGCGACAAACGGGCCTTCTTCATCCTGTAGCACTGATTCGAGATAGGATTTCTTCGGCGGAGCGGTCGGATGGAGCATGTTCCATCGTTTGGTTCGAAGCGCTTCGCCACGGAGTAGCTTATAGCTGGTCGCGCTCCAAACATCCGCCGCGACGTCGAACTGTTCAGCGAGGATCTGTTGCGCTCGCAAAGCTTCACGCAACAAGGGGCCGCTGCCAAAAATATGCGCTTTGAACTTCCGTCCTTTCTCGGCAGCCTTGAGCTTGTATAAGCCTTTGAGAATTCCTTCTTCGACGCCCTGCGGCATTTCCGGCATCGGGTAGTTCTCGTTGTAAAGCGTGAGGTAATAAAAATGTTCCTCACCTTCGGCGTACAAACGGCGCAGGCCGTCTTTAATGATCACGGCAATTTCATAGGCGTAGGCGGCGTCGTAGGTGAACAGGGTGGGAACCGTGCTCGCCAATAGATGACTATGTCCATCTTGATGCTGCAAACCTTCGCCGTTGAGCGTCGTGCGTCCCGCGGTCGCGCCCAGTAAAAATCCTTTCGCCTTGCTGTCGGCGGCGGCCCAAATCAGATCGCCGATGCGCTGGAAACCGAACATGGAATAATAGAAATAGAATGGAATCAGATTGAGGCCGACATTGGCGTAGGCTGCGCCCGCTGCTATGAAGGACGACATCGCGCCCGCTTCGGTGATCCCTTCTTCGAGGATCTGGCCGTCTTTCGCCTCATTGTAATAGAGCAAGGTCTCGCGATCGACAGGCTCGTAGAGTTGGCCTTTAGACGAATAGATTCCGACTTGTCGGAAAAGCGAGTCCATGCCGAAGGTTCTGGCTTCGTCGGGAATAATCGGCACGATGTGTTTGCCGATCTCCTCATGACGGAGCAGTCTGGACAGCAGCCGCACTGCCGCGCCCGTGGTCGACAAGGACTGCTCGCCGGAGCCTTTGAGCGATTCGGCGTATTCGGCTGCTGCCGGAACTTTTAAGGGTTTAGCGCGGACCTTTCGCTCGGGAATGAAACCGCGCAGGTGCTTGCGGCGCTCCAATAAATACTGCGTCTCGGGGCTATCCAGCGGCGGCCGGTAGAAGGGCGTTTCGACCACTTCTTCGTCGGGAAGCGGAATGTCGAAGCGGCTGCGAAACTCGCGCAGCTCGCGCTCGTTCAGTTTCTTTTGCTGGTGAGTGATATTTCTTCCTTCGCCGGCTTCGCCTAAACCGTAACCTTTAACTGTTTTTGCAAGTATAACCGTGGGAGCGCCCTTGTGTTCCACAGCCGCATTGTAGGCAGCATATACTTTTTTCGGATCGTGGCCGCCGCGCAAAAGCTTGTGAATCTGATCGTCGGTCAGATGATTGACCAACTCCAAAAGCTCAGGGTACTTGCCGAAAAAGTTTTTGCGCGTGTAGCTGCCCGGCTCAACGGTGTACTTTTGATACTCGCCGTCGACCGCTTCCTCCATCCGCTTGAGCAACAGTCCTTTTTCGTCGGCGGCCAGAAGAGGGTCCCAATCCGAACCCCAAATTACTTTTATGACGTTCCAACCCGCGCCGCGAAACAGCGCCTCGAGCTCCTGAATTATCTTGCCGTTTCCGCGCACAGGGCCGTCAAGGCGCTGCAAGTTGCAATTGACGACCCAAACTAGATTGTCGAGGTTTTCGCGCGCAGCGACGGTGAGAGCGCCGGAAGATTCGGGCTCATCCATTTCGCCGTCCCCGGCGAAACACCAGACGCGCGGCTCATCGCCGCTAAGAAGGCCGCGGCTCTTCAGATAACGAATGAAGCGGGCCTGGTAGATCGACATGATCGGTGCAAGCCCCATCGACACTGAGGGAAATTGCCAGAAATCGGGCATCAAATAAGGATGCGGATACGAAGACACGCCGGTGACCGGGGAAAGTTCCTGGCGAAAGTGGTGCAGCTTCGGAGCGTTGATGCGCCATTCTACGTATGCACGGGAATAAATGCCGGGCGAGGCATGGCCTTGAAAGAAGACCATGTCGGCGTGATTATCGCTGTCACCGCCGCGAAAAAAATGGTTGAAACCGACTTCATAAAGCGTTGCGGTCGAAGCGTAGGTCGAGATATGACCGCCGATATCGGGGTGGATGCGATTGGCTTTAACGACCATCGCCATCGCGTTCCAGCGAATATAGCTCTTTATGCGCCGCTCGATCTCACGATTGCCCGGGTAGGGCGGCTCCTTCTCCGGCGGGATCGTGTTAATGTAGGGTGTGCTCACAGTCTGCGGAATCTTTAGGCCGGAGCCGCGCAGCCGGTCGTTTAACTCTTCGAGGAGCAACGAAGCCTGTTCGGATTGCTCGTTCTTTAAAATATATTCGAGAAGATGCTCGAGCGAAGCGACCCATTTGTGGCGATCGTTCTTAGTTCCTCTGCCGTTTTCGGGCTCGCCGGCCAAGGAACTTCCGTTCGTCGTATCTTTTTTATCGGCTTCCATCGGTCCTCTTGTGCAATTTAACAGACAACAAAAAAGAACTAAAATCAACTGAAAGACATGAAATTTCTTGAGTTAAGCTTCGATGAGCCTGCGGCCAATCTCGCCTGCGACGAAGCATTGCTTGAAATGATGGAAGCCGACTTTTCACAGCGCTCCTGCGACGGTTGTTTGAGGATTTGGCAAGCGAAACAATATTTCGTCGTGGTCGGCCATTCTGATCGGATGCAATCCAATGTGAACATTGCGGCTTGTAAGAATCATAGCATACCCATCCTGCGCCGCATTAGCGGCGGCGGCACGGTGGTGCAGGGTCCCGGTTGTATGAACTACTCGCTGATCCTCAAGGATGGCGCGCGGCTGAAAAATATTGGAGACACGTTTAAATATGTTTTGGAGCGCCATCGCTCCGTGGTGGAGCAAATTTTCGGCGTGACGGCGCGCCTCGAGGGGATCAGCGATTTGACGTTTAATGGGCTTAAATTCTCCGGTAACGCGCAGTACCGCAAGGCACGCTCCGTCCTAGTGCACGGCACCTTTCTGTGCAACTTCGATCTGTCAGTGATCGAAACCCTCCTACCTGCGCCAGCCAAACAGCCGGCTTATCGCCGACGTCGGCCACATCTGGAATTCATCACGAATTTGCCCGTCGATCCAGGCCAGCTTTGTGATCGTTTGAAACATGTGTGGGGCTGCGGAGAGAATCTCTCCGAAGTGCCGTTTGCGCGCATCGATCAATTGGTTCGTGATCGCTATGGGAAGATCGGGTGGACCGAGAAATTTTAACGCTTTGCTATTTAAAAAAATGGTGGCGGTGGACGGAGTCGAACCGTCGACGCCGCGGATATGAGCCGCGTGCTCTGACCAACTGAGCTACACCGCCGGGGGAAGTGCAAATTAGTCCTGGTTGGAAGGAAGATCAAGCGATCGAGGGGGTAGATGAACTCCACTTGCGCTGCACCGAGGTCCGATTGACTTTTTTTCTCCCTCGACCAATCTGAAACAGAACTTTCTCATCTACTTCGAGGCATGTCAACATGTTGCCGTAAACCAACCCCGTATCCAGACCGATTTTGTAGGGCAGATCGTAGAACACGGTCGGTTGCGGAGTGTGTCCGAAAAGTACCGTTTGCGGAAGGCTGTGGGAGCTATAGATAAAAGCATTCCTGATCCAAAGCAACTCTTCGTCACTTTGCTCGCCCCAAGGCTTTTGCGGATTAATGCCGGCGTGCACGCACAAGAATGAATCCATGACGTAATAGTTGTGCAGCGCTCGGAAGAAACTCAAATGACTGGGCGGGATCGCCGAAAGTGTGTACTCCGTCGTCAATTTTTCCGGCTCGATTTCATAGCTCGCCAAAGTTGTTTTGCCGCCGTTGGCGACAAACATGTCGCCGTGCTTCCCGCCGAGCCCAAGATACGACAACAACATGTCCTCATGGTTTCCCTTAAGAAAAACGAATCTTACTCCTTCGTGGTCCTTTTGAAGAGAAAGCAGATACGAGACGACCTCTCGCGAATTCGGACCGCGGTCAATATAGTCGCCCAGAAATATGACATCGTCGCCTGGAACTAGCGGCAAGCCGTCGACTAGTCGGCGAAGCTCCGCGGCGCAGCCATGAATATCGCCAATGACGTAACGACCCATATTAAATAATCCTAAGCTACTCGACCGGTAGGTGCAATGACTCAAGTGAGAGTAGAAAATTTGCTCATCTCCAGCTAGTATTCAAGTGGGTCTGCAAGGCTAGCAAATGAAACTGCGCGAGATGTATGCCAGTTGGTTGCTCGTATCGGGCGTGGTCTGCCTGGTCATGGGTATCGGCAACTGGACAGTGGGAGCAATTGAAACCTCCAAATATCAGGCTCTGCTGTACAAGACCGCTCGAACCGGGCTCGAAGAAAATTACCGAAGCTTTCAAGAGCTGGATGACCAAAAAAACCAAGAGGTGCTTCGCCGCATTAACGAGGACCGCGAAAAGTTTAATGGCGCCAGGGTAAAACTCAACTTCTTTTACGTCGTGCTCACCGGCGGTAGAGTTCTATTTATCGTTGGCGTGATCTTATCGTTAATGGCGATGGTTCGCCTTATCCGGCGAGATTCCCGCATAAAAATAAAACAACTTACCGAATC
>Ga0209486_10000803_pt1 | contig 13885 bp, 11 predicted proteins | sample NCCompost_FD_187518 | JGI IMG/M metagenome (GOLD analysis project Ga0209486, IMG submission 187518) | Agricultural soil microbial communities from Utah to study Nitrogen management - NC Compost (SPAdes) (version 2) | ecosystem: Environmental > Terrestrial > Soil > Agricultural land | place...
AGCTTGCGATACGCGCCGCCGGCATCGAGAAGCCTGCCAGCACGCACACCTTCCGTCACTGCTTCGCCACGCACCTGCTCGAGAACGGCTACGACATCCGTACCGTGCAGGAGCTGCTCGGCCACTCGGACGTCAAGACGACGATGATCTACACGCACGTCCTCAACAAGGGCGGGCGAGGGGTGAGGAGCCCGCTGGACGCGGGCCGCGGATCACGCGATTAGCGAGGCGATGGCGTCCGCGAACCGCTCCGGCGCTCCGGCGTCGATGCGCAGGTACAGCGAAGGTTCAACCAGCTCGAGTTCCATTACGCGGAACGTGTCGCCGCTCCTGACGAAGTCCGCGCGCGCGTAGAGCAGCTTTTGCCCGACGGCGGCGATGGCGGCGTCGCCGGCGGCGAGTAACGCCGGATCCGGAGTGACGAGCCTGATTTCGCTGCCATGCTCCTCCTGCACGCGGAAGTCGCCGCGCTTCGGAGTCTTGAGGATGCTGTGGCTGTGCGTCCCGTTGAGGTAGATCATCGAGAACTCGCCTTCCTCGACGACGCCGCGTTCGAACGGTTGCATCATGAGCGGCCGGCCGGCGAAGTACGCCTCGATCTCCGGTGCGAGCTCGCGGGCCCTCTGCGCGTCGAGTCGCCACGCGCCCTGGGCGTTGGCGCCCATCACGGGCTTGATCACCGCTTCGGTGCTGCGCAGTTCCTCGAACAAGGGCCCCAGCTCGCCGCGGCGCAGTCCCTCGCGCCAGAACGTCGGAACCGTCTCGATGCCGCGGGCGGCGAAGTCGCGCAGGTAGGACTTCTGCATGTTCCAGCGCACGATCTCGCTGCCGTTATCGAGCCGGACGCCGGAACGCTCGATCGTCTCGAGCACGCGGAGGAACGCCTCGGCGTTGTGCTGGTAGTCCCAGGTCGAGCGGATCACGACCAGCGCGTACTGGCTCCAGTCGACGCCGGCGCGGTCCCAGGGAATGGTCTCGACCTTGAATCCGCGGCGCGCGAGCGGCAGCACCGCGAGTTCGTCGTCGATGACGAACCCGGCGGGATCGTGCAGGGTGAGGAACGCAAGCCGGCGCACGTCAGGACTTGGGGTAGATGACGAGCTGCGTGCAGCGGAAGAGCGCGATGGTCTTGCCGCTCTCGCGGTGCGTGACGACGGCATCCCAGAGCTGCGTCGTGCGCCCGAGGTGGGCGGCGCTCGCGACGCACTCGATCGTCCCCTCGCGCGCCGTGCCGAGGAAATTGGACTTGAGCTCGATGGTCGTGAACCCGTTCGCGCCCTCCGGCAGGTTGGCGATGCAGCCGTAGCCGGACACGGTGTCGGCGAGCGTCACGACCGTGCCGGCGTGAAGGTAGCCGTTGGGTGCGATGTGATGCCGCTGGACGGTGAGCTCCCCGCGCAGTTCCTTCCCGTCGAGCGCGGTGATGACGATGCCCATGTAGCCGGGCAGGAAGCCGGTGCCGCGGCGCTTGAGCTGTTCGAGCGTGATCAAGCGGCGGCGCCGGCGCGCAGCACGGCGGCCGGCCGGAGCAGGCCGAACTGCGCGGCGAGCTCGGCGGGATGCTCGGCGTTCCAGATGACGATGTCGGCGATCTTGCCTGGCTCGATGCTGCCGAGCACCTTGCGCAAGCCCAGCGCGCGCGCGGCGTTGCGTGTCACGCCGAGCAGCGCCTCCTCGGTCGTGAGGCCGAACTGCGTGCAGGCGAGCGTCATGTTGAGCTGCAGCGAGGCGAGCGGCGAGCTGCCGGGATTCAGGTCGCTCGCGATCGCGATCGGCACGCGGTTCACGCGCAGGAGCTCGATCGGCGGGAGCTTGGTCTCGCGCAGGTAGGTGTACGCGCCCGGAAGCAGCACGGCGACGGTGCGGGACGCGGCCATGGCGAGCACGCCGTCCTTGTCGAGGTGCTCGAGGTGGTCGGCGGAGAGCGCCTTGTATTTCGCAGCGAGGGCGGCGCCCTGCTGGTTGGAGAACTGCTCGGCGTGCAGCTTGACTCCGAGGCCGAGTTCCTTGGCCTTGACGAACACGCGCTCGACCTGCGCCGCCGAGAAGCCGACGGTGTCGCAATAGGCGTCGACGGCGTCGGCGAGCCCCTCGGCGACCGCGGCCGGCAGGATCTCGTCGCACACATATTGTATGTAGTCGTCCGGTCGGTCCTTGTACTCCGGCGGCAGGGCATGGGCGGCGAGCAGCGTCGTGCGCACGTTGATGGAAAGCCGCTTGCCGAGCGTGCGCGCCACGCGCAGGATCTTGAGCTCGTTGTCCTTGTCGAGCCCGTAGCCGGATTTGACCTCCATCGTGGTCACGCCCTCGGCGACGTACTTGCCGGCGCGCGCCAGCGCGGCCGTGAGCAGGTCGGCCTCGCTTGCCGCGCGCGTCGCGGCGACGGTGTTGGCAATGCCGCCGCCGGCCCTGGCGATGTCCTCGTAGTTCGCGCCCTGCAGGCGCTGCTCGAATTCCTTGTAGCGACTTCCTGCCCACACGAGGTGCGTGTGGCAGTCGATGAGCCCCGGCGTCACGAGCGCGTAGTTCACCTCGTTGACGGCGCAGGTTTTCGGCAGCGTCGCGGGCACGTCGCGCTTGGATCCGACCCAGGCGATGCGGTTGCTGGCGAGCGCGACCGCGCCCTTCGGGATGAGGCCATAGGGGCGGCCCTCGGCGCAGGTCGCGAGTGTCGCGTTGCGTATGAGCCGGGTCCAGGTCGACGAGTCGGGGATTGCCACGGACCGAGAGCTTACCGGAAGCCGGCGCCGCCGCGTTATGCTGCGTGTCCCGATTGCCCGCCCACGGACACGCTGTGCCGGATGCCTCGATCACGCGCGAATTCGTCGCGGCCTTGCCGAAGACGGACCTGCACGTCCACCTCGACGGATCGCTGCGCATCCCGACGCTGATCGAGCTCGCGCGCGAGCAGCGCGTGGAGCTGCCGAGCTACACCGAGGCCGGCCTGCGCGAGACCGTATATAAGGAGCGTTACACCAGCCTCGGCGACTACCTGAAGGGCTTTCGCTACACCGTCGGCGTGATGCAGACGCCCGAGGCGCTCGAGCGCATCGCCGCGGAGCTTGCGGAGGACAACCAGGCGGAGGGCGTGCGCTACCTCGAGGTGCGCTTCGCGCCGCAGCTGCACGTGCGCCCCGGGCTCGACGCGATCGAGGTGCTGGCGGCGGTGGATCGCGGCCTGCGCCGCGCGCGCGACGCCTACAACAAGCGGCCCGAGATCGCCGCCGGCCGTGAGCCGCATTTCGAGTATGGCATCATCTGCTGTGCGCTCAGGATGTTCGGCGCGGGCTTCAGCCAGCACTACGACACGCTGCTCGCGGCGCATCCGTATACGCGCCCGAAGGACATCTTCGCCATCGCCTCGCTCGATGTGGTGCGCGCGGCCGTGGTGGCGCGCGACAGCCTCGGACTGCAGGTCGTCGGTTTCGACCTTGCCGGCGAGGAGCAGGGCTACCCGGCGAGTGCCCACAAGGAGGCCTTCGAGTACGCGCACAAGCACTTCCTGAAGCGCACCGTGCATGCGGGCGAGGCCTACGGCCCGGAGTCAATCTTCCAGGCGATTACCGACCTGCACGCGGACCGGATCGGGCACGGCACCTACCTGCTCGAGGCCGGGGAGATTCGCGACCCGGAGATCGAAGACCGTGACCGCTACGTGGAGAAGCTCGGCAACTACATCGCCGACCGGCGCATCACGCTCGAGATCTGCCTGACGAGCAACCTGCAGACCAACCCTGCGATGAAGGCCCTGAACGACCACACCTTCAAGAGGCTGCGCGCGGCGCGCATCTCGACCACGATCTGCACCGACAACCGGCTCATGAGCAATACGACGGTGACCAACGAGCTGATGCTGGCGGTGCAGCATCTCGGCCTCGACCGCCACGACCTCAAGTCGATCGTGATCTACGGCTTCAAGCGCAGCTTCTGGCCGGGCGATTACCTCAGCAAGCGCCTGTACGTGCGCCAGGTGATCGACCACTACGCCGCCGTCGAGAGGAATTTCGCCGCATGAGCGAGGTCTGGCCTTCGGCGCTGAAGCGCTGGCAGGGCGCCGGTCTCGTGGATGCCGCAACGGCCGAGCGCATCCGCGCCTTCGAGGCGTCGCAGGGCGGCGTCGAGCGGCAGGGCCGGCTGACGCTTATCGCGTTCGCGCTCGGCGCCGTGCTCCTGGCCGCGGGCATACTGCTCTTCGTCGCGGCGCACTGGGACCGTATGTCGCCCGGCGGCCGCTTCGCGCTCGTGCTCGCGTTGATCGCGGCGCTGCACGCAGGCGGTGCCGTCGCTTCGCGTTCGAGCGCCGGGCTGTCCGCGACGCTGCACGCCGTCGGCACGGCTGCGCTCGGCGCCGGCATCTATCTCGCAGGCCAGATCTTCCACATGGCGGAACACTGGCCGGCGGCGCTCATGCTGTGGTCGCTTGGCGCGGCGGTCGGCGTCGTGTTGCTGCGGCAGTGGCCGCAAGTGCTGTGGCTCGCAGTGCTGGCGCCGGCCTGGCTGTGGGGCGAGTGGACCGCCGCGCTGCCCCCGCGTGCTGTGTGGCGGGGATTGACGCCGGTCGCAGTGGGCATGTTTCTGCTGGCCTGCGCCTATCTCATGTCAAAGCCCGCGGCCTCGAATGAGCGCTGGCGCCGCGCGCTTGCCTGGCTCGGCGCGATTGGGCTGATCCCGGCGGCCGTGGCGCTCGCGATGTCGAGCGACGTCGACTGGACGATGTTCGGTACCCAGTACCCGGAGGTGACCGGCGCGCCGAGGATCGTCGGCTGGTCGGTTGCGATCGCGCTGCCGCTCGGTCTCGCATGGTTCCTGCGCAGGCGCGACGCCGCCTGGCTGCTCGCGGCGCTTGCCTGGGCGCTCGTCCTGATGCAGGTGTCGCCTCGGACGGATGCCGGAGAGCTTGCGATGTTCGCGCTCCTCGCGCTTGGGGCCGCGGGCATCGTGCTCTGGGGCTTGCGCGACCAGCAGCGGCTCGCGATCAATGTCGGCGTGCTCGGCTTCGCTTGCGCCGTGCTCGGCTTCTACTTCTCGAGCCTGTACGACAAGCTCGGCCGCGCACTCGGCCTGATCGGCATCGGCGTGCTCTTCATCGGCGGCGGATGGCTGCTGGAGCGTGCGCGCCGGCGGCTGATTGCGCGCATGCAGGCGGGGCAGTCGTGACGCCGCTCGCGAAAGGGCTCGTGGTCGGCGTGGCGCAGGTCCTGCTGGTGGGAAGCGTCGGCGCGAAGTTTCTCTACGACCGCGCGAACTACCCGCGCCTGTGGGTAGAGACCGCGCCCTACGACCCGGACATGCCGATCCGCGGCCGTTACGTGAATATCGCGCTGCTCGTTGAAGCGGATCGCGCTGCCCCGCGTGACGGCGACCGCGCGCCGAACATGTTCCTGGCCCGGCTCGAGCCGCGCGGCGACGCGCTGGCCGCCGTGCAGGACGACGACAACGGCAACCACTGGGTGAGGAGCGGACGTTGCGGCGAGCAGAATTGCTGGCAGCTTGAGGTACCGCTCGCATACTTCATTCCCGAGCATGGCGAGGATCCCTCGCGCCAGCCGCAAGGCGCTTCGCTCTGGGCGGAAGTCACGCTGCCGCCGAGCGGGGCGCCGCGGCCGGTCCGGCTCGGCGTGAAGAAGGGCGGGTCGATTGAGCCGATCGCTCCCTAGATCTCGACCTCGGTCGCGAGCACGACGACTCGCTTCGTCGGCATGCGGAAGAACTCCGCCGCCTGCGCGCTGCGCCGCTGCATCCAGGCAAAGAGCCGCATCTTGAGGCCCGCGAGGCCGTGCCGCGCGCGGGCGCGCACCAGGTGCCAGCCGAGGAAGAACGTGCAGTCCGGGTCGATGCGCAGTCCCTTCCGTGCCGCACCCGCGAGCGCGACGGCGACGTCCGGCGTTTCCATGAAGCCGAAGCGTGCGTGCACGACGTGGATGCCGGGGAATATCTCTTCGGGGTAGCTGCGCGAGACGACGTCCTGGCGCGGCGTGCGCTGGATCTCGAGGTTCAGGATGACGATGTTCTCGTGGCAGACGCGGTTGTGCTCGAGGTTTCGCAGCATCGCCGTCGGCACGAAGCCCTGGTGGCTCACGAGGAAGACCGCGGTGCCGGGCACGCGCACCACCTCGCGCAGCATCTTCGGCAGTTCTGCGATCGGCACTGCCCGGCGCTGCAGTTCGGTTCGCAGCAGTGCCCGGCCATCGCGCCAGGTGACGAACACCGCGAACATCGCGGCCGACAGCGCGAGCGGGATCCAGCCCCCGCTCGGGATCTTGGTCGCGTTGCCGAGTACGAAGGCGAGGTCGACGATGCCGAACAGCCCGAACACGGCGACTACGCGCCAGACCGGCCACTTCCACGCCGCGCGCGCCGCGATGGCGCCGAGCAGCGTCGTTATCACCATGGTCCCGTTCACGGCTGCGCCGTACGCGCCCGAAAGCGCGCTCGAGCCCTGGAAGATCACGACGAAGGCACAGGTCGCGAAGAACATGAATGCGTTGGTCGACGGGACGTAGATCTGGCCATGGGCGTCGGCGGAGGTCTGCAGGATCTTCACGCGCGGCAGCAGGTCGAGCTGCACGGCCTGCCGCGTCACCGAGAAGGCGCCGGAGATCGTCGCCTGTGAGGCGATGATCGCGGCCGCGGTTGCGATCGCGACCAGGTAGGGGAGTGCGGACGGCGACGCCATCTCGAAGAAAGGGTTGACCGTGGCAGACGGAGACTTCAGGAGCAGCGCGCCCTGCCCGAAGTAGTTGAGCAGGAGGCCCGGCCACACGACGAGGAACCAGGCGATGCGCACCGGCTTCCTGCCGAAGTGACCCATGTCGATGTAGAGCGCCTCGCCGCCGGTCAGCACCAGGAACACGGCGCCCAGGATCACGAGCGCAAGTCCCGGGTGGCCGAGCAGCACGGCGAGCGCGTACCGGGGATCGAGCGCCCTCAGGATCTCGGGCGTATCCACGATTTCGCGCAGGCCCAGCAGTCCGATCGAGACGAACCAGATCACCATGATCGGGCCGAACAGTCGCCCGATGCGCTCCGTGCCGCGGCGCTGCATCGCGAACAGGACGACGAGGATTACGAGCGTCCCGGGTACGACGAGCCGCTGCATGCCCGGGTCGATGATCGCGAGCCCTTCCATGGCGCCCATTACGGAGATCGCCGGCGTGATCAGCGCGTCGCAATAGAAGAACGCCGTGCCGAGCACGGCGAGCAGCACGAGCCGCTTCGCCGCCTTGCTGTTGCCGGCGAGCTTGTCCTCGACCAGCGCGACCAGCGACAGCACGCCGCCTTCGCCGTCGTTGTCCATGCGCAGGATGACGACGATGTACTTCAGCGTGATGACGACCAGCAGGCTCCAGAAGATGAGCGACAGCACGCCGAGCATGGCGCTGGCGTCCGTCGCGCCGCCGGCGACGGCGGTCGCTTCGCGCAATGCATACAGCGGGCTCGTGCCGATGTCTCCGTACACGACACCGAGCGCGCCCAGCGTGGCCGCGGACAGGGAGCGGGGTTGGTTCATGGGAAGGGCCGTCCGGCGGCGCACATCATGCCCGATCCGCGTTATTCTCGCGAATCATGAACGCCGAACCCGCTCCGAGCTCTGCCGGTCCGCGCGTCGTGCGCGCTCCACGCGGCAAGTCCCTGAATTGCGGAAGCTGGCTCACCGAGGCGCCGTTTCGGATGCTCCAGAACAACCTCGATCCCGAGGTGGCGGAGCACCCGGACCAGCTCGTCGTCTACGGCGGCATCGGCAAGGCCGCGCGCAACTGGGAGGCGTTCGACACGATTCTTTCCGTGTTGAAGCGCCTGAAGGACGACGAGTCGCTGCTGGTGCAGTCGGGCAAGCCCGTCGGCGTATTCCGCACGCACGTCGACGCGCCACGCGTCCTCATCGCGAACTCGAACCTCGTGCCGCACTGGGCGACCTGGGCGCACTTCCACGAGCTCGACCGCAAGGGCCTCATGATGTACGGGCAGATGACCGCGGGCTCCTGGATCTACATTGGCTCGCAGGGCATCGTGCAGGGGACGTATGAAACCTTCGGCGCCTGCGCGCGCACGCATTTCAAGGGCGATGCGCGCGGCCGCTGGATCCTGACCGGCGGCCTCGGCGGCATGGGCGGCGCGCAGCCGCTCGCGGCGACGATGGCGGGCTTCTCGATGCTCGCGGTCGAGTGCGACGAGTCGCGCATCGACTTCCGGCTTCGCACGGGCTACGTCGACCGCAAGGCAACGACACTCGATGACGCGCTCGCCCTGATCGACGAGGCACGCAGCGAGAAGAAGGCGCTGTCTGTGGGCCTGCTCGGTAATGCCGCCGAGGTTTTTCCGGAGCTTGCACGTCGCAAGGTCGTGCCGGACGCCGTCACGGACCAGACATCCGCCCACGATCCGCGAAACGGCTACCTGCCGCGCGGCTGGACGTTGGCGCAGGCGGCCGAAACGCGGCGCAACGACCCCGAGCGGATCGAGCGCGAAGCGCGCGCGTCGATGAAGGTTCACGTGCAGGCGATGCTCGACCTCAAGGCCCAGGGAGCGGTCGCGTTCGACTATGGCAACAACATCCGCCAGGTCGCGCTCGAGGAGGGCCTGAAGAACGCCTTCGACTTCCCGGGCTTCGTGCCGGCTTACATCCGACCGCTCTTCTGCGAAGGCATCGGGCCTTTCCGCTGGGTCGCGCTCTCCGGCGACCCGGAAGACATTTATAAGACGGATGCCAAGGTGCGGGAGCTGATGCCGGACGATGCGCACCTGCATCGCTGGCTCGACATGGCGAGGGAGCGCATCAAGTTCCAGGGCCTGCCGGCGCGCATCTGCTGGGTGGGCCTCAAGGACCGCGCACGGCTCGGCCTCGCCTTCAACGAGATGGTCGCGGGCGGCGAACTCTCCGCGCCGATCGTGATCGGCCGCGACCACCTCGATTCCGGCTCGGTGGCGAGCCCGAACCGCGAAACTGAGGCGATGCGGGACGGTTCGGACGCCGTGTCGGACTGGGCGTTCCTGAACGCGCTCCTCAACACCGCGGGCGGGGCGACCTGGGTGTCGATCCATCACGGCGGCGGCGTCGGCATGGGATTCTCCCAGCACGCGGGCGTCGTCATCGTCTGCGACGGCACCGACGCCGCGGCGGCGCGCATTGCGCGTGTGCTGCGCAACGACGCCGGCACCGGCGTCATGCGCCATGCCGACGCCGGCTATGAACGCGCGATCGACTGCGCGCGCGAGCAGGGCCTCGACCTGCCGTCGGTGCGCTGATGGCGACGCTCACATTGAAACGCGGCGCGATTTCGCTCGCGGACATGCGCCGCATCTCGCGGAGCGATGACGCCGTCGCGCTCGCGGAGGGCTGGCGCGACCCCGTCGAGGCGTCGCTCGCCGCGGTGCGCAAGCGCCTCGCCAGTGGCGAATCGCTCTACGGCATCAACACCGGCTTCGGCAAGCTCGCCAAGACCCGCATCTCGGACGACGAGCTCGCGACGCTGCAGCTCTACCTCATGCGCTCGCACGCGGCCGGCGTCGGCGCGCCGCTCGCGGACTCGACGGTTCGGTTGATCCTGGTGTTGAAGGCCGCGAGCCTCGCGCGCGGCTTCTCGGGCGTGCGCCCGGTCGTCATCGAGCGGCTGCTCGCGCTCGTCAATGCGGGCATCCATCCCGTCGTGCCGTCCCAGGGTTCGGTCGGCGCTTCCGGGGACCTCGCGCCGCTCGCCCACCTGTCGCTCGCGCTGATCGGCGAGGGCCGGGTGCGCGTGAAGGGGAAGGAACTGGATTGCGCCGCGGCGCTTGCGGCTGCCAGCATCGAGCCGCTCGCACTCGGGCCGAAAGAAGGACTTGCGCTGCTGAACGGCACGCAGGTCTCGACCGCGCTTGCGCTCGAGGCGCTGTTCGCAGCCGAGGACCTGCTTGCCGGCTCGATTCTCGCCGGTGCGATGTCTGTGGACGCGGCGCTCGGCAGCCGCGTGCCGTTCGACGCGCGCATCCACAACGCCCGCGGCCAGCCGGCGCAGATCGCGGTCGCCGCGGCATTTCGGGACGTGCTCGGAGAGAGCGACATCGGCCGCTCGCATGAGAACTGCGACCGCGTGCAGGACCCGTATTCGCTGCGCTGTCAGCCGCAGGTCGCGGGCGCCTGCCTGCAACAGGTCCAGGATGTCTCGCGCACGCTCCTGCTCGAGGCGAACGGCGTCTCCGACAACCCGCTCGTGTTCGGCAAGGAGGGCGACGTGCTCTCCGGCGGCAACTTCCACGCCGAGCCTGTGGCGTTTGCCGCCGACAACCTCGCGCTCGCCATCGCCGAGATCGGTGCGCTCTCCGAGCGGCGCATCGCAATGCTGATCGACGACAGCCTGAGCCAGCTGCCCGCGTTCCTGGTGCGGCAGGGAGGGCTCAATTCCGGTTTCATGATCGCGCAGGTAACGGCGGCGGCGCTCGCGTCCGAGAACAAGTCGCTCGCGCACCCGGCTTCGGTCGACAGCCTGCCGACCTCAGCGAACCAGGAGGATCACGTTAGCATGGCGACCTTCGCGGCGCGAAGGCTCGGGCCGATGGCAGAGAACACCCGCGGCGTGATCGCAATCGAACTCCTCGCAGCGGCGCAGGGGATCGACTTCCGCCGGCCGCTCGCCTCGAGCCCGGCGCTCGAAGCGGCGCACGCGCTGCTGCGCAAACGCGTCGCCTTCTACGACCACGACCGCCACTTCGCCCCCGACATCGCCGCCGCGAAGTCCGTCATCGCGAGCGACGAATTCCTCGCCCTCGTCCCGTCAGGCCTCACACCGAGCCGATAGCAGTCTGCTCGCTGACGAGCCGACGGGACCCCGAGGCGAGCGAGTGTCCGGTCTTCCGAGCTCGCGGAGGGGTCCCGTCGGCGAAGGCAGCGCGCTACTGAACCGGCGGGTGTTCCGCAAGCCAACGCATGGACCGCTCGACGCGTGCACGGCCGCTGGGGTGGTCGAAGAAGATGACTTCCTCGAGCGATCCCGGCTCGAGCTTGCGATACGTCGAAAGCCGCATCGCGACGGACGCAAACCCATGCGGCTCCCTCGCGACGTCCAGCCCGAAGGTATCCGCCTGGTGTTCCGCCGTGCGGATCATCGTGTTCGTGACCGGCGAGGTCAGGTACGTCACGGCCGAGAAGATCGCGAATGCGAGGGGCAGTCCCGCCGGATCCGCGAGGTCGCGGATGCCGAACCGGTCGCCGTAGCGCCTCTGCAACCGGCCGAACAGCCGGTTGATGACGAAGTAACCGATTGTGAGCGCGAGCGTGAAGCCGAGCCCGAGCTTGATGCCGTGGTGCAGGCGGTAGTGGCCCAACTCGTGGCCCATGACGGCGCGGATCTCGGGCAGCGACGTGCCGTTCAGGAGATTGTCGTTGAGCGCGATGCGCGCAGTGCCCCCGAGGCCGGAGACGTTCGCGCTGATGCGCTTGGTCTGCTTCGAGGCGTTGAACCAGAACACGTCGTCGACCGGGACCCCGGCCTCCTCTGCGAGCGCGAGGATGGACTCGTGCACCTCGCCGGGTGGCAGCGGCTGGTAATCGTTGAAAAGCGGCTCGATGACCACGGGCTGGACCGTGAACACGAACAGGATCACGACGGCCGTGAAACCCGTCGCCCACCACACCCAGCGTTCGCGCACCCGGCGCACCAGCATATAGAGGCCGGCGATGACGAGACCGAGGAAGGCCGTGCTGATCGCGACGCTGAGCGCCCATTCGCCGAGGAAGCCGCCGGCCGTGTAGTTCGACATGCCGTACTGGTGCTCGCGGAAATAGTCGGTGTAGAGCGACCAGGGCAGTGTCAGCAGCGACAGTGCGACGATGAATGCCGCGGCGACCGCGAGCGCCTGCATGAACGGCTTCGCGTCGCGCGCCGCCGCGAAGTCGCGGATGCGCGCCGCGAACCGCAGGCGCAGCAGCAATGCGCAGGCCGCGACCGCGATCAGTGTGGACCAGAGCTCGATCCAGTAACCGCCTTCGAAATAATCGTCCGATTGCTCGCGGTTGGCCGCGGGGACCGTCGCGATGTATGCGTCGGTCGCGCGGCCGACGTCGAAGGTTGGTCCCCAGGCGGATTCCGGCGGAATGCTGAGTGTCGCCGTCGCATCGCTCATCGTTCGCTCCCGGATCCGGCACGCTATAGTGCCCGCTTTGCGGTGCAACAGGCGAGTCGATGGCGGCGCTCCCCAGGACGGGATTGATCGGCTGGCGCGGCATGGTGGGTTCCGTGCTCGTCCAGCGCATGCGCGCGGAAGGCGATTTCGCGCACATCGATCCCGAATTCTTCTCGACTTCGCGGTCAGGCGCCGCGGCGCCCGACATCGGCCGCGGCGCGTCGACGGTCGCCGATGCCAACGACGTCGACGCGCTTGCGCGCTGCGACATTCTCATTTCCTGCCAGGGCGGCGAATACACGGAAGCGATCCATCCGCGGCTGCGTGCGCACGGCTGGCGCGGCCACTGGATCGACGCCGCCTCGCAGCTTCGGCTGAAGGACGAGGCCGTCATCATCCTCGACCCCGTGAATCGCCCCGTCATCGACGCGGCGCTCGCGGCAGGCCGCCGCGACTGGATCGGCGGCAACTGCACCGTGAGCCTGATGCTGATGGCTTTCGGGGGCCTGTTCCGCGCGGGGCTGGTCGAGTGGATGACGACCATGACCTACCAGGCCGCTTCGGGCGCCGGCGCGCGCGAGATGCGTGAGCTCCTTGCGCAGATGGGCCACCTGCATCGGTCGGCGGGCGATCTCCTCGACGATCCCGCGAGCGCGATCCTCGACATCGACCGCCGCGCGAGCGCGGCGCTTGCTGACGGCATGCCGGTGAAGCGACTCGGCTTTCCGCTGGCGGGAAGCCTCCTGCCGTGGATCGACCGCGACCTCGGCAACGGTTTCAGCCGCGAGGAGTTCAAGGCTGGCGCGGAGGGCAACAAGATCCTGGGCCTCGAGTCCACGCCGGTGCCGATCGACGGCCTCTGCGTCCGCATCGGCGCGATGCGCTGCCACAGCCAGGCGGTGACGATCAGGCTCAAGCGCGCCATGCCGATTGCCGAAGTCGAGCGCGCGATCGCGTCCGCGCACGACTGGGTCCGCATCGTGCCGAACGAGCGCGAGGCATCGCTCACACGCCTCACGCCGGCGGCGGTCACCGGCACGCTCGACATCGCGGTCGGGCGCATCCGTCACCTGGCGATGGGCGAGGACCACGTCACCGCGTTCACGGTCGGCGACCAGCTCCTGTGGGGCGCGGCCGAGCCGCTGCGGCGCATGCTGCGCCTGCTCATCCGGCGCTGACCGCCCGGCATGTCGTTCCTCGAGAGCACGGGCGCGCGGCTCAGCCGGCTGCTGGAATACCCGGGATTCGTGCGCTTCCTGTCCGCGCGGCTGCTCGCCTCGATCGCGGTGCAGATGCAGACGGTGGCCGTCGGCTGGCAGATCTACGCGATCACGCGTGATCCGCTCGACCTCGGCTTCATCGGGCTGTCGCAATTCCTGCCGTTCGTGCTGCTGGTGCTGCCTGCGGGGCATATTGCGGACCGGCACAACCGGGCGCTCATCCTGTCGCTCTGCATCGCGCTGGAATTCTTCTGCGCGCTCGCGCTGCTCGCGTTCACGCTGTCCGGCCTTGCGGTAGTCTGGCCCGTGTTCGCGGTGATGGTCGTCTTCGGCGTCGCGCGCGCGTTCTCGATGCCGGCGGGCCAGGCGATCATGCCGAACCTCGTGCCGAACTCGCTCTTCTCGCGCGCGGTCGCCGTGAACTCGAGCACCTGGCAGGTCTCGACGATCGCCGGCCCCGCGATCGGCGGCCTCGTCTATCTCGCCGGGCCCGACGTCGTCTACGCAACGGTCGCGGGGCTTCTCGCAGCCGCGTTCCTGCTCATCGTCGGCGTGAAGACGGAAAA
>Ga0209486_10000804_pt1 | contig 13884 bp, 13 predicted proteins | sample NCCompost_FD_187518 | JGI IMG/M metagenome (GOLD analysis project Ga0209486, IMG submission 187518) | Agricultural soil microbial communities from Utah to study Nitrogen management - NC Compost (SPAdes) (version 2) | ecosystem: Environmental > Terrestrial > Soil > Agricultural land | place...
TTGGCGGCGCGCTGCAGACTTCGTCGCGCCGTAGACATAAATATCGATTCCATCTTAAACAGATGCTCATCAAAATGCTTGGCATCAGATACCGAAAAGGGAAAAGTGGTGTTGTAACCTGTTTCGTATTTCACTCTTAGAGGCCACTTCCAACCCACTGTTCCGCGGACCTTATATATCGACCCAAATCGCGTAAGACAAACTGCCAAACTCAATTCGCGAAAGCGCGAGTGCGCACGGTTATGAAATTCGAGCACCAGAGCGATCACGAACCAAGGGTGTTTCGTGAGGTCGCCTCCTTCCCCGAAAGCCAGACGCAAGGAACTGCCGGGCTCATAGTGGCCCACTCCCAAAGATTGCAAAACCTCGGTCTTGAAGTCCTTCGCAGTTTTGTACTCTGCGACGCCCAAAGAAGAGCCAATGACACGGAGGTCGGCGGATAAACGTCTCAAGGTGTTTCGCCTAAACTTTCCTCGGACGGTTGGGTCGATCTTCATACTTGTTAAAAACACTGCTTAAAACAAGAAGAGCCGCCGAACGCGAAGCATCCCAAAGAAATGGCGGAAAAGAAAATCCGCGAGTTCATTTCAGATCTCGCGGTTTATGCAAACATTTCAGCATCGACTCAAACAGTGGCGCTCAGTACATGCCTGTTCCTCTGCCAGCGACTTAGTCAACAATCTGATTGCTCACTTGAAGAACGTTCGCGTCTTCCGGCCAAGTAACCAGGTGGGGGAAGGCGCAGCCTATAGAAGCTGGATGAGCTTCGGAAAGGCAGAGCCTTTCCGCACCGAGCGGCGGCAAGCCGCACAGTCGGAGCTTAAGTGTTTCTTAAACTAGAAGTTTGAGTGAGAGTTCCGCCATCCGCGAAATAGAGCTCAGAACACCCTGACGGGAGCGGGCACAAGCTCCGAGCCTTTATATCAAAACAGTTCAAATTTTACTGTCAGGTACTTCCGCGGGTTCTGCCGAAAGTCGTACATCAGTTTCACGCCTTCGGAAGAGAGTTGATTGACATTTGAGTAGAGCGCTTCGTCTGTTAGTAACTTGCCGACCGTGCCTTCGCCACGCTGAGCTGCGGAGACCATATTATCGATGCGTTCAGCAGTGGTGTTGAAGCGTGCAATGGCGGCGCGGGCGTCATTGTAGATCTGTTCGTCTTTAATGAGTTTGCCAATTGTGCCACGGCCGGCGTTGATGTCAGCAATCATTAGATTGACCTGGTCCACAGAACGATCGAGGCGGTCAGCCGTGCGATTGATTCGAATATAAAGTTCGTCGTCGGTGAGCAGTTTGCCGGCGGTGCCGCGGCCGGCGCGCAAGTCCTCAGCAATCCGGCGCAGTTGCAGCGTGATCTCGTTGGCATTGTTGTAGAGCGCGGGATCGTTTACGAATCTTCCTGCTGAGCCCTCACCAGAGCGAATCATGCGCATCACTTCTTCGCTCTCGCGTACCGTCGCATTCAGGTTGTTGTACAGCGCCTCGTCGGAAAATAAACGCCCGACGGTTCCTTTGCCATCCCGAACGTCTGTAACGATCACACTGATCTGATCGGATAACTTACTCAGGCGTTGGGCCAGATCTGTTCCGGATGTGGCGAAGTCGTTAACCGTGTTTGAACTTGAAGAACGAAGCGTATCGTAATTAGCCACGGGCGGAGCGAGAGTTGTTCCCGGGCTGATGTTGATCAGCATTTCATTTCCCAAAAGACTCGGTGAACCTTGTGTAGCGGTGGAGTCTTTCCGAATTCGATCGTTAGCGGGGCGGCCGTCGATCGTTCCGTCGATCACCATCAACGCTTCAATCCGGGGAGCATTAGGATCGGTTGAAGGCTCCATCAGCGTGATCTTATCTACCTCTCCCACGCGCACGCCTGAAAGACGCACTTCAGAACCTTCGCGCAGCCCATTGGCGTCGCCAAAACGTGCTTTCAAGTAAAGTTTCTTCGAGAAGGGATTAAGATCGCCGGAGGCGTTCAGAATAAGGAAGATCAGGATAACGATCGAGATCAGCACAAAGATGCCGACGCGCAGTTGATTCAAACTTACCTGCTTAGTTGATCGTGGCATAATGATTCAAGGATGAACTATGAACGATGAACGATGAAGAATGAGGGATGGGATGAAACATTCGGACAGCTGTCCTATTCATCCTTCATAATTCATAATTCAGCCTTTTCAGCCATCCTTCATCCTTTCTTTCAGTGTCCTCGCAGAAACTTCTGAATGTATGAATCCTCGGAGCGGCGCAGGGCTTCGTCAGTACCACTAAAAATAATATGGCCCTGGCGCATCATCATCACTTTGCTGTTGATCAGGCAAAGCCGTTCGCCTTCACGTTCAAACACCACCTGTCCTTCGTCGTTGACCACAGCATACTCTGAACATAGATATTCGAGATTGTTCATCTCGTGAGTCACGAATATCGAGGAGACGTCTTCGAGATCGCGCAACTTCATAGCGAGTTCGCAGATGGCTCGCGCCGTGGGCGGGTCGAGTCCCGCAGTCGGTTCATCGAACAACACTATCTTAGGGTCACCGACCAGAGCTCGCGCAATGCCCACCCGTCGTCGCATACCACCTGAAAGCTCAGCGGGCATTTTATCAATTGCATCCTCCAGGTTAACGAACCGCAGCATGCGACGCACCTCGGGTTCAACCTGTTCTTCCGGCAATCCCTGTTCATGCAACCGGTAAGCGACGTTGTCGTAAACTGAAAGTGAATCGAAGAGCGCCCCTTCCTGAAAGACCATCCCGATTTTTTTGCGCACCGGGATCATTTGCACTTCGTCGTAGTCAGTGATGTCTTCCCCATCAACGAAGATACGCCCGGCGTCCGGCTTCAATAGTCCTAACACCAGTTTGATGATCGTGGATTTGCCCCCGCCTGAGCCACCAAGGATGATTCTGGTCTCGCCCCGGTTAACCTTGAAGCTCAATTTATTCAAAACCACTTTGTCATCAAACGCCAGTACGACTTCGCGGAATTCAATAGCCGGAATGATGCGGGTACGGTTATCGACTTCGGCAAACGTCGATTCAGCGGCGTTATTGCTAACCCGTTCGGACGAGATCAAACTACTCGTTTCTGTTTGTGACAAACTCATATGGAGAACTAACTCATCTGCATTCCCAGGATGTACTGCAGCGCGCGGGCCAGGAAGAAGTCAGCCACGATTACTACGATCGAGGCCATAACCACGGCACGCGTCGTGGCTCTGCCCACGCCCACAGTTCCGCCGTCTGTATGAAGACCTTTGTAACACGCAATCGTCCCGATGATCAGGGCGAAGCAAAGCGGCTTGATGACGCCGCCAATAATATCATCCGCCGTAATTCCTTCACGAACGGAGGTCAGAAACTCGTTAATCGAAAGTCCGTACAGTGAAGTCGCCGCAAAAGCGCCACCGCCGATGCCGACGACGTCCGCTAACACCGTGAGCAACGGAAGTGTGATGATCAGTGCCAGCATGCGAGGCACCACCAGTTTTCTGATTGGATCGGTGCCGAGCGCGCGCATCGCGTCGATTTGTTGTGACACAGTCATCGAACCAAGTTCCGCCGCGATGGCGGAACCCACACGTCCAGTCACCATCAGGGCGGTAAGTACCGGTCCCAGCTCGCGCACCAGCGCGACTGCTACGAGACGTCCGGTCTGACCCTGTTGTCCCCAGAACGCCAGGGTGGGAAATGTCTGGACGGTCAACACGCCTCCGGTGAAGAACCCGGTAAGCAGAATGATACTCAGCGAGCCCACGCCGATGGTATCCATCTGCGTGATCGTTTCGGAAATGTATCGTGGTCTGGAAAAGAGGCTGCGGAACGCACGTGCAGCTAACAACGTGTTTTCCTGCAGCTCGTAGATAGAGCGCGTAACGAGGTTCATTTAAGGGCTAAACAGGGACCAGCCGTTAAGAGTCGCGCGGTTCGCGTCTGCAGGGCTGCCGATGTAAAGACGAAGAATGACAACTTGCGGCCGGATTGGAATCGGGACGCAGATTGCGCGTTGTTGGCTGCGATCAAAAGAGCGGCTTATGATGCGCAAATTGGAGCAATGCGTCAAGCTGGAGGGTCTTTTTGGGAGTGGGTCAGTTTGAAATCAGGTTACGCCGAAGGCGTTGGCTAATGTCAGCCCAGGGTTGCGCTCTGGCAACCCTGGGATTACGGGTACCTTAAAAATAGACCCAACCCTGAAAGGGGTTCGTCCAGGGCCGGGTTATTAAAGAAGCCGCCACAACTCCTTCAGAGTTGAAAAAACTATTTCTGAGATTCCTTACCCAGGGTTGCCAAAGCGCAACCCTGGGCTGAAATTAGCGAACGCCTTCGGCGTTGCATATGGAGAGGGAATTTGAGGATGCTAAAACTCTTGAGGTGGCCGGCTCTCATTTCCTTGCGACATAGGCCGGGCCTGGTTCCTTCTTCGCTCTAAACGTCGCTTTCGTTCTTCTAAACGGTTCTGCCGATCCAGCATGCCGTTCTCGCGTCTTCGGTCGCGAAACTGATGAACGTTGCGACGCATCTCCTTCAAAATAATGCGTTGTTCATTGGTCAGGACCTGACGAATCTTCACCTCGGTTTTGATTCGCATTCGCATCGCTTCGGCTTGTGCAGTCGAAACTTCCTGAATTCTTTGCTCGAGCACAGACTGGTCTGGATTGTCAGCTTCGAGAGCTTCCTCCAGGGCGCGATTAGTTTCGCGGACGCGCTGGTTGATGGTCGCTCGTTCAGCGCGGTTCTGCTCGCGAATCATGCGGATCTGCTCACGCTGTTCTGCCGTCAAGTTGAGTTCACGGATTGGATCCCCACCGCCCCTTCCGTGCATGCCCACGGGAGGTTGTTCGGGCGTGGGCGTCTGCGCGCACAAGGGCAAAGCCGCGAGGATTAATAATGAGATAGTTGTCGCTAAACATTTAAGATTGAGTTTCATTGACCCCTCACAAGAGAATCTATTGATTGATTGTATCGCTTAGTAAATCCAGTTCATCGTCAGCCGGACTTGAAGTTAAACGAAGGTCCGCAGCGAGTTGCTCGCGTTCCACGCGCGTAAGCGGACGCCGGGCGCTGTTTTGATACCGAACTATTGCACGGTTGGAACGACGACCCGTCGTCTCCTTTATTGGTCCCGGCGTGTTATCCACGACCACAGGTGCAGATTGAGCTTTCAGACGCTTTATTTCCTCCTCCACACGTTGCTCAATCATCACCTTTATTTGATCGTCTGTCGGCGATCTATCAACCTTCACGATTGCAGGTTCACTCGATTGTCTCAGGCCGGACACAGCTAATACGGCAAACACACAAAACAGAAGCGAAGCAAAACCAACAGCCACCTTCATCCATGCGGGCGACAGATTTAAAAACTCACGGAGAGCAGCTACCGCTGAAGGTTTGCGTTCAGGTAAGTTGACGCCGGGTGAGGAGAGGGAACTGAACGACTCGTTGCGCCAGGCGACAATCGATTTGCGGATATCGCCGAATGAACTAAGTTCCGTTTTGCAGGTTACACACTGCTGCAGGTGTCCTCGAAAGGCTTTGGCTTCCACGTCGTTCAGCTCGCCGTAGAGAAATCCCATTAGCTCATCTGCCCGTGCGCAATCTCGTGAAAAATCCGAATTCATCTCACCGTCCTCCGACTCAATGTCCGCTAAACTTCTGCAACCTCATTTCCAACTGTCGTAACGCTGTATACAGGCGACTCTTCACGGTGCTCAAGGGGATGTCCAGCGCCTCCGCGATCTCCTTGAAGGTCATCTCCTCAAATTCCTTCATCACCACGACCTGCCGAAACTCGATTGGCAGGCTGTTCACTGCGCGTCGTACGGCTGCGGAAGTTTCCCGCTCTTCAACCACGCGCGAAGGCGAGTAGCGAAGGGGCATCGACAGATTCTCAGGGTGCCTCTCTTCAGCATCATCAAGAGCGCTCTCGCTTCTAACCCTGGCGCGACGCTGCCGTGTAATGCACTGGTTGATGGCTATCCGATGCAACCAGGATGAAACTTTTGCATCACCACGAAAACCACGGAGATTGCGAAACGCTGCCAGAAACGTGTCCTGGGTCGCATCGCGCGCGTCGTCTTCACGGCCGAGCATGCCAAACGCCAGGGCAAAAATACGGCGCTCCCAGCGGCGCACAATCTCACCGAAGGCATCGGCGTCACCTCCCAGGGCGCGCTCTACGATTTGCTCGTCACTAGTGGCAGTTCTCATCCGGTCAGTAGCCAGACCTCAGTGCCCGAGTTCAGCGCGTTCTGCGTCGGCAGATTCAGCCTCCGGCTGCACTCAGGTCTTTAGACGTTAATGTTTGTGTTTAAGTCTAATAAAACAAGTCGTTCTGTTACAGTGTTTGCGGTGTAAGACATGTTGAACAAACGCGTTGACACACTTTAGCTTACTAGACATAATGACCGTCACGGCTATTTCGCCGACGGCTCGCCTATCCAGACCTCGAATTTCCACAGTCAAATCAGCAAAAATACTTTGAAAAAGCCCGGACGAGTTCGCCTTCTATACATTGTGCTGGGAGTCCTACTTTTGGTTGGACTTCTGCCACTCGCTTTTGCCGGGATCCTCCTTTCCGGACGGACGGCCGGCGAACTCCGTTCGGTCGAAGGGCGGTATCAGGCCCAGTTGGTGCAGGACAAGGCACGGCAGATTGAGCTTTACGGCCAACGGTACCGGGACGTCGTTGCTGGACTCGCGCGGGCGTTTGAAATCGCCGGAGGCATCCGGGCTTTGAATGATGCCGGTTATGACTCACGTCTGCAGAAGGCTCTCGAAGAAGATCCAAATCTAATCGGTTTAGCTATTTGGCCGGTCAGCGGTGAATTGCATCGTGCCTTTCAGTCCGACGTGATTCAGCTCGAAGAAGTAGATCAACGCGTAAGCGATGTACTGGCGAGAATGAGCGGCCGCGGAATCGTTGTGGGTCGGCCACAACTTATTCGTTCGGGACAGGAGATGGCGCTGACAGTAGCCGCTCCGGTTATGGGTGGTCCAACGGGCGATGAAGTGGTTGCTGCTGTTGTGGCGATCATTTCTTTCCAGGAAGTATTCAAGGCTGTTCACCAGGCGACATCGAAAAGCGAGCGCGAGTTATTGGACGCCGGACTGCCGGTCGTCTTCGTTGTCGATCAAAACGGGCGGGCGGTTGCGCATCCTGAAGAGAATGTTGCCTTCTCAGAAAAGCCGATGACGGATCTGAAAGTGGTCCAGGACTGGCAGCAATCGGGCTCGCAAGTACAGTCGGCCCTCGAACCATTCGTTCTAATCCGTGATGGAAAGAAAACGGAAATGCTGGGCTCCTACGCCACGGCGGAACTGGACAAGAACTCGCGTCTCGGCGTAATCGCAATCCAGGACGCATCCGCGGCGTTGGCTTCAGTCAGTGACATGAGATGGCAGATTATTCTGATCAGTTTCGTCGCCGGCATGTTGACCCTGGTTACCGGATTTTACTTCGCGAAAAAATTGACGCAGCCAGTTCAGGAACTTGCGACGGGCGCCGATCGCATCGCGTCAGGCGACTTTTCACAGCGTATTGATGTCCGTAGTAGAACGGAACTGGGCCAGCTCGGCGACTCGTTTAACCTGATGACTGATCAGTTGGCAACGTATATTCAGGACTTGCAACGTTCAGCCGATGAAAACCGTGAGCTGTTTTTAGGAACAGTTAAGAGCCTGGCGGCAGCCATCGATGGAAAGGACCCGTACACACGTGGTCACTCGGAACGCGTCTCGAGAATCTCAGTTGCGATCGCCCAACGATTGGGGATTAGTGATAGCGAGTGCGAAAAAATTCGCATCAGTGCCTTGTTGCACGACGTTGGCAAGATTGCGATCGACGATAAGATTTTAAAGAAACCTTCAGCGCTGACGGACGACGAATTCGTGATCATGAAGCAGCACCCGCAGAAGGGTTACAAGATCATGTCGCAGATTGGCGCCATGAAAGAGTTTCTCCCGGGCATGTATATGCATCATGAGATGGTGAACGGTCAGGGCTACCCGCAGGGATTAAAAGGAGACGAGATCCCGATGATGGCCAAGATCGTGGCAGTGGCCGATACGTTTGACGCGATGACCACTGACCGGCCATACCAGAAGGCCATGCAGTTTGAGCATGCGGTCGAAAGAATTCAGAGTTTTGTAGACACGCGTTACGACGCAGACGTGGTCGAGGCCTTTGCGCGGGCGTGTGCAGAAGGGCAGATTCGGCCGGGCTCCGTTAAGCTAAAGCGCCGCACGGCCGAGCCCGAGCCGCGGGTTCCAGTTGCAGATGGATCTTCGGAAGACAGTCGCGTCTTCGTTTCTTAGCATCCAAATACATCCAGTTTTAAAAGAGCAGCCGCGCCTTTTTTGTTCGAGCGCGGCTGTTGCCGTTATACTTAACAATTCAATCCAACGTAAGAAATGTTGATGGGCCGATCATATGGGGCTTTTCTGGAAACGTAAAAGCGGCGATCAGTTTGTCTCACTAAGACTGAATGAGCCACTGCCAAAGCAGGAAACTGCACAACCAAAGGCCGCGCCGCCGCCGCCACTTGCCGTTCCGTTGCCTGAGCGGGAGCTGGAACCTGTGGCTACAGGAAGTGGACCCACGCCAGTGTCTACGGAAAGTGCGGTAGCAGAAAAACCTAAGCCTGCTGCGCCTCCGATGACCGAACAGTCAGCACGTATTGAGGCGCAGCAGAAACCGGTCCCGTCGCGTTCGCCTTTTGCTACTTCCGTACTCGGACTGAACCTGTCAATCGAGGAGTTGCAGGCGCAGGAAGCGGCGTTAGAACAAGAGTTTTCCGCACGTTTTCGCAGGGCAGTTTCGGCCACGCGGGAGTCATTGTCAGACCGCCTCGACACTGTCTTTCAAAATTTAAAGCAGATTGACGAAAACCTGCTCGATGAGTTGGAAGAAGCGTTGATCGCGGCTGACATCGGCGTTGCCACTACGCAGCATATTCTCGAGACGGTGCGCCGCGGAGTAGCACGCAAACAGATTAACGATCTGGATGCATTGAAGGCCGCGATTAAAGCAGAGCTGTTGAACATTTTGCGTCAATCGGAAGCAAGGGGGGTGGCGTCGGAAACGAGCATACCGGAAAACGTCGCGCCTTATGTGATGATGATCGTCGGTGTAAACGGCGTCGGCAAAACCACCACCATTGGCAAGCTGGCCCAGCGAATCAAAGCTGAAGGCAACGACGTGCTTATCTGTGCGGCTGACACCTTTCGTGCTGCTGCCTCCGATCAACTGGCGATCTGGGCTGAACGGACCGGTGTTCCATTGATTCAGCAGAAGCAGGGAACCGATCCGGCGGCAGTGTTGTTTGATTCTCTGAAAGCTTCAAAAGCACGCGGCTCGGACGTTTTGATCGTTGACACCGCAGGTAGACTGCATAACAAATCCAATCTGATGGCCGAGCTGGAAAAGATGAAACGAGTGGCCGGTCGCGAAGTTGAAGGCGCTCCACACGAGACCCTCCTGGTCGTCGATGCAGTAACCGGCCAGAACGGACTGGAACAGGCGCGGCAGTTTCTCAAGGTCGCCGGCGTAACCGGAATTGTGTTGACCAAACTCGATGGAACAGCAAAAGGCGGGATCGCCGTGGCTATTGCAAACGAGTTGAACCTGCCCATTCGTTATGCCGGGATCGGGGAGAAGGTCGACGATTTGGTTGTGTTTGATCCTGAACAATACGTGAATGGCTTGTTTGAGTAACCTCTGTGTCCCAAGTAACTTCATCAACTGTTAGCCTGCCAACCGCATCAACAGAGTTGGACCACCGATTAATGACGCGAGCCCTCGCGCTGGCATCGCAAGGTGTGGGACAGGTCAGTCCCGGTCCATTGGTTGGGTGTGTGATCGCCGATCTAAGTGGTGAGATTGTTGGTGAAGGTTACTACGTCTACGAAAAGCTGAAACACGCTGAGACCTACGCTCTGGAACAGGCGGGATCCAGCGCCAGGGGCGCCACAGCTTACGTCTCACTTGAGCCGCACGCGCATTTCGGTCGCACATCTCCCTGTACTGACGCGCTGATCAATGCCGGCGTCGCGCGCGTAGTTTTCCCGACTGAAGATCCGAATCCAAAAGTGAGCGGCAAAGGAATCCAGCATCTGCAGTCGGCCGGCGTCGCGGTTTCGGTGGGCTTGATGGCGCGTGAAGCGGAGCGGTTGAACGAGAAGTATTTCCACTTCATGAAGACAGGTCGCCCGTTTGTTCATTTGAAGATGGCAATCTCTCTCGATGGTAGGATTGCCACTCGCACCGGCGACTCACGTTGGATAACCGGGCCCGAAGCGCGGCAACGAGTTCACGAACTGCGTCATGAATACGATGCGATTCTGGTCGGTGCGGGAACTGCCTGCACCGATGATCCTTTATTAACTGATCGATCAGGTAGACCGCGAAGACAGCCTCTCATTCGTGTGGTCCTCGATGACGCTTTGAAGCTGCCAACGAATTCGAAGTTGGTGGCAACCGTCAATGAAGCGCCGGTAATTGTGTTTGCAGGGCATGGCAACGACTCGCAAGCCAAGGAACTCGAAGCGCAAGGCGTGCAAATCGCGCGAGAGGGCGCCAGAGATCTGGACGCCATGCTGGCGGAATTGGGGCAACGTTCGATTCAGAGTGTGCTCGTTGAAGGCGGAGCTAACGTGGCGGGCAAATTATTCGATGCGGGCCTGGTTAACAAAGTTTCATTCTTCATTGCGCCTCTGATTATCGGCGGCCGTGATGCGCCTGCCGCCATTGCCGGCGAAGGAGCAGGCAGGTTGGGGGAGGCATTTAAGCTCGAAGACCTGGAGGTGGTTGCGCGCGGACTGGATCTCGAGGTGACTGGTTATCCAAAGCGCAAACAGCGCGACTGAAGAGCGGCTCATGAAGAAAGACCGCCAAAGTGCTCCTGATTCAACTACTCATCGCCCGCAAAAACGTTTCGGTCAAAACTTTCTCACCAATCAATCAATAATCAATCGGATTATCGAGTCGCTCGGCCCTAAACCGAGCGAGACGATTATCGAGATCGGTCCAGGTGAAGGTGCGCTTACGCATCCTTTGCTGGAGCGTCACGCCCGCGTGGTGGCAATTGAATTTGATAACAACTTGATTCCCGCGTTGGAACAAAAGTTTGGCGGCGACGAAAACTTCCAACTGGTTCACGCTGACGCGTTGACCACGGACTTTTGCGAGATCATCAGTCCGGCACCCATGGCGCGCGTAGTCGCCAATCTTCCTTACAACGTTTCAACGGCGATTCTGCAGAGGCTGATCGAACAGCGCGCATGTGTAACCGAAATGGTTTTGATGCTGCAACGTGAAGTGGTTGATCGCATCACGGCCGCTCCAGGTTCCTCAGAGCGCGGTTATCTGTCGGTTCTGGTCGAAGCATATTGCGAAACCGAGAAGTTGTTTGACGTTGCGCCGGGATCATTTCGTCCGGCGCCGAAAGTGTGGAGCAGCGTCGTTCGAGTTACGCCGCGTCGCGCGTGCGCTGCGGAAGTGAAAGATGAAAGTCTGATGTGGCGGATTGTAAGCGCCGGCTTTGCTCAGCGACGGAAAACGATCCTGAATAACTTACGCAACGCGCCGCCGCCTCTGCAGAAAACAGTGAAGAACCACGGAGGCGCCAGCATCGTACTTTGTCGTGCGGAGGTCGAACTCCAACGTCGCGCTGAGACTTTAACATTGGAGGAGTGGGCGAGAATTGCGCGTGTGATGGAGTGAAGTTATCAGCCACAGATGAACACGGATAAAAACAGATCAAACCGGAGCCAATAAGCCGCGGATGGACGCAAAGAAACGCGGATAAGACGGGTAGAGTGACCGGTCGTTTACTTTTGGTTCTGTTCTAACCGTTCTCGGTCTGGTCTGTTTTTATCCGCATTCATCTGTGGCTGATGATTCCGCTGTTGTCTAGCGCACTTGTATTGTGACATTGATCCCATTCTTCGGCCGCAACGACATTGCCGGTAACAATTCAACTGGCTTCTCCTGCCCCACTGAAAAACGAAATCGCTGACCGATAGTCGCCATCAGCAGCACGATTTCCATCATCGCAAAATAGCTTCCGATACAAACGCGTGGCCCGCCGCCAAAAGGGAAGTAAGCATACTTCGGCAGGGAGTTTGTAAACTCTTCGGTCCAACGCTCAGGCTTGAATTGTTCAGCATCCGGAAAGAAACGCGGGTCACGTTGCGTCACCCACTGGAACATGAACAGCTGCGATCCGCGCGGGATTCGGAAGCCGCCGATCTCACAATCTTCGATAGCTTCACGTCCGACGCCGTAAGCCGGTGGATATAAACGCATCGACTCCTTTGCGATCATTTCGGTGTATTTCAGCCGTGGCATGTCCGCCGCCACCGGCAGTCTACCGCCCAACACTTGATCCAATTCCTCATGAAACTTTTGCTCCACCTCCGGGTTGCGCGCGATCAGATACCACGCCCAGGAGAGGGTTAACGCCGTCGTCTCGTGTCCGGCAAGGAACAACGTCATCACTTCATCGCGGAGCTGCCGGTCAGTCATCTGACTTCCGTCTTCGTCATGGGCCGCCAACAACATCGACAACAAGTCACCCTGGTCGACGCCGCTAGTCCTTCGTTCTTCAATAATTCGATAGACGATGGCGTCAATTTCGTTGACGTCGCGGTTAAAGCTACGGTGAGTTGGTGTTGGTAAACGGTTGTCGGCGATCCACTTCAAGGTAGCCTGTGAAGCAAACGGCATTACCAGTCTTGACAGCACGTTGCCGACTTTGTCTGCATCCTGAGAAACGTCCGCGTCGAAAAGAGTTTTCACCACGATCTCCAGTGTCAGACGCATCATGTCGCGGTGGATGTCGCGCTGCTCTCCGGCTTGCCAATTCGCGATCATGCGGCGCGTGTATTCCACCATAACGTCGCCGTATGCGCTGATACGTTGCCGGTGAAACGCTGGTTGCGCCAAACGCCGCTGGCGCTTCCACACTTCGCCTTCGCTGGTTAACAATCCCTGGCCCACAAGACGACGGAAGAACGGCGTTCGCAACGACCGCGACTTGATGAAGTTGCGTGCGTTTGTTGAAAGCACGTATTCGATGTGCGCGGGGTCGTAGAGAAAGTGGACGGTCAGATAAAAGAAACGCATTCGCACGACATCGCCGTGGTCTTTAGCGCGTTCGATGAAGCCCAGCGTGTCGCGGTTGAACTCCGGCATGACGCCGAGAATGAGTCCGCCTTTCGGACCTGGCGGTAAGGGTAGATGGGTAACTGAAGCGGGCCGCCCTTGAAAATCTTCGATGCGATTCATGACTGTAGAAGATCTGTGTAGATTCCCGGATCGCTGTCAGGTATTACGATGGCGCCCACCGCGCTTTCGTAGAACTGTACCGGTCCGGCTCGCCCGATAAATCCGTAGACATATCCCAGTTCCCGCAGGCCACCGAGAGAAGCCAGCAACAGGGCATTGCCTATGCCACGAGATTGCATTTCCTCTATCACTCCAGTTGGTCCAAAGAAAGCGCGTCGCGTGCATTCATAGCCGGCGAAACCAACAACCTGACCTTCGAAGGTGGCGATGAAAACTGTCACCGGCTTATTCGCAAATCCGACAGAAATTTCATCGGCCCATGCGATCGAGAACTCACGTTCAACGACTTCCATTACCGGCGTGATCTCAAATGGTTGTGCTCGGCGAACCACGACTCCCGTTTTCGCCAGATCGTTTATGACCCCGTGGACTGGCGGCAGTTTCAGAAGATTGACCAGCATGTCAGGCATGTCGGTTGAAGTTTACGTGTGATGAATTCTTCCGTCGAGTTGATATTGAATAAAAAAAGCGCAAGGGCAACTCCCTGCGCTGGCGTAATTGAAAACAAGTGAGCGTGAATTTCTTGTTATTCGTGGATTG
>Ga0209486_10000806_pt1 | contig 13863 bp, 10 predicted proteins | sample NCCompost_FD_187518 | JGI IMG/M metagenome (GOLD analysis project Ga0209486, IMG submission 187518) | Agricultural soil microbial communities from Utah to study Nitrogen management - NC Compost (SPAdes) (version 2) | ecosystem: Environmental > Terrestrial > Soil > Agricultural land | place...
CAAGTAAAGGGTTTTTAAATACTGTTGCTACGTCAACTCTTTTTGTGGTGGATACACCTACCCTGAAAGTTTCACGTTCACTCTGCAAAATCAGGTTTGTCGTATCATTCTTATTAGCTCCACTTTTTAGAAATGACCAGCCTTGAACTAAAAACCTATCTTGCTCTTCTCTTACAAGCTCAATATTATAAGATACCTGGTCTGTGAAATACCTTGGTTCAATCCTACTAATTTTTTGAATACTATTAGGCGCATCAATGTTTATATGGCGATCTGTATAAGCTATTTTTACCAATTTATTGTCTGCACTAAAAATACCAACCCCAAGTTTATATTCACCCGGAGGCAATTGAGATCTGCTTACTAGAGAATTAATACCACTGTACTCAATATCATCTCGCCCAAAAACGATTGGAAGATCAGGACGATGTTTTCTTTCTGACGGTAATTCATAAACAGTGTTTCCTGATTGTAATATTGCTTTTACCAATGAATTCTTATTATTGCCTTTCTCAGAGAATACCCAGCCTGACACCCTAATAGTTTGTCCATGTGAAGAAAAATCCTCTATATTGTAATGCAACTCCTCCGGTTGCAAAACAGTTGTATCGCCAATTCGAAGAGGTCTAAATTTCTTCATCATGTCTGCAATACCAATGCTATCTGCAATCTGTTCTGATGTTGGTTTATTTGCAAAGCGATAATAGCTGTTTTCCATTCTCACAGTTCTAATAAATCCAGAATTCACAGGATCTGATTCAAACCTGATCTTTTTCACGTTTGTGTTTAGCTTACCGTCCGATTGCATCAGTAATTGAAACTCTTCTTTGTTATCAACGAATTTGTTTAAAATGACACCTCCTTCAAGAATAGTTTTGCTAACCCTGAACGATTTGATTTCATCATTTTCAAGAGTAAAAAAAACTTTCATTACCGGAGGCTGATAGACCAATCTGCGAAATTTGCCGGGTAAATCATATTCAATAAAGACACGTGATACCTGGATATCTGAATTTCGTTTCACCGGTATGTCTTCTCCAACTTTTATAGTAAACTTTTCTTCTTCCTTAAGTTTTATCAAACTTCTTGGGGTATCTCTCCTCTTAAGAATTAATTCCTCATCCACCTCTCCAACAATCCTATAATTGCTAATAAGAGCCAGTTTTGTTTTTGTTTCATCAAAAAGGGCAAAGCGATTGTCAATCGAACTCATTGAAAAAAGAACATAATCAGGCGCATTTGCTGACATATATTTTTCATAGTTCAGGTTATCAAGATATCCATCATATGCAGAATAAGATTGTATGACCGGTCGGGGATTATAATGAAACCCATTAAAATATATTTTAGAAACTTCTACCGGAATAATATCAACGGAATGGTTACCGATTATTTTTCTAAACTCATTATTCTGTGAAAGCAATTTATCTGACTTAGCAACCTCGGCATCATAATTTTTAAGTCCAGTAAAATAATTTTTTATCTCAATGATCCTAAAATGGATAAATGACAGGTTAAATATCCTATTTACAGGCTTATAACTTCCCGGCGCAGTATTTACCATCCAAAGTGAAATGAGAACAACGGACCAGCAGGCAAATGACGCTATCCTTTTTTCAATTCCTCCTTGAGTAAATAAATATATGAATATGATTACAACACTCATGCTTTTAAAAAAGAGAAAAAGATGGCCATCTGCTGCCCTCACAAATGAACTCTTGAAAAGCACATATACACCCATAGTAAAAAGCAGGTAAATAAAAAGCTCATCTATATTTCCTAGAACTTCTTTCTTCCGTATAAAAGTAATAAGTCGATATAATATCCAGAGTGCAATAATCGCAAGAATGGCAACTGATGCATAGCCAAATTTGTATAATTCAGAAGCCAACGGAATAAACATAGAATCGTTGTATGCATCAATGATGTGCATTGTTCCTTTTAAATATCCTTTCATATCTACATTGAAAGCCACAGCACATAGCCAGAGGGTGAGTAGATAAGAGCCTACGATGATAATATAATTTCTAACAGGCAATTTCTTTCTTATAACAGCATAGGTGATTACCATTGTAAAAATCGCCAGGCTACTTATGCCAAGACCAAGTTTATAGTAAAAGCAAAATATTGAAATTGAAGCAGCTTGTACCAAGTATCCCATTTTCCCAGCTGGTTCTTTTAAATAAGAAAAAAGGAAAAAAAGCATGAAGAAAAAGAACCATTGTTCTGCTGCCTCATACATAGCAACGATAACGATTAAAAAAGCAAACAAACCTATAATGAAATTAAATTGAGTTTTAAAAATTTTTCTGGCGACAAAAATAAAAGTGCATAGAAAGTATAGATCAAAAAGCAGATAGAAATATTTGTTGACAGAAATAGGTAGCCTGCTATAAAGAACTCCAAAAGGGCCATATGTAAATACAAAATCCTTTCCGAAAATGAGATCATACTTATTAGCCAGGTGAAGTGAAATATTCCAGGATGGATCAAGTCCCGCGTTAGGTGTTTGGTAAAATGAATTCGGAAAAACTAAAAAGGTGAGGAAGAGTATAAAAAAATATTGGAAGTAAAGTTTCAGCTTACTTTGCTCTGTCATTTAATGTCTAATTTTATCTCATTTAAGGGAGCAAATGTAGAATTAAATGCTGAACTTTGCAGAATTTTCAAATGGATAAACTATTATCGCTACACAGACCAAAGCTGGATCATATATGCAAAAAAAAATTCTTATAACCGGAGGCGCTGGTTTTGTTGGTTCATCATTGGCAATAAAAATCAAAAAGAAATATCCTGACTATTCAATTTATTGCCTGGATAATCTAAAACGCAGGGGGTCAGAATTAAATCTTCCAAGACTCGCTGTTCACGGAATAAAGTTTGTACATGGTGATATAAGGAACAGGGAAGATTTTTATCCGTTTGAGTCGGACATCACAACCATCATTGAAGCATCTGCAGAACCTTCTGTTTTGGCAGGAATAAATAGTTCTCCGGATTATCTTATTAATACAAATTTAACAGGCACTATTAACTGTTTGCATTTAGCAGCAAAGCTGAAGGCTGATTTTCTTTTTATTTCAACAAGCAGAGTTTACCCTATCGAAACGATAAACAAAGCTTCATTTATTGCCACGGATTCTAGGTTTGAATTGTCAGAAAAACAAGAAATAAGAGGAATATCCCGAAAAGGGATAGCAGAAGATTTTCCGATAGACGGGTTTCGTTCACTTTATGGCGCTACTAAATTATCTTCTGAATTCTTAATACAGGAGTTTAATAAATTTTATAACATTCGCACAGTAATAAACCGTTGCGGAGTCCTTACAGGCCCCTGGCAAATGGGAAAAGTAGACCAGGGAGTAATAGTTCTTTGGGTTGCCCGCCATTTCTGGAATCTTGAACTTGGTTATTTTGGCTACGGAGGAAAAGGTAAACAAACCAGGGATATTTTGCATATCGATGATCTTGGCGAATTGATCGATTTTCAGATCCATAATATGGACAAATTGAACGGAGAATTTTTTAATGTGGGAGGAGGCAAGGAAATAAGTGTTTCATTAAAAGAACTTACTGCTATTTGTCAAAAGGTAACTGGTAACAAGCTTAAAATTGCTGAAATTGAAGAGGACAGGCAAGCTGATATTCGAATTTATATTTCTGACAACTCGTTAGTTAGTTCCGTTACAGGGTGGCAACCAACGACAAATGTTGAAAGTATTGTAAAAGATATTTATCATTGGATAAAAAATAATGAAGCTTTATTAAAACCAATATTAACAGGATAAATTTAAAAAAATGGACATAGCAATAATTACAGGTGCTGCAGGGCTTATAGGAAGTGAAGCTGTAAATTTTTTTTCAAAAAAATTCGATCTCATTATAGGAATAGATAATAACCTGAGAAAATATTTTTTTGGGAAAGAAGGGTCTATTGAATGGAACATGAAGCGCCTTCAGGATACGGTTACAAATTACAAACATTACGATCTTGATATCAGGGACAATGCAGGGATGGAAAATCTTTTCAAAGAATACAACAACGACATAAAACTTGTCTTGCATACAGCTGCACAGCCGAGTCATGATTGGGCTGCAAAAGAACCTTTCACTGACTTTACTGTAAATGCAAACGGTACGTTGAATCTTTTAGAAGTGTGCCGGCTCCACTCACCAGCTGCTGTTTTTATTTTTACATCGACTAATAAAGTTTATGGTGATACGCCCAATTACTTACCTCTAAAAGAACTTGATAGCCGATGGGAGATAGATGAAAGCCATCCTTACTATAAAAAAGGTATCGATGAAAGTATGTCTATTGATCAATCAAAGCATTCTTTATTTGGTGCTTCTAAAGTGTCTGCAGATATACTCGTACAGGAATATGGAAAGTATTTCGGGATGCATACAGGTGTATTCAGGGGTGGTTGTTTAACAGGGCCAAATCATTCCGGCGCCAAGTTGCATGGCTTCCTTTCTTACTTAATGAAATGTGCCGTTACCAGTGATCATTATACAATATTTGGTTATAAAGGGAAACAAGTACGAGACAATATCCATAGTCATGACCTGGTGAACATGTTCTGGAATTTTTATAATTCACCTCGTACCGGCGAGGTCTACAATGCTGGAGGTGGGAGATTTTCTAATTGCTCCATGCTAGAAGCCATTTCCATTTGTGAAAAAATTGTCGGAACTAAAATGAATTATTCTTATACAGAAGACAATCGCATCGGCGATCATATTTGGTGGATCAGTGATGTATCCAAATTCAAATCCCACTACCCTTCCTGGAACTGGGAATATGGTATCGAAGACATCCTGATTGAAATACACGAAGCACTTATTTCAAGAACAGTTCATTAATCATACTAATATTTTCAGCATACATGAAATTGAGCATAGTTATCCCGGCATATAATGAAGAAGGTTCTATCAAATCCAGTGTCCTTGAAATTCATTCAACTCTTGTAAAGAATAATGTTTCACACGAGATTCTTGTTATTAATGATAATTCGAAAGATCATACTGAAGACATCCTAAAGAGCCTGATGTTGGAAGTAAACAGCCTTCGTTATATCACTAACCCGGGAGCAAATGGCTTTGGCTATGCTGTTCGCCTGGGACTTGAAAATTTTTCTGGTGATTGTGTTGCAATAATGATGGGTGATATGTCAGATTCACCCGATGACCTGGTGAAATTTTATTTCAAAATGCAAGAAGGTTACGACTGCGTTTTCGGTAGCCGTTTCATGAAGGGTGGCAAAATCTATGACTATCCTTTTATAAAATTGATCATCAACCGAATTGCTAATAGTATTGTGCAAATATGTTTTGGTTTACGTTATAACGATACAACCAATGCATTTAAGATGTATAAAAAAGAAACAATAACCGGCTTAAAACCTTTTTTATCTCCTCATTTTAATCTTACACTGGAGCTTCCGCTTAAAGCAATTGTTCGTGGTTATACATATACAGTAGTTCCAAATTCGTGGACCAATCGTAAGACTGGTGCCTCTAAACTAAAGATCAGGGAAATGGGTAGTCGTTACTTCTTTATCCTGTTATATTGTTTGATCGAAAGATTTTTCTCGAAAGGAGATTTTAAGAAAAAGTATTAGTTTAATTTCAATTTGTCATTTACACAAACTATAAATGATTATACGCTATTTGCTAATTCTTTTTTTATCCAGAATGACCCTGGCAGATGATGGGGATGATTTTTTAGAACCGGCAATTTAGCATTTATCTTATCAGGAAAATGAGTTTTTAAATAATTCAACGCCCCTATTATAGCAAAATCTTTATTACAGCTTAAAAAGGCTTCCAGCAAATACTGTTCGTTCCAAAACAATACATCATCAACAATATGTTTTTTTGTGTAGTCTTTAGGAGAAAAGATATCATGAACATGAATAATAACTCCCGAATTCAGTGAAGGTAATATCTCCAGAAATTCATACAGAACATCACCCTGCGGTCTTACCATATGAGATGAGTCGATAAAAAGGATATCATTGTTCTGCAACGATAAAAAAAAGGAAACATCAACATTTTCGACCAGCTTTCTTATAACCTGCACGCCTGTTTTTTCTAACCACAGCATTTCATAAGGTTCGATACAAATTTGTTCACAATTATATGATGAATTCTCTCTTTTATTGTTTTCTATGGCTTCTTTTGCCATAAGTGTCGAATAACCGCTTCCGATTTCAATTATTCTTCCGGGTTTAAAATGCCGTATCATACTATAAAGATATTCTGCATCTCCAGGGCCCAAGGATGGATTCCCATAATAAAATTGTAACGGGTCATTTGTTTTATGATAAGGGATTACCGCTAATTCCTCCTGATAATTAAATTGATGTAATAGCGATAATTGCCCATCATCGTTCCAATTAATTCCAGGCAGGGCTCTGTCATTATTTAGGTTTTTCTTTAAATGAGTTTCATCAAAAAGTGGCTCATAATAATGATTAACTATTGGGAAAACCCCCACCTTTTTAAATATCCATTTGCTAACCTTCATTTTGCTGACACCTATTTTCCTGATGCAGAAAAGCAACAGGGAAGCCATTAAAGTAAATGGAAAAAATAAAATATCTATTATTGGATAGAAGGGAGTCAGCATCTTTCCTAACCAGCTTTTCACCATTGAATTTTAAATTTGAAAATTTCTTTACAGCAAAATGTTTTGAAAATCATTATCTGGCTTTTATTTTTTTAATATAAAAATTGCCTGATCACCTTTCCCCAATTTATTAGCAACCGTTGCTTTATGGGAATAGTGTTCTTTATCTGATTTACTCATTGTTTTCTGTTTAATCAGTGGTATTCCTTTTTGATACATTTCACTTATATAAAATTGGTCAGCAACAGAATCATAAATAATTCCCTCAATTGTAAAACCAGCTTGTCTGCATAAATAGGCAATTGAATCGGGGGAATGTATGAAAAAATGTCTTGGCGCATCTATCTGAAACCAGTTTTCTTTATAAATGTCCCATGCTTCGTTTGGAATAGTAGGAATTCTTAGACAACAATACCCGCTAGGATTAAGTTTCTGGCAAATAAGTTCAAGTGTCTGTTTGGGGTTTGGAAGATGCTCAAAAGTATGATGCAGGGTTATGAGATCAAAATCGTTTTCTTCGTATTCATCCAAGTACAATCTAAAAATATTAATCTTGTTGAATTGTATCGAGTCCTGTTTCAAAAAAGGATCAATACCACGAAGATTAGTGAAACCAAGCGCAGCCAATCGTTTTAAATGAAACCCGATCCCCGATCCTATATCAAGTATCTTTGATTTCTTATTAACACCTTTCAAATAGGTGATAAATTTAATTTCGTCTCTCGATGGTATAAATTTAGATATTAATTTTCCTATGGCGCTTTCATCAAATAATTCGCCACGGTCTCTCCACACAGCCATTTGAGTAATAATTTTTTTCTTAAGCGAGTTGTTGGATTTATGACTATAATAGCCCTCGCTGTAATACTTGTCCATATTTGGAGGCGATGACAATATTTGCAGACAATTACAATTGTTGCATATAAAATAAGTGAATGATTCTTTTATGCCAAACATCATTTCTTTTACTTCATAGAACTCGGTAATATTTTCATTATTACATATCTTACAGTAAGCCATTTTAGTTTGTTGAATATTTTTTACTTGTTCTTGGAAGCTGCCTTATATCAAATTGTGGAAATACGTTTGTGAAAGCAAGTATCCAAATCACATACTCTGCAATGTTGGTTATAAAACTTCCTGTAAACTGGTATAAAAAAATAAATAAAAAAAGCAGTAACCTGTAATAATTAGCCCAAGTCTTTGTGTAGAAAAAAAGTGCTATCTCAAGCAATATTCGCAATGTAAGACCAACCCATCCAAAGATAGCCCATGTCTCTGCGACTGCATTAGGAATAGTGAAGACATTATGATCCAATGGATATACATAAAAATCTCTAATGATTTCGGCGCCAAGTATTTTAATTTGCCCAAGCCCAATACCCCAAACATGGCTTTTTTCGGAAAGCATTTTATCCGCAAGAATAAATGCTTCAAAAGTTCTACCCCTACCTGATGAATCTTCTCCCGTAAAAATGTTTTCGATCCGCAAAAAAAGTGTGTTACCAGGAAAAAAAACTAGCAATATTAATGTCAGGAAAATGACCGCCGATGCACTTAAGAAAATTATGTTGATCACCCTCTTCTTTCTTGTAAGCTTTTTAAAATAGAACAAGTACATAACTGCAATTGCTACAAGCACTGAACTAATAACGCCCATGGAAAAACTAAGAAGATAAGGAAGGAACAGCATTGGAAGCAGCTTCCAAACGCTCTGCTTATTTTGCTTTAATATCACTTGCAAAAAAAAGAAAAAGAATAGAGGCGTGAATAATGTTGCGTAATACGAAGCTTCATAAGTAAACAGTTTCAACCTGAGAAAATTGTTGACCCCTTCGGTCAAATACTGTTCTATCCATAAAATGTTTTTGTATGCAGTAAAATATAAAGGCACAGCTAGTATACAAAGAATAGAGTTTATAACTAACAAACGCCAATAAATATGCTCAATATTTTTACATGTTTTAAAAAAAGTATACGCTGCCTGACAAAAAATATATACAACAAGAATATTAAATAATGAAATTATATAGCTTGCCTGGTCAACTCCGTTGCTAAAATGGATTATTGCGAATAGTAAAATTGCTCCCAGAAAAGGCAAAAGGATTTCCTGTCTTCTTTTTATAGTAACCCACCAGTAAAAAAAAGGGCTTAAAATAGCAGTATACGTTAATCCGAGTGGCAAGCCCAATGTATTAATAAAGAAATAAATAAAAGCAAATGGAAAATATTTATTCACTTTCATATCTATCCCTTATTTTAAAAAAAGAAAGTGTTCCCTTAAAAAGGCCATTAGCGTTGTGCCACTTTCCTGTAAAAATTCTCTTTAATAAACGCAAAGTAACAAAAACCAATGCTATTCGGATTTTATCTTTTTTGTATTTCTGCAAAAACAATAATCCATTGCGTGTATAATAATAATCGGCAATAAACCCTTTACCAATTGTAGTACTGACTTTATCATAACATACTGCAGTCAGGCAAACTTGCATTTTATACCCTTTGTGTTTTGCCATGTAGCACCAATCTGTTTCCTCCCAAAATAAAAAGTAGTCTTCGGGCAGCAGCCCAATATCTTTAAAATGTTTCGTATGGGAAAATAAAGATCCTCCACAAACATAATCGATATTACAAATTTTCTTTTCCTCCTTGATCATCGAAACAGTAGCAGTATTAAAATTTATCTTTGCACCTCCATATAATAACACGGTATCAGGATTAGTGTAAGATTTAATAACACATCCGGTTATTGAATTAAAAGAGTGATCGTTAGAAAATTTGACAAGCTCGTTTAAAGTTTCTTGACTTACCACCATATCAGGATTTAGCAACCATATATAGGCATCTTCTTTTAAAAGTCTCTGTAGGACTATATTATTCCCATTTGCAAATCCTGTATTTGTCTCATTTTGAATAAAGATTAAAGAAGTAAAAAAATCAGTATTTCCACTTATGTCCCTGCTATAATAAAACTCATATTTTATCGGTGTTTCTAATCTTTTATTTAAAATAACGTTCCCATTGGCCCAATTCATCAAATGCTCTAATGAATTGTTTTGTGAATTGTTGTCCACAACAATTACCACAAAATTTTTATACAACTGCTGAAACAAAGAATCCAGACACTCCTGAACATCCTCCCAATTCTTATAGTTGACAATTAAAATGTACACTTTGGGCATAACCTGATCTGTTCTAGTAATTAATAAACTGTCCTTTCAGAGATTGATAAAAATTATGTTGCTCTTAGCCTGATGTAATCCGTCAGATTGTTTCGATACAACTCTATATTGAGACCAATCGTAATAAATACTTCTGTAATAATAATTGCAATTACAGTACCAGTGGCTCCCCACACATCTGCTAAAACAATATTTGCCAAAAGGTTGATCATTGTACCTAAAATTGAAATGCGGAAATAGCTTTTTTTTTGATTAAGTGACAAGAGTAACAAATTGGCAGGAATGTTCAAACAAACAATAATCGGAACAATGCTTAAAATACGAAGCAGAAATCCTGGAAGATCTGACTCTTTGCCGGCAAATAGTTGTGTAATTGGTGAAGAAAAAATAAAAACAACACTACATCCTACTATGACTAATAAAAGAAAAGGCTGATAAATTTTTTTGAAAAAAACGACTGTATGATTCTTGCTTTTTTCTGTAAGCTGGCAGATATGAGGGTATATTGCCTGTGAAAATACGCTGAGCATTTGTCGAATAGCAAGAAATATTTTTTCTGCAATGCTATAATAGCCCACTATCAAATCACCTACAAAAATTCTTAGAATAAAAACATTTGCAAATAAATAGACATTGGCGGAAAGACTTGAAATCATGATCTGCCATCCATCTTTTAGTTGAGACAATACATCAGACCAACGGGGAAATAAAAACCTTAGTTTGAAATTTTTTACTGCCTTGTAAATACTGTAAAACCCAGCGAGTATACTTCCTAATCCGAAAAAAAAAAGAAAAAGAAAAGAATCCCCCGGACCTTTAATAAATAGAAAAACCAACACAACGAAAACAATACGAGCAAGCAGAACGCTGTACGTTACAAATTTCATCTTTTCAATACCCTGGAAAAACCAGCTTACAAGCAATGATTGACCGATAACGTAAGCAAATCCTGTTGTATACAACAATGAATTAGTTTTAAAAAAAGGAATAACACTTACCAAAACTAATAACACTAAAAATAACAAGGCAGTAATAATGATTTTTGTGCTCAATACAGTAAAAAAAAATCGTGATATCTTTTCAGTGTCTTGCTCATTTCTGTACAATGCAACTTCCCTCGTGGCAGTTAAATTAAAGCCATAATCAGCAATTGTAGAAAGATAGATCATAGTAACCTGGGCAACAGATATAACTCCAAACCAATCAATCCCGATCCGACTAATAACGTAAGGCATTATTACAAGAGGAATCAAAAAATTGGCACCTTGAACAACACTTAATGCGAAAAAATTTGAAAATATTTTAGCCTTGTAATTCGTACTCATATCAATAGATGCGCAAAGATAATAGTTAAACCTAAACGGATGCTTGCAATAGTATTTAGCTCTAATAGCATCATCGCTTTAAAAGGCAGCTGAACTACTTTTTGTGTATATTGCAAGCGATGTTAAAATCCTTTAAACTGTTTTAAACTCCGGTAGTGGTAAAAATTAATTCTACAACCTTAACTGTTTGATGAAAAATGAAAGATGCCCAAATTAATTCTGAAAATAGTCCAGACGAACTTGATTTGATTGTTGTAGTAGAAAGAATGGTCGCCTTTATAAATCGCTTTTTTTTCATACTGATCATTTTTCCGACTATTGGTATTATCGCTGCTTTTGTAATCTTTTTATCGACTCAAAAAAAGTACACATCCGAACTTGTATTGCATTCTTATATCTTAACTAATCTTGAAAATATTCAGATCATTGAAAACTGGAAAACCCTTTTAAGAAAAAAAGAATACAAGACGTTAGCTGGCATTTGGAATAGCAATCCTGATCTGGTAAAAAAGGTCAAAAAGTTATCAGCAGAAGAGATCCAAAAATTATACGTACAAGATAATCCACATGGATTTATTCTTCGAGTTACTGTAAAAGATACATCCATATTAGATAATCTTCAACAAGGAATAGTGTATGGTCTTGAAAACACAGAATATGTTAAACAAAAATTGATCACAAAAAAAGCCAACCTGGTCGAATTGATCGAAAAAGTAAAAGAAGAAATAGCAAAACTTGACTCAACAAAACTGGCAGTAGAAAACATCCTGAACAACAAGAATCAGAGTTCTTCTTCACTTTTTATAGATATAACAAGCATTAATAGCGGAATAATCAATTTAAATGAAAAGCTACTAGATTACCAGGAACAATTAAAATTTGCGAGTGCAACCCAGGTAATTCAAAAGTTTAATAAATTCAGCAACCCAGAAAGCAGGAATGGACCGTTATTATTATTGGTTGGAGCGATCACGGGTCTCGTAATTGGATATCTTATTTCTTTGATCATAGCTGTTCGGCGAAAATTAATTGAAAGAAGCAAATAAAAAACACGTCAATTTAAGTTCATCCCTTAAACTATTATTAATTGTCCCTCAATGGCAAATAATACAAGATCGATTTATACTGATTATGTGCTTTTTCCCTGCCTTATATTATTTGTTATTTCCTTTCCCCTTCCTATAGCCTATAATAGCATATTAGCCATTCTTTTTTCGATCGTTTCCCTGGTAAGTATAAAGAATTTAAAAAACAATATCAGATCATATTTTTCAAACATCAGTAATATTTTATTACTTATAATTTTTTTGAGCCTGCTTGTTAGTGTTTTGTACTCGGATGATAAAAAAATTGCAATGAAGGGTATTTTAGTAGCCCTGCCTTTATTATCAATACCCCTGGCTGCTACATCAATAACTAATTTATCATCCCGGCAAATTGATACCCTTAAAAAGGTTTTTGTTTTCTCCTGTTTTATTGTTTCATTGATATATTTTTTTCAAACAACAATTCGAATAGGGCTATGGGATGGTTCATATAAACTTCAAAGCGGGCCTGTGGGTTATCAGTCACCATACCTGGTATATAACCTAACTTATCATCAGCTAACCCCAAGTATTCATTCAGTTTTCTTTTCATTATATCTCGCAGTAGCAGTTCTTATTATAATATTTGGGTTTGAAAGACAAACACTGATAAAAAAAATATTACAGGGGTTATTGGTCTTATATTTTCTTGTCTATTTAGTGTTACTGACATCTGCTTCCATAAATTTTGGTCTTTACAGCTTCGTGGCTGGCAGTATCTTTTTCAGATACTCTTTTAAAAAACTGAATCATTATCTTTTGTTCTTTGGGGTTGTTATTATTGGTACTGCAATTACCGATTATTTACTAATAGTGAAATATATCGGTCCGGATATAGGAAACATTGTTTACCAATTCAACTCTGCTTCAATAAATCAAAAAATATTATACTCATACATTGGTGTGATATCAGTATCTGTAATAGCCATAATTATCAAGCTAATTGTAAAGAAAAACTATACCCTAATCCTTACCGGATTAATAATGCTTGCTGTTCTATTTGCCTTATTTAATTTTAAAAAAATTACCGATAACAAAAACAAGGAAAATTGGGGTGTAAATAATGTTACTGTCAGGGTTACCTATGGTAATGAAGCAATTCGTATCATAAAAGCCAATCCCCTAACAGGTGTCGGCATTGGAGATAAGAAATATAAATTGATTGAACGAGATACAACACTAGGTGATAAACGTTATGTTGAATTTGGTCTAAATACAAAACCTAACGATGTTTTTAACCCTCACAACCAATTCCTTGATTTCTGGATTGCCGCAGGAATTATTCCTGTTATTTGTTTGATCTTTTTTTTTGTAAATCAATTTTCAAAAGCCTTACGTTATAAAAATATTCTTTATCTCGGGCTTCTCTATTGTTTTTGCTTGTTTTGTTTTACCGATATGGCCATGATGGTACAAAGAGGGCAAATATTCTTTTTATTCTTTGTTTGCCTTTTCGAAATAGAATCTAGAAAAAGGATAACTACACCTTCATTGTCGTGAGGAAAAGATTTGATCCGTCACCCGAATAACTTGTTTCATTTATGTAAAAAATAAAAGCCACAAGATCATTGTGGCTCTAACTGCGGTGAGGGAGGGATTCGAACCCTCGGTACAACTTTAAGGTCGTACGACGGTTT
>Ga0209486_10000807_pt1 | contig 13860 bp, 10 predicted proteins | sample NCCompost_FD_187518 | JGI IMG/M metagenome (GOLD analysis project Ga0209486, IMG submission 187518) | Agricultural soil microbial communities from Utah to study Nitrogen management - NC Compost (SPAdes) (version 2) | ecosystem: Environmental > Terrestrial > Soil > Agricultural land | place...
GAAACTCGCTTTTCCGAACGGGCGCGAAACTGCATTTCGTGGAAGTTCTCATTTGGGCCGTTGAAGGGATTCTGTTCCCAGTTGAGCCTTTCCTTGCTCCAACTGAATTTCACGACTTCAACTTCAGCAGGGGTCCTCGAGGTGGTCTGAGCGTTCGACGCAATCGGAACCACTAACAAAGAAAGCAGCAGCACATATACCTTCATAGCTTAGCGTCCTCCGAGTGTGCTTATTATCCGTGTTATCTGTGTAAAAGTCACACAGATAACACGGATTAGAGGATGGTGGGCTAGAAGATATATCTGACCCCGAGGACGATGCGACGGTTGCCGCCGTTCGTGCCCCACTGGTTCAGGAAGTTTGAAGAATTGACGCGACCTTCGGGGATACCAAAGTCGCGCGTGTTGGTGGCATTGTTGAACTCAGCGCGAAACTGAATTCTTTGATTCTCACCAATCGATGTGTTCTTGAAGATTCCCAGATCGACGTTGTTGATGCCATCGGCCCGCAGAATATTCCGACCTGCATTACCAACGCGCTGAGCAGCGGTGATGCGTTGGAAGAGCGAAGCACCACCGGCGGCGATAATCTCAGAAACCGTCATGCCGCCGAGCGGTAAACCCGTCGCGAGATTCGGACGAATCGCATCGCCCACTAGCGTGTTGATGCCGGACAGCGCACCCGCCGGATCCGATCCATTCAACACTGTGAACGGCGCACCGCTTTGGAACGTGAAGAACCCGTTGATCTGCCAGCCGCCGAGCACGTGTCCCTTCCATCCCGTCTGAGTCTGGAACCACGGCAATTCGTAAACGAAGTTACCGGTCAGGCGATGCGGACGGTCGTACGTGGAGCGACCACGATCGGCGTTGCGGTTGAAGGAGTCTTGCGATACAGCCACTTCACCGCTCGAAGGATTGAATATCTCGGAAGCGGAATCGATAAAAGAACTCCAGGTGTAGTGCACACCGGCGCTGACGCCGCGACTGAGTCGTTTTTCCATGCTGGCTTGCATCGAGTGATAGATGGAGGACGCTGCATTGGCACGGAGTCGAATTACAGCCTGACCACGATTGGCGCGGCAGTTGTTGGTCGTTGTCGGCGTGCAATTAGGCAGGCGCGGATTGCCGTCGAGCGTCTGGAACAATGCGTTTCCTTTGGAGCCGACATAGCCGAGACGGAAGACGACGTTAGGTCCGTACTCACGTTGTGCTTCGAAGCTGAAGCTCTGATAGTAAGGCGAACGGAAATCCTCGCCGACTATCGTTCTCGTGAATGAGCTTGGGTCAACGCCGGCATTCGACACGTTTGGTAACCGCGTAAACGCATTCGTAACCGATGCAGCGCCGCCAAAAGTTGTGTCCGTCGCCAAGCTGACGGCCGCAACGAACGGGAATGAGCTCGCGACGTTCAACGCGATGTTGATGAACGTGTAGTCGTGAGTTACGGCATAACCACCACGGATGACGAGTTTGTCGCCGCCGGTGATGAACCCGAGGATGCCGTCCGATTCCGTTCGCGGATTCCAGTTGAAACCGAACCGTGGTTGGAAGTTGTTCTTGTCGACCTTCGGCACAGGACTCAATGCGAATCGCGCATCGTTGCCGGCGACCTGGACGATTCGCTCGTTCGCGGCCAGCAGGCTCAACGTCGCTTCACCCGGTCGCTCGTAACGCAAGCCATAAGTAAGCGAGAAGTTCGGACGAATCTTCCACTCATCCTGACCGTAGAAGTGAACGTCCCACCAATTGTAGTTGTTGATCGCTTCACCGCCGGGCAATGGCTTGTTGATGTTCGCGGCTTCAGCAAAGTCATTCACAAACGCGTTAAGCGTCGCGTAACGAAGCAGGCCGCGAATCGTCGGGAAGAAAAAGCTCTGGATGCGATTTTCGATGATGTTGGTGCCGAATTTGATCGCGTGATTACCGGTGGTCCAGGAGACGTTGTCCTGAATCTGGTAGATGTTGTTAGTGCGGAACTGCGGCAGGTTGACAGCCAAACCGATAGCGGTTCGGCTCGCAGCCGCGTTGAAACCGATCAATCCGAGTTCCGAAATCTCGATAGACGGAATCTCTTCGGATCGAGGATCGCTTGCGGCCGTGACTGTCGCAAAACGCTGATAACCGAGGCGCAGCTCATTAACAACCGTAGGCGAGAATGTTCCCATGTGCGCGAGTGAAAGAGTTTGCACGCGCGCGACGTTTTGCGTCGTCAAGCCTGGAGGTGTCGCCTGGCCCGTGCCGCCGGTGTCAGAATCACTGAACAAGTAGCGGCCGGTGAGTTGATGGTTGCTCGTGAAGTTGTGATCAGCTCTAAACGACGCCTGATGATTGTCGAAGAAGAAAGCGGTTGAACCGGTTAACGATCCGAGCGGCACTGTGAACTGCTGGCCGTTACGCGTAAACGATGCGGTTGCCGAAATCGGCGTCTGCGCGACTGGCAAGTGGTTTAACAGCGCCTGCACGTGGGGCAAGTCGCCTGCGGCAGCCGCCAGAACCGAGCGCCCCGCTCCGGTGATAGCGCCATTCAGCGTGGTGCCCGAACCGAGTTGGCGATCGCTCCAGCGTTGATACGAACCGAAGAAGAACGTCCGATTCGTACCGCTGATGATAGCTGGTCCACCTTCGCCAAAGCGCGGCAGATGCAATGGACCACCGAACGTGCCGCCCATTTGGTTCTCAATCCGAAAAGGCGCATGCTGTCTCGACGCGACCGTCGCATTCGGATTGCAGAAGCCGGCGCGCTTGTCGGTATTGCTGCAAGCGTTTAGCGCATTGCTGTTGTGGAACCAGAACAGCGAGCCGTGATAGTTGTTACTTCCCGCTTTGGTGATGGCGTTGAATACCGAACTCGAATTGCGTCCATATTCCGCCAGGAATTGGTTTGTGATCAGACGAACTTCCTGAATCAGGTCAGGATTGTTCAATGGCTGAGCAGCTCCGGCAACGCCTGGCTCGTTATTGTCCTGACCGTCGACCATAAAGTTATTGGAACGGACGCGGCCACCGTTGGACGAGTAGCTGATGCCGGCGGCGAAACCGGTCTGGCCGGCGCCGAGTTGGCTGACTCCAGGAGCAGAAAGTGCGACGGCGAGAACATTGCGTGTTGGACCCAACGGCAATTCAGACAAGCGTCGCGAGTCAAACTGAGTGGAGACTTCAGCGTTGCTGGTGTTGATAATTGCCGCGTTTTCGGTAACGTTTACCACTTCCTGAACGCCACCGGCTTTCAGGGAGACATCAACCACAGCATTCTGGTTCAATACCAGTATGATGCCTGTCTGCACGTACTTCGAAAATCCGGTTGCCTGAACGGTCACTTCGTAAGGGCCAACGGGTAGGCTTTCAAATCGATACTGTCCATCTTCCCCTGTCTGGCGCTCGTGCGAAATGTTTGTCTGGGTGTTTCTCACGGTTATAGTCGCGTTGGGGAGGACGGCTCCCTTTTCGTCGGTCACGGTGCCGGAAATCCTGGCGCTAGTTTGACCAAACGTAACAACTGAGCAACTTAGCAGGACAGCTATCAGAAACGGCAGGAACCTTGTCGCCTTCATGATGATCTCCTTCTCGATCGTGTTTGCGGTGCTCGCTTTTGGGGCCGACGATTCCGGAATATGGAGAATCGTCTAAAAACTCTGAGGAATGGACGCAGCGTACTTAAGCAACAGACATTCCACTTACCATTCCTTGACTAACCAGGTGGAGCAAGGGCAGTAATTCTTCGGATATCTAGGTTTAGCCGAATCAGCAGGTGTCCGGGCAACCGCCGAGGCGGCCCGAATCGTTCCAAATAAATGGATTCGATCCAATCTCGTAAATGAAATGTCTGAATCAATCGTCCTTCTCGAACGGAGCACTTTCAACCTCGCGTTTCGCAGGCCGGGTTTCGACCATGAGTGGGTGGAGTATCGCGAAAGTGACGAAAGCCAGGTGGTCGATCGACTACGTGATGCCACCATCGCGATCTGTAACAAAGTCGCGTTGCGCGAAAACTCGCTGTCGCAGTTACCGAAGCTGAAACTTATCGCCGTCGCGGCGACCGGGACTGACAACGTCGATCTGCCGTATTGCCGCGCACACAACATCGCCGTCTGCAACACTCGCGGATACGCTGTCAGTTCACTACCGGAACATGCGCTGATGCTCATGCTTGCGTTGCGACGCAACCTGGTCGCGTATCGCGACGACCTAAGAGCCGGGCGTTGGCAGGAGGCGAAGAAGTTTTGCCTGCTGGATCATCCGATCGGAGACTTGCGCGCGACAGTGTTGGGAATCGTGGGCTTCGGCACGCTTGGTCAAGCGATGGCGCAACTCGGGCGCGCGATTGGAATGGAAGTGATCGTCGCAGAACGTAAACACGCAACATCAATCAGGCCTGAGCGTCGATCGTTCGAGGACGTCTTACGGGTCAGCAATGTACTTTCGCTGCACTGTCCGTTGACAGAAGAAACGCGCGACTTGATTGGCGCTGAAGAGTTGGCACAAATGAAACGCGATGCCCTGCTCATCAACACCGCGCGCGGCGGATTGATTGATGATCACGCTCTGTTAGAGGCGCTGAAGTCTGAAAAGATTGGCGGAGCCGGAATTGACGTGTTGCGCGTTGAGCCACCGCGCGAAGGGAATCCATTGTTGGAAGCTGATCTACCCAACCTGATCGTTACGCCGCACAACGCGTGGGCGAGCAAGCAGGCAATGCAGACGCTCGGCAGTCAGCTCATCGATAATCTTGAAGCTTTTGTAAGGGGCGAGCCGCAAAACCTAGTTACGTAATTCGATAGATCCCTGGTTACGAAGCAGCAGCCTCGCCGGCTTCGTCGTGATGCTCGGTCGTGTAAAGACGAAGGATGTCCTGACCCTGGCGTGAGCGCGGATCGATCGTGCGCAGGTGTTTGCGACCTTGCATCTCCCAAATAGCGGTGACGACTCCGTCCTTTTCGACTGCGTGATAGGTGATCTCTTCAGTGGCTGCTGCAGGCGCGGGCTCGGTTGGCTGGCTGGCCGCGCCCTGGTTTATTTCGGTTTCGTTCTCAGACATACAAACTCAAAAACTCTCCAATCTCTTGCGGTAGGTTAAGGGTGCGGCGAATTGTTGCACACGAACATTCGCATGTCCAGTGAGTCGGGACGTGGGTTTTTGGTCTTTGGTCTTAGGATCTTTGAGCTTTGTACTTTGCGTTTTGTACTTCGTTCGCTCGCGAAGTTAAATCTCAAGTCGTCACTCATACAAGCGAACAAAGCACAAAATACAAAGCTCAAAGTACAAAGAACTAAGCCCTAAGACCCGGGGCCAAAGACCTCTCCACAGCTTTTCGCGGCACGACCACGCCCCAGCCTTGTCGTTCCACAGCGATGCCTATCACGCGCTCGGCGGTGTCGATCAGAATCCGTTTAACCTGTTGCGGCGTTAGTTTCGGATTCGCTTCCAGCATGCACGCTACGATCGACGCGACGATCGGCGACGCGAACGAAGTCCCGTCAACGAACTTGTAATGGTGATTGATAACATTGCCTTCCTGCAATTTGATCGTGATCAACTGCCGTAACAGAGACGGCGCAAGTCCGCGCGCTGCATCGAAATCTTTATCGACGCCCTTATGCGAACCGATGATGGCGGAAAGTTCGTCGTCAGTAGCAGCATCGAGTTCGGCGTATAGATGCGCTTCATCAGCGGTCGGCGTATGCGGGAGTATCGGCGCCGCCACCCAAATTCCCGGCGCGATTACCTCCGGCTTTTGCAACCCATCGATCGTCGGCCCATAAGAGGATCGATACATTCCGCGCCTTGCGCGATCGAGCGAGTTCTGATCGTCGAGACCGCCGACGGCAATCGCCGAAGGAGAACTCGCAGGCGGCAGAACCGGATGCCCAGGCGCGAGCCCCGCGTTACCAACTGCGCAAACAACCACCACACCCGCGCTAACTGTCTCTTCAACCAAACGGCATAACGAGTTGTTCAAATACGACTGCTCGAAATCGCCACCCGCCGATATGTTGACGATCCGAATGCCGTATTTGTCCTTGTTCGCCAACACCCAACTCAAACCCGTTTCGATGTCGCCTTCCGGAATGCGACCGCTCTTTCCGATCTTCACCAACACCACTTTCGCTTCCGGCGCGATGCTCCGGTACAGCCCGTTCGAGAGATGACCATTGCCCGCCGCCACGACCGAGGTCATCATCCCATGCCAACTCGCGACGTCAGGTTTATGGAGCAACGCACGATAATCCGTATCCGGAAAGATGCTGTGATAGGCAACGATCCGGTTGACCGGTTCGGTCAAATCCTTGTGCGCATAAAAACCGGAATCTAGAAATGCGATCGTGATATCGCGGCCGCGAAAGCGCTCGTCGGCATCAAGGCGAACAGGCGTAGGCAACGCTTGTGAGATATCGACATCTGTATTGGTTGTATTGTTTGAAACGGCGTCAGCCATCAACGAAAAAGATCGTGGAAATGTCACATCGTGTCAACTTGCCACGCTCGCTTGGGGACTGATAATCTTCAACTTCCCCTTCTGGCAGCACTAAAAGGAGATTAAAAAGAACATGAAAAAACTTGCGATCCTGTTGGCCTTCGTTTTTGTAATTGCAGGCGCCGTTATTGCGACCAGCGCACGCGCCGTTGAGGGAGAAATTCCCGCTGCTCCGGCCATTGGAGCGACCATCGAAGACTTCACGCTTCCCGATTACAGCGGAACCGATCGTTCGCTGAAATCGCTCGCGGGCAAGAAAGGAACAGTGCTGCTCTTCATCGCCGTACAGTGTCCGGTCTCGAACGCCTACAACGAGCGCATGGAGAAGCTGGCCCAGGATTACAAAGCTAAGGGCATCGCGGTGATTGGTATCAACTCAAACGTCAAGGAAGATGCCGACGCCATTAGAGGACACGCCGCGGAGAACAAGCTTTCGTTCCCGATCCTGAAAGATCCAAGCAACAAGATTGCCGACAAGCTTGGCGCCACCGTTACGCCCGAGGCTTACTTCCTCGGTGCCGATAACAAACTGCTCTATCACGGCCGAATCGACAACAGCCGTAACGGCGACAATATCGAATCTGCCGACCTGCGCAATGCGCTCGACGCAACGCTGGCCGGTAAGCCGGTCGAAAAGACAGAAGCAAAAGCGTTCGGCTGCACCATCAAACGTGCGTAACCCATGCGTTTATCCCGAGTTGTAATAGCAGTTATCGTCTGCCTTCTCTTCGCGAGTTTCGCGAGTTTCATGGCGCCGGCCCAGAAACGAAAGGGCCGGCCCGCGAAATCGCAGAAGCCCGTCGTCGTCTCGCCTATCGACACTGAAGCGCTCAAGACCATGGTTACTGAACAGCGCGAACGTCCGCTGCTCATTAATTTCTGGGCCACCTGGTGCGATCCTTGTCGCGAAGAGTTTCCCGATCTCGTGAAGATTGACAAGGAATACCGGCCGAACCGGGCGGTGGACTTCATTACCATCTCACTCGACGATTTCAGCGATATCAAAACGTCGGTGCCAAAGTTTCTCGGATCGATGAAAGCGAACATGCCTGCGTACCTGCTCAACGTGTCCGATCCGGAACCCGCGATCGAACTGATTGACAAAGGCTGGGCGGGCAGTTTACCGGCGACTTTTCTCTACAATGAGAAAGGCGAAGTCGTCTTCAAGAAAATCGGGCGCGTAAAACCGGATGAGTTGCGAGCCGCCATTGATAAGCTGGTCAAGAAAACCGATTGAAGATTCCTTGTACTTTGTGCTTTGTGTTTTGTTCTTTGTCAGTGGTCAGTAGTCAGTAGTCAGTTGTTAAAACTACGGACAACTGACAACGGACAACTGGCAAGCGACAAAGAGCAAGGCACCAGGTACAAGGCACAAAGCACGAATGATCACCCCGGACATCATCGCCGCGCATAACCTCACTCCAGAAGAATTTGAGCGAATCAAAAAACTGCTTGACCGCGAACCGACATTTGCCGAACTCGGCATCTTTTCGGTGATGTGGTCGGAACACTGTTCCTACAAATCTTCACGCATTCATTTGAAGCGATTGCCTACCACGGGCGACCGTGTCATCGTGCCGCCGGGTGAGAACGCCGGTGTGGTTGATCTCGGCGACGGTTGGTGCGCGGCGTTCAAGATCGAGTCGCACAATCATCCGTCTTTCATCGAACCGTTTCAGGGCGCGGCCACGGGCGTCGGCGGCATCCTGCGCGACATCTTCACGATGGGCGCGCGGCCGGTTGCGTCGATGAATAGTTTGCGTTTCGGCTCACTGGACCATGCGCAACATGGACGGCGCAATCGATCGCTGCTCGCGGGTGTTGTGGCGGGCATAGCGCATTACGGAAACGCATTTGGCGTAGCCACGGTTGGGGGCGAAGTCGCGTTTGACGACGCGTACGCGTTGAATCCGCTGGTCAACGCTTATGCGCTCGGCATCGTGCGTCACGATCAGATCTTTTTCGGTAAGGCGACAGGTGTGGGGAATCCGGTTTTGTACGTCGGCGCAAAGACCGGACGCGATGGCATTCACGGCGCGACCATGGCTTCGGCGGAGTTTGACGAAGAAGCGTTGGAGAAACGTCCGACGGTCCAGGTGGGCGATCCGTTTCTCGAGAAATTGTTGCTCGAGGCGTGTCTGGAAGCGATGAGAAGTGGCGCGGTCGCGGGGATTCAGGACATGGGCGCCGCGGGACTAACTTCGTCGTCATGCGAGATGGCGGCGCGAGCGGGAACGGGTATCGAGTTGGACCTGTCGTTGGTGCCTCAGCGCGAACAGAACATGACTGCGTACGAGATGCTGCTGTCTGAATCGCAGGAACGCATGTTGATCGTGGCGCACTCAGGACGCGAGCGCGAGGTAATGGACATCTTTCGTAAGTGGGATCTTGATGCCGTCGTGATCGGTCGCGTGCGTGATACGAAGCGGATGCAGGTGATTCACAACGGCGAGACGGTGGCGGATATTCCGGTTGAAGCATTGACGGATGAAGCTCCGAAATACGAACGACCGATGCGGGCTCCCATTCGATCTGCGGTCGAAACACCTAAACTTGAAAGCCAGGATCTCAACGCGGATCTAATGAAGCTGCTTGCAAGCGGAAATCTCGCTTCGAAGCAATGGGTTTATCGTCAATACGACCACATGGTCCGGACCAACACTGCGATCCTTCCCGGCGCTGACGCCGCGGTCGTGCGAATCAAAGAAACTCGCCGCGCGCTCGCGATGTCGCTCGACGGTAACGGCCGTTACTGCGCAGCGGATCCACGCGAGGGCGCCAAATTGATTGTTGCCGAGTCCGCCCGCAATGTTGTGTGCGTCGGGGCTCGCCCGATTGCGATTACGAATTGTTTGAACTTCGCGTCGCCCGAGCGACCGGAAGTGATGTGGTCGTTTTCGGAAGTCGTCGACGGCATGGCGGAAGCTTGTCGCTTGCTCAAGACGCCGGTCGTTTCCGGAAATGTTTCGTTCTACAACGAGACTGAAGGCCGCGGGATTCTGCCGACGCCCGTGATTGGCATGGTTGGTTTGATCGAAGACGTTAGACGCACCGTGCAGCCCGGGTTCAAGAATGAGGGCGACCTGATTGCGATGCTTGGTGTCACGAACGACGACCTGTCGATGAGTGAATATGCGGTAAGCGTCGCCGGCGTAACCACAGCGGAGATCATCGCCGCAGGGAAAGTTCCGCAGCTCGATCTCGAACGCGAGCTTGCGGTTCAGCAGGCGTGTTTGGAAGCAGCGGAAGCAGGGTTGTTGAATTCCGCGCATGATTGTTCTGATGGCGGACTGGCAGTCGCGCTGGTGGAGTCGTGTTTTTCATCACTCGGGCGCGAAGCGATTGGAGCGCGCATCGATCTCGAAGGGACATTCAGTCCGACGTCGTTGCTGTTCAGCGAATCGCCGTCACGCATTATTGTGAGTTTTGCTGGCGCGGTTGCGGAGGAAATTCATCAAATTGCTAAACGGCATAATACGCCGTTGACGATTCTGGGCCGGGTAGGTGGTGTAAGCCTGACGATCTCAGTTGATGGTCGTGAAGTCTTAAACGCGGATATCACGGATCTGGAATCCGCATGGCGCAGCGCGCTCTCACGAAAGCTGCAAGCCGAAGTGCCGGCTACAGTCTGATTTCATACGAGGGAGGCTTTTTGCATCCCGTCATCTCGCTCAACCGAACGATGGTCGAAGCGACCAAGGCGCGCGTCGCCGCCGTCTCGTCGGCCGCACTCTACGGACGCGGCGTCTTCACGACTATCGCAGTCTACGATTCGAAGCCATTTCTCTGGTCCAAACATTGGCAACGTCTCTCCGCACACGCCGCCAAACTCGATATCGATCACACCGGCTGCACCGAGAAGAGCGTCGGCGAAGCCGTCAACAAACTGGTCGCCGTTAATCAAGTGAAAGATGGTCGCGTTCGCGTAACGATGCTCGCACGCAGCGGTCGGGACTTTTGGAAAGCAAAGCTTCCCAGCACGCGGAAAACCGATCTGCTGATTATGACCGGCGACTCGCGCCATGTTTCGGCTAATGGTTTGTCGCTCGCTGTGTCGCCATATCGCGTCAGCACGTTCTCGCCGCTCACCGGAATCAAGAGTTTGAACTATCTCGATCACGTGCTGTCGAAAGAAGAAGCACGTAGCCGCGACTTTGACGAGGCCGTCGTTCTAAACGAGCGCGGCGAGATCGTCTCGGCCACCACTGCTAACATTTTTTGGGCAAAGAGCGGCACGGTCCACACGCCAAGCTTGAGCACTGGCGCGCTCGCGGGCATCACGCGTGAGTGCGTGATCGACATCGCCAACAAACACTTTATTCCGCTCGTCGAAGGCGTTTATGAGATGACCGACCTGGTAGACGCAGATGAGATCTTTCTGACCTCATCCGGAATCGGTGTGGCGCCGGTTACAACGTTTGATTTTCGCCGTTACGCGATCGAGCCTGAGAGCATCGTGAACATCGTGAGACAGGCATTTACGAAATTAACTCACGCGTGAGTTTATAGCTCCGGCAAAGACGCAAAGGCGCAAAGCCAGAAAGAAAATTCCGATGTTTACCTCTTTTCTTGGCGCCTTTTGCGCCTTTGCGGGAACTGTGCTTAAACCGCCGCACTAACTCAGAGTCGGGACTAACGGTAAGGCTCTTAGTCGTTGCCCAGTGGCTTCGAAGATGGCGCTGCTGACTGCCGGAGCAAGTCCCACAATCGGCGTTTCACCGGCACCTGCTGACGGCAGATCCTTCCGGTCCAATAACACGATCTCAATTGGCGCCATGTCGCTAAACCGCGGCACGCGATAACGCGAAAACTTCGCAGTCAGAATTTGTCCATTCTGAAAATCTATCGTCTCAAACAACGCGCCGCCGATCGCCTGCACTACCGCACCCTCAACCTGATTGTGTAGATGCACCGGGTTAACAATCGCGCCGCATTCGAAGCTCGCCACGATTCGTTCGAGCTTCACCTTCTTCGTCTTCGGATCGACTGAGACCTCAGCAGCCGTCGCGATATAACTTCCTTTCTCAAACCCACACGCGATTCCCGCTCCTCTTCCGGGCTGCCTCTTTGCTCCCCAGCCAAACGACTTCGCCGCCGCCTCGAGCACCGCTTTCAACCGCTGGTCCTGAGTGTTCTTCAAACGAAATTCAACCGCGTCCATACCGACCAGTTGGGCCAACTCGTCCATGTGTACTTCACGCGCGAAATGGTTCGCTGTCGCTGCGAGTCCGCGATACGAACCCTGCCTTAGCGGCGACTTGCTGCTGTGAAACTGGATGTTCTGGTTCGGAAACGCGTACTTCGACTGGATCGCAGACGCGCCGGAGTTGTAGTTGTGAAACTCCCACGCCGTGACCGTGCCGTCGTTCTTCACGCCGCTCGATACTTCGATCACACCTGCCGGACGGAAATACGCCCACGTGAACTCCTCTTCACGCGTCCACACGAGCTTCACCGGCTTGCCGCTCGCGCGCGCCAGACGTGCAGCTTCGATCGCACACTCGCCGGTGTGTTTACCTCCGTAACCCGATCCGGTGTCAGGAACAATCACACGCACGTGCGTCTCCGGAATGTGAAACGCTTCCGCCAATTCCGATCGCACACCAAACGGTCGCTGCGTTCCCGTCCACACCGTCAACTTGTTGTTATTCCACTCGGCGACTGCTGCGCGCGGTTCGAGCGGCGCGTGCGCGATGTACGCAACGGTGTACGACTGCGACAGTTTCTTATCTGCGGCGGCCATACCGTCGGCAATGGATCCGACAGGACGCCCACCGCCGCGACTCGGCGACGACTCTCGCTTCAACTGTTCAAACAACTGCGCTGCGCCGGGTTGTGCCGGAGTCTTCCAATGAACAGCGATCGCCTTCTCCGCCCGCGCAAGTACCTGTGGATCGGGCGCGGCGAGGCCGATGAAATCGCCGTCGCGAACGATGTTAACGCCCCTTATCGCTTCAGCAGCCTTTGTATCCGCCGATACGAGTGTCGAATTCAATGCCGGAGGCCTGACTACGCGACCCAGCAGCATTCCCGCTCGCTTCAAGTCGGACGTGTACGAATGGACGCCCGTAACGAAATCGCGCGCGCCGACCTTCGGCACAGACTGGCCCGCGATGGTCCAATCTTTCACCGGCGTGATGGCTACATCGGCCGGTATTTCCTTAACCAGTTTTCGACCCTGTGTAACCTCTCTAAAGCTCAACGACTTCGACGCGTCCCCGTTAACAAAACGCGCATTGACGATTCGCAAATCAGCCGGGGCCACTTTCAACTGTTCCGCCGCCAGGGCCATCAGAGTTTCACGCGCAGCGGCCGCTGCTTTGCGCAACTGCGGCGCCATGAAAGGTATCGAGCGGCTTCCGAACGTGCCCATGTCGAAAGGTGTCAGATCAGTGTCCGCCATGACCATGCGAATCATCTGGACTGGCACGTGCAACTCTTCGGCGACTACCTGGGCCAACGAGGTGCGAATGTTTTGGCCCAACTCCACCTTGCCCGTATAGACCGCAATCTCACCCTTTTCGTCGAAGTAGATCCAGGCGCCGATGTCGTTCGGCACGCGCTGGTCCATGCGACCGCGTCCGGATTCACCCTGCTCTTGCTGCGCGAGCAGATTCGACATCGGCACCAACAGCGCGATGCCGCCCGTGAACACCTTAAGAAATTGGCGTCGATTGAACGTGAAGTTGTAACGGGGATCCGCGAACAGTTCGTAGCGTTCCAGTTCCAGGGCAAGTGCGAGATCGAATTCCGGATCGAGATCGAGTTCTTCTTTCACTTCCGCACCTCCTTCGACGTGCCGGAAGCAATCTCGATCGCTTTGACGATTCGCAAATAAGTTCCGCAACGACACATGTTGCGATCCATGTGCTTGACGATCTCAGCTCGCGAGGGCTTGGGATTCTTTTTTAACAACGCGACACCCGCCATGATCATCCCGGACGTGCAATATCCACACTGCATCGCATCGGCTTCGATGAATGCCTCCTGAAGTGGATGCAGTTTGCCGTCTTTTTCGAGACCTTCGATCGTAGTGATCTGTTTGCTCGCGACCTTCCCCACAGGCATCGTGCATGAGCGCGTCATCTGGCCGTCGACGAGCACAGTACACGCACCGCATTGCGACTCGCCGCAGCCGTATTTCGTTCCCATAAAACTCAGAAAGTCGCGTAGAACGGTGAGCAAACTTGTCTGCGAATCCACATTTACAGGTAGTTTTCTCCCGTTCACGTTTAACGACGTGATGTTCGCCATATGGTCGTCTCCGTTCCTATGCCCAACATACTAGCGGATCTTTGCGCCTTTGCGTCTTTGCGGGAATCTTGCTTTCGTATGGAAGTTTTCCCGCAAAGGCGCAAAGACGCAGCAAAGGTTTACCCGAACGC
>Ga0209486_10000808_pt1 | contig 13849 bp, 12 predicted proteins | sample NCCompost_FD_187518 | JGI IMG/M metagenome (GOLD analysis project Ga0209486, IMG submission 187518) | Agricultural soil microbial communities from Utah to study Nitrogen management - NC Compost (SPAdes) (version 2) | ecosystem: Environmental > Terrestrial > Soil > Agricultural land | place...
CGCTCCCGTCCGTGTGAAGAGATAGACGACGCCGGCCTGGCTCGCTGAGTCGTCGTTTTGCCGGCCGTTGATGCCTCTGGCGCCACCATCCTCGAATGGCGCGCCAATCGCCGCCGTATTGCCGTCGCCGCTCAGCGCGACCCGCGCGCCGAACCAGTCGTTGGCTCCCGTATTTGACGGCTTCAGAAATGCCTGTTGCGACCATGTGGCGCCGGCACGCACGAAGACATAGGCGGCGCCCATCGACAGGTCGCTGTTCCAGTCGGTGTCGCAGCCGCGCGGGTTGACGCCGGTCGCCGGGCAGTCCTCGTCCAGCGATCCGGCCAGCAGCGTTCCGCCGTCGTCACTGAGCGCGACGTGGACGCCGAAGGAGTCCTGCGGTTCGCTGTTGGCCGGTTTGAGGTAGGCCTGCTGCGACCATGTGGCGCCGCCGCGCGTGAACACATACACCGCGCCCGATCCGGCGTTGCGGTTATCTGAAGCCGGATTGACGCCGCGCCCCGATCCGTCCTCGTCGAAGCTGCCCACGGCGAGCACGCTGCCGTCTGCGCTCAGCGACACCGAGTAGCCGAACATGTCGCCCGCGTCCGGATTCGACGGCTTGACGTACGCCTGCTGCGACCACGCGCCGCCGGTTCCCGTAAAGACGTACACCGCACCCGCCGAAGGCGATGCGTTGTCGCGCTGGTTGCCGTTGATGCCCGCGGCACCGCCGTCTTCGGTGATCGCGCCGACGGCGATCGTGGTGCCATCGCCGCTCAGCGCGAGCGACCAGCCGAACTGATCGCCCTCGCCAAAGGTGTCCGCGGTCCCCGCCTCACCGGTATTGGACGCCTTGACGTACGCCTGCTGTCTCCATGTGGACCCGGCGCGTGCGAACACGTAGACAGCTCCAGCCTGCGGGATCGATTCGTCCTTCTGGTTGCCGTTGATGCCCGTCGCGTTGCTGGCCTCCCAATAGGCCGAGACCGCCAGTGTGTTCCCGTCCGCGCTCAGTGCCACGTAGTGGCCGAATTCCGCGCCGCTCTGTGGATTGGACGGCTTGAGATACGCCTGCTGGGTCCAGGAATCACCCGTCCGCGTGAACACGTATACGGCGCCGGCATCGAAGACCGAGTTGTCCCGCTGATTGCCATTCACGCCGCTGGCGGCGCTCGATTCGTGCGGCGCGCCGACCGCGAGCGTCCTGCCATCGGCGCTCAGCGAAACGCTCTGGCCGTTATGGCCGTGATTCTCGCCGCCGCAGCCGAAGTGATCCGAGGCGTCCGGGTTCGAGGCTTTGAGATACGCGATCTGCCGGATCGGCAGCGGCACCGCCGGCGCCTGCGCGAGCAGTCCCGTTGTTAGAACGGCGAGCACGATCACGCGACACACCGAGGCACTGAGGCATTGAGAAACGAAAGCAATCCCTCGGTGCCCTCGGTGTCTCGGTGTGTCGGAATCGCGGCTCATTGGGCGATAAACGAGCCCTTGTCACTCTTCGGCGGCGCGGCTTTGCCGAAGTTCTCCGTGCGGTAGATCTCCTTGCCCGTATCCGAGACGACGATATTCGCGCGCTCGGTCAAGTTGAGATACGGCGCCTTCCCTTTGAGCTGACGCCCGATCATCGTCAGCTTCATGCCCTTCGTGATCGTCGACGGCGTCCAGCCGAACTGCTTGATCAACTGCTGCGGCGTGCCGAGCTCCGCCTGCCAGCGGACGCTCTTCCCGTTCGTGACCACGTCAAAGATGATGTGCGTGTGGGGATTGACCATCTGCAGCGCCACGACCGTGCCGGTGACGGTAATGACTTCTTCGTCGTAGCGGCCGGCGTCGCCGTGATGTGCACCAAGGACGGGACCGGTGGCAACCAGAAGCACGAGCCCCGCGACAGCCCTAGTCATGGCCCCTGTACGCTTTCTCGCCGGCCAGAATCTTTACGGCCAGGCGATTCTCTTTAATCGGAATCGGACACGTCGTGTACGGGTTGAACGCACACGGAGGGTTGTACGCCTCGTTGAAATCCAGCACCGTCGTTCCGTCGTCTTTCAAATCGGAATAGAGAAACCGCGCGGTCTCGTACGTTTCCTGGCCGCTCGAGGCATCGCGGAAGACGAAGTAGAACCGCTTCGGGCGGGTGGTGAACGGACGAAGGCGCACCGTCTCCCCGTTCAGCGTGAACTCCACGACGCCTTCCGAGGGGTATATGTCCGGGTCGCCGTAGGTATTGATGACGGGCACTCTGATCGGCGTCTCATCGGGGATGAACTTCGCGACCACGCGATAGTTGTCCTGGATCGGGAACCAGTCGAATCCGGCGAACTCGCGCGCCTGCTTGCCGTCCGGATCCCAGACCCGGAGCGAGAGTCGCGGCCCGCTCTGATGGACAGCGAATTTGACGTCGGCGACCGCCACTTCATCCGCCGGGTCCTTGTCCGGTTCCTTGAGGACGACGGTGCCGGTCAGAGGCTTGCCGTTCTGTGTCGGCGTGATGCCGGGCGCCGGTTCGAAGCGGACCCAGCCGTCGGCGACGACGACTTTCCCGACGGTTGATGGGAGGTCTGCCGGAAGGACGATCTCGTTCGCCTTGGCGCTGCCGAGGGAATGCGCGCCGGGCTCGAGGAAGTGGAGGCCTGCAATCGTGGCCCAGTCGCGGCGGTAGTCGGTCTCGTGCTTCGTCCGCCACGCGTTCACGCCGGCCAACCATTCCTCCCGTGACGGGGCGGCCTCCCCTGCAGGCTTCGAACAGCCCATCAGGAGGAAAACGGCTGCGACCAGGATCCGTCCGTTCATCGGACGAATCTTAGCGTGTACACTCAGCCCCGTCATGGCCAACTTCACTCTTCGAGTCAACGGGAGGACGCACACGGTTGACGTCGATCCCGCGACCCCGCTTTTATACGTCCTGCGCAACGACCTCGACCTGCACGGCCCCCGGTTCGGCTGCGGCCTCGGCCAGTGCGGGGCGTGCACCGTCCTCATCAAGGGCGAAGCCGTCCGCTCGTGCATCCGGCCGATGTCCGCCGTCGCCGGCGCCGACATCACGACGCTCGAAGGACTGGCGACGGGCGGCAAGCTGCACCCGCTGCAGCAGGCCTGGATCGACGAACAGGTGCCGCAGTGCGGTTTCTGCCAGAACGGCCAGATCCTGACCGCCAAGGCGCTCCTCGATCGCACCCCGAATCCAACCGACGCGCAGATTCGTCAGGGAATGTCGGGCACGCTGTGCCGCTGCATGACCTACTACCGCGTGCAGGCCGCCATCAAGCGCGCAGCGAAGGCGATGGCCTCAGCACGGCAGCAGGACCACGAGGTGATCGCATGACGACCACCAGACGCGACTTCATCAAGACGTCCGGCTATCTGGTCGTTGGCGTCGCCGCGATCGCCAACGCCGATCCTTTCGTCGGCCTCGTCGACGCACAGGCCGCGGGCCCGTATATCGATCCCGACTTCCGCCAGCTCGATTCGTGGATCGTCATCCGCGAAGACAACACGGCGACGTTCTTCGTCGGCAAGACCGATCTCGGCCAGGGCACCGGCACGGCGTTCCGCCAGATCATGGCCGACGAGCTCGACATGCCCTATGCGCGCACGAGCTGCGTCATGGGCAGCACGGACGTCACCGTCGATCAGGGCGGCTCGGGCGGATCCGATGCGCTCCAGACCGACGGGTGGCCGATGCGCCGTGTAGCCGCCGAAGCACGCCGCGTGCTGCTGGACCTCGCCTCCGCGCGACTCGGCGTTCCCGTGGCGCAGCTGGCCGTCGCCGACGGTGTTGTTACGGTCGCGAGCGACCCGTCACGGAGAGTCACCTACGGCGAGCTGATCGGCGGCCGCAAGTTCAACGTGACGCTGAAGGGGAACAACACCGATCAGACGACCGGCGCGGCGCAGCTCAAGACGGTGCAGCAGCTCAAGATCGTCGGACAGTCGCCGCAGCGCTACGACATCCCGCCGAAGGTCGATGGCTCGCTGAAGTGGGCGGTCGACGCCAAGGTGCCCGGGATGCTGCACGCGCGGAACGTCAGACCGCCGGTCGCCGGTGCCACGCTCGTCAGCATCGACGAATCGTCCGTCAAGGGCGTGCCGGGATTCGTCAAGGTGGTCAGCAAGGGCAACTACGTCGCCGTAGTCTGTGAGCGCGAGGAGCAAGCAATCCAGGCGGCGCGTCAGCTGAAGGTCAACTGGCGGAACCCGGCAACGGCGCCCTTTCCATCCTCGGAAGATCTGTTCCGCTACATGCGGCAGGCGACGCCGACGGCCGCCGGGAACCCCACCGTGGTTGGCAATCCGGACGCGGCGTTCGGGAGCGCCGCGCGCGTCGTGGAAGCCGACTACGAAGTGCCGTTTCAAGGCCACGTTTCCATCGGCCCGGCCCACGCCATGGCTGATCCGTCCAACGATCAGTTGACGATCTATTCCAACGACATGAAGTCGTACGGCCTGCGCAACGGTGTCGCGCAGTTCGTGCAGATGCCGCGCGAGCGCGTGCGCGTGCTGTGGATGGAAGGGCCGCAGGCCTACGGCCGGACGGCTGCAGACGATGCAGGGTTCGAGGCGGCGTACCTGGCGAAGGAGCTCGGACGTCCCGTTCGCGTGCAGTGGACGCGGCAGGAGGAGACGGCCTGGGACACGAAAGGACCAGCGTTCACCGTGAAGATGCGCGGCGGGCTCGATGCCCAGGGCAATCTCGTCGCGCTCGATTTCGAGGCGCGAGCCGCAGATCACAATCACCTCGGCTACAACGAACCCGATACGGTACTGATCTCCCAGCTGATGGGGACGCGGCGCGCAACGCCGGCGCGCGGCGGCGCGGCGACACCGTCCGAGATGTACGCCATCCCGAACCGGCGCACCACGGCGCACGTCGTTGGACTGCCGCTCGTGTGGGAGACGCCGCTCCGCACCGGCAACCTGCGCGACCCCAACGGACCGCAGGTCACCTTCGCGTCCGAGTCGTTCATCGACGAGCTCGCGGCGGCGGCGAAAGCCGATCCGGTGGATTTCCGCCTCAAGCTGCTCACCGCCAGCACCACCGACGACAGCGGCTTCAAACGGGCACGATCGATCGCCTGCATCCGGACCGCGGCTGAAAAGTACGGCTGGACGCCACGTCCCTCTCCCTCCGCGCGAGGCACGGGTGAGGTCCTCACCGGCCGCGGCATCGCGTACACCTTCCGGAGCCAGACCGTGGTGGCGCAGATCGCGGAGGTCGAGGTCAACCGCCGGACCGGCCGCGTCTGGGTGAAGCGCCTCGTCTGCGCGCACGATTGCGGCCTGGTAATCAACCCGGAAGGCCTGAAACGGACGGTCGAAGGCGGGATGATGTACGCACTCAGCCGCGCGCTGCACGAGGAGGTCACCTTCGACACCGAGAAGGTGACGAGCGTGGACTGGGGGAGCTACCCGACGCTGACGCACGCCGACACGCCGGAGTCGATCGAGGTCGTGATCGTCAACGGCGATCCGAACCAGAACCGGCCCGACCTGCCGCATTACGGCGCGGGCGAGACCGTGTGCAAGCCGCTCTTCGCCGCGGTCGCAAACGCGATCTACGACGCAACTGGAGTGCGGCTGCGGCGCCTTCCATTCCGCAATGCGCGAGTGCTGGCGGCGCTGAAAGCGGCGGGCGTCTCATCGACGTGATCTGAAGCGAATGATCGTGGCGCGGACCCTGTCGGGTCCGTGGGGCGAGCCTGAAAGGCTCGCCCCACGAAAGGACAACCAGTGCCCGAACCGGTGATCTCCGTCGACAGTCTCGTCAAGAACTATCGCGCGGGGATGCGGCGCAGCATCGTCCAGGCGGTCAGGGGTCTCTCCTTGACCGTACCGCGCGGCAGCGTCGTCGCCTTCGTCGGTCCCAACGGTGCCGGCAAGACGACGACGATCCATACCCTGCTCGGATTCCTCAAACCAACCGCCGGACAAGTGCGCGTGTTCGGTGAAGCACCAGGACCGGCAGTCGCGCGACGGATCGGCTACCAGCCGGAAATTTTCTACACCTACGGGTTCTACTCCGCGCGCGAGGCGCTCCGGTACTACGGCCAGCTCGCGGGGATGTCCTCGGCGTCGCTGGATGCGGCGATTCCCGGCCTGCTCGATCGCATGGGGCTGACCGACGCCGGCAAGCGTCCGATCTCGAGCTACTCGAAAGGCATGACGCAGCGCCTCGGCCTGGCACAGGCGCTCATTCACGATCCGGAGCTGTTGATTCTCGACGAGCCGACCAGCGGTCTCGATCCGGAAGGGCGCCGCCTGGTGCTCGACATCATCGTCGAGGAAAAGGCGCGCGGCCGCACGGTGTTCCTCAGCAGCCATATCCTGTCGGACGTCGAGCGGACCTGCGATGAAGTCGTGATGGTGCGGCAGGGGCAGGTCGTCCTCGCGGATCGGATCGCGTCATTCGGCGCGGCCGGTCAGCAGTGGGACATCGAGGTGCTGGGCTGGACGCCGTCGCACCGGAGCCTGTTGCGCGGCGAAGTCACGGTGCTGCAGGAGACCGACGGCGCCGCCCTCCTGCGCTGCGACGCCGCGGACAAGCAGACGCTGCTGAAGCTGCTGCTTGCCGTGCCGCTCGAGATCGGCACCGTGCAGCCAATGCGCGCCGCCACGCTCGAGGAAACCTACCTGAAGCACGCGGGAGTCGGGTCGTGAGGCACGTCGTCCTGGTCGCGAAGAACGCGTTCCGCGCGGTGATGAGCCAGCGCGCGCTGTACATGTGGGGATTTGCGGTCGTCATCATGTTCCTGCGCTCGGGGCCCGCGCTCTTCGCGCAGCCTGAACGTGGGCCGGAGTTCGTCGCGTTTCTCCGCGCCAACGCCGTGTCCGGCTCGCTCGACCTCTGGAGCTACCTGTGCATGGGCGGCGCGATCTATCTCGGCGCCTCGTCTATCGCATCGGAACTGCGCTCGAAGACCATCATCACGGTGTTGTCGCACCCCGTACGGCGCTGGCAGATGCTGATCGGCAAATGGATCGGCGTTTCCGCGTTCTGCGCGGTGACGCTCGGAATCGGGATCGCGCTCGGATACGGGCTGGCGCGATACCTGGAAGTGAACATCGAAGAGGGCGTGCTGGCGATCTCGGCGACACGGACGATTGCGGGCATCGTGCTGTTTGCCGGCCTCGCGACCGCCATGAGCACGATGGGATCAGCACCGATTGCCGTCGCCGTCACCATGTTCTTCGCCATCGTGCCCCAGCTCATTCCGCCGATGCGCGAATACCCGAATCCGATCTATCAGCGGATTGGGGCGGTGCTGGACGCCGTGGTGGCGCCGGGCTATCAGAGCCACTACAACGGCGTGGTCTGGGCGGCTCCACCGATCCCGCCGCAGTTCCGCGACCGCATTCCGGCTGCAATCCGGCAGCGACCCACCGTCGATTACGGCGAGCAGCGCAGGGAGACCGCGAAGATCGCGGCCTATGCCGGCGCGTACTTCCTGCTCGGCTGCGTGGCGTTCACGCGCCGCGACCTGAAGTTCGGTTGACATCTGCTTCTTCGTCGTCGCCGGCGCCGTTCGCCTGGGAGGACTGGTATGCGGCGGTGGGCGGCCGGCCGGGCCGCCCGGACGAAATCAATGAATATCTGCGACTGATTTACGAAGAGCAGGAGCCGCGCTTCACCGGAGCGGTGGCGGGCGAGCGCCGCGATTTCGGTTCACCCGAAGAAGCGGCGCATCACCTGAAAGAGAAGAGCCTCGAGTTCGGCGCCGACATCGTCGGCATCTGCGAGATCGAGCCGAGCGACGTCTATCAAGGCCGCACCTGCGAGCATCGCTACGCGATTGCCGTCGGGCAGCGCATGCGCTGGCGGGAGTTTCAGGTGGTGCCGTCGCGCGAGTCCGCAATCGAGTGCCTGCGCGTCTATTACACGCTGGGCGAGACGGTCATCCAGCTTGCCGCGTACCTTCGCTCACTTGGCTGGCCATGCACGATCGAGCACCCGATTGGGGACAGTGACCTGCTGCACATTCCCATCGGCCTCAAGGCCGGGTTCGGCGAGCTCGGACGCCACGGGTCGATCATTCATCCGAAGCTCGGACCGCTCTTCCGCATGGGCAGCGTCGCTACGTCACTGCCGCTGGCGATCGATCGCCCGATCGACGCCGGCATCGCGAAGTTCTGCGACATCTGCCGCGCGTGCCGGAAGTACTGCCCGCCTCAGGCAATCCCTGACGAACGCAGCGCCGAGGCCGGTGCGGATCATCTCGGCTACGACCGCTACGTCGTGGACACCGGCCGCTGCTTCCCGTATTTCTCGAAGCACTACTACTGCTCGATCTGCCTGCCGGTGTGCGTCTACAACCACAAGGAGTGGGCACGCGACTTCGAAGGGTTCGAGACGAAGCTGTTCCCGACAGTGCTGATGCCGGAAGCGCCTGCTCCAGTCGATCTCGCGCCCCCTCAACCGGTGCATTGGTACCCGCGTTTGAAGCGCTGAGCGCTGGCGTTCAGCCAGGCTGAGGACAGGCATCCGCAGCGTCCGCCGTCACCTCGAATTGCAGCGAGAAACTCTGCGTAGCCGTTGTGGTTGCGGACGTGACGTACACGGCGAAGCAGGAGGCAACGTGGGCTACCGGTCCCGCCAGACTACGAAGCGAACCCATTCGCACGCCACCGGCGCTGTCGGGATCGCGCACAAAGATGAAGATCAGACCCTCGCCACTCGTGCGTCCTGGAGGGGAGAACGTACCGCTCAGCGTGTGGGTGCCTGGAGATAATCGTGGGGTAGAAACACCCGAAGCCGTGAAAGTCTGATTCCCCATCGTTGCTTGAAACGTCACCGTGTCGCTTGTTGGCTGCACCGCCATAATGAATCCCGTTGAGGGAGTCGACGGTGATGACGGGGAATCGCCGCACGCGGTGAACAGAGCGGCGAGGGAGAGAGCGACAACCAGCGTCGCAGGGATCTTTCCTGCACTCGGAATGGTCAACCCGGTTTCTCCCAACAGATGAGGGCCACTGAGAAAAACGAAGGGAAAGACTTCGTAATCTTCGTGGCGGCCATTCACGGCGCTGACGGACTGAGGCCTGCCTCTTCGCCGAGCTTCTCGACCAGAAATGCCGCGATCCGCCGATGCGCCTCCGGATTCGGATGTCCATCCCAGGGCACGATGAACGCCGAATGATCCTCACCGCGAAACAGCTCCAGCAGATCGAATACCGGAATGTTCAGTTCGCGGCCCCATCTCGCGACCGCGTCGTGGATCTTCCGAAGCCCGTACCCATCGTCGAACGGCTGCGTGAAGTCCGGCATCATCAGGACCGTGAAAGAACTGCCCGCGGCAGCGGCCAGGTCGCGCATTTCGCGAATCGCCTCGCGCGAGTCTCTCCACTTCACGGAATCTTCCTCGAAGCCGTCCAGGTAAACGCTGCTGAAGTTGTCTTTCGCGGAAGGGAGCAGCCGGCGCCTGAATAACCGTCGGTTCAGCTGTTCGGCCAGCTCGGTCAGGAACCACGAGCGTGAGTGCCGGTAGACCTCGTCGGGGGACCTCGGCATCGACGTTGTCGGTTCTGCGTCGTTGACGACGTATGCCAGGACGACGACGTCCGGCTGGTAGATCGGCATCAACTTCTCGAGCAGCGCCCGCTCCTGACGGCTGTTGTAGTCCGGCACGCCGCCATTGATGACTTCGATGTCGGCACGGCCCCGTTCGGCGAACATGCGTTCCGCCACCTGCGGAAACGACTCCTCCTCCGCAATGGCATATCCCCATGTATACGAGTCGCCGACGACGAGCACACGCGTCGTGCCGGACGCCTTGGCCGGCCGGTCGCGATCGCGCAGGCCATGCGCATTGGTGCGATAGGGAAACGTCCGCTTCATGTCCACGCTTCCGACACCCTCGCCGGAGACATGGGGCTTGAAGGCGAAGACCTGCGCTCCCCGCACCACCACCAGTTTCACCGCCCACTCCGGCAGGTCGCGGTCGAACGTGCGCGACGTATGCCAGCGGAAGAGCGCCTCGGCGATTCCCACGGCGATAACGGTCGAGACCACCAGGAGCAGAAGGTTGCCCAGATGCTGGCGGCGGACTCTCACTCCCAACCAAACGGTCCTTCTGCGGGCTGCGCCTCGAAGATGGCCTCGGCGGCGTGCACCTGGCCGCCGTAGACCTTGAACGCCTCGAACGTAACCAGCCCCAATCCCTTCTGCGCGTTGGGTCCCGGCAGCGAGCCGCGGCCGAACGCGAGGTGGAACAGCACGACGCCCATCTCCTCGTCCACCGCCACCAGTCTCCGCTTCATGCCGGCAAGCGTCGGGATGCGCTGCGTCCGCATGTTCTCGCACGACGGCGGCTGGAACGTGCAGCCGGGGCCGGCCATGCGCACGCCGTTCTCGAAGCGATACGCATTCGGCGCGAACGGCACGTCGGATTTCTCGAAGCTGCCCATCCGCAGTCCCTCGGGGTAGCGCGTGGCTATCGCCACCATCTGATCGCGTGACATGCGCTCCGACGCCTGCGGCCTGTACAGCATCATCGCTGTGGGTTCCTTCAGGTTATCGGGCGCCCACAGCGCGCCCTCTTCGCGATTGCGGACGACCATCGTCTCGACCTCGGTGAGCCGCCGATCGACGACCTTCAGCCGCGCGGCAAAGAGCACGGGCGCGCCGTTTTCCTCGACCACGGTGTGGACGGCGGCCACGCCCTGCTGCACGTCGATGAAGTCCACGCGATACGGGCGCAGCTTCGTCACCGTCTTCCACGCGCCCTCGCCAAGCTTCATCTGGACGGTGTCCTCGGTGAATTTCACGGTTGGCGCCACCGGAAGAGCCGCGGGATCGTGGGCGACCATCGCGTTGAGGTAGCGCGTCATCATGCCGGTGAGACACGCGCGGTCGCACCTCGCGCCCTGCGCTGAGACGCCAAACGGCATCACAGCGGCGGCCACAGCGACGCCGGCGGCAACGCAAAAAGCTTTGAAATAGCGCATGAGAACGAAGCCTACCGTGTTTCGGCAACAATTTCAGCCGGGTCCGCCTGAAGGCGGACACTACGTCGGCAGGTTGCGGCGCGCCGCGATCGGGGAGACAATTTCGGGCTATGAAGAAACTTGCAGTCATGTTCGCGTGCGCTGCTGTCCTGGCCGCGGCCGCTCCTGCTCTCGCGCATCACAGCGCCGCCGCCTTCGACGGCCAGAAGAAGATCTCGGTCACCGGCAAGGTGGTCGAGTACCGCTACATGAACCCGCACATCTACCTCACACTCGAGGTCACGAAAGAGGACGGGACGAAGCAGCGGATGGAGGTCGAGGCGGGTGCGGCGTCGGTGCTCAACGCCCTCGGCTTCACCAAGGACAAACTCAAGGTCGGCGACATCGTGACGATCGCCGGCAGCCCGAGCCGCCGCGAGCCGGAGAAGCTGATGCTCGGCCGCGACATGACGAAGCAGAAGGACAACTCCTACGTGCCGCTGAACATCAGTTCGCGCAGCATCTACGAAGTGAAGACCGACGCCGTCGCGACCAGCATTGCCGGGACGTGGTTCTCGCCAATGAGCTCGTTTGGCGCATACATGGGCACAGCGGGCAAATGGCCGCGGACCGAGGAGGCTAGAGCGATCGGGAAAAAGATGTCCGACTCGCGCGCGACGACGCAGAAGGACTGTATCCCCATCGGCCTGCCGTCGACGATGTTCTATCCGGTTGCCACCACCATCAACGTCCAGAAGGACAAGGTGGTGATGAAGATCGACTGGATGGATACCGAGCGGACGATCTATCTCGACGGGCGCAAGCATCCGCCCGCGACGCAGCAGTTCCTGCACGGACATTCGGTCGGGCGGTGGGAAGGCAAGGTGCTCGTCGTCGAGACGACGAACTTCACGAAGCACGATATGGGTCTCTCAACCAGCGTGCCGAGCAGCGAACAGAAGAAACTCACCGAGCGGTTCGAAGTGGCCGCCGATGGCAAGTCGCTGACCTACTCCGGCACCGTCGAGGATCCGGTCTACCTGACACAGCCGGCGCAGTGGTCGGGCAGGCTCGAGTACCGCCCGGGGATGCCGCAGTCGAACCAGAAGTGCAACGTGGAAGTGGCGCGGCGATTCCTCAACGATTAGCTGAAACGCTGACAGGCCGACCTGAAGGTCGGCCTGTCAACGTTTACGTCGGCCTTTTTGCGATGCGCAGAATCGTCGACCAGTTACGACCGGTTGACGCCACGCCAAGTTCCTTCTCGGTCCATAGGCCCGGAAACCCGAAAAACCCATTCGGCTTGCGCCGGCTGACGATCAGCGCGTCCTGCTCGTACATGCCGGGCACCTCGATCACTTCCTTCGGGATTGCGATCGGAAACACGGGCAGCCGTTTTGGCTTGCCGAGCAGAAACAGCACGTACAGCTTGACGGTCCGATCGTCGACCAGCGGGCCGAAGGGCGCCGCGCCAATCATCCGCTCGAGGTATGGCAGCGTGCGAAACGCGATCTCCGGATCGGCGCCGAGCAGGGGCCGGACCTTCTTCACGATTCGCTCGCGCAGCGGGCCGAGCGCGCCTGGCGCCTCGAAGACGACGTTGCCGCTGGCGATCACAGTGCGGGCGTTCGTTGCCCCGGCGGCGGTGAACGCCTTCTGCAGGTCGGTCATCTTCACGAGCCCGCGCCCGCCGACGTTCACCGCTCGAAGAAACGCGACGTGCGTCACGACGATTCAGGGTCCACCTGAAGGCGGACACGACGAGCTCTCGGATGCGACTTCCGATACACATCCAGCAACTGCGCGGCATTGACGTGCGTATACCGCTGCGTCGTCGAGAGCTGCACGTGGCCGAGGAGTTCCTGGATGGCGCGCAGGTCGGCCCCGCGCTCGAGCAGGTGCGTGGCGAACGAGTGCCGCAGTGCGTGCGGGCTGATCCCGAACCGCGTGCTGCACAGGCTGACGTACCGCGCCACCAGCCGCTGCACGCTGCGCCCGGTCAGGCGTGACCCACGGAAATTCACGAACAATGGATCGTCGGCCTTCGCGTGCTTCGCGCTCTTCGCGCGCTTCGCGGCCACCAGCGACGGGCGGTCCTTCAGCCATCTCAGGATCGCCTGCTTCGTCGTCTCATTGAACGGGACGATCCGTTCCTTCGCGCCCTTGCCCATCACGCGGACCATGCGGGCGCTCAGGTTCACGTCCTCGACGTCGAGCCCGACCAGCTCGCTCAGACGAAGGCCGGACGCGTAGAACAGCTCGAGGATCGCGCGATCGCGGCAGCCAAGCGGATCGCCGGCGTCGGGGGTCGAGAGCAGCGTGGACATCTCGTCCACCGACAGGTGCGCCGGGACTCTCTGCTCGCGCTTCGGCGACGCCGCCAGCGCCACCGGGTCGCCTTCGATCCAGCCCTCGCGGCGCATGTAGCGCGTGAACGTCCGCAGCGCCGACAGCTTGCGCGAGACCGACGATCGCGCCTGGCCCTGCCGGTACAGATCGGCCATGAACGCACGGACCGTGGACAGGTCGACCTGCTCGGGCCGCAGCTCCGCCCGGAGTGTGCGATGGTGGTCCGCGGCGAAGGAGAGGAACTGCGAGAGGTCGCTGTCGTACGCCGCCACGGTGTGCGGCGAGGCGTTGCGATTCAGGCGCAGGAACTCAAGGAAGGATCGGAGCTGCTCTTTCACCGAGCCAGTCCTCGAGGGCGGCAAGCGCGCGTTCGGAGGTCACTGTCTTGCGATCCGCGCGTTTCGAGTTGCCGCGGTTGGTCTTCCTGCCGCCTTCGCCCGTACCGGGCTTCGGCGCGCCAGGGACGGCGGAAATTATAGCCGGTGGCGCCGGCATGATCCCGAACGTGATGTTCGTCGGCTGATAATTCCGCGGATCGGCGTGCGAGACGTAGTAGCCGAGCGCGCCGATGGCGGTCGTACGCGGCGGCGCGGACGGTTCC
>Ga0209486_10000809_pt1 | contig 13841 bp, 8 predicted proteins | sample NCCompost_FD_187518 | JGI IMG/M metagenome (GOLD analysis project Ga0209486, IMG submission 187518) | Agricultural soil microbial communities from Utah to study Nitrogen management - NC Compost (SPAdes) (version 2) | ecosystem: Environmental > Terrestrial > Soil > Agricultural land | place: USA...
CAATTTCAATGACCGGATTCGGCAGATCCTGCTATTGCTGTTAATAATTCTCCTCATCTATCTTTCTGTTCGGGAATTGAAATTGTTTATGCCGGGGGTACTCGGAGCGATCACTTTATATATTCTTAGCAGGGCCAGCTATTTTCAACTTGTTTATAGCCGGAAATGGAAAAAAGGACGAGCTGCTTTTTTATATATCATTTTCTATTTGCTGATACTCGGAGTTCCAATATTCGCAGCGGTCACTTTAATAAGTCCTAAAATAAGCAGCGTACTCAGCGATCCAACTGCAGTAATAAATAATATTAAAGAAGCCGTAATGCAAATACAGGCTAAAGCCGGTGTTTCTCTTGTTACTGAAAGATCACTTTCAAATTCCCTCGATAAAACCATCACCTTTATCCCTTCCTTGCTTAATAGCACATTGAACCTTCTCTCAAACCTTATCACCATGCTATTCTTTCTTTATTATATGCTATATCATGGACGTGAAATAGAAATGACATTATTTAAAATAATACCCTTGAAAGATGCCAATACGTCGATGCTGGCTTCTGAAACCAAAAAATTGGTAAAAGCAAATGCCATCGGTATTCCACTTATTTCTATTATACAGGGACTAACGGCCACACTGGGATATTTTTTATTCGGAGTTGATGAATTTGTGTTATGGGGTTTTTTTACCGGGATCTTTGCATTTTTCCCTATTGTTGGAACGATGGTGGTTTGGGTGCCGATGGTAATTTATATGTATGTGACAGGAGAAACATGGAATGCAACAGGTCTTTTGCTATATAGCCTTTTGATCACAGGTAATATTGATTATGTAGCAAGAATAACCATCATGAAAAAGATGGGAAATGTGCATCCTGTTATTACTGTTCTCGGAGTTTTGATCGGTCTTGGGCTTTTCGGTTTTATAGGATTAATATTTGGCCCCCTGCTGGTAAGTTATATTGTGGTGCTTTTCAGAATTTATATGAATGAATTTACAACTGTACCAGATGAAAAAAAGCCGGATGAGAGTGCGGTTGTTACCAAAGAGCCGAGCCCTTAAATATGAAATTTCTATTTTACTTATAAGCAATGAATTTATTTCTGCTTTTCTGTGATTTTTTCCAATGCCCTTGCAACGATTAACTAATAAGTTATTATCTTAATCTTTTATTTATTTTACTAAAATCCGAAGTTTGGTCAAAATCATTGTATCCATTCTTTTCTTTTTTCCGATATGTCTATCCGCACAGGATATTACTGGTGTGTGGTCAGGATATATAAAAACTCCCGGCAGTCAGCTTGAATATGAATTGGCAATAAGTAACGGTGAAAAAAACCTAAGCGGTTATTCGCTTATAATTTATCCCAAAGATGGTATCGAGAACATTGGAATAAAAAAGGCAAAGATCAAACAAACCAAAAAGGAAATATATGTTGAAGATGGAGAACTAGTATATGATAATTTCACTACACAGCCGAGAAGAAGTAAAATGTTTGGCAAATTATACCTGATATTGAAAGACACCTTAATGATCTTACAGGGAAGCTTTGATACACGATCATTAGATTTCAGGGATACCCGAACTTATTCTGGCGAGGTATATCTTCAAAAAACTGCTCGTCCCTTTTCTTCAAAAATGCTGATCACAATGGACGAGATAAATTTAGTTCACAATCTTTTATTTACAGGAACTAAAAAACCAAAAGCAGTTAAGCAACCAGCTAATAACAATCTTAAAAAAGAAACAACCGGGATAGCTATAAAGTTACCAGTAAAGCCAACTGAAAGAAAAATTCAAAAAATCGATGAAATATTTTTCAACAGCGACAGTTTGGTGTTGAGTTTTTACGACAATGGCACCGTAGATGGTGATACGATCAGTATGGTGTTAAACGGAAGGACCATTGCACAAAAAATAAAACTTACCACCAATGCTTTCAGGATAACAATTCCTACAAGGATCGATCAAAATGACTCACTCATATTGGTCATGCATGCAGAAAGCCTGGGGCTAATTCCACCTAATACAGGTCTATTAATTATTCAGGATGGCACAACCCGTCATGAAATAAGGTTTGAAGGTGATCTGCAAAGGAGTTCGGCGATTGTGCTTAGAAGGAAAAGATAGTACTATCACTTCCAAATATTATTCAATTTTATATACTCAATTTTTTTCATCAAAGCATTTTCTGCGGATTGAATACTAACCTGGCTGAATGGTTCATTGGGGAAGAAAATCTCTGTCATAACCGTTAGGCCCCCATCTGCAAATAATTCAACAGAACTGATATCTATCAACAATGAAATATCCATCTTAACATTAGTTGTAAGCCGTGGCGCAAAATGTCTTGCTGCAAAATCAGCCTGGAAATTTGTTTTGCCCGACCTGGTTCGGTCAATAAAATATTTGTTCTGTATTTTATCGAATCCTATTATAAGTTCTTCGCCCAATTTATTCGATAAGATAATGGAAAGATCTTTTGGACCATCTACAGAAAGATTAATTATACATGGGAAGCTTAAATTTTTTATGCTTTTTGAAATATCAATTTTTTTTGACAGGGAAACATTATTGATAATTACCGGATTTGATTTTATAGTTGCGAGCTCTTTAACAGGTAGAGAACCTATCCGCAATTCATTGTTTGCCTCAATTATCGTTAATTCACGTGGTATTGTCATTGCACTTCGCCATGTTTCTGTGGGAACAACATTTGCATATAACCAATTACTCATCCACCCTAAAAATAATCTGCGTTTCCCGGTATTAGACCAAATAACTCCTGCATACTCATCAGGCCCATAATCCAGCCACTTCGTTTCTGTACTCAGCGGTAAAAAACTTTTTCCGTCGAAATCACCAAGAAAATACTGTGTGGCAGATCCTTTATTAGGGCCTCCGGGGTTTAAATTAACAATGAGAATCCAAATTGTTTTGCCATCATATTCTAAAATAAATAGATCCGGGCATTCCCAAACACCGCCATGAGCACCAACATTTTCACCAAACTCACTTTCCTTTATCCAATCTTTTAGGTTTTTGGATGAATAAAATATAATTCGATCATTAGCCGCTAAAGTCATGATCCATTTTTTACCTTTCTCAAACCACATAACTTTTGGGTCTCTGAAGTCTTTAATACCCGGACTTTTTATAACAGGATTATTCGCATATTTAACCCATGTCTTTCCATCATCAATACTATAAGCAAGGCTTTGATTTTGATAATCACTTTTGCCTTCCGCTTCACCTTTTGGATCATGATGAGTAAAAACAGCAACTAAAGGTGCCTTGCCATTTTTTCCAAATCCTGAAGTATTGTTTATATCCACAACTGCACTGCCAGAAAAAATATAACCAAGACTATCAGGATAAAGGGCTATTGGCTGATGTTTCCAATGTATCATATCCGTTGATGTAGCATGTCCCCAATGCATGGGACCCCATACCGTGCTATCCGGGTAATACTGATAAAACAAATGATAAATGCCCTTGTGATACAACATTCCATTCGGATCATTCATCCATTTCTCTTTTGGTGTAAAATGAACTTGCGGTCGGTGTGGCTCATTATATTTATTGTCTTTTACCTGCGCATTTATATCTGCTGAAGGCAACACGAAGATCGCCAAGGCAAGCAGAAAGGATTTAAATTGATTCATTTAAAAAACCATTTAAGGTATTTAAAATTCTCCTACTCCCGGCTGTCTCAATTTCCAATTTGCTTTTGTCTTTTCATCATCCACCATTTTCTTTACATCAGCCAACAATTTTTTAGCGTCGTATACAATCCCGTCTTTAATAGTGTATTTCACACCGCCAGCACGTACAGCTTTGTTCTGATCATTTAATTTTATAGCGCCGGTTCCGTATAGTACTTGTAAATTCTCCAATGGATTTACTTCAACAATTACCATATCCGCCAGCTTGCCCAATTCAATTGAACCCAGATATTTATCTGCACCCAATGCCTGCGCACCATATAAAGTTGCAGAACGAATTACTTCCAATGGATGAAAACCTGCTTCACGAAGAAGTTCTAATTCTCTTATATAACCAAAGCCATATGTTTGATAAATAAACCCATTATCACTTCCTGTTGTAACTCTTCCTCCCCTGTTCTTATACTCATTAACAAACGTCATCCATAATCTATAATTTTCTTTCCAGGCAATTTCCTGTTCAGTTCCCCAATTGAACCAATAGGAACCATGTGAATTACGGTTTGGTTCATAAAATTTCCAAAGCGAAGGCAATGTATAATCCTCGTGCCATTCGGCTCTTCTTGCTCTCATCAGGTCCCTGCTTGCATCATAAATATTAAAGGTTGGATCAAGAGTAAAATCAAGATCCAGCAATTCTTTCATTACTGCATTCCATTTATCACTGTATGGCGGCGCTGCCTGTTTCCATAATTTTCCGGCTTCTTCAAAACGATGTTGCTCGTTACTGTAATTATAATCCAACGGATAATTCTGCACGGTTTTATCTGTAAATAAAGCTTCGGGTAAACCATACCAGTGTTCCATCGATGTCAAACCCGCTTTTGCTGAATTCAACACGTTCCATTGCGCCACACTCATCTGTGCATGGTGACAACAACTGCGCAATCCAAGTTTTTTATTTTCACGAATAGCGGCGTCCATTATTTGCGGTGCAGCGCCAAAAAATTTTATTCCGTCAGCGCCTTTTTTTGCATTTTCTCTCACCCACTCTATTGCCAGTTCAGGTGTAATAAGAGCTTGTTTAGCTCCCTGTCCAAACGATGTGTAGGCAAAGATCCTTGGGGCAGTAATTTTATTTTCAGCACTTAGTTTTTTGTGATCCAACACCCAATTAAGTCCATTGCCGCAACTCGGATCACGGATAGTGGTAATGCCATGCGCCATCCAAAGTTTAAAAACATATTCTGCTGGTGTACCTTGCGCAGCGCCGCCAATATGACCATGCATATCAATAAAACCAGGAAGCAAGAACATTCCTTCGCAATTCAATTCTTTTCCACCTTCCTTCAACTTTGGTCTTCCATCATTATTTATCGGTAATCCCGGGTTACCAACATTGGAAATTTGCATGATCCTGTTCTTCTCAACAACGATATCAACCGGGCCAACAGGTGGTGCACCTGTGCTATTGATCAAAGTAACTCCCCGAATAATTAATTGTGGCCACGGGCCATCTCCATCCAATACTTCAGGTGCCTTATGCACCTGGGCCAATACATAAATACTTAAAAGGCTGGTAAAAAGAATGCATGCAATTCTTCTCATAACAATAGATTTACAAAAGAAAATTACTAATTAAAAAGCAACTGCAGTAAGGAAAGGGTTATTCATCGTCCGCCGGGTTATATTTCTTAGGGAAATATTTTTTCATCATTGCTTTATAGGAAGGGTATTTGCGAATGCTGTCAAAATCAGGATTTACAATAATATACTCGTAAAGATTATACCCTCTTTGTAAAGCCTGCTCTAAATAACGCAATGCATCTTCCGGCTTATTATTTTTTGCAAAACTCTCTGCTAAATAATAATAAGGAAGATTTTCTTTTGGACTAATAAGAATGGCCTTCGTGGTATAAGCGATCGCAGAATCGTATTGCTTCAGATCATGATAGGCCACGCCAAGATACAGGTTGGCATTAAAATATTTTGGTTCCAGCGCCAATGCCTTTTTGTACATAACAACCGCAGAGTCAGAATGCTGAAGATTTGCATAAACGGTACCCAGATTATAATAGCCCATCGCATTTTTAGGATCATATTGAATAGCCTTATTATACCATCTTGCGGCTTCATCATATTTTTCATCAGTGAAATATAAACGACCAAGATTATTGTACATAGAAGAATTGACAACACCTTTTTGCAATGAACGGTTGTAATAATAAACAGCTGAATCAAATTGGTCTGTTTGTTTGAACACTTGTTCAAGATTTGATAAAGCCTGCATATTATCAGGGTGTGCTTCTACAAGATTTCTTAAATAATATTTTGCTCCCTCATAATCTTTGGTCTCATATAACAATCTTCCAATATTACCCTGTGCAGAAGGCATATCCTTTTTCAGCGCCATTGCTTTGGTATAATAAAACATGGCGGAATCCATTTTTTTCATTTTATGATAAACAAGACCAAGGTTATTGGCCGCATATGGATTATCAGGATCCATTCTCATTATTTTTTGAAAATATACGGCGGCCGAGTCAAGTTTATCGGCGTAATAATAAGAAAGCCCCATATTGTTCAATACAATACTGTTATCGGGGTTTAGTTCCAGCCCTTTTTTATAATAATAAAAAGCTGAGTCATAATTTTTCATTTCCGTGAACATCAAACCCAACTGATTATAGCCCCGGAAATTTTTACTATTAAGATCAAGCGCTTTACGATAATAATATGTTGCGGAGTCGTATTGCTTTGTCTGCGTATATAATCTGCCAAGGTTGATAAAAGGCGCATCATAACTTGGATCATACACAGCGGCCTGCACATAATATGCACGGGCTGAGTCAACCTGGTTGATCTCCTGGTAAAATTGCCCGAGATAATTTGAAGTGATCAGTTTATCGGGATAATTTTTCTGTGCTTTTTGATAATAGGCACGGGCCGAATCATACATTCTCAGGTCTGTGAAGACACGGCTGATACCGTTGTATGCATTAAAAAATGTAGGATCAGATGCGAGACTTCTTCTGAAATAGATCAGGGCCTGGTCAAACTGCCTTGATTCACGCAACAACCAACCCATATTATTATTTGCAGGTGCATTTTTCGGATCAAGCAGTAATGCTTTTTCATAATAAACTTTTGCAGAATCAAGGTTTCGTTGCTGGAAATAAAAATAACCAAGATCGACATAAGCATCGGCTCTTGAATCATCCACTGCTAATGCTTTTTTAAAATAAACCAATGCAGAATCCTGATTATTCTTTTTAATAAATGCATTGGCAATATTCATGTAAGGGTAACGCCAAAGCGGGGCACGTACTGATGCTAACCTGCCAAAATAAATGGCACTGTCAGGTTTGTTATTATCCAATTGCAATGAGGCAAGTGTATTCAAAATATAAGCGGCGGTAGGGTCTGCTCTATAAGCCTGCATTGCATCTTGTATCGCCAACCGAAGTCCGGTAGTGCTTGATCCTTTGTCAAAATAGCCCTGCGCTTTAAAGAAAAATCTTTTTGCTACCAATTTTTTTCTGAAATTCTCATCATCCACTTCAGCGTATTCAATGGCTCTTTCCAGCATATCCCCTACTTCAGAAAAATCCTGTCGGGCAACTTTTTCCATCCGGTCGAGACTATTCGTTATCTCATCTGACTTGTCATCTGCGTCAAGTTGCGAACGTATACGCTGAATGGCGGAAACATCACGGCCTTCGAGATAAAGATTGATCTTGCTTTGTGCTAAATTTATATACTCGGTTGCTAAACTAAGTTTTGCATCAACTGTATAAGTGCTGGTTGGCGCCAGTTTATTCAATTGCTGGTAAAGCTCTTCAGCAGAATTTCCATTACCCGTTAAATTAAAATCTTTTAATGCCTGGTTAAAAGAATTATAAAGGTCAAGGATAGCCGTATCTGATATATTATAAAGAATATTTTGATCACCACTCAATTTAAAACCACGCACGGCAGCAGTGCCGCCATGTTTTTGCACGCCTTCTGTTCTTCGTATTTGTCCAGTCCTTTTTTTTGTAGCGATCCATTTTTTTAAAAACGCAGTATCAACTTTCGAGATCACTTTCTTTTTACCCTCATCACAACATAAAAAAGGATTTTGCTTGCGATTATATTTTTCCTGTGCATATGTAGGAACTGTTTTGGCAATGTATTTTTCTAACTCATCAAGTGTTACAAGGTTATTATGGTCACCTTCGGTATCAGCAAGACCTGTAAGTCCATCGACAAGATAATATGTAAATAAACCATGCCCGGTACCGATCAGTGGATCCTCCAATGACTCCTGCCCGGCGCCTGTTGCGAGCATAATTATTTCACCAGCTTGTTTTTCAGAAATGGCGGCCTGCAATTGTTGCTGACCTTCGCCGCCTCCCGGTAATTCATTTGTACGACAAGCATCCATTATAAAAATAACTTCCACACCCTTGCGACTAGCTTCAGCAATACGAACTTTCAAATTATAAAGTTGGATGGTCCCGGTGATCAGGTAATTATTTTTATCACCGGCAGGATTGCAATCATATGTGAGATAAAAAAACTCATCCTGGTTAATGGCATCGCCATGGCCTGCGAGATAGATATATAAACGATCGCCTGCTTTAAGATTGCGATTACGAAGCCAGCTCATTCCTTTCACTAAAAAATTGGCGGCCTTTGCTTCTTCATTTTTTAAAAAATAAATATTGGAATCTGCCAGCTTACCACCACTGCCCGATTTTAAAAAATCACGGAAAAGTTCGGCATCGCTATCGGCAAAAGAAAGAGGACGAATGAACTTGTAGGAAGATATGCCCATGATCATTGCGTAAGTGCGGTGACCTGAAGTGTCTTGCGAAGTTTGTGCAACTTGGCCAGCCACATCATTTTCGATAAGGCAAAAAGAAAGGATCGTTAGGAGGATTGCTAAAAGGGCTCGTTGCATATATTCGGTGCTAATTTACAGGTTTTCAGTAAGACATTGAGCCATCAATCATCGTAAAAACCCCTTTATATCTAAAGATCACTCAAGATAGCCGGCTGTTGACGCAATTAGTCTGCAAACAGTGGCAGACAATGGCTTAAATTGCGAATCATTTGGCCGAACTATGCTGCACAAACATATTGCACGACACACTAAGAAATACGTAAAACATATAACAAAGTACCTGTATGAAAGGGATACTTTCTTCGCTACGATCGCCGTATTCGTTTTCCTGATAGTCTTGGGTATGATCCCGATAAATTTTTATGTGCTGAACCCGATGAAGCTGGCATTAAAAGATTTTGATTTTAATGATATAGCTTATGCAAAACTTGAAAAAACTGCTGATGTCCCGGTTGACAAAAGAATTGTAGTTGTAAACACAGGTCATCTCGACCGGGCAGAACTGGGATTTTTAATTGAAAAAGTTAGTAGCTATAACCCAAAAGTGATCGGTCTTGATATTTACTTTGCGGGCACCAGGGAACCTGATAAAGATTCAATTCTTAGAGAAGCATTTAAAAAAACAAAAAATCTTGTAGGAGTAAGTGTGGGAGCTTGGGATAAACATGGATTTACTATTGAAAAAAACAATTTCGATAGTGTGATCGCTAAACGTGGATATGCGAATCTCATAGGAGAAGAAATTGGCACTATTCGCTACTACTCTCCTTTTGAAAAAGTTGGTCATGAAAAGTATCCGCAAATAACAACTGCTATTATAAAAGAATTTGACCATAAAGCCTATGAAAAATTAGAGAAACGGCATAAAGAGCAGGAATTTATAAATTATAAAAGAAGAGTTAACAACGAAGTGAAACAATACCAGGTCATCGAGTCAGAAGATATGATGGCTGACAACGTTGATAGCAACCTTTTGAAAAATAAGATCGTCCTGCTTGGTTATATTAATTTCGATCACAATGATGTAGAGGATAAAAAATTCACACCCATGAATGATAAGTTTGCCGGCAAAGCAATTCCGGATATGAACGGGATCATTGTGCAGGCAAACATCATTTCAATGGTATTGGATACGGATTATATTCATAAAACGCCAAAATGGGTTGCCTGGCTTATGGCGATTGTCATCGGTTGGATCCACATGTCTCTCTTTATCAGGTATTATCTTGAAAGTCATATTTGGTTCCATCTTGTAGCCAAAGTAGCCCAGTTATTTTCTGTTATATTTTTTGCTTACGTTGGTATCTTTGTTTTCGATAAATTTGAGGTCAAATTGGACATGAAGTACACATTGTACGTAATTGCCCTCGCGGTTGATGTCATATACTTTTACGAAGCTTTTGTTGGCTGGCTGCATCGAAAATTCGGATACCAGACAATCTTCGGCCATCATCACAACCCTCTGGAACACGAAAAACATCATACAAACGATCATCATAAACATGAAACTACAACACACGAACCTACACATGAACATCACTAATCAAAAATTAATTATGAAAAGAATAACCTATTTTTTTATTGCTGCATTTTTTCCATTTGCTATATCGGCGCAGGAAAATATGTTTGTCGTTTACAGCGTAAAGGGCACTGTATCTGTTGTTGAAAACAAAGTGGAAACAAAAGCAAAGATCGGCACGATACTTAACGGCAATAGTTCGATCAAGCTTGCGGCCGGTTCTTTTGCTACTTTACTTTGTAATGAAACAAAAATGTTCTCATTGAACAAAGCTGGTAGTTATTCTACAGCAAATCTTAAAGATTCCTGCAAAACAAATAACAGCTCTGTCAGCGCCAATTACATGAAATATATCTGGAGTGAGATGACAAAATCAAAAGGCACTCCTGAAAAAAATCGCAAGAACTACATGGCCAATGTGGGAGCTGTTGGGCGTGGAGATATTAATAACGTTTGGGTTGACCCACGTTTGGATTCAGTAAATTATGTTTCCGGCACCATTCCTCTTTCCTGGAAAGCTTATACAGAAGCTGAAGAGTTTGATTTTAAATTATATGACGACAGCAAAACAAAAATTTTACTAGCAAAGCCAGTAAAGAAAAAGCATGTAAATATTTCTGAGCTATTAAAATTAATTCAGCCTGGTAAAATTTATTATTGGAGTGCAACGGTGAAGGACGAGCCTGAGAATACAGCGAGACACTACGTACGATATGTGCCAAAAGAAGAATATCAAACTTTTTTTAATTCGTTGAAAAAAACTGATGCTGTGGAAACCGAAGCAGAAATGAATTTCCGCCTTGGCTTTGTGCTGGAGGAGAATCATTATATAGCAGAAGCTTTTAATCATTATATGAAAGCGACACAACTTGATCCAACCAATTCACTTTACCGGTATACATTTATGTCATTCAAAAAAGATTTTGAAATAAAATAAGATAATAGACCCGTAGTTAAAAACCCGTCAATAGACGGGTTTTTATTTTTTATGAATGGCGGATTTGATAGCTAATGATTCCTTAGCTTTAACGCTGATCAAAATTCATTTTATGAAAAGAATTATTACAATGGCATTTGTCCTGTTTGCGATGATCACACAGGCACAAATGAAAGCTGAAGATGTTAAAACTTTTACATTGAAAAACGGGATGAAGTTTCTTGTAATTGAAGACAACTCAATACCCAATGCTAATATGTATTTGTTTTATAAAGTTGGCAGCCGCAACGAATACCAGGGCATTACCGGGCTCTCCCATTTTTTCGAACATATGATGTTTAACGGTGCCAAAAAATATGGTCCCAAAATGTTTGACCAGACAATGGAATTTAATGGCGGTGCTAATAACGCATACACAACAGAAAATGTAACAGTTTATACAAACTGGTTCCCATCTTCTGCCACTGAAGTAATTTTTGATCTTGAAGGAGATCGTATTTCAAGTTTAAGCATTGATCCTAAAATGGTGGAGAGTGAAAGAGGCGTTGTACTAAGTGAGAGAAGTACTGGCTTGGAAAACTCGCCATGGCAATTACTTTTTCAGACTACACAGGGTCTCGCTTTTCTTGAACATCCTTATCATTGGCCCGTTATCGGTTATGAAGATGATATGAAAAACTGGAAACAGACCGACCTGGAAAGATATTTTAAAACATACTATGCTCCCAATAACTGCGTAACTGTAGTTTCGGGTAACGTAAAATTTGATGAAGTAAAAAAACTGGCTGAAAAATATATAGAACCTATTCCTGCTCAACCTGCACCACCAAAAGTGAATATTGTTGAACCGCCACAAACCGGTGAAAGAAGAGTGATGATGCAAAAAGATGTAGCCACTCCTTATTTGGGGATCAACTGGCATGTACCTGAAGCAAAACATGAAGACTATTATGCACTCACGATCCTCAGTGATATTCTTACCAGCGGGAGATCATCACGGCTTTATAACTCATTGGTAGATAAAAAACAATTAGCCACACAAGTGTTTACCAACTTTGGAGAAAGTTTTGACCCTACTTTGTTTATAATAGCAGCAGTAACCGCAAAAAATGTAAATGAAAATGACCTGGAAAAAGCAATTTATGAAGAACTGGAGAAAATAAAGAAGGATGGGATATCAGAAAATGAATTGCAAAAAATAAAAAACCAGAAACTGATGGAATTTTATGGCCAGGTAGAAACCATCAATGGTAAATCAAATAATATCGGGACATACGAGGTCTTCTTTGGTGATTATAAAAAAATGTTTGATGCACCGGCAGCCTTTAATAAAGTAACAGCTGAAGATGTTAAAAACGTTGCCGTAAAATATTTTACAAAGAAAAACCGCACCGTTGGTATACTGAAATCAAATACTGAAGAATAAAAACTATTTAAAAGAATTTTATGAAAAGAATTCATCATCTTTTATCATTTATCATACTGTTAGCTGGAATAAATATCCAGTTGAATGCTCAATCGTATAAACTGCCGCCTTACGAAAAATTTAAACTAAAAAATGGTCTTACCGTTTATTTAATGGAGCAGCATGAAGTACCAGTAATTAATATCTCAGTTATACTTCCTGCCGGAGCAATATATGATGGAGAAAAAGCAGGACTTGCTTCATTAACTGCAACGGCACTAAAACATGGCACAAAAAATTTTACTAAAACTAAGCTGGACGAAGAACTGGATTTTCACGGGGCAAGCATCAATACATCTGCTTCAAAAGAATCAGCAGGTCTTTCAGCACGGATGGCATCAAAGGATAAAAGCAAAATTTTAAATCTTTTAAAAGAAATAATATTAGAACCTTCGTTTGATGCAACAGAATTTGAGAAAGAAAAGAAAAGATTGTTGGTTAGTCTTGAGCAGCAAAAAGAAAGTCCGCGTTCGGTCATCGCCTCTTACTTCGATAAATTTATTTATGGCGATCATGTTTATGGAAATATTGTCCAGGGAAAAATTTCAACAGTAAATCCACTTACTGTTGATGATGTTAAGAAATTCTACGCGGAAAATTATTTACCTGAGGGCTCAGCTATTTCTGTCGCCGGGGATTTCAAGTCTGCAGAAATGAAAACATTGATCACGAGTTTATTTTCTGAATGGAAAAGAGGTACAAAGCCCCAGGTGAATCTTGCATCTAAACCTATACCAGTGCCGGCAAAACAGCAAGTGCTGCTGATAAATAAAGATGATGCAAAAGAAACCACGTTTTATATCGGTGCACCGGGCATCAGCAGAAATAATCCTGATTATGTTTCGATTGATGTTGTAAATACTTTATTTGGGGGCCGCTTTACATCCATGCTGAATGATGAATTGCGTGTAAATACCGGCTTAACTTATGGGGCCAGCAGTCGCTTTGCTGCTTTAAAAAATGGCGGCACATTTGTGATCTCTACTTTTACGGCAGGAAAAACCACAGAGCCTGCAATTGATAAAGCAATTGAAGTATTAAAAAAATTACATTCAACCGGTATAGATGAAACTTCTTTGACCTCCGCAAAAAACTATGTGAAGGGCCAATTTCCTCCCCGGTATGAAACAGCGGGTCAGTTAGCTGGTCTGATGACACAAATGTTCTGGTATAATTTTGACGAGTCTTATATTAATAATTTTGAAAAAAATGTTGATGGGCTTACACTGGATAAAGCAAAACAGATCATTGCAAAATATTTCCCGAAGGACAAACTCCAATTTGTGATGGTGGGTAAGTCAGCTGATATAAAAAAGATAGCTGAAAAATACGGACCGGTTACCGAGATGCAGATTAAAGAAGATGTAAAAA
>Ga0209486_10000811_pt1 | contig 13823 bp, 12 predicted proteins | sample NCCompost_FD_187518 | JGI IMG/M metagenome (GOLD analysis project Ga0209486, IMG submission 187518) | Agricultural soil microbial communities from Utah to study Nitrogen management - NC Compost (SPAdes) (version 2) | ecosystem: Environmental > Terrestrial > Soil > Agricultural land | place...
TCGTTTCGCACGTCGGCTGAGACTGTCTGCTGTTTGCAGTCTCTGTCTGCTGCCTGCTGTTTACTACTCTTCCACCGTTACGCCGCGCCAGAAAGCGATACGATCTTTAATTTCAGCTGCAGCCGGTTTTGGATCCGGGTAATACCACGCCGCGTCACTATTGATATCGTCCCCAACCACGACGTCGTAATAGCTCGCTTCGCCTTTCCAAGGGCAGGTCGTTTGCTTTGTACTCGGTTGCAAGTGTTCCTGCCGCACTGACTCCGGCGGAAAGTAATGATTACCTTCAACGACCACTGTGTCGTCGCTCTCGGCGATAACTGTGTCTTTCCATGTAGCTTTCATAACGGTGAATAGTGAAGAGTGAAAGGTGAAAAGTAAACCACGCAACTCTTAGCCGCCGCTAACGGACGGCAGGATAGTTATCTCGCTGTTCTCCACCAACGCCGTGTCGAGCATTTTCTTGCGCCGCACGTTCTCGTCGTTGAGAAAGACATTCACATGCGGACGCAACGCGCCCTGCTCGTTTACCACGCGGTCGCGCAATCCTACGTGCTGTTTCCATAACGCAGTCAGCGCTTCGCCGACTGTTCCCGCTGTCGCGTCAACCACAATCTGACTTTGCCCGCCGGTAAAGTCTGTCAGGAAGCCGGCAACATTGAAGGTAATCATGGTGCTACGGTAAGACGCCGTCCGGTACCATCCAGGGTCGCATTTCAATCGCTAAACGTCCGGCTTGCACGGCAGGATCCGTTTCAGCCAGTTGCTTCGCCTCCTTCAGAGAATCAACGCGAAAAACGAAAATCCCACGCAACATGCCCTTACCGCCAAAAGGCCCAGCGACGACCAGCTTCTTAGTCTCGGCCAGCCGATTGATGTTGGCCATATGCGCCTTTTGCAACTCTTCAGCTGCTGGAGTTTTTTCTGGTGTCCACTTTGGACCACGACTCAGAAACCCGAGATATGCCGTGGTCATTTTCATCGGCATCGTTGGTTTCTTCATGATGTCTTCCGACCACCAGGGAATCATCTCCGCAACCAGATGGCCATCTTTGACACCGGGATCACTGTCGACCAGGGACTTCGCTTCTTCGGCGGTGCCGCGCAACACATAGACACCGATGACTTCGCCATCATCGCTAAAGGGTCCTGCGATTACTGCCTTACCGGATTCAAGCAACGACATTACGTACTTGCCGTGTTCCGACATGGTCCCGCTGGTAGCACCTGAACCCCTGGTGTGGGTGTTTTCCCATTTTGGACCACGACGCAACAGTGCCATTTGAAATTGGACCAGCTTCGATTCCGATGATTTCTTCTCCTGCGTCTGAGCCAACGTCGGTGTGGTCAGCAACAGGATTCCAATTACAGTTAAGAATGTTTTCATGAGTCCTTCCGTTGATTCATCCGCAGTATGCAGATTACACAGATGCTAAAAACTGGAAACAGAGCAGTGATCCTGGCCGTTTGAACTAGGCAACTTAGCCGTCTAAAACTTAATCTGCGTAATCTGTGTAATCTGCGGATAACACTTAGACCACTGCAGCTTTCACGCAAACGACCGGCGGTAGACTTTCCTGAATCGAGGTCCATGACTCGCCTGCGTTGTTTGATCCAAACAACTTACCGTTGCGCGTTCCGAAATAGATTCCGGTCGGCTGCATTCCATCGGCAGACATGCCATCTCTCAACACAGTCTCAAGCGCGTTTTCCTGTGGGAGACCGTTTGTTAACGGTTCCCACGATTCGCCTGAGTTCTTTGTGCGATATACCCGCAGCTTCCCTTCCGGCGTACATCTAAATTCATCCGACTCCAACGGAACGATGAAAACGCCGTTCGTGTCGTTAGGATCGATCTCCATCGCAAAACCAAAATCAGAGGGCACCCCATTCGCTATATCAGTCCACGAATCGCCGCCATCATCGCTGCGATAAAGACCCCAATGATTTTGCAGGAACATCCGTTTAGGATCAGTAGGATGGCTCACAATTTTATGCACACACTGTCCCCACTCCGGATATCGCTGATCCTCCGGCAGAAATTGCGCGCGCACTCCGCTATTGCGGGGCTGCCAGTTTTCGCCTCCATCATCCGTGCGATAAACGCCGCCGGTCGAGATTGCCACGTAAAGACGTTTCGGGTTGGTCGGATCCGGAAGCACGGTGTGCAGGCAAAGTCCACCGCCTCCGGGCATCCACTGCGAACGATGTGGATGGTCATAGAGTCCGCGCACCAGCGACCAGCTTTCGCCGGCGTCGGTTGATTTAAACAACGCCGCCGGCTCAACGCCGCAGTACAACGTGTCCGGTTCATCCGGGTGGCCGAGTGCGATCTGCCAGATTTGTTTGACTGAATTGTCCGCCTCTTCAGGAAACTTAACGCCGTATGTCTCGGGTTCCGTCCAGGTTTTGCCAAAGTCATCTGAGGAGCTTAGATACGAACCCCAATACGAACTGTTTACTGCCGCCCACAAACGATGCCTTCCGTTGCGATCGTCATAAGCCAAAGCGTACACCGCACGACCGGGGAAGTAAGGTCCTCCGACTTGCCAGTCGCTGCGTCCACTGTCGGAACGAAGAATAAAAGCGCCTTTCATCGTTCCCGTAAGCAACAGAACATCTCCGGGTTTTGCATCGACGTGTTTAGTTTCGGGCATGGGGTCCTCGATTGATTTTTAGGAGTCTCAGGATGGCGCGGAGATTATAGATAACGCGGCTCAACTCGCCAAAGACGCTAACCATAGATGCGTAGGCTTTGCACAAAAACTCCTTGTACACACCGATGTGGGTCAAGGAAAGCAGAACCGGGAGCGAAGCGCAGCGGAGCGACCGGGTCCGCATTGAACGGCACAAACTAGCAGAAGCGACGTGTGCGGCAGTTTAGTGTTATTCGCCGTGGACCCGGTCGCTCCGCTGCGCTTCGCTCCCGGTTCTGCTTTGCGGTTGCCCCGGTTCTGCTTATGTTGACCCACATCGATACTATTGAAATCTGCAATGGCACCTTAAGGGGATGAGAGTTCTTACCTCGATCCACCGATGAAGTCATTTTGAAGTGCATTTTTGCTGTCTGTCTAACCCTGTCAAAAGTGCGGGTGGGGTTATCCGAATGCATGGCACAGACTTTGTTACCAATACAGCCAAAACTGTAATTTTGCAAAATCTGTTGACACAGGAATCTGGGGATACTGACGCACATTAACTGTTTATAAAGAGCATTCGGAAAACTGGAACACTGAAGGGTAACGGCGGTCGAAGACCAGCGTAAGGGCAGCCGTCGTCTGTCTTTTTCACATGTCTATCGAGGTCACATCTGTACCCGACAGCAGACGTGCTGTATCTATTCGAGCCATTCTGAGTAGCCTCTGCTCTACCACTGTCAGCTGCAATAAATTTCAGATTCTTCGTTCCCTGCTGGGCCTGTTGGCAATCGTCTCAGTGTTAGCCGCTGATTCAGTGGTCCGCTCCTATAAATATCATTCGCGAATCGTCGACGCTCGTCTCGCTGTTGGGTATTCACACAGTCACGCGGGTTTGTATGCAGCACCCAGACGCATCTCGCCCCGCACAAAACTCTCAAGGGAGAATGTCATCCAAACCTTGCGACGAGCCGGTTACGTCAATGTTCACGGCAGCAACGCATGGAGTGGTAGCTATCGTGATAACGGTTTCACGGTAGAAATCAAACCGGCGCCCGCCAAAGTCAGTTCGCACTCAACGGTGTTGGTTCATTTTGACAAGTCCGGCCACATCTCCGAACTGCTCGCCGATGGCGTGTTGATCGAGTCGTTCACCCTTGAGCCTGAAGTTCTTTCGAACGATGGCAGTTTCAAAGCGGGTGAAAAACAGACGCTGCTATATGATGACATTCCTGCCGTTTTGATTGAGGCGATTCTCTCCATAGAGGATCAAAGGTTCTTTGCACACACGGGGCTCGACCCGGTCGGAATCGCACGCGCCATGTTTCAGAACTTGAGCGACGAACGAATGGCCCAGGGCGGCTCCACCATCACACAGCAGTTAGTTAAGAACACCTATCTTTCTTCAGAGCGGACGCTGCAACGTAAGTATTCCGAGGCGATGCTGGCATTTGCTTTGGAAAAACGGCTCAGCAAACAGGAAATTCTGGCGCTCTATTGTAATGACGTGTACCTGGGACAACGCGGCGCGGTGGCAGCGCGCGGCGTGAAGGAAGCGGCGCAGCTATATTTCGCGAAAGAATTGAGTAAGCTCACACTTTCTGAAGCGGCCACTCTCGCCGGCATGATTCAAAGCCCGGCCAGGTATTCACCCTTGCACAACGCTGAAGCTTCACGGGACCGGCGAAACACCGTTCTCGACGCAATGGTACGTGACGGTTGGATCAAGAGTGACGAAGCGCTGGCAGCATCGAAGGAGCCGATCTCTCTCGCGTCTCATTCCCAACGTCAGTCTGTCGCTCCCTACTTCATCGATTATGTAAACCGGACGGCGGGAGTGGACTTCGAAGCGTCGCCGGGGCGGCAAAGGATTTACACCACGATCGATCTCGAGCTTCAACAGCTCGCCGAGACCGCAATCAAACGCCAATTAGATCGACTCGGTGCAAATCGAAAAAACATCCAGGCATCGTTGGTGGCCCTTGATCCGAGAACGGGCCACGTGCTGGCGATGGTCGGTGGGCGCGATTATGGAAAGTCTCAATTGAATCGCGCGACAGATGCACGACGCCAGCCGGGATCAACTTTCAAGCCGTTTGTCTACGCTGCCGCGCTGGAAGATGGAATGTCTCCGGTGAGAATGTTTGCGGACGCACCTCGTGAGTTTGTTTACGACCGGAACAAAGTCTACCGGCCGGACAATTATGGTAACGGTTATTCAATGCGCGACGTGACTATGCGCACCGCCCTCGTAAACTCATTGAATGTGGTCACCGTCGACGTCGCATTGCAGACGGGGCTAGCGCGAATCGCAAACTTATCGGAAAACTTTGGCCTGCCCAGACCAGAAAGATATCCGTCGCTCGCGTTAGGCACGAAGGAAGTTACACCATTGGAGTTAGCTACGGCTTATGCCGCGCTGGCGAATGGCGGACGACGCATTCAGCCGAAAGTGATTACCAGTATCGATGACCCGCCCGCTGTGCATACTACCTACGAAGATTGGCCGCAGGTAGTTAGCCCGACAACTACTTACATGATCACCAACATGCTTTCCACGGCATTTGATCATGGCACTGCCCGCTCAGCGCGCAACTTAAAAAGAGTCACTGCGGTCGCCGGGAAGACGGGCACGTCTCGAGACGGATGGTTTGCGGGATATACGCCAAATCTGGTTTGCGTGGTGTGGTTCGGATATGACGACAATGCTCAACTAGGCCTGACGGGGGCAGAAGCGGCGCTTCCGGCATGGTCGGAGTTTATTAAAGAAGCGGTCGGGCTACGACCGGAATTAGGCGACAGAAGTTTTGAATGCCCGGAAGGAATCAAGTTCGTCGAAATTGATGCGGACCAGGGTGCGATTTCGACAGTTTCCTGCCCACATCGCGAACTAATTGCGGTTACCGATAAACTAGCGCCGAACCTTGAGTGCTATCTGCACGCTCACTTCCCAGACGGGAGCGGAACCTCACAACCCACCACAGCACCAGTCAACATCTCACCTTCATTGGCCGTAGCTAACAAGTCTCCACGAAGCACCTACCGCCGGTCCACACGCGTTGAAATAAACTCCCACGGCAGAATTGCACTCACTAACGATCTGCGCTAAGACAATCCGGCTAGCTTTCCCGAACCCGAGGTGGTAGGAGACCGTTCGCAACTCTGATGCTGCGCCGCCGCGATATGCAACGGGCCTTAGAATACTTTCGAGAATTGTGGAATCGATTTCGGCGCCGGTTGAACGGCGTGGACCAGCCTGCCTTCCTGTGCTTCGTCGTAATCTGCCAGGCCATAACAATCTTAGTAACGTGGCGTCTTTGGCAAGTTCACCGCACTCCGCCAATGCTTCCGGCCCTGCCGCTTCCCGAGTTAAATCTGGGCGTCATCATCCTCGTTTCCTTAGCGGCTATTTTTGTTCGTCCTTTTGCCGGCTTGATCCTACATACGATCGTAATCCTTTATTCAATTCTCATCGACCAGTCGCGGCTCCAACCTGAAATCATCTCAATGGTGATTCTCATGTGGGGTTCACTCCGTTCGCCGGGTCTTAAGCTGATTGCCCGATCGCATTTAGTATCTCTGTGGTTCTTTGCCGGCCTGGCCAAAATGCAAAGTACCGGCTACCTGGACTCGCTTTCCCTGGCCCATCCAAGAAGCTCCTCTCGCGCTGCCCTGCTGCCCCTGGTCGAATTAACATTGGGCATATTGACGCTGGTTCCCCGAAGCCGGAATTTCGCTGCCGCTCTTGCTTTTGCGATGCACATTACGATTTTTGCTTTTGTCTTAAGAGGTAGACCAGGTTCGCCGATATTGTTTTGGAACCTGGCTCTCGCGTTCGCGGGTTTTGCGTTGATCTCGTCATGGACCAGGTCACTGTCCTCAAACCTGAAAGAGTTAAATCCGCTTGCGGCTTCCGTGGTGTTGCTGGTTCTGATCTCGCCGATCGGTTTTTATTTCGGAATCTTTGATGCATATCTCTCGCATCATTTGTATTCAAAGAGCGTTCCCACGGCGATCTGGTATCGCGCAAGTGGTCAGCAAGACAGTATTAACACCTGGAAAACTTTGAATGTGCCGCTGCCGCCGGAGCACAGGTTGTATGAGCCTTACTTTAATAACTCATGCGAACGTGGAGATTTTCTAATCATTAACGATCCGAGACACTGGGCGAAATGGCGTGGTTACGCTGAGCGACGGGTGGATTGTGTTAGGCAATGATCCGGTTTCAGGATTCCAGGACTACGTTAGCGATCGCGTGCTCGGTCGTGTGGGACATGGACAGGTGAACGGAGGTGGCTCCCAAAGCTTCAAATATCTTCCGCGCTTCGCCGTGAAATGTAATCCTCGGCGCGCCGCTCTCCAACGAACTTATTTCAACGTCCTGCCAGGAAATTGCCCCGCGCCATCCAGTTTGCAAAGCTTTTAACGCAGCTTCTTTCGCGGCGTAACGCGCTGCATAATGCTGTTCAGCAACGACGCCACGGCTATCGCAGTACGCCTGTTCAGCCGTAGTGAAAACACGTTCCCGGAAACGCGGCGTGCGTTGCAACACTTCGCGTATACGTGCAACTTCGATAATGTCTATACCAATGGAAACGATCATAAGTGACGACGAACTGAAGCGCGCCGGTTTCTACTGGCGCGAGCGCGACGGGGTACGCGCGCTGGTCTGTGAGCCTCTCGAACAAGCAAGGTTCGTAAATGGATTTTCAACCCGCGGCGGCGGCACAAGCGCGATGCCGGAACAATCGCTCAACCTCGCCGGCTTTAATGAAGACGCTGCGGAAAACATTCTGGAGAATCGTCGCCGGTTTCTCAAGCTCTTTCCGGGCGAGTGGGCCCTGGCCGGCTGCTGGCAGGTCCACGGATCGGACGTGCGCCTGATCCATACAGCCTCTGATGCGAAACCTGCGGAGGACGCAAGAGGTGAAACGGTTTACTGCGATGCGATCGTCAGCGATGCACGAGGGGTGCTGGCAGGCGTAAAGACTGCAGATTGTGTTCCGATTTTGCTGGCCGATCCGGTTACCGGAGCTTATGCGGCCATTCACGCAGGCTGGCGTGGAACGCTGGCTCGTGTCGCCTTGAAAGGTCTCGAACAAATGCGTCGCGGGTACGGCACTGAACCGGAAAACGTGATCGCAGCGATTGGACCAGCAGCGGGCGGTTGTTGTTATGAGGTGGGTACTGACGTGATTAATGCTTTCAATATGGAGTTCCCGGATCAGCAGACCCTGTTCACTCCGACACGCGACGGACACGCATGTGTTGACCTTTTCTGTGCGAATCGCAACCAACTGACCGGCGCCGGTATCAAGGCTGACAAGATCTTTACCGCGCCCCTGTGCACCATGTGTCGCACCGACCTGTTCTTCTCTTATCGCCGCGAGAAGCAAGTCCATGGGAAGGTGGGGCGTTTGATGTCAGTGATTGGGCGAGGTGAGTCGGGAACTGAGTAGCCGGTAGCGGAGACTTTTTCGTGTAATTCGCGGATCGATTTTCTCACCGGCGCTAAAAACTAAACCACGAAATCCACGAATTACACGAAATGACTGTAAGGAATCGGCCTTCACTCCACATTCAGCCACAAACTCAGCTCTTTAGTTTGTGGAGGGAAACACACCTCATCGTTACAACTCTGGTAACGAACATTCAGCTTCACTTCTTTTGAACCGGTTGACGTTCCGGGCGGTATGGTGACGGTGAACCGCATTATCGCGCGTCCTTCGTAAACTGAAACATTGCTCTTCGAGAACTTAAACTTCCTTAATACAGCGCGCGGGTAAGCGATTGGACCAACGCGAATACCATCCGGTGCGTCAACTTTCAGCGTTGTCGGAATGAGAAACTTTTCCAATGGCCGATTTGAATTCACGTGATAGCCGCCGGGAATATCCATCGTCACCGTGGCCCGCACGCTACGCCCGCGGTTTACTTTGTTACTCGAAACCGAGGCCGAAACATTGATGTGCGGCGGCGTCTGCGCCGAAACCTTCGAATTAATACTGCCGGAAAGAATTAAAATTGCGATTGGCAGGAAGAAAACTGTTGCGCCCTTGGTAGTTGACGAAAATTTCATTTGTTGTTGTTTCCCTTATTAGTTCCGCGTTAGGTACACGCCACGATTGATTGTCGTATTGCCTGAAAATTATTGGTCTCACGCATCGCCGCAAGTTGGCCGCAAGCCGCAAAGATGTCCCGGCCGCGTGGTTTGCGAATATACGCATGCACGCCCTTAGATGCGAGGATGGACTTAAATCGATCCACTGTTTCCGCCGGTGATGGTTGATACGGCAGCGGATCAGCGGGATTGTGCGGGATCAGGTTTACCTTCGCCCTCAGCTCATGCCGGTTAAGCAGGTTCGCCAATTGCCGCGCGTGCTCGTCCGAGTCGTTAACCCCATCGAGCATGACGTATTCAAACGTAAACTGTTCACCTGTTCGAAGTGTTCTTTCAAACTCCTTACATGCCGACAGCAATTCCTCGAGCGGCCATTTCTTGTTGATCGGCATCAACTCATTTCTCAGCTCGTCGGTAGGAGCTGCCAGCGAAATCGCCAGGTTAGGTCGATCGGGGATCGCGGCCAGGTCGCGAATGCGCGGAGCAATTCCCGCGGTTGATATCGTTACGCGACGCGGCACGATGAACAGCCCATGTGGTTCGGCCATTATCCGCAGCGCCTTCAGCAGTGAGTCAAAATTCAGAAACGGTTCGCCCGCGCCCATCCCCACCAGGTTCGTTCCACGTGGTGTCTTGCCGCCGACGCCGTAGACATCATTTAGCGCGATGATAATTTGTTCAACAATTTCGCCCGGCGTTAACGAACGCAGTAAACCTAACTGCGCGGTCAGGCAGAATGTGCACTGAAGCGGGCAGCCGGACTGAGATGAGAAACAGATGGTGTCGCGTCGTTCTTCCGGAATAAAAACTGTTTCCACCGGCAAGTTGTCGTGCGTCCTCATCAGGTAGCGCCGTGTACCGTCAGTTGAAACATACTTTGATTCAACCGTCAGAGTAGCCGCCGCTGCTTTTTCACTGATGGTCTCCCGCAAACTTTTGGGCAGGTCGGTCATCTCGTCGAAACTTTGCAGGCGACGTTGCTGTAGCGCCGCAAAGATTTGCTTGCCTCGATACGCAGGTTCGCCTAAAGCCGTTAGAAACGACGTCAGTTCAGTTGCATTCAAGCCGACTAGATTGGTTTTATCCGACATTCACTTCATTCTAACATTCGGTCGCTTGGTTTGTTCTTCCACTCTGTTGCCTTCATCAGACGAACCTCATTGAATAGGGTCAAGCCTTTGGAGTGCGGCGGCCCGACGCCGCTTTGTTAGTTTTTGCCGCTACGCTGATGCGCAATTTAAGAAAGACTAACAAAGCGGCGTCGGGCCGCCGCACTCCAAAGGCTTGAGCGTTTGCGGATGCAGCAACTCTTAAAAGCAACGACCGGCCACGCGGGCCGGTCGTTTACCTGCACCTTTGTCAGAGGCTTTACTGGACCACGCTGAACTTAGCCGCCGGCGTTAGTGCCTGTCCGGACACGCGATCGTGTATCCGAATGGCCAGTTCATAATCCCCGGCAGAAAGACGTTGCGTGTCAATCAACTTGGCGAGCGTCAACCGCTGACCAGAGTCGCTCATACCGCGCCAGTCTTCCGCCTGTTTGCCTAGTTCCTTACCGTCTTTCAACAACACATACTCAACGTCAACCGAAGGGCGCAGTGTCGTTTGATCAATTCCAGCGTTGTAAACCTGCAGGTAAACACCAACCGGCTGACCTCGACGATAGATACCGGAAACGTTGGGTATCACCTTCTGCTGGCCAATTACGAACTGGCCCACCGCAGGTTGATCCCCTAAGCTTTCCAGTTTCGCGGCGAGCACGAGTGTTGAAGTGGAAAGCTTCTGCGCATCGTATTTCGGGACGGTGAATCCAACGCGCCGGATTCCGGTAGCGCCGGAAGCGACGTCACGAACAATGACATCGACCTTGTAGGTGCCGGGCGCCAGTGGGACGGCTTTTTGATATGCCGACTTTCGGTCTTTAGCACTCGTCAATTCTTCAGTGGTCGCAGTAGTGATCACCGGATCTTCGAAGATGCCGGCCCGACGTCCAGCGACAGAAGTGATTCGTCCGAAGATATTGATGCGAGCTTGCTGTAAGCCACCGCTATCCTGGAATACCAAATCCTTGTTCTCGGTCTGAATTGTGAACGCGGTAATAACTCGCTCGTCAGATTGGCGGAAGAAGTCCACACGAACATCAAAGCTCAGCGGGTTCTCTTCAATTACGCCAGTGTTTACCGCAGAAGCGAGGTCGTTAAATTTCACCTGCGGAGGCCGGTTCAAATCCGCCAACATCTGCAAGCGGGAAAACGGACTGTCCTGCTCGCGCTGGTAGTGCATGGAACCTCCGTGGCCGGCGATTCGATCAGCTTTGTTCGAAAGACCAAGCTGTTCCGAGAGCGTTAAACCTGCGCCCGGGACCATTAGCATGGCATCTTTTTCATCCGGACTGCGCGCAATGCGATATTCACCACTGCCTGACGGATCAACAAATTCAATTTCAATTCCGGATCCTACACCGGGAAGATAACGGTAAAACCAGATCTCGAAAGGATACGTGGTGGTCGAACCACCGCCGTGATAGGAAGGACGATCGTAGGCGCCGCCCATCGGGTGAGTCTCGCGCTCGTCCGGCTTGCCATACATAATCCAGATGCGGCCGCGATCAGTTTTCCACCCGGGGATGCCTGATGCGAAGTGTTCGTTCGCGTAAGCAATGCGCTCGTAGTATTCCTCTTTGAATTCGTTTTCGTCCGTGTCGGGGTCTGGATCACGACGACGCCAGAATTCTTCGATAAATTTTTCCCGCTCCAGGTCAGTTTGCAGTTTCTTAAAAGCCCGCCTCTCCTCATCCGTAATTACGTAGGTGACGTCTTTATCCAGCCAGTCCTTGTAAGCCTTCTTCAACTCGGGCTTGACGTTGCGCGGCTTGTCCATCGGATCCTGACTTTGACGGGGATCCTGCGCCAGCACCGGGAGACTAAATGCAGCCAGCAATAGGGAAAGAATCGCCAGGCGAAGAGCGGCTTTCTGGTACGACATAAACTTAACTCCTACAAACAAACGGATGAGACTCAAGGGAATACTGCAGCAGGTACTTGCCCGATGCGGAAGCACGGGATTCTAAAGTTCACAACTAACACAGTCAAGATGCGGTGGACGTGCCGTTTCGTTGCTTGTAGTCAGCAAACTTCCGGGACTCTTCCACCCGCGAAAACGTCCGAGATACAACACTTACGGCCTTATGGCTGCGTCGCCGTTCGCGGTCTCGCGAATATCCAGGCCACCAGTATCGAGCACAGATAAAGCACCACCATCGGAGCGGCGAATAACAACATGTTTGGAATGTCGGCGGACGGCGAAATGAACGCAGCCGCCACCAGGATGATGATGAGGGCCGTTTTCCAAACTCTTATGAGAAACCTGGCCGTGATCAGGCCGATTCGTGCCAGCACATAAGTAACTGCCGGCATTTGGAAAACGATGCCCATCCCCAGCATTACGATGATGATGAAGTCGAAATAGTCGTTGGCTTTCAGCAACAAACGGAAGTCCTGTCCCAAACCCAGCAAGTACCTGGCAGCCGGTGGAAACAAAATCTTGTAAGCAAACAGCGCCCCGAGAACGAATGAGATCGTGGACAAAGCTATGAACGGAGTGACGTAGGCGCGCTCGTGCGGATACAAGCCGGGCGAAACAAACGCCCAGATTTGCCACAACAAAAAAGGTACCGAGAGACAAATCGCCGCATAGAGCGAAACTTTCACGAAGAGAGAAAATGGCTCCATCGCACTAGTGACAATCAGTTTGTCTGAGACGCCCGAAGAAGCCTGCGGCAACGCCGCCAGATCCACCAGACGCACGCCTTTGGGAATAATTATGTTGCCCGCGTAGATCGGCTCGTCCGTGAACAGTGCGAGTTTGCCGTCTGCATCTTCGGTTACACGCGCCTGGACCGAAACTCCCGTCGGGATGACGGTGGTTCCGATTGTCGTCTCTTCGGGAAAGATGTAACGGCCGACGTCGTCCTTCTGCACACTATCGAGTGGAAGTATCTTTTCGTTTCCGGTTAATCCTTTAATCGGCACTTGTCTTCGCTGCGCCTCTGCAAGAGCACGCTCCACCGGAATGGCCAGAAACGCATAAATCCGATCTGAAAAGACCCAGCATAGTGCCGCCGCTGCTACGACAAACAACAAAGAGCGAATAAGCCGCCTGCGCAGCTCGTCCAGATGTTCCAGAAAAGACATCTGTCCACCGAGTTGTTCTTCAGATTGCTTACGTGCAGCGAATGGGCGTAGGAGGGTTGACATTAACTCTCGAGGTAACTTCTACCGGCGTCTATAACCAGTCGCGTTTCGATGAAGGCGCAGATTCGTCGTAAGTCTCTGTGGTTTCAGGTTCGCTGGAACCACGAGCAATGACCCGATCGGCAGGTACAGCCTCAATGGTGGGCGGCTGCAGGGGCTGTCCTACCTGTGCGTTATCCAGTATAGAGTTGTCGGCAAACGTCCGCTGTTGATCGGGTTCGATCTTTGTAAAATTGAGTTCCTCCATCGAGACCTCGCGGTCCCACGTGCGTTTAAAGTCTTCAGAGGCGCGCCGGAATGTCGCGACATTCTTCCCAATCGTGCGACTCAGCTGCGGCAATTTTCGCGGCCCAAAAAACACGAGCGCCATGATCAAGATAAAGATCAGCTCCGTGCTGCCAAGGGACTCGAGGATGAGTAGAACCACTTCTTAAGATACCTTTCGGTCACCGCGGGGAAGCGCATAACGTAGCGAGATTGTAACCCGCGGCAGCACAAAGCAGAAGTTGCAGGTGCTGATAGCTTTTTGCACAAAAAGTCGTCAATTAAACAGTCGAACAACCAATTAGAACCGGACGCGGTAGCAAAGCGCGCTGTGCACTGGGCTGTGTGACGGCCAAAGCTAGTCGATGTCTTGACACTACGGCCACGGGTCGCGCAACCTTTGAATATTCCTTTACCCAAAATTCGATGGCTGTTGCACCCGACAAATCATCCGCACAAAGCTCTTCAACTGTCCCTGGAGGGCTGCTGCATCAGTTTGCTGAAGTTGCCGATCAGGTTGCAGCAACGACCAGGAAACTCGAAAAAGCC
>Ga0209486_10000812_pt1 | contig 13818 bp, 13 predicted proteins | sample NCCompost_FD_187518 | JGI IMG/M metagenome (GOLD analysis project Ga0209486, IMG submission 187518) | Agricultural soil microbial communities from Utah to study Nitrogen management - NC Compost (SPAdes) (version 2) | ecosystem: Environmental > Terrestrial > Soil > Agricultural land | place...
GCATCGTCGTGACCAAGCTCGACGGCACCGCGAAGGGAGGCGTCGTCGTCGCCATCGCGCGGCGCTTCGGGCTCCCGATCCGTTTTGTCGGCGTTGGCGAACAGGCCGAGGATTTCGGTATCTTCGACGCCCGCGCCTATGTCGAGGGGCTGCTGCGTCCGGTGGCGGCCGGCATGCCGTGATCCAGTTCGACCGGGTCTTCAAGCGATATCCCAACGGGCGCGAAGCCCTGTCCGAGCTGTCGTTCGAGCTCGAGTCCGGCGAGATGGCCTTCCTGACCGGCCATTCCGGCGCCGGCAAGAGCACGGTGCTCCGGCTGATCGCTCTGCTCGAGCGCCCGACGCGCGGACAGGTGCTCGTCAACGGCCGCAACACGGCAAAGCTCCGCCGCCGCCAGATTCCGGCGCATCGCCGCCAGGTCGGGTTCGTGTTCCAGGATCACCGGCTGCTCGACGACAGGCCCATCTACGACAACGTCGCGCTGCCGCTTGCGATCGGGGGCGTGCCGCGGCGCGAGATGGACAAGCGCGTGCGCGCGGCGCTCGACCAGGTGGGACTGCTCGGGCGCGAGCGGTCATTCCCCCTCGAGCTCTCCGCCGGGGAGCAGCAGCGCGTCGGCATCGCCCGCGCGGTGATCACGAAGCCCCCGGTGCTCATCGCCGACGAGCCGACGGGCAACCTCGACCCGGACCTAGCGCTCGAGGTGATGCACCTGTTCCAGCGATTCAATGCGGTCGGCGTCACGGTGCTGGTCGCGACCCACGACATCCACCTGCTCGACCGCTTTCGCGTGCGCCGCGTGCACATCGAAAAGGGCCGCCTCGCCTCGGTGCCGCATGTCGGTGCGTAATGGCGTCGCGATCCTGTTCGAGCGCCACGCCCAGGCGCTGCTCGGCTCGCTCGGACGGCTCGCGCGCCAGCCGTTTGCAACCTTCCTGACGGTGCTCGTCATCGGCATCGCGCTGGCGTTGCCGGCAGCGCTCTACGTCGCGGTCGCCAACATGCGCGTCGTCACCGCAGGCCTCGACGACACGGTCCAGCTCTCCGCCTACCTCGAGATTGGCACGACGCCGGCCGAGGCTTCAGCGCGCGCGCAGTCGATCGCCGCGCTTCCGGGTGTCGCCACGGCCGAGACCGTGAGCCCGGACGAAGGGCTGGCCGAGTTCCGCAAGCACTCGGGAATCGGCGAGTCCCTCGAGGCGCTGCCCGGGAATCCGCTGCCCTGGCTGGTGAAAATCCGGCCGGCGCCGCCGCGCGACACGGCCCCGGCCGTCGAGGCGCTGGCGGCCGAGATCCGCAAGATGGACGGCGTCGACCTCGTCGAGGCGGACACCGCCTGGGTGCGGCGCCTGCACGCCATCGAGGACACGATGCAGCAGCTCGTGCTGGTCGTCGCCGCCTTGCTGGCCGCCGGCGTGCTCGGCGTCGTGGGCAATACCATCCGCCTCGAGATCGACGGACGCCGCGCGGAGATCGAGGTGACGAAACTCGTCGGCGGCAGCAATGCCTTCGTGCGCCGGCCATTCCTCTATTCCGGTCTCTGGCAGGGACTCGCCGGCGGACTGGTCGCGGTCGGCCTCGTCGCGGCCGCCATCGTGGTCCTGGAGCCGTTCGTGACCCGGCTTGCCGCCGCGTATGGTTCGCCATTCATCCTGCGGGGCCTCACGATCCGCGAGTGGCCGCTGGTCGTGGCGGGGGGCGTGGCGCTCGGCTTCATGGGCGCCTGGCTGGCGGCCGCGTATCACTTGCACCGGATCGAACCGAAGGCATAACCACCTGTTTTTGCTCGTTTTTCCGGCCTACCCAGATTGAACTTCCGGGCCGTTTAGCACTCTATTGTCGCGAGTGCTAATATCGGTTGCAGGAGGTACCCCCACATCATGACCGGCCAGGCGCTTTCGCTCCCGAACCCGTCCCTGATCCTCACCGCCCCGATCGGAAGCCTCGAGGCTTACGTCGAGCGCGTCTCGTCGATCCCGATGCTCGATCGCGACGAAGAGCTCGCGCTCGCCCGCCGCTTCCACGAGCACCAGGACCTCGACGCGGCGCGCGATCTCGTGCTGTCGCACCTGCGATTCGTCGTGCACATCGCGCGCGGCTACCTCGGCTATGGCCTCCCCGTCGGCGACCTGATCCAGGAAGGCAACGTCGGCCTCATGAAGGCGGTCAAGCGCTTTGACCCCGACATGGGCGTGCGCCTCGTCAGCTTCGCCGTGCACTGGATCCGCGCCGAGATCCACGAGTTCGTGATCCGCAACTGGCGCCTCGTGCGCGTCGCGACAACCAAGGCGCAGCGCAAGCTGTTCTTCAACCTGCGCCGCATGAAGAAGAACCTGGCGTGGCTGTCGGAGGACGAGACGAAAGCCGTCGCCGGGGAACTCGGCGTCGAACCACGCGAAGTCCGCGAGATGGAGCGGCGTCTCTCCGCCCGCGACCTCTCGTTCGACCCGCTGCCCGATGCCGGCGACGAGGACTCGATCGCCTCGCCGTCGCTGTACCTCCCGGCGTCCGAGGCGGACCCGGCGACCCTCGTCGAACAGGACCAGTGGGACGGGGACGTCGCGGACCGGCTCTCGACCGCGCTCGACGGACTCGACGAGCGCAGCCGCACGGTGATCCGCTCGCGCTGGCTCGCCGAGGACAAGAAGACTCTGCAGGAGCTCGGCGACGACTATGGCGTTTCGGCCGAGCGCATCCGGCAGATCGAAGCCGCGGCGATCACGAAGCTCCGGACAGCGATGAGCGGCTGACCGCCGCTGCCACCGCCTGGTGCACTTCCCGGTCGAGCGGGTCGGGCACCAGGTCCTCTCCCCGCGCCAGCCCCGATATCGCCTGCGCCGCCGCGAGCAGCATCGCGTCGGTGAACCGCGTTGCGCGCGCCGTCAGCGCGCCCTTGAACAATCCCGGGAATCCCAGGATGTTGTTGATGCCCTTGCCGTCGGCGGCGATCGCAGCTCCGTGCGCAAGCGCGACGGCCGGCTCGATCTCGGGGTCCGGGTTCGACAGTGCCATGATGACCTGGCCCTTTCGAACGGTCGCCGGCTGGATGAGGCCGCGCACGCCGGTCGTCGCGATGACGAGGTCCGCCTTCGACATGATGTCGGCCAGCGTCGAGGGCTCCCCGCCCATGCCGGCGAGGCGCTTCATCGCGCGATCGTCGAGATCCGTGCCGAGGACGCGGCGGGCGCCGGCGACCTGCAGCAACCTCACGATGCCAATGCCTGCGGCGCCGAGCCCGACCTGGCCGACGACGCAGTCGGCAGGCTGGCGCCCGGTCCGGCGCAGGGCGTTCAGCGCCGCGGCGAGCACGACGACCGCCGTGCCGTGCTGGTCGTCGTGCAGCACGGGCCGCGTGAGCCGCGCCTGCAGACCGGTCTCGATTTCGAAGCAGGCGGGCGCCGCGAAGTCCTCGAGCTGGATCGCGCCGAATCCCGAGGCGATCCCGGCGATGCGGTCGATGCAGCGCCCAGGGTCGGTCTCGTCGATCAGGATCGGCACGGCGTGGATCCCGACCAGCGTCGAGAACAGCGCGGCCTTGCCCTCCATCACGGGCAGGCCCGCGAGTGCGCCGATGTTGCCGAGCCCGAGGACGGCCGTGCCGTTGGTCACGACCGCGACCGAATTTCCGAGGCTCGTGTATTCCCATGCGAGCGAGGGATCGCGCTGGATGGCGAGGCACACGCGCGCGACGCCCGGCGTGTAGATGTCGCGCAGCACCTGCTGGGTGGTGATCGCGATTGCGGATTCGGTCCTGATCTTGCCGCCGCGGTGACGGTCGAACACGCGGTCGGACTTGCCGACGAAGCGCGCAACGGGCAGTGCATCGATGCGGCCGTACAGGCTCCGGTCAGCCTCCTCGTCCATCTCCAGCGTGATTTCCCACTGCGTGCGGCCCTGTTCGCGGCGCAACGCCTGCAGGTGGTCGATCGTGAGTCCCGCATCCGCTATCACCTGCAGTACGCGGGCGAGGCTGCCCGGCTGGTGCACGGTCTCGACGATCAGGATTTCGGGAACCTTCACGCGCGGCATCGTACCCGATCGGTGGTAGGCTATGCGGTCGACAACCGCCGGGGAGTTATTGATATGTCCAAGGCATTCATGACTGCCGCGCTCGCCGCCCTGTGCCTGGGCGTCGCTGCCTGCGCGAGCCAGAAGGAGCCCGCCGAGCAGGCGCTCGCTGCCGTCGAGGCAAAGTTCAAGGAGTCCGCAGCGGAAATCCAGAAATACCTGCCCGAGCGCCACGCCGAGATCGAGGCGAGCGTCGCGTCCCTGCGCGAGTCGATGTCGAACGAGGACTATAGTGACGTCGTCGCTGAAGCGGGGCAGGTCCAGCAGTCGCTGAAGCGCGCCATCGGCGAGAGCCGCGTGCGCCGCGCCCAGCTTCTCGTCGAGATGGAATCCGAGTGGGACGAGATGGCGAAGACCATGCCCACGATGGTCGCCGCCATGGACAAGAAGATCAGCTCGCAGCGCGGCCGCCCGCCGAAGGGCATGACCGGCGACGCGTGGAAGCAGACCATCGCCGAATACGATGCAGCGCGCGATGCCTGGGGCAAGGCCGCAGCCGGGTTGACGCGCGCCAACTTCGAGGAATCGGTGCTCACCGCGCGCGATGCGAAGGCGAAGATCGCGGGCATCATGGAAAAGCTCGGCGTCAAGCCGTCCTGAGGCGCCGCCCGTGAACATCCGCATCATGGTCGCCGCGCTAGCGGCCGTCCTCGCGCTCGCCGCCTGCTCGCAGAAGGACCCCGCGCGCGAGGCGATCGACGCCGCGGAAGAAGCTTTGAACGCCGTCTACGAGGACGGCGCAAAGTACCTGCCCGAGCGCTACGCCGCGGTCAAGGCCGACCTCGACGCCGCGCGCACGGCGTTCGGCGAGGAGCGCTACGCCGACGCCATCGCGGCGGTCAAGGACGTGCCCGCCGCGGCCGAGGCGCTGGCGAAGGATGCGGCGGCCGCCAGGGAGAAGCACGCCTCCGGCCTCAACGCCGACTGGGCGCGCATCTCGGGAAGCCTGCCGGGGCTGCTCGCCGGCATCGGCGGCCGGATCGAGGACCTCGGGCAGATGCGCAAGCTCCCGGAAGGCATGGACCGGCAGTTGCTCGACGAGACGAAGGCAGCGTTCGCGAGCGCGCAGTCGGCCTGGGCCGAAGCCGGCACCCTGTTCGGCAACGGGGACCTCGAGAACGCGGTCGCCAGGGCCCGCGCGGCCGAGGGCATGGCCCAGGACCTCGTCGTCCGCCTCGGAATGCCGGCCGGATGAACCCGCTCGATCTCTACGACATCGCCGGTTCACTGACGGAAGAGGAGCGCATGGTGCAGGGCGCGACCGCGCGCCTGGTCGACGAGAGAGTCCTGCCCGTCATCCAGAAGCACTTCGAGGACCACACGTTTCCGCGCGACCTCGTGCCGGAGATCGCCGCCCTCGGCCTCCTCGGCAGCTCGATCACGGGCTACGGCTGCGCCGGCATGAACTCCGTGTCGTACGGCCTGATCTGCCAGGAGCTCGAGCGCGGCGATTCGGGCATCCGCAGCTTCGTCTCCGTGCAGTCGAGCCTGTGCATGTACCCTATCCACGCCTTCGGCAGCGAGGCGCAGCGCGAGAAGTACCTGCCGCGCATGGCGACCGGCGAGCTGATCGGCTGCTTCGGGCTCACCGAGCCGCACGGCGGCTCCGACCCGGTCAACATGAAGACCCACGCGAAGCGCCGCGGCAAGGACTGGGTGCTGAACGGCGCGAAGATGTGGATCACGAACGCGCCGATCGCGGACCTCGCGGTCGTCTGGGCGAAGACCGAGGAAGGCATCCGCGGCTTCATCGTGGAGAAGGGCACTCGTGGCTTCGCGGCGCCCGAGATCGAGAAGAAGTTCTCGCTGCGCGCGTCCGCGACCGGTGCCCTCTACCTCGAGGACGTCGTCGTGCCGGAGGAAAACATGCTCCCGGGCAGCACGACCGGCCTCAAGGCGCCCCTCTCCTGCCTGACGCAGGCGCGCTTCGGCATCACCTGGGGCGTGATCGGCGCCGCGCAGGCCTGCCTCGCGCAGCTTCTCGACTACACGCACACGCGCGTGCTGTTCGGCAGGCCGCTCGCCGCGAACCAGGCGATCCAGATCCGCCTCGCCGCGATGGCGCGCGGCATCACCGGCGCTCAGCTCATGTCGCTGCAGCTCGGCCGCCTCAAGGACGCCGGGAAGATGCACCCATCTCAGGTCTCGCTCGCCAAGTGGAACAACTGCCGCATGGCGCTCGACATCGCGCGCGACGCGCGCGACATGCTGGGCGGGTCCGGCATCAGCGCCGAGTACGTGCCGATCCGGCACGCGCTCAACCTCGAGAGCGTCATCACCTACGAGGGCACCGAGACGATCCACCAGCTCACGATCGGCCGGGAATTGACGGGAATCAACGCGTTCTGACGACCGGTTCACGCAGCGTTCAGGCTGCCCGGCCCTAGACTGGCGCCCATCCTGTCCACGGGAGCGACGCCGTGAAGAAGACCCTGAAACCCGCCTATGCCGTCATCGTGTCCGCGCTCGTCGCGGGCCTCGTCCTGCCGGGCCCCGTCCTGGCGGATCCGCCCGCGCAGGCCCCGGCCCATGGCTGGCGCAAGAAGAACGATCCTTATTACGTCGGTTATACCGGACGCCAGTGGTCCGACGACTACGGCATCCGCAGCGGCCGCTGCGACCGCGACCGTGCCGGTGCCGCGCTCGGGGCCGTCGTCGGCGGAGCCATCGGAGCGGCGGTCAGCGGCGACGACGATCGCCTGATCGCGATCCTGGCCGGCGCGACGATCGGCGCCGTGATCGGCCACGAGATCGGCGACGAGATGGACGACAACGATCGCGCCTGCTTCGGCCATTCGCTGGAGCTGCTCGAGGACGGCCACAGGGTCGTCTGGAACGGCGCGAAGCCCGGCATGCTGTACACGCTCGCGCCGGACCGGCGGTTCGAGCGCGACGGGCGCGTCTGCCGTGAGTTCTCCCTGCAGCGCGAGGTCAACGGCCGCCGCGTGTCGAAGCAGGCGAGCGCCTGCCGATACGGCGAAGGCGACTGGCGCATGATCAAGGCGTGACCCGGAGCCTCGCTGCCGGATAGGCTACGCTGCGCTCCACCGGGAGGCAGCATGCAGAAGACGGCGGCAAGGCTCGCCCGCGAGGCGCTCGAGCAGCTGGGGATCCGCTTTACGTTCGGCATTCCCGGCGTGCACAACACCGAGCTCTACGACGAGCTCGGCGGCTCGGAATCCATCACCCCCGTCCTCGTCGCGCACGAGTGCGGCGGCGCGTTCATGGCGGACGCGGTCAGCCGCACCGGCGCCGGGATCGGGTGCCTGGCCATCGTGCCGGCGGCCGGCGTGACGCACGCGGCGAGCGGCATCGGAGAGGCGTTCCTGGACGGCATCCCGATGATCGTGATCGCGGGCGGCGTGCGCCGCGACCTCGGCCGCGCCTACCAGCTGCACGACATGGACCAGCAGGCGCTGGTCGCGCCGATCACGAAGGCGCGCTGGCGCGTCGAGCGCCATGCCGACGTGATGCCGGTGCTCCACGAGGCGTATCGCGTCGCGACTTCCGGCGAGCCCGGCCCCGTGTTCGTAGAGATTCCGGTCGACCTGCAGCTCATGCCGGGCGACGCCGGGAAGCGGCCTGGCTTTGCGCCCGCGCCCGCCGCCGGCCACCGCGCAGCGAGCGAGGACATCGCACGCGCGTCGGCGATCCTGCGCGCGGCGAAGCATCCCGCCATCTTTTGCGGATGGGGCGCGGTGGACGCGACGCCCGAGTTGATCGCGATCGCGGAACTCCTGGGCGCGCCGGTCTCGACGACGCTCCAGGGCCTGTCCGCCTTTCCCGGAGATCATCGGCTTCACGCGGGATTCGCGCTAGGGCCCGCGGCGGTGCCTGCCGTCGAGAACGCGTTCCGAAACTGCGACGCCATGCTCGCGGTCGGCACGCGCTTCGCGGAAATCCCGACCGGCAGCTACGGCTGGAACGTGCCTGCGAACCTCGTCCACGTCGACATCAATCCGCGCGTCTTCAGCGCGAACTACCCGGCGGCCGTCGCCCTGGAGGGCGATGCGCGCGCCTTGCTCCCGATGCTCCGCGACGCGCTCGGCCCGGTGCCCGAAAGCGCCCGTGCCGAGGCGATATCGGCCGCGATCGCGAAGGACAAGCGGGCCTACCGCGAGGCCTGGCTCGCGCACGATTCGAAAGGCCGCGTGAATCCTCAGCGATTCTTCACTGCCCTGCGCGCTCGCCTTCCCGATGACGGAATTGTCGTAGCCGACGACGGCAACCACACTTTTCTGGTCGCCGAGCTGATGCCCATCCACGCCCCGCGGTGCTACTTCTCGCCCTCCGACTTCAACTCGATGGGCTACTGCATTCCCGCCGTCATCGGCGCGAAGCTCGCGCGTCCGGAGCGCGCGGTCGTCGGCATCGTCGGCGACGGCGCCGCGCGCATGACCGGGCTCGAGATGGCGACTGCGGTCGCACAGGAGATCGGCGTCGCCTGGTTCGTGTTCAACGACGGTGAGCTCGCGCAGATCGCCCAGGCCCAGCAGACGCCCTACAACCGCAAGACCTGCACGGTGCTGCCGGAGCTCGACGTCGAGGGCCTCGCGCGCGCGAACGGCGTCGGCTTCCTCGCCATGCAGGGCGACGCGGACGTCGAGAGGGTGATCGGCGAAGCGCTCGACTCGGCGACACGCGGCGAGCCCGTGCTCGTGGACGTCCGGATCGACTACTCCAGGCGCACGCGCTTCACCGAGGGCGTGATCCGCACCAACCTGAAGCGATTCGGGCTGGCGGACCAGGCGCGGCTCGTCGGCCGCGCGCTATGGCGGCGGCTGTCCGGCTGAATCCTCGGGCAGCGGCACGCAGTCGACGCCGCCCGCGCGGAGCCTCGCGCAGAGATCACGCGCCGGCGCCTCCGCGGCTGCGTCGGTCCAGAGCCGCCAGATCGAATCCACCTGCCCGCGCGGCGCGATCACTCGAAGCCCGGTCCCGGCAAGCACGCCCCCGTGCCGTGCGGCCGATTGCGCGAGGTCCGCCCGGGCCGCTGCTTCGGTCGAGTAGGCGCCGAGCTGCACGACGTATCGCCCGCCCGCAGGCGCCGGACCCGGCGGGATGAAGTCGATCAGGCGCTGCCGCGCCTGCCCTGCATGACGGCCGTCGGGAAATTCGCCGAGGTATCGCTGCCAGGCCTCCGGCGTGCCGAGGCGATCGGCCCGCGCCCAGGCCGCGGCATCGCGCAGTCCCGCGAGCGCCTCGCGCGCCTCTGCGGCATGCGGGCCTGCCGGGAAACGCCCGAGAAAGGATTCGTAGGACGCGACCGAGTCATCGCTCCGGGCCCGGTCCCATCCGGACTCCTCGCGGCTGCAGGCCGCCGCGATCACGGCGGCGAGAATCCACGGCACGACTATAATTCCGCGCATGCTGCCGACGATCGTCGCACACCGGGGGGATGCGGAACACTTTCCGGAGAACACCCTCCCCGCGCTCGAGTCGGCCTGGCGGCGCGGCATCGCCCACGTTGAGTTCGACGTGCAGCTCTCCGCGGACGGCGTCCCGTTCGTGATCCACGATGCGAGCCTCGAGCGGACGACGCGCTGCGCGGGTGACGTGCGGTTCATGATGTCGGGTCAGCTCGACGGCGTGGACGCCGGCGAGCCCGCTCGTTTCGGCCGGGCGCACGCCGGCACGGCGCTGCCGCGGCTCGCCGCCGTCGCCGGCCTCATGGAAGGCCTCCCGGGAGCGCGCGCGTTCGTCGAGGTCAAGCGCGCGAGCCTCGTCCATCACGGACGCGCGCAATGCATCGCGCGCGTCCTCGCGGCGATCGCGCCCGTGCTCGAGCGCTGTGCCGTGATCTCCTTCGATGCCGACGCCGTGCGGCTCGCGCGCACTTCGGCGCGCGTTCCGATCGGCTGGGTGCTCGATGGCGACCCCCTGCAGCTTCGTGCCGTGCTCGAGCTCCTGGATCCCGAGTACGTGTTCTGCGACCACCGGCGGCTGCCGGTGGGGCGCGAGCCGCCTGCCGGCCGCTGGGTCTGGGTCGCGTATGAAGTGGCGGACGCAGCACTTGCCCTCGAGCTTGCCGGGCGCGGGGTCGCGATGGTGGAGTCGATGGCGCCGCTGCGCCTGGCGGCGGAGACGGCCGCACGCCACGCGATCTCCGCATGACGGGCGGCGTCCATGTCGCCATCGACCAGGGCGGGCATGCGACGCGCGCGAGCGCCTGGTCCGCCGACGGCACGCTCGAAGGCGCCGCGCTCGTCACGATCGCCACGCAGCGCAACGCGCTCGGCCACGTCGAGCACGATCCGGATGAGCTGGTAGGCAGTGTCGAGACCGCGCTCGCCGAGCTTGCGCGGATCGTCGAACCGCAGCGCTGGGCGGCGGCTGGCCTCGCGGTACAGCGCTCGAGCCTCGTTTGCTGGAACGCCGCGGACGGCCGCACGCTGTCGCCGGTCATCTCGTGGCAGGACACGCGCGGCGCCGCCTGGCTGCGTGGCCTCTCGCGCCGCGCCGAGGACGTGCAGCGCCTGACCGGCCTCACGCTGTCGCCCCATTACGGCGCGAGCAAGCTGCGCTGGTGCCTCGACCATTTGCCCGATGTGCGCAGTGCAGCGGCACAGTCGCGCCTCGCGGCGGGACCGCTCGCCGCGTTCCTGCTGCACCGCCTGCTCGAGGAGCGGCCGTTCCTGGCTGACGCCTCGACGGCCGCACGCACGCTGCTTTGGTCGCCGTTCGAGCGCGCCTGGTCGGCGGAGCTCCTCGAGCTCTTCGGCATCCCGCGCGAAGTGCTGCCGCAGTCGACTGGCACGTCGCAGGCTTTCGGCACGCTCGCTTTCGGGGGCCTGCGCGTGCCCGTCGTCGTCTGCACCGGCGACCAGTCCGTCGTGCCCTACGCGGCGGGCCCGCTCGATTTCGACGCCGCCTACGTCAACCTCGGCACCGGCGCCTTCGTGCTGCGGCCGACGACCGAGGCGCTGCATGCGCCGCCGCTCCTCACCAGCCTGATCCGCGCCGATGACGAGCACGCGGATTTCGTCCTCGAGGGCTCCGTCAACGGCGCCGGTGCGGCGCTCGCCTGGCTCGAGCACCACCAGGGCGCCGCGGCGGACCGCCTGCTGGCCCTGCTCGACAACGCGGAACTCGCCGACGAGGGCGCGCCGTTCTTCCTGAACGGAGTCGCGGGACTCGCCTCGCCGTTCTGGGTGCCGGATTTCGAGACGCGATTCATCGGCGACGGCAGCGACCTGCAGCAGTGCCGTGCCGTGCTCGAGAGCGTCGCCTTCCTGATCAAGGCGAACCTGGACGAGATGGATCGTCATCGGCCGGCGGCCGGTCGGCTCGTCGCGAGCGGCGGGCTCGCCGAGAACCGGCTGCTGTGCCGGATGCTGGCCACGCTTTCGGAGTCTCCCGTGGATCGGAGCAGCAACCTCGAGGCGACGTCACGCGGTCTCGCGTACCAGGTGGCGGGCATGCCGTCCGGTTTCACCGCACCGCTCGTCGAGCGGATCGAGCCGGAGCCGGACCAGCGGCTGCTCGCGCGCTACCTCAAGTGGCTCGCGCTGATGCGCGAGGCCGCGGGACCCGGCTGATCAGGCCGCGGCGAGCTCGTCGGCAATCCACCGGTCGATCCAGCTCGGGCCGCCGAGCGCATCCATGTAACCGCAATGTCCGCCGCGCGGCGTCACCGTGACCTCGAGCGACGCCGGGCGCGCCAGGTGCGCGAGGTCCCGCGCGTGGATCATCGGGTCGTCCTCGGACGTGACGACGTGTGCCGGTGCCTCCAGCGATTCCAGCATCGGACCGGTGATCGCGTAGCCCCGGAGGTAAGTCGCAAGGTCGGGGAAGTCCGTGTATTTCGCCACCATCTTTCCGGTCATGCCCGTCAGCGACGGATCGCGGATCATGTCACCGAAATCGTAGTGACCGGGCCAGGCCGCCTGCTTGAGCCGTAGCGACCTTCGCCACTTGAACAGGAAATAGTTGCGGTAGACGGACGGCCCATTCTCGAGCGCATCGAGCGTCGTCGCCGGGTCGAGCACCGGGCAGACCGCCACGATGCGCGCGATGCTGATGCCTGCCGCCGGTGCGCGGGCGCCGACGCGCAGGCAGAAGTTGCCGCCGAGCGAATAGCCGGCAAGAAGCAGGCGATGCCCGGGAAACAGCGCCTGCACCCGACCGACGGCCCCGACGACTTCGGGCAGGCGGCAGGAATGGAACAGCTCGCGGTTCAGCGCGTGCGTGCCGCCGTGGTCGCGCAGGTTGAGGCGGATGACGGACATGCCGCGCTCGTGGAGCAGCTGCGCGAGTGACAGCAGGTAGAGGGAGTCCGCGCTGCCCTCCCAGCCGTGCAGCAGGACGGCCATTCGGGGCGGGCTCGCGGCAGCCGCAACGGCAGGCTCCGCGTGCCAGCCCATGAGCCGCGCGCCATCGCCGCAGTCGAGCACGATCGGCTTGCTCGCGCGGATGACGGCCCGTGCGCGCCACTCCACCGCGGGTCGGCGGAGCGGAAAGCTCGGCAGGATCGACTGCAGGTGCCGGTTGGCGAGCCAGGCCGGCGGCCGGAACGGATTCATCGCTCGACGATGCTGATCTCGATCCGGTTGTTGGACTGGGCCGCGGCGTTCCATTGCCCGGCCGTCGCCTGCTCGATCACGGGATACGCGACGGCGAGCCGCTCGCGCGGGCCGGCCGCCAGCTCGAGCTCGATGGCACCCCCGGTGCGCTGGCGGACGGACGAGGCGAGGTTTGCGAAAGCGACTGGCTGGCGCGAGGCCGACGCCATCGAATCGTCGAAGGGGTTGCCCACCTGGTCGCACTGCGACGCCGGCGAGGTCGGCGGCGCAAGCGAGTAGTCGTCCTGTCCCGCGCTGGCAAGGCAGAAGTTGCCGTTGAAGCCCTCGATCCGGACGACGCCGTTGATGGCTGCGCGCTCGAGCTGCGCCACGAGCGTGCGCACGGACTCGAGCCGCGCCGGGTTCAATGCCTGCTCGCCGAACGGCACGGCGAGGACGAGCGGCCGGAAGCCCCGCTGCCCCGTCGCGTCGCCTGCGCCATCGCCCGCGATCCACCTTTTCTCGATCGCCTTGGCCAGCGCCTCGTTCGAGGCCGTGACCGCCTGGAAGGCGCGCTCGGCGTGTCCGGCGGCGACGCGTGCCTGCCAGTAGAGGATGCCGATGACCGCGAGGGCCGCGAGAGACGCGGCGGTCGCGACGACCCACGGCCATTTGCGGGCGGCAGGTTTCCGGGCGCCCGCCGCGTCCTCATCATCGACAACCGGCTCGCTCGGGCGCAGCTCGGAAACGACGCGGTGCGTCCACGCGTCGAGCGTCGAGACGATGAACCGCCTGAGCTCGACGTTCTGCTCCTTCAGCAGCGCCTCGACCGGCTGCGCCGGCGCCTGCCCTTGCATTGCCGCTCCCTCGCGCGGCGCCGGGCTGTCGACGGCTTCGAGACCGGACGGCTCGCCGTCGCGCCGGTCCGGCAGGAGATTCAGCTGGTACAGCGCCTTCGTGACGTCGATCGGGCGGATCGATTTCGGCAGCACGCCGACGGCTCCGGAGGCGCGCGCCTGCCCGCTGTAAATCTCACCCTCCTGCGACGTGTACATCATGATCGGGATGGTGGCGAGCTCGGGATTCGCCTTGATCTCGCGCACGGCCTGCAGGCCGTCCATTCCCGGCATCAGGTGATCCATGAAGATCACGTCGGGGCGGCGGTCCTTGAGGTAGTCGAGCGCCGCCTCGGCCGAGTCGGCGGAATCCACGAGGATCCCGTAGCGCTCGAGCATTCGCGTGAGCACGA
>Ga0209486_10000815_pt1 | contig 13791 bp, 17 predicted proteins | sample NCCompost_FD_187518 | JGI IMG/M metagenome (GOLD analysis project Ga0209486, IMG submission 187518) | Agricultural soil microbial communities from Utah to study Nitrogen management - NC Compost (SPAdes) (version 2) | ecosystem: Environmental > Terrestrial > Soil > Agricultural land | place...
GTCATTCGACGTGACCTGGGCGCCGAAACTATTCGGCGCGTGTCAGCGGCATTGCGAGACAGCATTGCTTATTCGTTGTCGCATCGTGAGAGTGCCCTTGAATACGCGATGCAGTTTGCACGAGACATGGATACCAGCCTGGCTGACAGATTTGTCGGGATGTGGGTCAACGACCTGACTCTCGATTACACGGAACGTGGTCGAGAAGCGGTGCGGCGCATGCTGGCAGAAGGTTTTGAAAAAGGGATTATTCCCAATCAGGTGGCAGTGGAGTTCGCAACCTGATTTGAGTTCTCGTCTGGAGTCCACTGGGGTGTGCGCGGTGAGCAACGCCCCGCCCAGAAGGAGCGTACCCACCACGCACATCATCGGTCTCTTAGCCTACGGATCCGGCTCCTCCCAAAGCCTGATCTTAACGTCTATCCCATGTAAGCAACGCGGCCGCTTTGCGTTGCGCTTGCGCTATCGCGCGTTGAGGTTCACGGAATGTTCAGACGTCGGCGGTTGACCGACGTGAGGACTCAAAATTTCAAAAAACTGACGTCTCTCGGCGTTTCTGCATTAACAGTTGTGTCTAACTTTATAGAGTAGCGTGATGGCATGATGAGCCGCCGGCACATTATGACGTCTTTGAGGTTATCCTTTTCTGCGGGCAGCACCTTACATCAGATGCAAGGAACATTGCAATAGGAAATCCGAGATTTCAACCAATCTGGAAGGATGCTGGCAACATCGACATCAGTGGGAGCATCTGAAATGGCGGCCAATCTTTAATTCCGCCTGAGTCAGCTGGTTATTGTTGAAGGATTTCAAATGGTTTTAGGTCGATACTTAAGGCGTCACGCCTCCCTATTTCCGCTCCTCCTTGTTCTGCTCTCAGCGCCCCTGGCCCACGCTCAGGGTTCGGCAATGGCCACACCTGAATTAGCTCCTGCTGAGATCGAACGAATCATCAGGACGTTCACGGCCAAGGAAGTCGAATTCCGCAAGGCACTGAATGAATATGCATTCAAGCGCGATGCGTTGCTGCAGAGCATCGGCATGGGCGGGCAAGTGACAGGGGAATATCACCGCGTCTCGCAGTTCACTTTTGACGACCGAGGCACCCGCTTCGAGAGAATCAATTTCTTTCCCATGCCTTCTTTCCAAGGAGTAACTCAGGAGGATTTGGAAGACCTTGGCGGCGTTGGGCCCTTCGCTTTGGAACCTTCGAAGATTAATAGTTACAACTTTCGGTATGTCGGGAAGGAAAAGATCGACGAATTAAGTCTCTACGTTTTCGACGTCACGCCGAAGGTGTTGCCCAATCCTAAGAAGACGAAAGACCGGTTATTCAGCGGACGAATCTGGGTCGACGACCAGGACTTGCATATCGTGAAGTCGAAAGGCAAAGGCGTTCCGGAAACCAAGCTTAATAAGTTTCCGGTAGTCGAGACCTACCGTGAGCAGATCGGCGGACGCTGGTGGTTTCCTACCTACTCCTATGCAGACGAACAATTGGTCTTCGACAGCGGCGACGTGCTGCATATTCGAATGAAGGTTAAGTATACCGACTTCGAACTCGCGCGAGCGAGGGTGAGAATTCTTGAGGTTGATGAACCTGAGAAGAAGCCGGCTACTCCGCCGAAGCCCTAACAGCAACTTCCCGAGTGCGGCGCCCCGCCGGCGCCACACCTAACTCAGCTGCAATTACTGATCGCACTTTTTCCACCAGTTTCTTTACATCCTCGTCAGTTGAACATCCGGTGGATGGCACCGGAGGCAGAATGACAAACTCAATCGTTCCTGGCCGCGCCACTCCGGTTCCCTTTCCCATCAAATGATCAGTGTTCTTAATCGCGATCGGTACGATCGGCACTCCCGCATTCGCGGCCATGTAAAATGCGCCCTTCTTGAAAGGCAGTAGCTCACCTGGCTTTGCGCGTGTCCCTTCGGCAAACACACCAAACGAAATACCAGATTGTATGCGTGCAGTCGCGGCTTGAGTTGTTTGCAACGCGCGCTCGCGATTGGACCGGTCAATCGCCATTATGTTGACGAAGCCCATGCCCACACCCAGGATCGGAACTTTCAAAAGCTCTTTCTTTGCCAGTAATCCAATACGCCTCCCTGTGTGAAGAAACAATGTGGCCGTGTCGAGATAGGACCGGTGGTTGGCGACGAACACGTACGTCTGTTGGGAATCGAGCTGGTGCTTACCTTTGACGTGTACCTTAACCCCGCTCAATCGCAACCAGTTGCGGGCGCCAAAATTAGCCCATGGATAAACGAGATAGTGTTTACCGGTTAGCCACGCCACAATCAGAATCGGCGGACCGCAGATGAGTAACAGAGCTCCCGCGACGAAGAGCGACCACCAGTAATGTAACCGTCTAACAATTCGCATTAGTTGGATGATTTTTCGCGGGAGATGATCGCACAACTGCCGAAGAACGGGAATCGTTGTACATCAGACGAGAGTTCCCCAAATTAGCTCCTTGGGCTTGCCACACAGCCGACACAGCGTTATTGTGACGCTGCTGAAACTCTCTCCTAAGCCCGTTCCAGGGCTAAGCAGCACAAGCCTCTGTTTGTGCATCTTACTTAGGTTCTAATCTTTCCCCGTCCTAGTTGATTCCCGGAGTTGGCCATGAAAAAGTTTTCGTCTTATCTATTGCTGCTGTCACTATTTGCGGTGTGCTTTAGTCTTCCGACTGCGCAGACGCGGCCGCGCCGTGTGCAACAAAGTGGCCAGACGACACCCACATCGACGCCAAGCCGCAGCCAATCTCCAGCGACTACGCCAAGCCGTACTCCGTCGACGCCCACGCGTCCACCGGTGCTAGGCGGAAATAACCGCGCACCCGGATCTCCGTCGACAAATCAAGGGCCGGTCGTCGCAGACAATGGTCCGGAAGAAGTAGAGGCTGGAGACGTAATCAAGGTCGAAACAACGTTGGTTACACTTCCGGTTAGCGTCACTGACCGCAACGGACGTTACATTCCGAACCTTCGCAAAGAAGACTTCCGACTTTGGGAGGATGGAGTCGAACAACAGGTCGCATTCTTCAATGCAGTTGATAAGCCGTTTTCGGTTGTACTGATGATTGACACGAGCGGCTCGACGCGTTTCCGTTTGGAGGACATCCAGAACGCAGCCATCACTTTCGTTAACCAGTTACGTCGCGACGACAAGGTAATGGTTGTTTCGTTTGATAACGACGTGCAGGTCTTAAGTGACTTTACAAGCGATCGTTATCGCCTGCATGACGCAATACTTCGCACGGAAACCGGCGACAGCACGCGGTTGTACGACGCAGTTGATTTAGTTATCAACGACAGGCTCAACCGGGTCGATGGACGTAAAGCGGTGGTTCTGTTCACGGACGGCGTAGACACGACGAGCCGACGTGCTTCGTACGAAACCAACTTGCGCGATGCTGAAGAACTCGACGCGCTGATTTACCCGATCCAGTATGATACCTATGCCGACATGGCCGGCGGTGGCGGCGGTGGTGGTGGCGGCGGATGGCCGGGAACACGAGTGCCGACCTCTCCTGTCGACATACTTATCCAGATACTTGGCGGCGTGGCCAGCGGTAACAATAGAACTCGCAGTAGCGGAGGACGCGGCGGAACCGGCACAAGTCGGAACGAATACGATTTGGCTAATCGGTATCTTCAGGATCTATCCGAGGTAACAGGAGCGCGGAAGTATCAGGCAGACTCGATCCAAAATATTTCGGTGGCGTTTTCCAGTATCGCGGAAGAGCTGCGGCGCCAATACAGTCTGGGTTACTACCCGAAAAACCTGGCCCAGGCCGGCCAGCGTCGTCAGATCCGCGTTCGAGTAAACCAACCGAACCTGGCAGTCCGTACTCGCGACACTTACATCTTTAACCCCGGCACTAAACCGCCGGATACGGCGCGAAGCACACCCACCGCACCGGTACTTCAGCGTAAGTTTTCCGGTAACTACCTGGGCGGGCGGCGCATTCAGTAACCAGGATTCCTGTTAGGGCTTCCATGAGATCCACGAGTTGCACGAAGGTGTGCAATCTCGTGGATTTCTTTTTTGCGCAAGAGTCTACTCTTCCAAACATTGCACACTTCCGACATAAAATTCGTAGAACATGCAACACTTCGTAAAATGTTCAATTTTGGATCAAGAGAATTGGGAACTCAGTCCGTATCGTACGGACCAGGTTGCGTCGAAGCGTTATGAACGTCGGGTCCCTACCGTGGGCCCCTGGAGGTGACAAATGAAAGCAAGCGCACGACGTGAAGAATTACCAGTTGCGGCGCGACTCAAAGCGCGGGAACGCCCGGGCGGCGCTCCGATCATGCATCAGGATTGGGGGAAGTTGCTGTTTATGCACTGGCGGATCGACGAAGAGCTGCTCCGCCCGCTCATACCTGACGTGCTGACGCTTGATACTTACGATGGCTCGGCCTGGGTAGCAATTGCGCCGTTTACGATGTGGGACATCAGGGCGTTCCCGCCGTTGCTACCGGCGCTCCCGGGTTTGAGTGCAATGCATGAACTAAATGTTCGAACTTATGTTTATTTCGACGACGCGCCTGGAGTTTGGTTCTTCTCGCTTGATACGGATAGCCGCGCCGCGGTGCTGGCCGCGAGAAACTTTTATCACCTTCCGTACCACTACGCCGACATTGAGTTAGAGCAAACGGGCAGAAGAATTGATTACGCGTTGAGTGCAGACGAAGACCCGCCGATTGTCTTCGACGCGTCGTGGAACATCGGTGAACCGCTGTCCGAAGCACAACCCGGTTCATTAGAATTTTTTCTCACAGAACGCTACGCACTTTACGCCGAAGATAACGACCGGCTTTACCGCGCCCGAATTCATCATCAGCCGTGGCCACTGCAAACGGCCGAACTAATAAAGTTCAATTCGAATATTCTGGAAGCCAACGGTTTGCCACAACCGGGGGAGAAACCTCTTGTTCATTATGCAGAGGAAGTGAATGTGGACATCTGGCCACTGGAACGCGTGGACTGATCAGTGGGCAGTGGCCGGTGGCCGGTTAACTTTTCTTTCATGTGTTTTCTGTGTTTGGTGGATCGCCTTCTGCTAAGTAAGGAAACGATCCACGAATTACACGAATCAACACGAAACGTTGTCTGCCATCCACGAGTCTCCTGCCTCCTGCCTCCTGCCTCCTGCCTGTCTCCGGCATCCTGCTTGCTCCGTTACCCCATAACAAATTGATTCTTTTGCGGATCCGCTCACCTCGGCAGCGACTCGACGCCGAAACGGACAGCGGATTAGAACGCTTGTACCGGAAGATTACAGCGAGCAAAAGGGGTTTATGTCCGAACAAGGAGAAGAAACATGGATACTTGGGAAGTCACGTTCGAAGATCATAATCGGCAGGTCGCCGATAACGGCAATACTAATAACAGCAGAGTCAACGTAGGCAGAATCGAACGCGTCGCCAGCGCCATCGGCGGTGGAGCATTGGTTGGCTACGCAATAACTAACAGAACTAAAACCGGCATCGCTCTCGGCCTCCTTGGAGCCGGTCTTCTCTATCGTGGCGCCACCGGCCAATGTGAAGCGTATCGATCGCTTGGAATCAATACCGCCGAGGATGTTCCGTCGGAAGATGTAGCTCGCGACGTACACATCGAGAAGGCAATCACTGTCAGCAGCACGCCCAAAGAACTATTTCGCTACTGGAGGAACTTCGAAAACCTGCCGCGCTTCATGGAAGACCTTGAGTCTGTCACGAGGCTTGATGAAACCCGATCTCATTGGGTCGCAAATGGTCCGGGCGGAAAGCAGGTGGAATGGGATGCCGAGATCTATAACGAAAAAGAAAATGAGATGATCGCGTGGCGATCCCTGCCGGGCTCAGACGTTACCAACGCCGGATCGGTCCACTTCGAAGAAGCTCCAGGCCATGGGACCTACGTCAAAGTCGTGTTGAATTACAACCCTCCCGGCGGTAAGGCGGCACACTTCTTTGCCAAATTGTTCGGGAAGGAACCGGGGCAACTCATCGAACACAACTTGCGACGGTTCAAACAATTGATTGAAACTTGCGAGATCCCAACTACCGAAGGACAGCCCTCCGGCCGCAAACAACAGACGGAGGCACCGGGCGGACGTAAAGAAAATAAACTGGCCAGCAAGACTCCAGTTGACAAGCTGGCGCGCGCGGCGCGAGAGGGGGCCGCATGAGAGCTGTATGTTGGGAAGGCAAATACGACGTACGCGTAGAGACGGTGCCTGACCCTGAGATTCTTAATCCGCGTGATGCGATTATTCAGGTCTCCAGTACCGCGATCTGCGGCTCAGACCTTCATCTTTACGACGGCTACATGCCCACCATGGAAAAGGGCGACATCCTGGGCCATGAGTTTATGGGCCATGTCGTAGATGTCGGTAGCGCTATCATAAATCTGAAAATCGGCGATCGGGTAGTTGTTCCTTTCACTATCGCGTGCGGTAGATGTTTCTTCTGCCTGCGTGGCTTGTGGTCGGCGTGTGATAACTCGAATCCAAACTGGCACATAGCGGAATCACTTCTCGGCCACAGTCCGTCAGGCCTGTTCGGCTATTCACACATGATGGGTGGCTACGCCGGCGGTCAGGCTGAATACGTGCGCGTTCCATTCGCCGATGTCGGCGCCCACAAGGTTCCTGAAAACCTACCAGATGAGAAGGTTCTGTTCCTGACAGACATTTTCCCGACTGGTTACATGGCTGCGGAAAACTGCAACATTCAACGTGGCGATACCGTCGCGATCTGGGGCTGTGGACCAGTGGGCCAGTTTGCAATTAAGAGTGCGTACCTGCTTGGCGCCGGACGCGTGATCGCCATTGATGACAATGAAGATCGGTTGAAGATGGCAGCCGAGGACGGCAAAGCGGAAACGCTTAACTTCAACGACCAGGACATCTTCCACAAATTGAAGTTCATGACCGGCGGCATCGGTCCCGATTCATGCATTGATGCCGTCGGTCTCGAGGCACACGGCACCTCCGTCGACGCGCTTTATGATCGGGCCAAAGCCGCTCTTTACCTGGCCACGGATCGGCCGCATGCATTGAGGCAGGCGATCACCGCGTGTCGCAAAGGCGGAATTGTTTCAGTGCCCGGAGTTTACGGTGCATTTCTCGACAAATTCCCTTTCGGCGTCGCCTTTCAAAAAGGTCTTACCTTCAAAATGGGTCAAACACATGTGCACAAGTACATCCAGCCGCTGTTGGAACTAATTGAATTCGGACAGATCGATCCATCGTTTGTGATTACTCACAGAATCAGCCTCGAAGACGCGGCCGATGGATATCAAACTTTCAAACAACAGACGGACCACTGCATCAAGGTGATCATGAAGCCTGGGATGCCATCCACCAGATCCAACGGAAATGGCAACGGCAGAGCCCATTAATAAACTTGGAGGACTAAACATGGCAGAACAACAATCACAAAAGCGCGGGATTCGTTCCGACGCACAAAAAACAGCACGAGCCCATGAGGGCTACGAACCTATTCCACCAGCTCAACCGGTCGCCGGCGCGTTTGGTGACCACCAGAGCGACACGGCCACCGACCAGGATGTCGCGTTGCGCGTGAGAGGGAAACGAGCGACGCAAAGACGGAACGAAAATCAAGGCGAGAAGTAGTCTGGTTTTAAATTAAAAAGGAGAATTGTTATGGCATCAGAATCAGAAGCAAAGGTTACGACTGATCACAAAGAGATTCGGCAGTGGGTGGAAGAACGAGGTGGCCGCCCGGCGCGTGTGAAGGGTACTGACAGCAAAAACAGCGTGGGCCTGCTCAGGATCGATTATGCCGGGTTCTCCGGCGAAGACACTCTCGAGGAGATTAGCTGGGACGAATTCTTCGACGCCTTCGAAAAGAATGGCCTGGCATTTCTCTATCAGGAAGAGACGAAGGGTGGCAAGGAAAGCCGCTTCTCGAAGTTGGTAGATCGCGACTCGGTGAAAGAACGCGCCAAATCTGCGCGTAACTAAACGGGCACTTAGTCCAGGGAGTGACATTATCGATGCCAAATGACAACCGAAATAAGTTGAACCAACCGCCCACCGGCGAAGGTAAAAAGCAAAGTCCGGAGCCCGGCGAACCGAACAAGCTAAATAAGCGGGCGGAGGTTCTGCAAGCGGCAGGCGCAGAGCAAAACATAGGCACTGCAGAAGAGGAAAAGAAGCCGCGCGCATTGGCGTGGCGAATGAAGACAACAGCGAGCGAAAGATGAGGGCCGGACGTTAATGCAACCCTCGTCTGTTTTGTGTAATTCGTGGATCGTTTTTTGGCCCACTTAAACAACCGATCCACGAAACACACGAAAAGCACGATCAACCTTAACCAGACGGAAAGGAAGAACTAATGGCTAATCAGGATCCAAACAAAATCGCGCCGGACAAGCTCGAGCATGGCGAAACACAGCCGCAACGCGGAGCTATTAAGGAGCAGCGTGGTGGTCCACAAGATAACCAATTGACCGGGCAGACTGAAAAAGGGGCACACAATCAGGAGATGAAGGGGCGAAATCCACAGGGAAACAAGCCTGATGAGTGGAGCCGGTAAGTTCCCGATAGTGGATGCTGGCTGTAGTGACAAGAAAGACTTGTCATTGGTCATTTCACATTTGTCATTTGCTATTTTCTGAATAGACAAAAGCGGAACGGGGAGCGCAGCGACCTGGTCGCCTGGAATGCCACAGGACATGCCTTGCTGATTACAAGATTGTCTATTCCCACGCGACCAGGTCGCTGCGCTCCCCGCTTTTGTCTACTCAGTAAAAACGACCAATGACCAATGACAAATCTTTCTTTCACTCATTTTCGCTTGGAGGACTAGTTGCATCTGGTTCAACTGTTGCTGCCGATTTATGACAACGATAAGCGCGCGTTTCCGCGCGCTTATTTCGATTTGGTCCGACTAGAGCTGACGCAGCAGTTTGGCGGCGTCACCGCGTTTGTTAGATCGCCGGCGGTTGGATTTTGGAAAGATAACGACGAAGACATCACTGGTGACGACGTGATTATGTTCGAAGTGCTTACTGATCAACTCGATCAGGGTTGGTGGAAAAGCTACCGTCAGAAACTGGAGAAGACATTTCGTCAGGAGACGATTCTGGTTAGGGCAATCGAGGCAACGAGGCTTTAAAGACGGGTTTCGGAAATGAAGGGTTGATACAAAGAAAGATTTGTCATTGGTCATTTCACATTTGTCATTAACTTCCGCAGTACAGTGCCTGACTGTTAACAATAGCAAATGACAAATGCGAAATGACCAATGATAAATCTCGTATTCTATCTTGACTGCGAAACACTCGCAGTCTAGTCCTCAACTGCATGCGTTCCAGAACTTATTTTCCCGTTTCCGAGTGGGCTGCATCTACTGGCTTCGACTCCTTTGACCCTCGCTCCCGCAAAAAGATTGTGAGCACCACCATCGATCCTACCGCCAGGAATTCACTTTGCCAATTCTGCAAAGACTCGAACCAGAAACGCGCAGTAGCCATGTACTCCATCGTGGTGACTCGCTCAGACTGTCCGTGTGTTTGCTGCTCTTCGTTGTATTCAATGGCGCCGCCCACGGCATGCAGAAAAAATGAACCAAGAAATAGCAGTAGAAAAGCGAGAGATAACGAGTGTTCATACAGCTTTAGAATGACGCCGCCTTTGCGAACGGGCCAGGGTGCGTCTTTCTTGTTCTTAGATTTACGAGGGTCGCGATCGACGTCTTCTTCCTTGTCGGGATCCTTCGATTCTGCAGATCCTCTCTGGTAGAGAAAGACGGTAAGGACTACGAAAAAGAACATCTGCAGAAACTCACTTTCCCAGTTCTCCATCGTGGCTTCCAGAAAGTGACCGGTTCCCAGATATTCTAAATAACTGGCAGTGGGCTGGCCGTGTTCCTGCTGTTCGTTGTTGTAGTGTTGGTGTCCGGTTAGAGACTGCCCCAAGAGAAAAGTGAAAAAGAACAGCACAAACAACACTAGCGATAGGCTGTTGTCTCGCAGTAAGCGCTTCATGGCTGCTCCTTTTATGGCTATCGAGGCGCGTAAGAATGCAAAAGGGGTAATGAAAGTCAATAACGTTTGGGTCACGATTTCATCACACGCCGGACACAACTTTAAAAAAGAGCGGTGCGGTTATCTAGACGAACTTGTGGCGGTAGCGACAAGCCTTTGGAGTGCGGCGGCCCGACGCCGCTTTGTTAGTTTTTCTTGAGTGGTACAAAGGGATTCTTGGAATCCTCCTACGAGCAAAAGCTAACAAAGCGGCGTCGGGCCGCCGCACTCCAAAGGCTTGTCGCAATTGAAGCACTTACGGCTTGCTGCAAATCGCAGGGTGAGGTAAATGACTGAACATCTCTGCAATCTTCAGGAGGTAACTCAATGACCCGCAACAAAACTACAAATGGTTTGAGTGGCTGGCTCGAACGCTTCTCTCAAAAAGCCACGCACGCAACCGGCACATCAATGGCATTCGCGCTCGCGCTGGGAACAATCATCATTTGGGGTGTTACTGGTCCACTGTTCGAGTTCTCTAACACGTGGCAGCTGGTCATCAACACCGGCACCACGATCGTCACCTTTCTGATGGTGTTTCTGATTCAGCGGACTCAAAACAAGGATTCGCTGGCGGTGCATTTGAAATTAAACGAAATTGTCGCCGCCATAGAAGGCGCAAGTAATCGTCTGATTGACGTTGAGGATTTAACAGAGGATGAGATTGCAACGCTTCACAAGCATTACCAGAAGTTAGCATCGATGTCGAAAAAGGATGTAAACCTGGGCGAAAGTCACTCCATAGAGGAGGCCGCTCAACGGCATCAACTCAAACATCGAAAGGCCAGGTAGCAGCTTGCACGTGGTTCTACCTGAGTTTTGTAACAAAAATTACCGCAATGATTTTGCAAGTTTTTTTGCATTGACGAATTTCAAATTGAGACTAAAATTCTGCCAACGGCGTTGGGTTGCTGGGGTGAGGACAGTGACCACTTGAGGCTGAATGTCTCCGCCAACCGATGTGAGGCCGGGCCAAACCCGGCCTCTCGGTTTTTTAGGCTTGATTAGGAGCGCAGAGTTAACCAGCCGGTTTAAGCATCCTTTGCCGGCCATAATCGCCAGAATAAATACTCAATCATCAGTGCAAACAAAACCACCAATACCGTCAGCACCAACCAAAACTTCCAGTAAGCATTAAAGGCTCCCTGAAATCCGTCCTGCACCTTCTGCGACAAATTCACGTTCATTGCTTGCGGCGTAGTCAGACGAGACAACACCTGCATGATCAGGTACCACGCGAAAGCATAGACCCAACTCCAACGATCCATCCCAATCCGGCGCAAAACGATCAGCCCGGCTGAGAGACCGCCGACATGCGCCAGAGTTGAGGAAAACACCGCAAACAACTGGCTCAGCGCGAAGTTGCCGGCGAGCAGCATTCCCCAGGTTGGAACCACATAAATACTCCAAACAACTAAGCCCGGGATCATCCACATTACTGCGACGCGGATCAGTGTGCGTTGATTTAGAAACATCCCGATCGCCAACACGAAGTTGCCGATGTTGCACATCCACAACATGTGTCCCAGCTCGTTGATTTGAAAATAATGAAGTGCCTGAGCAAGAAAAGCGGTGAGCGGCAAAAACGCAAGCATCCTGATTTTTGCCTCTGACAGTCGATTTAGAACCAAAGTCTAAAATCCTTCTTGCTTTTTTGTTTTATCTGGCTGGTTATTCGCTGCTTCACAACCTTTCGTTCTAGAATAGCACCTACAAAACTAACCAGGCACATAAAGCAATTGGGCTTTACGCATAGGTTTTCTGAGGGGGAGGGGACGATGGACAGAAGAATTGCATTTCTTACAGGGATAGGCTTGGGAGCGGGCGCGATGTTCTTGCTCGATCCCGATAGAGGCGGACGCAGGCGCGCCTTGATCAGAGACAAGGCAGTCAGTTTGTCAAATACCAGCAGGGACGCCCTCGACAAAACGGCGCGCGACTTGCGGAATCGGGCGACCGGCGTAATTGCAGAAACTAAAGCTCGCTTCGGAGAAGGACATGTACCCGACGAAGTATTAGTCGATCGGGTGAAGGCGGCTCTGGGACGTTACCCCGTGCACGATCGTGCGGTGATCGTCGAGTCCGACAACGGCACCGTAATGCTGAATGGCGACACACTATCGGATGAAGTCGGGATAATACTGGAAGCTACTTCCGCGGTGCGCGGAGTCAAAGACGTAGTGAATAATTTGACGGTTCACGAATCGGCAGACGGCATTTCGTCGCTTCAGGGAACGCCTGCCAGCGCGGAGAGCGCCAGTTGGCATTGATCAGAGCGCGAGGTGTAACGCAGTTTTTTAATTTGTGATAATTTCCCTCCCTTTGGGAGGGGTTAGGGGAGGGCCTGCGAGAATTTTAGTTTTTGTCCTTTGGAGGAAGCGTCAAAGTCCGGTGTTACTCGCATTAAAGCAACATGTAACGCTACCTACAAAACAAAACTTATTGTTCGCCTCAGGCCCTCTCCCCAACCCTCTCCCAAAGGGAGAGTGGGGCGTATTTACTTAACAGCTCAGTTCTCTCTCATAAACACCAATGCGATCCCTCGAAGACCTGCTAAGTAAGTCCATACCTGAACTACGTGCGCTGTTCCTCGACAAACCACGGCCAGTACCTAAAGGTTTCCTGGAAGCCCTTGAAATAGATACACGCCAGGGTGCTCATCAATTAGCTAAGAGAATTCGGGCGCGCTATCGCAGCAATCGCTCGGAAGGCCAACGTCTGCATACGTTGCTGCGGTTTGAGATTGAATTGTGGGCGGAAGGCTACTCGCTGGTCGCAGGTGTTGATGAGGCCGGAATGGCGCCGCTGGCGGGGCCGGTAGTGGCGGGGGCCGTCATCCTTCCGCAGAATTACAAACTGCGTGGGCTAAACGATTCCAAGAAGATCCTTGACGCCGAGATGCGCGAGACGCTGGCCGCCCAGATCAAACAAGACGCTGTCTGTTGGTCGGTGGGCTTTGCAGAAGTCGAAGAAATTGACCGCATAAACATCTACCATGCAGGATTATTGGCGATGCAGCGAGCAGTGCAGGGGCTGACATGTCTTCCCGATTTTGTCCTCGTCGACGCGCGCAAAATTCCAAATTGTCCTTCTCCACAACGCGGGATTATCCGGGGTGACGCGCTCTCGGCATCGATCGCCGCAGCATCAGTCGTCGCGAAAACAACGCGAGATGCGCACATGCTCGAGATGGATTCTATCTACGCCGGTTACGGGTTTGCTTCACACAAAGGTTATCCAACACCTGAACATTGCCGTGCATTGCAGGAGTTGGGGGCCGTGCCTATTCACCGGCGAAGTTTTGGGCGGGTGCGGCAGGCGCTCGGACTTGACCCGATTCAGAGTGAACTGTTTGAAACTGAGGAAGTTTCTGTGGTGCGAATGTCTGAGGAAAAACATGAGCTGGTGCCGGAAGCTATGACAGCAATGCCGAGCTGAAACTTTTTACGTCTAATCGGCCTTCAACTGCCGGTACTTTTCACGACAGACAATCTCAGGGTCGGGAAGGTGGGCTTGCCCCCGCTGGCCTGAGTGGCATCCAGTGCGGGCGGGGGCAAGCCCACCTTCCTGACCTTGAGATTCCTATGAGACTCTGGAACATAAGAAGGTGTGCTGATCCAGAACTTAAGGTTTTGGTTTAACTATGGCTTCGTTAACTGAGTACAAAAAGAAGCGACGCTTTAACAAAACGCCTGAGCCTGGTCCCGAGAAGAAGAAAACTAAGACCGGCCGGATGT